>Ga0055448_10000448_pt1 | contig 10621 bp, 4 predicted proteins | sample China_Galinas_PW_4_FD_57744 | JGI IMG/M metagenome (GOLD analysis project Ga0055448, IMG submission 57744) | Wetland microbial communities from San Francisco Bay, California, USA, that impact long-term carbon sequestration - China_Galinas_PWA_D2 | ecosystem: Environmental > Aquatic > Marine >... | reverse complement strand
TTGAATGAGAACAAAGACCTTAAAGTGGCGGATATCTCATTCAAACCAAATTATGCCACTGCCAAAGTCATGCTGACTTCAGATTCTCAACAAACTGAGCCATATCAGTATCGTCTTGTCTACGAGAATGGAAAGTGGAAAATACTAAGCATCAAAATAATTCGAGGTGATGAAGATCAACAGACAAGCTCTGGAAACCTCTCAATCTCCAAAGTTCAAGTCGGGACTGAGATCGATCTGAATGGCCTTGTGACCAATCCTGCGACAATATTCAGCCCTCAAGACAAAGAACTCACGGTGAATGTCTACATCAAAGACGGTCAAGTGGGAGATCAAGTTGAGGCGGTACTGGAACACGTCAAGTCCAAATCATCAATTCCCCCAGTCACAGCTAAACTCGACAAATCGGGTGAATCGGTAGTCAACTACATTTTTACAGCGCCGACTCAAGGGTGGCCCACAGGCACTTACCGGCTTCATGTGAGCACCTCAACAGGAGCTGAAGAGACATTTGACTTTACAGTGAAACGGTGATGAATCGCCCCTATTCCCAAGCGAACTGACCTATCGCAGTGACCATGAAAATAACTGTGATAGGTCGCGATTAAGGGTAAAATAGCCATTTATATCTAAAAAAATAAAAAAAAAGCTTTTATCTGATTCTTTTTATTGAAAATCATATATTTTTAAGCTATATCCAATTTGAATATATTATTAATAGTTGCTATATTAATAACATATAGGCGGGTATACATGCCAATAATCTAATTATCATTCTATTTATTAATTCAATTACTTCACGAACCACGATTATGAGTTAAACCCATACTCTTATTAATTTTTATAATATTTCGAGGAATAAATCATGTGGTTCAAAATAATAGCTTTAGAAGAACGTATCGTATTAGATGCTGCAGTAGGTGATGCCGTCGCGCAAACAACTGAGAGTGCTTCATATACCGCGGAAGTTCTGCCAGAATTCAATGGTGAGATTTCTGCAGCCCTGCCGGTTGAAATGATTCCTGTTGATTTTGAGTCCTTAAACTATGACCCCACTGGGCTTCCGCTGTTAGAGAGCAATCCTGGCGCCGGGGTCACGCTTCATCTTGATTTTGATGGGATCGACTTGACAGGGTCTCCTTGGAACGTGCAATTCTCCAGTGGTCCGATAAGCATTGGGGCCTTCGACCTTGATTCAAATGCAACAACATTTATTCAATCCGAAGCCGAAGCCATTTATGATATTTGGGCCTATGCTGCAGAAGATTTCGCTCCCTTCGATATTAACGTCACCACAATAGACCCTGGACATACAAATCAAAACGAAGCGCTGAAAATAGTCATTTCAGATGATACAAAGGCTTTCTCGGCTGGTGGAGGGATTGCCTTTATGGATACGTTTAGTTCCTCCTCTTCAAATGACTATCGCATCGGATTCTCTTATCAACTTGATACCTATAACGCTTCTTTGCATGGAACGGCTGTGTCGCATGAGGCAGGGCATATTCTGGGGCTTATCCATAATAGCGAATATAACGACTCCACAGGTGGCCTATCTCAAGAATATCACTACGGATTTAGTGATGTTGGATTTGTTATGGGAGAACCATACAATGGGGATCCTAGCCTTAGAAGTATCTGGACGACAAGCAATTTTGACAACTATCAAGCCCCTTCTGATGAACTAGAGTTCATCTTAAAACCTGAAAATCAAATTGATTTAAGACCAGATGATCATGGCGGAGATTTACTGAGTGCAACAAGCCTTGCTATCGCAAATGATCAATTTTCTGGTTTGGGGGTCGTCGGATATGAAGATGACGGCGCCGGCGGTTACCGGTATGAATCAGACTATTTTGAATTGAATTTGACAGCCGGGATGCTTTCATTGGATGTAAATGGAGCTCCCGGTATTTTTGATAGAGGTGGCGCCGCCAATTTAAACGTGGCTCTTGAACTTTACAATGATCAAGGAACATTGATAGCGACGGCAAATGACGGAGCCTCCATAGATGCCCATCTAGAACATGAAATTCTCAATCCCGGGCTCTATTACCTTAGGGTCACGAGCGGCGACCAAAATCTTGCTACAGGTGAGGCGATCCAAATTGACAACAATACAGGAGAAGTGGTTGCAAGCCCAGCTCCTGGACAATATGTCAACGCCCTCATAGGTGGCGGCGGCCAGTTTACAATAGCCGGATCCATCCTTCCAATAAACGCACCTCCTGTCGCAGCAGATGACAATGTGATCACTAGCGAAGATGCGGCACTGATCATTGATGTTTTGGCAAACGACAATGATTCGGATGGAGATCCTCTCACTGTCATGCTTATAGGACAACCTGCAAATGGATTTGCCGTTGTCAATCCTGATAATACGATCACATACACCCCAAACCCTAACTTCAATGGCCCTGATAACTTTACGTATGAAATTAGTGATCCTCTTGGTGAAACTTCGCAGGCCACTGTCAATATCGATGTCCAGCCTGTTGATGACGCACCCTATATTGATGTCGATAATGTAGATTCGAATAACCCGGTTCCTGAAAATGATGAAGTGACGATTCAGCCATCATCATCTGCTACGCTTCTTGGCAAAATTGCAGCAGGTTATTCAGGACCACTTGAAGAACTCGGTGATTTGAGCCAACTTGCCAATGACCTTGGCATCAATAATCCCGATAACGTCCTCGTTGTTGGTGATCCGGATTACACGATGATTCCTGTGGGACCGGATACCTCTTTATCATCTTTTCAAATTATCAATAATAATCCTCAACTTGGAGATACGTTAAATATCATCGAAGATACCCTCTTGAAACTTCACCAGGGGAATACAATTAGCGATATAATTATTGCAGCAGGGCAAGTTGCATTTCTTAATTCAGTCTCAGATTCAGAAGACTTGTTATATGTCAAAGTCACAATTGCTGACACACTCGGAGTGAACGGGGAAGTCATTTATGATGTCGGATTTGTAGATTCCAGGGATAATTCGTCCACAACATTGCCGATTATTTTTTCGAGCGACATCTTATCAAGACTTTATTTTGACACTCAAGATCCCTCAGGTTTTAGAACATTGGAAGTCAGAGCGATAGATGACACGGGACTTTCATCTGAATTGAACACGATCACAATCGACTATCCTAATAATCCTCCAGTAGCAGCAGATGACAATGTGATCACTAGTGAAGATGCGGCGCTGATCATTGATGTTTTGGCAAACGACAATGATTCGGATGGAGATCCTCTCACTGTCTTGCTGTTAGGACAGCCTGCACATGGACAAGCTGTATTGAATCCAGATAACACGGTCACCTATACACCCGATCTGAATTATAACGGCCTTGATAGCTTCCAGTACTCCATCGATGACGGCAACGGCGGCATGGCCTCTGCTAATGTCAATATCGATGTCCTGCCTGTCAATGACGATCCTGTTGCAAGTGACGATATGGCCATGACCGATGAGGACATACCGCTCATTATCAACGTTGCCGATCTTCTTGCTAATGATAGCGACGTCGACGGCGACCTCCTAACCTTTTCCGGTTTCGACCAACCCTCTCATGGACAGCTTATAGATAACGGTGATGGAACGCTGACATATTCACCAGAGGCCGACTATAACGGTCCCGACAGCTTCCAGTACAACATCGATGACGGCAACGGAGGCATGGCCTCTGCAAATGTCAATATCGATGTCCTGCCTGTCAATGATCCCCCTGTTGCTAGTGATGATGCCCTTGTTCTTGATGAAGACACAAGCGCCTCTTTGAACTTACTCGCCAATGATTATGATATCGACGGAGATCCCCTCGCTGTCAGTATTCTTAGCGGTCCAGCAAATGGACAAATTTCCCTGGATGCGATGGGGAATCTCACATACACACCCAATGCCAACTACAATGGCCCCGATACTGTGACCTACGAGATTAGCGATGGTGAATTCACCGCACAGGCTCAGCTCGCTATCACAGTGAATCCTGTCAATGATCCCCCTGTTGCTAGTGATGATCAACTCACTGTTGGTGTAGGCCTTGCCGGCATGGGCAATGTTTTGGATAATGATACCGATGTTGATCTGCCAAATGATCAACTTCATGTTGAACTTGTTCAAGGACCCGAACATGGATCTTTGATTCTCAATGCAGACGGCACCTTTCAATATGAGCACGATGCCTCCTTAAACTTTGCCGACACCTTTACCTATCGTGTGATTGATGCCGAAGGGGCTTCTGACGAAGCTGTGGTCCATATCACCGTTGAAGAGCAAAGTGATGGGCCAAATCTGAAACTCCCAGGGTTTGAAAAGAAAATTTATATTGAAAACCATGGGGCTAAAGTCCTCGCCCCGGCTGTCTTCCTAAGAGATTCCGATTCTAAGGATTTTGACGGAGGAAAGCTACGAGTCGAATTGGCAGAGAATGGGACACTAAACGATATGCTGCTCATCAAAGAGCATCGTCGACTGCAAGTCGATGAGATGGGACAAATCTTCTTTCGCGGCGAACTCATTGGAATCGTTGAAGGGGGTCAAAATGGTGAAGCGCTTATCGTGACATTCAATCAAAATGCGAATACATGGGATGTCGCCAGAGTGATCAGCCGGGTCGCATACCAAAATGATTCAGACAATCCCGACACTGCCATAAGAGACATCTCCTTTACCGTGACAGATGGCGACGGTGGTATTAGCAATGAGGCAATGCGTCAAATTTGGTTCTTTGATGTGAATGATGATCCCGAAATCATAGCCGACAGCGATTCAGTCAATGCAAGTGCCGGCGATCTGATCAATATCGGCGAAGAGCTGGGAGTCCAGATCACTGACGCCGACCTTGATGAAGATGGTATGGCTGAAGTGAAACTTAAAGTGAGAAAAGGCCTCTTGAACTTTACAGATGTTGAGGATCTCGACACAGTGATTTTCTCCGATGAACTTGATGCTGACGGATTGAGACGGATCACCTTTATGGCCAACCTTGAAGAGGCCAACATCTTACTTTCCAGGCTCACCTACCAATCACGAGAAGGCTTTACCGGAACCGATTACCTTTGGATCAAGGTGAGCGACCTTGGAGGAGACGGCATCCTTGGAGGTAATGGCGAAGATTGGGAAAAATTTGAAATCTATGTCTGCTAAATTCCAAGATAGTAACGGAGTGTATACCAAGGCTTGCGGAATAAGAAATAAAAAAGCGTCACCTCGTGGCCATATAATATGGCTGTGCCTTTCAGGCCCATTTTAATATCGGGCTGCGGGTCAATCCATTCGGCTTCCGCAATAAAGCTGGGAATTTTTTGATCGCCAATCGTGGAAACATTCGCGATATAGATCAGCTTGGCTTTTTCGGTGACTCCGGGTCTTACGTTTAAAATGATGTGGGCCGGCTCTTCCGGGTTGATCCATATATTGTCGCTCTCAGGGATCCAGATTTTTACTTTTGTGTGAGCGGGATTTGTCACCTCCATCACCTTTTCCCCGACTTTAACCGGCTTTCCCCGCCATTCATCGGGATTATCCAAAAGGACAATACCCTCTTCAGGAGAACGCACTGTCAGCTGGCTGGCCTGATATTCGGCAAGGTTTAAGGCCAAGCGATCTTTATCTAATTTGAGTTTTAAAATGGCCACCTCTGAACGTCTTTTGGGGTCTGTATGTCCTAAATTAATGGCTCGATTCAACTCAGATGCAGCAATATCAACCTGCCTCTTGGCAATATTGAGCTCTTGTAGAGGGACGTTTTTATCGTATTCAAAAAGCGTGTCACCCTCTTTTACCTCTTGTCCGGGATCGACAATAACCTCTTCAATAATCCCGTCAAGAGGAGCCGCAATCACAAGGGGATCATTTGGAACGACTTCACAAGGGGCGACGACTCGTAGAGGGACCCGAACAAATACAAGAACAAAAAGTAGAGCAAAAAAGAGAAGAAAAATCTGCTTCGACGTCATGCTCATCTTGCCAAGAGAAAGTCGGGGAGAGAGCTTTTTCCATGAGGCTGCAACAACAGGCGTTAAAAAAGTGCTCAGCAGATGAAGCGCTTCTTCTTGTGGAGGAGGGGGTTCATCAGTTTTGTAATGCCAGAGTTCGAGCCAAAACCCTAAAATTATCTTTTGGTCGTCAACAACCGGAAGCCACAAGACAGTGGTTTGGGATTTTCCTTGAAGTTCCACCCAAATCTTATCTTCTTTGGCAAAGTTCCAGCCATGAAGGATCTGTGGCTTGCCGGGCTCAGGGATCAGTTTCATTAGCCGATCCCATTTCTGAGCCAATTCAGACTTGGAGTCAAATTTTGACTGTCCCGAAATCCCTATTAATTTGGGTTTTCTTCCTTCAAAATTCCAAAGGAGTGCGCGATCGTACTGAACCAAGGTGATCGTATCATTGAGAACGATAAACCCAATAGATTCACGGGTTTCGGCATTGAAAATCTTAGTGCTCAAGCTATTAATGACATAGAGCAGCTGAATGGTTTTTTTACTGGGCTGTTTCTTAGTCATAATTATTATCAGCTACGTTCTTAAAGTAAGCGACGCCGCTCATGCCTGCCACAAACCGCCCCTCTTTATTGTTGATTTCTGCTTCTACTTTGATGGTTTTGCTTGACGGATCGATTTCCGGACTGATCCGGGTGATGACCGCATCTATTGTCTCATCTGCCTCATCGAGCTTGATATAAACCGGCATACCTAGTTTTAAATTCTCATTTGAAGAGGGCAAAAATTTCGCGACTAAGACATCGTCTCGGATTATTTCAATCAGCTCGCTTCCCTGCTTTGGCAATTCATACTGTTCAATAAAGAGGGAGACGACCTTACCTTGATATGGAGCTAGAACGCGGGTTTCATCAAAGCTCTCACGCGCCTTTACAAGATCATAGTAAGCCGAGGCAAGATCGGCTTGAGCCTTTTTTACCTCGAAAAGCGATGCGGCTTTGTCCTGATAAAGAGATTTTTTGGCTTCAAGATCCGTTTCAGCTTTATCTAACTCTTCCTTGGCTTTTGAGTAGTTGGCTTCATAAATATCGTTCTTCAGCTGAATCAGGCGATCCCCCTTTTTAAATGAATCCCCCATCCGCTTATCAATTTTTTCAACCGGAGAAGTGATCCGCGTCGACAGGAGTGTCCGCTCCTTGGGGTCTAAAATGATATGATAAACCTCTTGGCCTGAGGGGGCATCAATCATCGATGGCTCGACCGCTCCCAGCAAAGGGATCAGACTTAATAACAGTCCACACATATCTCAGCCTCCTCAAGTTTATCCGCCCCGTAGTAGAGGGGAAGCCCCATGGCATTGTTTAACTGCTCAATAGACGATTGAATTTGGGCATATGATTCTAAAAGCCTTATCCCGGCAAAATAAGCATCTGAATCGTAGATCAACGTTTCCGCTTCACTGTAGATCCCCTTCGCCTGCCGTTTTTTATAAGCTTCTGCGAGTTCCGATTTTACCTGGTATGCCTCGCGTGCGACCTTATACTCCCGAATGTAGTCTTTAAGCATCAAATTCGCAAGATTCACTTGGGTCAAGACGCCAAGAGCCATAGCAAACCGCTGCTTTCGGACAAGCTCACGCTGTTCTAAGACAATATCACGGTGTTTGTATCGCCAAGGGAGAGAGAGAAGATCCCACGCAGTTTGGAGACCTATTTCATACCAGGTATTAAAGAGGAGAAAAAAATTGCTGTCGTGGTGCGATCCGGAAAAGAGCCGCAAATTGGGAAACATTTCTAAGGCGGCAATATTGAGTTCATCGAGCGCGATAAAGTCTTCGACATCTTTTTCATAGAGCTCCGGACGATGAATCAACGCGGTTTGTTCCAGTGTCTCAATATCAGCCACCTCAATATCTTCGAAGGCAATCTCGGGTATCACAATCTCGAAATCCGGTGCCGGAGGAATTCCCATGCTTTGCGCTAGTTCCAAAAGGGCTTGGTGGTAGAGGCGTTCAAATCTCACAAAGTCGAGCTCTATATCCACAAGCCGGTTTTCTGCTGACAGTCCCACAAGATCTGAAATGATTCTAAGGCCCATCTTTCGTCGATAGAGTTCTTTTTGAGAATAAACGCGACTTAAAACCTCTTTAGCGCCCTCAAAAGCTTTTCTTGCGGCGACCGCTTTCCAATACTGCTGGACGATATTCAAAATGAGATCTTGCTCAAGTCGCTGATACTGAATCCGTTTTATCAAAGTCTTATTGGCCTCTTGATGCCATTGGAAATAGGCCATGCCAAAATCCAGAAGCGTCCAGGAAAATTCAACACTCCAGGTATTGATAAATCGATTCCTAGAAATGCTGAGGGGCGCCGGAGGAACCCCCGGTACTAAGGATTGCGAAAATGCAGCGGTGTTGTGGTCCCGCTCCGTATATCGGTAGTTGGCGCCGCCATTCGGGATCATTTTGAGATGTTCTTGATTGGAAACCTCTGCGTTGATCGCCACCTCTTGCGCCTTTACCATGAGATCGAGATTGTTCGCTATAGCGATTTTAATGATATCATCCAAAGTCAGGGGATTTTCAAAGACGGTATCGCTCCCCCGAAAAAAACACGCCTCCTCCTGCAGATTCTTCATCCTCACAGGCCCCATAGGAACTGTTTTGTGGTGGCAAGAGGAGACGAAAAACGCCATAAGAAACATGGCGGGTGCTAGACGCATATGACTCGTAAATATTAGGTTGCTTTTCTTATAGTATTTACAGAATGAGCGAAATTAAATAAACTGAAACTTGAGTTCTTAATATCATAGGGCAGTGTCCATGCAGCCGCCAAAGCAAGATGCAACTAAAAAACCCCTTCCGCCCTTCCGAACTGATTTAAAACTGTATAAGGGTCCCGATGAGGCGAGCGGGGCCCCCACGTTCAATCTGTTTGACCCCGTCCAAAGCCGCTACTATAAGATTAACTGGATACAATCGCTTCTTTTTCAGTTTTACAAAGCTGGGACGACATCTGAAGAGCTTGCCAATGATATCAACCAAAATACGACGGCCTCTGTAAAAGAAAAAGAAGTCCTGATGTTTTTCCATTGGGCCGCCCACTACGGCCTCTTGCGACAAGTCAAAGAATCAGGGAAAATTATGGAAGAGGTGGAAAAGGGGAAAATCAATCCCTTTACATGGCTCCTCTTTCACTATCTGTACTTTCGCATTCCCCTGATTAACCCGGACAAATTTCTCTCAAAAACCCTGCATTATGTGAAGCCTCTGGGATCCAGGACGGCTTTTCTCCTTTATCTTATCAACACGATCATTGCCATTGTGGCCTTGATCCCTAATTTTCAGGTCTATATTGCTACCTTTCACTATTTTTTTAATATGGAAGGTATCATCTTTTATGCCTTGGGGATTATCACGGTCAAAGTCATCCATGAATTTTCCCACGCATACACCGCAAAGCATTATGGGATCTATGTCCCCACCATGGGGATCGCGTTTTTGGTCATGTGGCCTGTCCTCTACACCGATGTGACGCACGGGTGGCAGCTGCGCAACCGAAAACATCGCCTGGCCATTTCGGCTGCGGGCGTCACCTCTGAACTTGTACTCGCCGGGTTTGCCACCATTGGATGGCTCCTCACCTCCCCGGGAGCCCTGCAGAGCATTTTCTTTATCGTCTCCTCCTCATCTTGGGTCACGTCGCTCTTTATCAACTTAAACCCTGCTATGAGATACGATGGTTACTACCTCCTGTCTGATCTTTGGGGAATCGACAATTTACAGCCGCGCGCATTTGCTATGACAAGGTGGAAATTGCGCAACTGGCTGCTCGGAATCAACGCCCCGCCGCCGGAAGAAGACCTAAGTGACAAAACCATTCGTATGATGGTCGTTTATTCAGCCTATACTTGGACTTACCGTATCTTTCTCTACACGGCTATCGCCTTGCTTGTCTACCACAAGTTTACCAAAGCCTTGGGTGTCTTCCTCTTCTTGGTTGAGATCCTTGTTTTCTTCATCTGGCCTGTTGTCTCAGAAGTTCAGCAGCTGCATGCCCTTCGAAAATCTTTCACCACCAACCCGCGCCTCCTCATCACGTCATCGCTTATCACCTTGATCATCCTTTGGGTTGTGCTCCCCCTCCCACACACACTATCGTTTCCCGGTATCATTGCCGCTGTTAAGCAGCAATACCTTTACGCCCCGCATAGCGGCGAAATCGGTGAGCTCTTGATCACAAGGGGCGATGTTGTTGCATCGGGACAACCGCTGATCCGCATCAAATCGGTGACCTTGAATAACCAAGTGGAAAAGCAAAAAATCGAAACTGAAATCTTGCAGACGCTAACCAATATTTTAGGGCAGTCAGATGAAAATCGCCAACTCGTCGGACAAAAACGGGCAGAACTGGCAAAAGCTGAAGAGGAGCTCAAGACCAGCCAAGAGCGCCGGCAAGATATGGAAATCATGGCCGAGGTGGACGGGATAGTCGCCGAATGGGATGAAAAACTCAAGCCTGACCAATATGTGCAGCAAAATCAGAATTTTGGGCTTGTCGTCGACTTCACTCAAAAGAAGGTGGTTTTCTTTGTTCCCGAAAAAAACTGGGGGGACCTGTATCTCGGCCAGCCAATAACCTTTACGATCCCATCGCCCTATCGAGAGTTC
>Ga0055448_10000447_pt1 | contig 10623 bp, 10 predicted proteins | sample China_Galinas_PW_4_FD_57744 | JGI IMG/M metagenome (GOLD analysis project Ga0055448, IMG submission 57744) | Wetland microbial communities from San Francisco Bay, California, USA, that impact long-term carbon sequestration - China_Galinas_PWA_D2 | ecosystem: Environmental > Aquatic > Marine >... | reverse complement strand
ATCCGATGTACTACCAACTGCCCAATAACTTCCAGGATCAGAACCTATTTCACCAATGACATCAATCACAGTACCCATTTTTAATAAAGCAATTGCGTCATCGCCATTAAAATTGCATGCGCTTGATGAAGCATCACCATTCGCTGTAATTCCAGCTGCAGCAGAGCTATTGTAAAGCACATAAACATCGCCATCGGCAAGCATTGTTCCACCTGCAAATGTTTGAGTATTAGTTGCCGTAGACGCTCCGTTAGAATATAATTCAACTGAGTAATTACTTAAGTCTACAGCGGAACCAGTACCATTATAAATTTCTAAAAATTTGTTGTTACTTGAACCTTCACCATACATACTGAAATATAAGTCTGAAGATTGCCCAAAAGAAATAGCAGAAATTAAAATACTAAAAAGTAAAAAGTAAAGTTTTTTCATAAGTTCAATAAATTAAATTAATTAAGACTATAAATATAAAAATAAATCATGGCTTATGCCAGTAAGGAAAGCTCTTAATTGGAATTTTTACAAAAAAAATAACATTGTGGAGAAAATTATCGTATGACCAACTTTCGGGTTTCAAAATTGGGACCTTCTGTTACTTTAATAATGTATACGCCAATGTTAAGTCTGGAAACATCCATCATTTTGCCAGAAAGTGATGTGGCATATACTTTTTTGCCCAAGACGTCATATATTTCAATTTGTTTTGACAGGTTTTTTATTGAAGAAATATACAATTTACCATTACTAACCGGGTTTGGATAAATGGTTAACCCTTGGATTGTACTATGAGCGGAGACTTTGGTTTCTGGTGCTTGCGAATAACTTAAATCCATCGCCAAAAGACAAATAAAAAAAGTAATAACTTGAAAGTAATGTTTTGCCATCGTATAAACTTTTAATAAAGTTAAAATATAATCTCAAAAGGTGTACCAAAAAAAATGTTAAACCTAAAATCCCTGACATTTTGTTGCTTTTATGTAAGCTGAAGGTTACGATAATGTTATTTATTTAGTTGTGGGTATCATTTTTTTGTATTAATAGTATCTTTACATTACATTCTTTCAACAATATGATATGAAAAAAAGAGACATAAAAATTCTTTTGGTCGATGACGAACCGGATATTCTGGAAATAGTAGGCTATAACCTGTCCTCGGAAGGCTACAAAGTCATTACAGCAGAAAACGGAGTTGAGGCGGTTAAAAAGGCCAAAAAAGAACGGCCTCACTTGATTATTTTGGATGTGATGATGCCCGAGATGGATGGCATTGAGGCTTGTGAACAGATTCGAAAACTTCCAGATATGAACCATGCCATCATTACGTTTTTAACGGCCCGTGGAGAAGACTATTCACAAGTTGCCGGTTTTGATGCAGGTGCCGACGATTACATTACCAAACCCATTAAACCCAAGGTCTTGGTAAGTAAGGTAAAAGCGCTTTTAAGACGGTTAAAAGAAGAGGAGTCTACAGACGGTGTACTTAAGATTGGTGGATTGGTCATTAACCGGGAAGAATACAAAATATCGCTAAAGGGCAAAGAAATTATCTTGCCCCGAAAAGAATTTGAATTGCTATCTTTGTTGGCAACAAAGCCTGGCAAAGTGTTTAAGCGTGAAGAAATCTTGGACAAGGTATGGGGAAATGAGGTGATTGTAGGAGGCAGGACCATTGACGTACATATTAGAAAACTTCGTGAAAAAATTGGGGATAATAGCTTTAAGACTGTAAAAGGCGTTGGGTACAAGTTCGTAGACTAATGCAAAATCAATTAAAAAAATCTTACAAGTTTGCGATTAGAACATCGCTTTACATCACTTTTTTTTTAACGCTCTTTATGAGTGTTTTTTTATACATTCTAAAGACTGTTAATGTTTGGGATATTGCATTATTTGCGTTGTTGTGCTATGTATTTTCGTTTTTTATTGTTCAATTTAGGGTGGAACGATTTATCTACAGACGCATCAAGCAAATCTATGATGACCTTACACTTTTGGAGTCTGCATCCCTACACAAGCAACCTATCACCACCGATATGGAAACCCTTACCCAGGAAATTGACAAATATGCCAAGGACAAAAAACTGGAAATAGAGACATTAAAGGTCAGGGAAGAATACCGTAAGGAGTTTTTGGGCAATGTCTCCCACGAACTCAAAACCCCCTTGTTTACCGTTCAGGGTTATATTTCCACGCTTATGGAAGGCGGGATTGAAGACAAAAAAATTAGGGACAAGTATTTGAAACGTGCCGAGAAGGGCGTTGAACGGCTGATTTACATTATCAAGGATTTGGATATGATTACCAAATTAGAGGTTGGCGACCTTAGGTTAAACATGGAAACTTTTGATATCGTTGCACTTGTTGAAAGTGTTTTTGATTTATTGGAGATGAAAGCCTCCAAAAAGAAGATAACCCTGATGTTTGACATAGATTACAACGAACCCATTATGGTAAATGCGGACAAAGAGCGCATACAACAAGTGTTGACTAATTTAATTGTAAATTCCATTAAATACGGTAGAAGTAAGGGTACTACCGAAGTAAGCATTGAAAACCTGATTAAAAACAAAGTCATTGTACGGGTGACGGATAATGGAGAAGGCATATCCAAAGAAAACCTGCCCCGACTCTTTGAACGGTTTTATAGAGTGGACAAAAGCGGTTCGCGCAAGGAAGGAGGTTCCGGATTGGGCCTTTCAATTGTAAAGCACATTATTGAAGCCCACGACGAAAAAATTTATGTGGAAAGCGAAAAAGGTGTGGGCAGTGAATTCTCATTTACTTTGGAAAAGGCTGAATAGCTCTTCAAAATCTGTAGTATTATCAAAAGAAGGCAACCCTTTATAATTGTGAATTTTATTGAGACTCTCGAGTGTGAAATCTTTCTGTTGGCAGCTTGGTACAATCCTTTGCTCGTCTAGTCTTTTTGCCAAATACACCTGTTCATACTGACCGGGTGTTGGAATGAAAAAAGCCTTTTTATTGAGTTTGGCTAAATCCATGATGGTTGTGTATCCGGAGCGGGAAACAACGAGTTCACTTTCATTTAGTGCTTTTTCCAATTGTTCGGAAGTCATAAAATTATAAACGATTGTATTCCCTTTTTTGGTCCGTTTTTGTTCATCCTCAACAGTTCCTTTTATAAAAAGCAAGGCACCGTCATACCCTTCAAACGCCTTCATTAATTTTTCTTCTAGCATGGCGCGCTGAGGTTCTGGACCAGATAGCAAAACCAATACGTTGTACTTAATTTTGGTATCCATTTTATTGAACCTGCTTAAAGGCCCAATATATTTTGTCGGTAATTTGTGAGTTTTAACGTGGCCCAAATCTCCGCTTAAATTGGGCGCTCCTTGATTGTCTGGTACCCAGCATTCGTCAAAACCGTTTATAATGTTTTGGTGCAATGTCGTGCTCAACCAGGTAGTGTTGCCACTCAAGACCTGTAATTGGTGCGTTATAAAAACAGACGGAACGTTTTTGCTGTGAATTCCCAACCTATTGTCTGAAATCAGACCGTCAATGCGGTAGGTTTCAATGATGGACTTTAGTGCCTTTTTTTCTGCCTTGATGGTTTTGAGCATTTTGGGAAAGCCCTTGAGCAGATTCAGTTTAAAAAACTGGCCTTTTTTGGCGTAAGTAATATTGTAGGACGGGAGTTCAACAGCTTCCAGATTCGGGAATTCCTTTTTTAGAAGCGACAGAGCTGCACCATCACTGGCCAGCACAGGCTGAAAACCGTGTTCAATCAAAGCCTTAATAATCGGGATGCTTCTGGTGGCATGTCCCAACCCCCAATTTAATGGGGCGACCAAAATTCGTTTCTTCAAACTCATAAAAAACAAAAATAAGCATATAATCGCTCTTATATATTTCCTTAATTTTACCCAATTATTAAATTTTAACAGTGGGAAGCAAAAATAAATTAAAACGTTTTAAGGAAAACGAAACCTTTGCAAATGTAATTCAGCCAAAACGGGAGGAACTGCTCGGCGGAAAGTTTTCCTTGAAAGGCTGTTGGGACAAAACATTTTTCAAGAACGACCATCCTTTGGTTTTGGAACTTGGCTGCGGGAAGGGAGAATACAGTATTGCTCTGGCGAGAAAATACCCCGACAAAAATTTTATAGGCATCGATATAAAGGGAGCACGCTTGTGGAGAGGAGCCAAAACAGCTATAGATGAAGGCATTGGCAACGTTGCATTTTTGCGCATACAAATTGAATTGATTGAACATGCATTTGCCAAAAGTGAAGTTGACGAAATTTGGATAACCTTTCCCGACCCTCAGATAAAATACAAACGGACAAAACACAGGATGACCAACAGTGTTTTTTTGGAACGCTATAAAAAGATCTTGAAACCGGAAGGCGTAATGCATTTAAAAACCGATAGCGAGTTTATGCACGGCTATACGCTTGGGTTATTGCACGGAATGGGGCATGAGATCCTTTATGCCAACCATAATGTTTATAAAAATGAAGGCAGTCCTGAAGAAGTTACGGGAATCCAGACGTTTTACGAAAGCCAATACCTTGAACAAGAAAAACCAATTACCTATATTAAGTTTAAAATCAAATAACGTTGAATATTACGGTTGCATTTTTTCTGGGTCTTATCGTTGCGCTTATTGGTGTGATTCCGCCCGGTTTGTTGAACATGACCGCGGCCAAAATCAGTCTTAAGGAAGGATATACCAGAGGCATAATGTTTTCGATTGGGGTATGTTTGATTGTTATATTGCAAACCTATATAGCCTCCATTTTTGCACGCTACATAAGTAACCATCAGGATGTGGTTGATATTTTACAGCGTGTTGCATTTGTTGTTTTCGTGTTAATCACCGTCTATTATTTGTTAATTGCCAAAAAGGAACCTAAAGTAAAGATTGACACCGACAGTAAAAGTAAGCACAGTCGGTTTTTTCAGGGCGTGTTTCTTTCAAGTATTAACACCTTGCCCATTCCCTACCACGCGTATATGACCACAACGTTGGCCTCAATTGGTTGGTTGAGTTTTGACAATACCATGATTGTCAGTTATGTGTCAGGAGCAGCGATGGGTACTTTTGTGATGTTGTATATCTATATCTTCTTCTTTGATAAGATAAAGGGCAGAAATTTAACATCCCAAAAAAACATGAATTACAGTATTGGCACCATTACGGGTATTATCGCCTTAATAACTTTAATCAATATTTTAAAGGAAATATGACACATCCAAAAACACTTACTTTTTTTGATAAGGTCTACGAGGTGGCCAAGCAAATTCCCTATGGGAGAGTGACCAGCTATGGCGCTATTGCCAAATATCTTGGGGTGGCAAAAAGTGCACGAATGGTCGGTTACGCCATGAATGGCAGCAAGGGTAAAGATGTTCCGGCGCATAGGGTGGTCAACAGAAAAGGACTGTTGACAGGGAAACATCATTTTGAAGGTACCAATCTCATGCAACAACTATTGGAAAGCGAAGGTATAAAAGTTGTGAATAATCAAATTCAGGATTTCAAAAAAGTGTTCTGGGATCCAATGGAGGAACTTTAGATTTTTGGCCTATTCCTTCATATTTCAAATTAGAGGTTTGACAACTGATTTTTTGTTTTATTTCGCCCGGTTTTTAAAAAATTATGCATCTGTTAATTAATCAAAATCTTCTGGATTCTGTACTCAGTCTTCAAGCTTTATTAGTATATTTGCACTTTAGAATGATTCTTAATAAAACAAATTCCTGTTTTAGAGGTGAAATAATATGAAATTAAAAAAACAAGAGATTTTAAAAGCGTTGGAAACCATTTCTGTCCCTGGTGAGGACCAAAATATGGTGGAGAGCAAAGCGGTAACAAATGTTCTTACGTTTGGAGACGAAGTGGTGGTGGATGTAACGATTAAGAACCCAAGCCTTCAGGCGAAAAAGAAAACCGAAGTTGAGATTATGAAGGCAATTCATGATCAGGTGTACGAGAAAGCTAAAATTACGGTCAATGTTAAAGTCATTGCGCCTTCAAAACCTCCAACAAATGTTATTAAAGGAAAACCGGTTCCCGGTATTCAAAATATTATTGCCGTGGCTTCTGGCAAAGGCGGTGTGGGAAAATCTACCATTGCGGCAAATTTAGCAGTAACTCTGTCCAAAATGGGCTTTAAAGTTGGAATATTGGATGCCGATATTTACGGGCCCTCAATTCCAATGATGTTTGATGTGGAGAACGAACGGCCCTTGGCTGTGAACATCGACGGAAAATCTAAAATGAAACCTATTGAAAATTACGGTGTAAAAATATTGTCCATCGGATTTTTTTTGGCGGAATCCAATCAAGCTGTTGTATGGCGGGGCCCTATGGCCGCAAAGGCTCTCGAGCAAATGATTTTTGACGCCCATTGGGGCGATTTGGACTTTTTGTTGATTGATTTGCCTCCAGGAACCGGTGACATCCATTTGAGTATTATGCAGTCAGTTCCTATCACGGGCGCTATTGTAGTAAGCACACCTCAGAATGTAGCTTTGGCCGATGCCAAAAAGGGAGTAGCAATGTTCCAGCAAGAAAGTATTAATGTGCCAGTGTTGGGAATTGTCGAAAATATGGCCTACTTCACACCTGAGGAACTGCCCAAAAACAAATATTACATTTTCGGAAAAGAAGGTGCAAAACATTTGGCAGAAGACTTAAAGGTTACGTTTTTGGGAGAGATTCCATTAGTGCAGAGCATTAGGGAATCGGGCGACGTTGGCCGTCCTGTTGCCCTGCAAACAGCGACACCATTAGAACAAGCCTTTGAAAAGTTAACCCAAAACGCGGTACAAGAGCTGGTAAAGCGCAATGAAAATTTACCACCAACCGAAGCCATAAAAATTACAACTATGGCCGGATGTTCGGCAGTTAAAAAATAGAACATGAACACCGAGGAAATTAGACGTAATGTGGAAAAAGCATTGGATGAAATCCGTCCTTATCTGCAAAAAGACGGGGGCAATATTTCACTGTTGTCAATAGAAGATGACAAGCTGGTAAAAGTAAGATTGGAAGGAGCCTGCGTAGATTGCACCGTCAACCAAATGACACTTAAGAGCGGCGTTGAAATGACCATAAAGAAGTATGTACCTCAAATAGAACAGGTCATTAACATTGATCAAGTAACCAGCTGAGGATAATCTCGCAATTAGTAACTAATAATTTTCTCTCTTCTTAAAAACGTATCCAAACTATCGGCAACGTTAAAGCAATTGTTGACTTTTGAGACTTCGTTGCAATATCTTGTATCGGTGTCATAAATTTTGCATCGAAAATCGGATAGATCAACGTTCTCAAATTTTTTATTTATCAGTTTACACTGTTTATAGAGACTATCAATGGTTATGTAAACGCTGGCGTCCACACCATGTTCATAGAGATATCCCCTTAAATAGTTTTCAATGGCATGTTGCGAATTTTTACATACCAAATATGATACAACATCTTCTTTTGGACGGAACAGTTCGTCATTGGCCTCATTTAATTGTTCTGTGGCCAATTTGAACATCTTACTTGCATTTTTTTTCATAATGAATAATTTTAAAATTATCTGATTAAATCATTATTGTTTTATATACTAAGTGCTTCCGTCTCAAGTCTCATTGTAGGACAAAAGACAGAAGCACATTTTAGTGTTACATATTTCTGTACAATTCAAGACGTTCCCATTTTGAATCGACTTCTTCTTGCGCCTGTTTGAGTAATGTTTCTCCCAATTCGGCATTATCTTTAACGACTCTTGAAAAACGGGTTTCATTATACATAAAATCACTTAAAGGCAAACTAGGTTCTTTAGAATCTAACTTAAATCGTTTTCCTTTTGGTTTTGAAGGGTCATATCTAAAGAGTGGCCAATATCCTGTTTCAACAGCTTTTGCTTGTTGTAACGCACCATCTTTCAAATCATAACCGTGTTCCCCACAATGGGAATATGCTATAATTATGGATGGTCCGGGATAAGCGACAGCTTCTTCAATGGCTTTCAAAGTCTGCAAATCTTTTGCTCCAATAGCAACCTGGGCCACATAGACGTTTTCATAAGAAATAGCTTGAAGTGCCAAACTTTTTTTATTGGTTCGTTTTCCTGAAACTGAGAATTTGGCACTTGCGCCCAATGGTGTTGCTTTAGAAGTTTGTCCTCCGGTATTGGAATATACCTCGGTGTCCAAAACCATGATATTAATATCTTCGCCTGATGCCAATACATGATCTAAACCTCCATACCCAATATCGTAGGCCCAACCGTCACCACCTACAATCCAAACAGCCTTCCTTCGCAGATATTCCGAAAGTTGGATTAGTTTTTTGGCATCAACATCGTCTTCCAGATTTTTTAGAGTCTCTACAAGACTGTTTATATCGTCTGTTTTTTGGGCCTTTTGAACTTCGTTTTCTTCAGGATTGTTTAAAATAGCCTCTACAATTTCGCTTCCAACAAACAATTCCAGCGATTTCAATAAACTAATGGCAATTTCCTGTTTTTTGGTTAATGCCAATTTCATGCCCAATCCAAACTCTGCATTATCTTCAAACAATGAATTAGCCCAAGCTGGTCCTCTGCCCTCTTTATTGGTTTTATAAGGAGTTGTTGGCAAATTGCCACCATAAATTGAAGAACATCCGGTAGCGTTTGCTATTAAAATACTGTCCCCATATAATTGGGTAAGCATTTTTATGTAGGGTGTTTCCCCACAACCTGAACAGGCTCCTGAAAATTCAAACAACGGTTCTAAAAATTGGGAACCTTTTACGTTGGTTATTTGTAATGCTGTCCTGTCATAATCGGGGAGATTAATAAAATAGTCCCAATTGATGTTCTCCTGGGTTTCAACATCCAATTTGTGGTGCATGTTAATAGCCTTAAAGTCATCCACTTCTTTGCTAACAGCTGGACATACGGCTACACAAAGATCACAACCGGTACAATCTTCCGGTGAGACCTGTAATACATAGGATTCCGTATCACCTGAAAAAGGCCTTCCTTTGGCGGGTACCGCTTTTAGAGAAGAAGGTGCATCTGACAATTCTGAATTGGAGACCACTTTTGCCCTAATGGCGGCATGTGGACAGATGGCAATACACTTGTTACATTGTGTACACAAATTTTCATCGTCCCAAATAGGAATAAAGTCTGCAATGCCACGTTTTTCGTATTGCGTGGTCCCTGTAGGGAATGTGCCGTCTACTGGAAAAGCACTTACAGGAAGTTCATCACCTTTACCAGCCAATATTTTACCTAAAATTTCTTTTACAAATGGGTCGGTACTACCGGTCATCATAGTTTTTAGTGCTCTATGATTTGTAATCTCTTTAGGATAATCGACTTTTTGTAAGTTATCCAATGCCGTATCAACAGCCTTGAAATTCATTTGAACAATTTTATCACCTTTATGAGAATATGATTTTACGATCGCATCCTTAATTTTTTGGATGGCTTCCTCTTTTGGCAATATTCCGGAAATGGCAAAGAAACATGTTTGTAAAACGGTGTTTGTTCGCTTACCAAGTTTTGCTTTCTGGGCCACTTTGGAAGCATCAATGACATAAAACTCCAATTCGTTTTCAACAATTTCTTCTTGCATTTTTTGAGGGAGTTCATTCCAGATTTCTTTTTTAGAATAGGGCGAATTCAATAAGAATGTCCCACCTTTTTTGATATTCTTTAAAATGTCATATTTTTCAATAAAATTGAATTGATGGCATGCAATAAAATCGGCTTTATGAATCAAATAGGTAGAATTGATTGGATTGGGGCCAAATCGTAAGTGGGAAACGGTTTGGGCGCCAGCTTTTTTTGAATCGTATACAAAATAGCCCTGCACGTAATTATCGGTTGTTTCCCCAATGATCTTAATCGAGTTTTTGTTGGCTCCAACGGTACCATCAGAACCTAAACCATAGAACATACAGTTAAATGTTGATTTTACAGTTTGCAACCGTTCTCCAACTTCCAAACTAGTATGGGACACGTCATCATTGATACCAATGGTAAAGTGATTTTTTGGTTGTTCTTTGCTAAGTTCATCATAAATTGCCTTTACCATAGCCGGATCAAATTCTTTGGATGATAATCCGAAGCGACCACCAATTATTTTAGGCATTTCCCGATTGCTTTCAACAAAAGCAGAAACAACATCCAGGTACAAAGGTTCGCCTATACTTCCAGGTTCTTTGGTCCTATCTAAAACGGCAACACTCTTGACAGTTTTTGGAATGCTGTCAACAAAGTGTTTTATAGAAAAAGGCCTAAATAGGCGTACGATAATTGCGCCTACTTTTTCACCATTATTAACTAAGGTTTCTACAGCCTCAATAACTGGTCCTTGACCGGAACCCATCACAACTATAATTTTTTCTGCTTTAGGATGGCCTACATAATCAAACAATTTATATTTTCTACCCGTATGTTTATAAAATTCATCCATAGTTTCCTTAACAATTCCAGGAACTTCGGCAAAAAACACATTGGCGGCTTCTCTGGCCTGGAAGAAAACATCAGGGTTTTGGGAAGTTCCACGTATAACAGGATGGTCTGGATCTAAAGATCGTTTTTTGTGTTCCATGATTTTATCTTCTGGCATCATAGCCTTGATAACATTATCGGGAATAGCATT
>Ga0055448_10000441_pt1 | contig 10661 bp, 6 predicted proteins | sample China_Galinas_PW_4_FD_57744 | JGI IMG/M metagenome (GOLD analysis project Ga0055448, IMG submission 57744) | Wetland microbial communities from San Francisco Bay, California, USA, that impact long-term carbon sequestration - China_Galinas_PWA_D2 | ecosystem: Environmental > Aquatic > Marine >... | reverse complement strand
AGCCTCAGACCGGCGGCCTCGAACGCCTGCTCGGCCTCCCTTGCCTGCGGCGTGGCGCGGCCGTAGCCGCGGCCGATCTGGTCGTGCCGGATCTCGACCATGGCGATCGCCTGATCGACCGGTACCCCGATGCCCGCCTGTCGCAGAATCATGGCGGCCCCGCGAATCAGGCGGGCCAGCGCGCGCTCATTGGTGATGATGCGGCTGGTGATGCGGGTGGCGGCAATGCGCGTGTCGATGCCTGCGATCGCGAGGCCGAGCGCGAGGCCGGCTGCCGTGCCGAGCGTACCGGCGGCCACGTGGATGAGTGCGGGCACGGGGCATTCGCCATCCTCGATCTGACCGGCCAGCTCGAGCCCGGCGCCGACCCAGCCGAGCGTGCCGGTCGCATCGGAGCCACCCGCTGCCACGACGAACGGCTGCTCGCTGCGCCACGCCAGTCGCGCGTGCCACACGGCGAACGGCACGAACTCCATCCTCCGCACCCAGCGGATCTCCGCGCCCATTGCCTGATCCATGAGCAGGATGTCACGGACGTGGGGCGTGACGTCCTGCGGGAACAGGACCAGCGAGATGCCGAACCCGTTCGCCGAGCCATGGACGGTCGTGGCCAGTGCGTGATGCGAGCCCGCTGCCCCCACGGTGATCAGACGGCCTGCGCCCCGTCGTCTGGCTTCCGGCAGCAGGAACTCGAGCTTGCGGACCTTGTTGCCGCCGTAGACATCGCCGCACAGGTCCTCGCGCTTGACAAAGAACGAGCGGTCGCGACCGTCCGGAAGCGTGACCGTCACGGGGTCGATGCGCGTCGGGAACCGGCCCAGCGGCTGCCACGGCACGCGGCCGGCCAGCTCGGGGAATCGCTGGAACAGGGGTGACGTGTGCGGCTGCTCGGACATGTGGCCGAAGGTACGCGTGCGACGACCGATCCGCGACCACCGCCCGCGTCCGTTTCCGCAACTCTCGGAATCCGCGGCCCCACCACACTCGCGGCTTGCCGATCCCCATCGCGTTCATGCGTCCGGGCGGACGTGGTGTCCGCCGCCGCACGGCCTTACGATTCCGTCGCCATGAGCCACGAGTCACCCGCCCGCAACGCACTGCGCTCGATACTCCGGGGCAACGTCCTCTGGCTGAGCGTCGTGTCGTTCCTGAATGACGCGGCCAGCGAGATGATCTACCCGCTGCTGCCGCTGTTCCTGGTGGGGACACTGGGAGCGGGACCGGCGTTCCTCGGCGTGATCGAGGGCGTTGCCGAGAGCGCATCGAGCTTCTTCAAGCTGCTCAGTGGCTGGTTCTCCGACCGGTTCCGCCGTCGCAGGCCGCTCGTGCTTGCAGGCTACGGGATCGCCGCCGCCGTGAGACCGCTGATCGCGATCGTGACCGCACCGTGGCAGGTGCTGGCGGTTCGGTTCTCGGACCGGCTCGGCAAGGGCGTGCGGACCGCGCCGCGCGACGCATTGCTCGCCGCCGCCGTGCCCGCGAACATGCGCGGCCGCGCGTTCGGTTTCCATCGCGCTGCCGACCATGCCGGTGCGGCGGTCGGGCCGGTCCTCGCGTCACTGTTGCTTCTCGTGTTTTCGGGCTCGCTGCGCCCGGTCTTCGCGCTCGCGATCGTGCCCGGCATCATCACTGTCCTCGTGGTCGTGTTCCGCGTACGTGAAGGGCAGGCACCTGATGACGCGGCCGCGTCAGGACGCAGGCTCGAAGGCGACGTTCCGGCGGACTCGACCCTGCGCGCGCTCGGGCCCGCTTTCCTGCGCTACCTGCTCGTGCTCTTCGTGTTCACTCTCGGCAATGCGACCGACGCGTTCCTGCTGCTGCGCGCGAACGGCGTAGGCGTCGCCACTGCCGCCGTGCCACTGCTCTGGGGCGTGCACCACGTCAGCAAGATGATCTGGAGCGTGCCGGGCGGAACACTGGCGGACCGCATCGGCCCACGCCCCGCGATTGTCGCCGGCTGGCTCGTCTACGCGCTCACGTACGCCGGCTTCGCCGTTGCGTCACGGGCATGGCACGCGTGGGCGCTTTTCGTCCTCTACGGTCTGTTCTACGGACTCACGGAATCGCCGGAAAAGGCGCTCGTCGCCTCGCTCGCGCCGGCCGGAGTGCGCGGCTCCGCATTCGGCGCATACCATGCCGCCGTCGGAATCGCCGCACTGCCCGCGAGCATCGTGTTCGGCATCATCTGGCAGCAATTCGGCGCGCATGCCGCGTTCCTGTTCGGCGCCGGCCTCGCGCTTTTCGCCAGTGTACTGCTGCTCGTGCTGGTCAGGCCGGCAGACCGCTCTGATGAACCGGAGTCGACGAATTGAACACCCCGGACTCACTTGCCGATTCGTTCGTCCTCGTGCTGAACGAGACGCAGGACATCGTGAACATCGCCGGTACCGTCCGCGCCATGATGAACATGGGACTGTCGCGGCTGCGGCTCGTGAAGCCGGCGCTCTACGATGCGTACCGCATCGCCGGCATTGCGCACGGTTCGGAATCACTGCTCGAGCGCATCGAGTTCCCGGCCACATTGCGGGATGCGGTGGCTGACGCGACCCGCGTTGTCGGCACGACATCGAGGCGAAGGACATCGAGCTACGTGTGGCAGCATCCGCGTGAAGCGGCATCCGACCTGTTGCGGCTCGGCGGTACGGCCGACCGACCGGTCGCCATCGTGTTCGGCAGGGAGGACAAGGGCCTGGCCAACGAGGAACTCGATCTCTGCGACAGGCTGCTCGTCGTGCCGACCAGCCCGGACCACGCTTCGCTCAACCTGGCGCAGGCCGTGCTCCTCATTGCCTACGAGTTGTGGCTCGCCAATGCGGATGCCGCTCCGCTGCCGCGGCCCAAGCGACGTTCGGGACCCGCGGCGCCCGCCGAGATGGAACGGCTGTTCGAGGATGCGCGCGCCGCGCTCGACACCATCGAGTTCTTCAAGGCGAGGAACGAACACATCCTGATGCGCTCGCTGCGCGCGATCCTGCGCCGCAGTGAACCGACCTCGCGGGAGGTACGCCTGCTGCGCGCCATGGCCATCGAGGTGCGCAAGTTCTTCGATCGCCGGGTCGGCGACGACTGAGCGTCCGGCCCGGCGCCGGCCCGGCAACGCGCGCGGCCGCGCTCAGACGTTCGGGCGCGTCCCGCCTCGCCGCGCATTGCGTATCGCTTTGCCTGCCTGTCCGGCAACTGCCGGCGAAAGCGACAGGCCGGCCACGATCAGCCAGTCGGGCGCTGTCAGCAATTGCGTGTGCAGCAGGTGCCGCAGCGGCTCGAACGCGACCGCGGCCGCCTGGAGCGCGCCGCTCAGCAGGACTGCGCCGATCGCCCATCGGTTGGCCAGCGCGCGACGCGGCCGGACCACCGGATCCTGGCTGCGCGCGTTGCCGAGATGCAGGATCTGCGAAAACGAGAGTGTGAGGAAGCACATTGTCACGGCGTTTTCCGGCTCGATCCCGAGACCGGCCAGAAACGCACCCAGCGTGGCAATCGTGATCATGCCGGCGTTTGCCACGACACTCAACATGAACCCGCGTGACAGCAGCGCCTCATCCGGATTGCGCGGCGGTCGCTGCATCACGCCCGGTTCGGCCGGCTCCATGGCCAGAGCGAAGGCCGGGAACGTGTCGGTTACCAGGTTCAGCCACAGGATCTGGAGCGGCAGCAGCGGCAGTGGCAGACCCACCAGCATGGCCAGCATCAGGACCATCACCTCGGCCAGGTTACAGCTGAACAGGTAGAAGACGAACTTGCGGATGTTGTCGAAGATGACGCGGCCTTCCTCGATGGCGGCGCCGACGGTTTCGAAGCGATCGTCCGTCAGCACGACATCGGCCGCCTCGCGCGCCACGTCCGTACCGCGTCCGCCCATGGCGACGCCGATCGCCGCCTTCTTCAGCGCGGCAGCATCGTTGACACCGTCGCCGAGCATCGCGACGATCTCGCCCCGCGCCTGGAGCGCGCTTACGATGCGCAGCTTGTCGACCGGGCTGACCCGGCAGAACGCGGCGGTCCTGCCGGCCGCGTCCACGAGCGCGGCCTCGTCCATACCGGCCAGGTCGCGGCCATCGAGCGAGCCCTCGTTTGCCGGCATCATGCCCAGCTCGCGCGCGATCGCCTCGGCCGTCGGCCGCTGGTCACCGGTGATCATTACCGTGCGGATGCCGGCATCACGGAACCGCGCGATCGTCTCCGCCACACCCGGAACGGGCGGGTCGATCATGCCGGCGAGCGCGCAGAACACGAGATCGCCTTCCGCATCGCGGCCGTCCGCGAATGCCAGCAGCAGCACGCGCAGCCCATCGCGCGCCAGTGCTTCATTCGCATCCTCGATCGTGTGTCGGGCAACTGCGTCCAGTGCGACGGTGCCATCGGCCGAGAGTGCCGCCGAACACCGATCGAGAAGTCGCGCCGGGTCGCCCTTCACGAAAGTGCGAATGCCGTCGGGCGTCTCGTGCGTCGTCGCCATGAACCTGCGCTCGCTCGAGAACGGCACGGCGTTCAGCTGGCGGTACGACGCGAGCAGCGCATCCCGATCGAGGCCGGCTTTCCTGCCCGCCACCAGCAATGCGGCCTCGGTCGGATCCCCGTGAACGGTCCAGCCATCACCGGCCTCCCGCTCGACACGGGACCGGTTCACGAGCACACCGATGCGGAGTGCCGTCATCAGCACATCGCTCGACGCGGGATCGACGTGCCGGCCATTCATCTCGAACGTGCCGGCCGGTTCGTAGCCCGTGCCTGACACGACGATGTCCGCATCGAACAGGCGGATGCGAGTGACCGCCATGCGGCCTGCCGTGAGGGTGCCTGTCTTGTCCGTGCAGATCGTCGTCGCCGAACCGAGCGCTTCTACAGCGGGCAGTCGCCGGATCAGCGCATTGCGCCTGGCCATCCGCCGCAGTCCGAGACCGAGCGTGACAGTCGCCACGGCCGGCAAGCCCTCCGGCACGGCCGCAATGGCCAGTGCCACGCCCGCCTCGACCATTGCCAGCACACCGAAGCCGCGCAGCACGCCGAGACCGATGACGACGGCGGCAATGGCGAGCGTGATCCACACGAGTCGTCGCCCGAGCGTGTTCAGCCGTACCTCGAGCGGCGTCTTCTCGTCCGCAATGTCGCTCGTGAGCCGGCCGATTCGCCCGACCTCCGTGTCACCGCCGGTACCGACGACGACGGCACGCGCATCGCCATCCAGGATCATCGTCGCCTTGTAGACGGTGTTTTCGCGGTCGGCGACCGGCGTACCCCGATCGAACGTCGCATCGGCCCGCTTCCCGGCGGGCGCCGACTCGCCGGTCAACGGGGCTTCGTTCGCGCGCAGTTCGCTCGCCTCGAGCAGCCGTGCGTCAGCCGGTACGGCGCGGCCGGATTCCAGAACGATCACATCACCCGGCACGAGCCGACTCGCATCTACCTCGATCGTGTCGCCATCACGCAGCACGGTCGCTTCGGCGACGTCGAGGCCGAGCAACGCTTCCATGGCGCGGCGCGCCCGCAGCTCGACCAGGAAGCCGATCACCGTGTTGACGAGCAGGACTGCCAGAATCGCGGCCGCCTCGATCCGTTCACCCAGCAGCCACGCGACAGACATGGCGGCGAACAGAAGCGCCACGACCACACTCCCGACCTGGTCCAGCAGGATCCGCCAGACCGGCGTCCGGCGCTGTGCGAGGATCGTGTTCGGCCCGTATCGCTCGAGCCGGCGGGCGGCTTCGCCCGCGCTCAGCCCGCGTGCCGAGGCGTCCAGCCGGGCGAGCACTTCATCCGCCGCCATTGCGTGCCATGCGACCGTGGCGGCTTCGAGCGCGGCAATCGCATCCCGCCCGGCACCCGGGTGATCCGCCGGTCCGCCGCGCTCCGCCTCAGCCATTCAGGCCGAACACATGCAGCGCAATGCCGAGCACGACGGCGTTCACAATGATCACGAAAAGGAGGTTCAGCAGAATTCCGGCGCGCGCCATGACCGGAATGCTGAGGCGACCCGTGCCGAACACGAGTGCATTGGGAGGCGTGCCCGCGGGCAGCATGAACGAAAGACCGGCCGCCATTGCCGCCGGCACCGCCAGCAGCAACGGAGACCGGCCCATGCCGGCGCTCACCGACGCGACGACCGGCAGGAACGTCGCCGCCGTCGCCGTATTGCTCGTCAGCTCGGTCAGGAACACGACGACTATCGTGACCGCGAGCATGATGAAGACGACGGGAAGCCCGCCGAGCGCCGCCATTGCGTTGCCGATGCTGGCGGCCAGCCCGGTGGACTGGATCGCGCCCGCCAGTGACAGGCCGCCGCCGAACAGGACCAGCACGGACCACGGCATCCGTTCCGCCTGCTTCCACTCGAGTGCGAACCGGCCCCGCTTCCAGTCGACCGGCACGAGGAACATCAGGACCGCACCGGTCATTGCGATGCCGGCGTCCGAGACCTGCGGCACGACCCGCTCGAGCAGCGGCTGCGTCAGCCAGCCCAGTGCGGTGAGCGCCGTGATCGTCGCGACCGTCTTCTCGGCACGCGTCATCGGGCCGAGGCTCCCGGCCTCCCGGTCGAAGTACTCGCGGCCGCCCCGGATCTCGACATTGCCGACAGGATGCAGCACGCGCGTCAGCAGCAGCCACGTCAATGGGACGCCGACCAGCACGACCGGCACGCCCACGAGCATCCACTGCGCGAAGCCGATGCGGACGCCGTAATTCTCCGCCATGAAGCCCGCTAGCAGTGCGGTCGGCGGCGTGCCGATGAGCGTGCCTACGCCGCCAATGCTGGCGGCATAGGACAGTCCGAGCAGCAATGCGACCGAGAAGTTGCGTTCCTCCGGCCCGCCCGCGCCGCCCGCATTGCTCTCGACTGCTAGAATCACGGATGTCGCCATGGGCAGCAGCATCACGACCGTTGCCGTGTTGCTGACCCACATGCTGATGAAGGCGGTTGCCGCCATGAACCCGCCGATCAGGCTGGCCGGCCGCGTGCCGACAGCGCGGATGATCGCGACCGCCATCCGCCTGTGCAGACCACAGGCTTCGAGCGCGGCCGCGATCACGAAGCCGCCCATGAACAGATAAATGACCGGGTTCGCGAACGGCGCGGCCGCATCGCCGATCGACGCAATGCCCAGCAGCGGCAGCAACACCAGCGGCAACAGGGCCGTCACGTAGATCGGGATCGCTTCGGTGATCCACCACGCCGCCATCAGCAGGCCGAGACCCGCGGTGCGCCACTCGAGTTCGCCGAGACCACCGGGCGGCGGCGTCAGCAGACAGATCGCGAGTGCGGCCGGTCCGGCCAGGAAGCCGATCCGCTCCCTGGCCGTCGGCCGCTCGTTGCCGTTGCCTTCGCTCACAGGCTCTCCGCATCAGGGATCAGGCGCCGCACGGTCGCCGCGAGGCGCAGCGCACTATCTTACGTATGCATCACCGTACCCGAAACGACGGAGCGCCACGGCAATGAATGTCGGACACCGGCCGCTCGTCACTGACGAGAACGCCGCACTGTTCACTGATCTTTACGAGCTGACCATGCTCCAGGCGTACTGGCGCGAACGGCGGACCCACACGGCCGTGTTCTCGCTGTTCGTGCGTCGCCTGCCTGAATGCCGCAACTTCCTGCTGGCGTGCGGCCTCGATACTGTTCTCGACTACCTCGAGAAGCTGCGGTTCACGGCCGAATCGCGTGAGTTCCTCCGCTCGACCGGCTCCTTCGACAATGCCTTCATCGACTGGCTGGCCGCCTTCCGTTTCACCGGCTCCGTCTTCGCCGTACCCGAAGGTACGCCGGTCTTCGCCGAAGAACCGATCCTCGAGATCGTCGCACCACTTCCCGAGGCCCAGCTCGTCGAGACCTTCCTGCTCAACCAGATCCAGCTTCAGACCGTGCTCGCATCGAAGGCCGCGCGTGTCGTGCGTGCTGCCGCCGGCCGCACCGTCATCGACTTCGGACTGCGTCGCATGCACGGCACCGATGCCGGGCTCAAGGCCGCTCGGGCGTTCCACATTGCCGGAGTCGATGCAACCAGCAACGTGCTCGCGAACCGCGTGTTCGGCATCCCGGTCTCCGGAACGATGGCGCACGCCTACATCCAGTCGCACGATGATGAGCTGGACGCGTTCCGCGAGTTCGCGCGATCCTGGCCCGACACGGTGCTGCTGGTCGACACGTACGACACGCTCGACGGCGTGCGCAACGTGGTCCGGCTGGCCGCCGAGCTGGGCAATGCGTTCCGCGTCCGTGGCATCCGTCTCGACTCGGGCGACCTCGGCGACCTCGCGAAGCAGGCAAGACGCATCCTCGATGATGCCGGGCTCGACGGCGTCAGGATCTTCGCCAGCAGCGGTCTCGATGAGGAGTCGATCCGTGCACTTCTCGCTGACGACGCACCGATCGACGGATTCGGCGTCGGCACACGAATGGGCGTTTCCGAGGACGCGCCCGCGCTCGACATCGTCTACAAGCTGGCCGAGTACGGCGGCCGCGGCAGACTCAAGCTCTCCGCCGGCAAGCGCGTACTGCCCGGTCTCAAGCAGGTGTTCCGCGTCGAGGATCACGGTCGGGCCGTCCGTGACGTGATTGCACGGGCCGATGAACGCGGTCCCGGTCGCCCGCTGCTGCATGAAGTCATGAAGGACGGCCGGCGACTGGACGCGGCCCCTGTCGCCCTCGATGACATGAGGCGCCACGCGGCCGACGAGCTGGCATTGCTGCCGGACCACATTCGCGATATCGAGCCGGCGGACCCGCCATGGCCCGTCTCGATCAGTGAGTCACTCGAGGCGGCGTGGCGCGCGCTCGCCCGCCAGGCTGGCGAGTGAATGCGCGTGAGCCGGCCGGCTCGGGCAGGACCGGATTCATCCGCATCCGCTTCAGGCGACACGGCGAACGACGAAGCCGTGGCAAGTCCCTACTTCGCGGCCGCGAGCCGGGCCAGGTCCGTCTCTCTGCCGAGTACCAGGATCGTGTCGGAATCCTTGAGCGGCGCGTCCGGATCGGGGATCGGTTCCAGCTCGTCACGCAGCACATCGTGGATCGCGATGATCGTCACGCGGTACTGCCGGGGAAGCGCCAGACCGCGCAGTGACTTGCCGATCCATGACTCCGGCACCGCCATCTCCTGTACGCCGAAGCCGGGTCCGACCGGCACGTAGTTCAGGATCATGCGGTTCGCGATCCGCGTCGCCAGCCGGAGCCCGGACTCGCGTTCGGGGAACACGGTCTCCGTAACACCGAGCTTCTCGATCACGCGTGCATGTTCGTTCGATATCACCTTGACGTAGAGCTCGTTGACGCCGAGATCGCGCAGTGCGAGCGTAGCCAGAATGCTGGCCGTGATGTCATCGCCCGTGCTGACAATGCCGGCGTCCGCGCCCTCCGCACCTATCCGGCGCAGCACTTCGATGTTGCGGCCATCGCCGACGGCCGCGCGCGTCGCATGTGCGGCCATCCGGTCGACCAGATCGTCATCCGTGTCGACTGTCGTGACGTCATGACCGGCCGCGTGCAGCGATTCCGCGACAGCCGAGCCGAAGTTGCCGAGTCCGACAATGACGAATCGTTTCATGATCCTCCGTCGATCAGCCGATGATGACGTCCTCGTGCGCGTACCTGAAGCGCAGCTCACGACGCACGGGCAGTGCGATCGCCGCAGTCAGCGCGAGCGGCCCGACTCGCCCGATGAACATGAGCAGGATCGTCAGCCAGCGCGCGGGTGTCGACAGGTCCGCCGTCAATCCAGTCGACAGACCGACCGTGCCGAATGCGCTCGTCACTTCGAATACCCTCGCCAGAAAATCACTGATCGCTGCCGTCGCGCCGCTCTCGGGCAATGCCGTGATCGTGAACACGAAGATCGCGCCCGTCACGATGCCGAGCCCGACCGCGAGCAACCCGACCGCGCGCTGCTGCGTCTCGTCCGGCACGGTCCGGTTCCACAGACTCAGCTCACGCCGGCCGCGAAGCCTCGCCACCGCGACCATTGTGACCAGAGCCATGGTCGTCGTCTTGACACCGCCCGCCGTACTGCCCGGTGATCCCCCGATGAACATCAGGATCACTGTCAGAAACGCCGTCGCTTCCGTGACGAATCCATAGTCGACCGTGTTGAAGCCGGCGGTTCGTGCGGTCACGCTCATGAAGGTGCCGTTCAGGACCTTCGCCCACACCGGCAGCCCCGCCAGCGTGCGATCCCACTCGAACGCCGTCAGCAGTACCGCACCGGTCACCACCAGGATGGCGGTGACCGTGAGCGCCAGACGTGAGTGCAGCGACAGCCGGTAGGCGCCACGCCGTCGCGGGAACCCGCTTCGCTCGAGCTCGTGCAGCGTGAGAAAGCCGATGCCGCCCGCCATGATCAGCAGCATGATGACGCTGAGCCCGACCGGGTCACGCTGGAACGACATGAGCGAGTTCGAGAAGGTCGAGAAGCCCGCATTGCAGAACGCGCTGATGGACTGGAACACGGCGTGCCACGCGGCTTCGGTCCAGCCGAGTCGCGGCCCCCAGTCCAGCCACAGCACGAGCGCGGCGATCCCCTCGAACAGCAGCGTCAGCCGAACGATGTTGGCGGTCAGTCTGCGCTTGTCGATCTGGGGCGCGATGTCCGACACCGACGCCGTCAGCTCCTCATGCCGCAGCGACAACCGGCGGCCGAGCCCGAGGATGATCAGGGATGCGAACGTCAGCATGC
>Ga0055448_10000434_pt1 | contig 10714 bp, 9 predicted proteins | sample China_Galinas_PW_4_FD_57744 | JGI IMG/M metagenome (GOLD analysis project Ga0055448, IMG submission 57744) | Wetland microbial communities from San Francisco Bay, California, USA, that impact long-term carbon sequestration - China_Galinas_PWA_D2 | ecosystem: Environmental > Aquatic > Marine >... | reverse complement strand
CGGTCGCGTTGATCACCAGTCCCGCCAGCCCGTGGAATCGGGTCGGCCCGTCCGGGCCGTTCAGTTCCGACTGGGCCTGGCTGTCATGCGTCCCGATCGCGGTTGCCATCACGGCGATTTCGGGACTGATCCTGGGAACGCCGACGCTGCGTCTGCGGGGCGACTACCTGGCGATCGTGACGCTCGGGTTCGGCGAGATCATTCGGCTGCTGGCCGACAATCTCGGCGAACTGACGCGCGGCCCGCGCGGGCTTCCGGGGGTCGCGTATCCGCGGGTCGGCGAGAACCATGTGCCGGGTGGCTTTTTCTCCAGCGGTAATGCCTCGGGTCACGCCAATTACGGGACGTGGTGGTTTTGGCTGGGTCTGCTTCTGGTGGCATCCGCCCTGTTGATCGTCGGTAACCTCGAGCGCAGTCGCGTGGGGCGGGCATGGGTGGCTATCCGCGAGGACGAAGACGCCGCAGAGGTCATGGGGGTCAACACCTTCAAGTTCAAGCTGTGGGCGTTCGTCATCGGCGCCGGAATCGGCGGGCTCTCCGGCGCGCTGTATGCCGGACAGGTGCAGTTCGTCGCACCCACCAACTTCAACATCGTCAATTCGATGCTGTTCCTGTGTGCGGTCGTGCTTGGCGGGCAGGGCAACAAACTCGGCGTGATATTTGGCGCGTTCGTCATCGTGTACCTGCCCAACCGCCTGCTCGGGGTGCACTTCCTGGGTGTCAATCTCGGCGACTTGAAGTACCTGTTCTTCGGACTGGCGCTCGTCGTGCTGATGATCTTCCGCCCGCAGGGGCTGTTTCCGGTTCGCCAGCAACTGCTGACGTACGGCAAGTCGGCCCGCGAACTGCTACGCCGGGGTGAGGTGACGACGACGTGAGTGTCGATGAGCCGCTTGCGCGAAGAGAATCAACCATCGAGGAAGTGGCCGGCCTGCACCGCGAAGTGCATGCTGCTGAAGGCGAAACACTCTTGGAAACAAGAGATCTCACTGTCCGCTTCGGCGGGCTGGTTGCGCTGGACGCGGTGAGTTTCACTATCCGGCGCGGGGAGATCCTCGGCCTCATCGGCCCCAACGGGGCGGGCAAGACCACGTGCTTCAACGCGATCAGCGGCGTCTACCGGCCCACCTCTGGCGCGGTGATCTTCGACGGTGCACCGCTCGGGCGCATCAAGCGCCATCAGATCACCCGACGCGGCATCGCGCGCACATTTCAGAACATCAGGTTGTGGGGCGAGATGACCGCGTTGGAGAACGTCGTCGTCGGAACGGACGCCCGTCACAAGACCTCTGTGCCGGGCGCGATTTTCCGGAGCCCCCGGCATCGCCATGAGGAGCGGGACGCCATCGAACGGGCCGCGGCGCTGCTGCAGTTTGTCGGAATCGCGCAGCGCGGAGAAGAAAAAGCGAAGAATCTGCCCTATGGCGATCAACGGCGGCTGGAAATCGCCCGGGCACTGGCTACCGAACCGATGCTGCTGTGCCTCGACGAGCCGGCAGCCGGGTTCAACGCCGCCGAGAAAGCCGCTCTGATCGAATTGATCCACAAGATTCGCGACGACGGATACACGGTGTTGCTCATCGAACACGATATGCGGCTGGTGATGGGCGTCACCAACCGAATCGTGGTGCTGGAGTTCGGTCGCAAGATTGCCGAAGGCGTTCCGTCCGTGATTCGCGAGGACCCGGCGGTCATCGCCGCCTATCTGGGAGTGCCCGATGACGACGTCCGATGACCCCGCCCCGCTGCTCGAACTGCGTGACCTCGTGGTGCATTACGGTCGGATCGAGGCGCTGCACGGTGTTTCCCTCGTGGTGCGAGAAGGTGAGCTCGTCACGCTGCTGGGCTCAAACGGCGCCGGCAAGACGACGACAATGCGCGCGATATCAGGTTTGCGGCCGCTCAGCCGGGGTTCGGTCTGGTTCGAAGGACGAGACATCTCGCGGGTGAAAGCTCACAAGCGGGTGAGCGATGGCCTGATCCAGGCCCCCGAGGGCCGCGGCGTCTTCCCTGGCATGACGGTCACCGAAAACCTCGAAATGGGTTGCTACGGGAGAACTTTCCCGTCGAAGACAGAACATCGCGAGAAGCTCGAGTGGGTATTCGAGACCTTCCCGCGGTTAGCCGAGAGACGGAACCAAGTCGGCGGCACACTGTCGGGCGGCGAACAGCAGATGCTCGCCATCGGGCGGGCGCTGATGGCGCGTCCTCGGGTGCTACTTCTCGACGAGCCGTCGATGGGCTTGGCTCCCATGGTGATTCAGCAGATTTTCCGCATCATCGCCGAGATCAACGCACAGGGCACCACCGTCCTGTTGGTGGAGCAGAACGCCCAGCAGGCGCTGAGCCGGTCGGACCGCGCCTACATTCTCGAGACCGGCACCATCACCCGGGAAGGGCCGGCCCGGGAGCTTCTCGAGGACGACAGCGTCCGCGCGGCTTACCTTGGCGTTGCGTGAAGCGTGAAGTCCGTTCGGCGAAACCCGTCACGACGGAAGAGAATGCTGCGAGCGATCGCTTCGGCGGGATTCGTCGTCACCATCGTCGCGGCGAGCGCACTGATCGTGCGCCTTGAATCCGATTCTCAGCGCCTCGTCCTGCACGCCCAGATCGACCAGTACGGCAGACCGGTCACCGAGACTTCCGCACCGCCGGCCGACCCCGCCGGGGGCGGCAATGCGATCTGCCCACCGTTGTCGATCGCTTTGGCGGCAGCGCTGACCGGACCGGATACGGAAGCCGGCAACAACATCAGGAACGGGGTTGCACTCGCGATCGACGAGCACAACGCTGCAAATGCGGGCTGCCAGGTCCAGATCAAAGAGTTCGACACCGGCGGTGATCCGACGCGGGTGAACGAGTTCGCGCCGCAGATCGTCGCTGACGCGTACACCGTCGGATTGATCGGTCCCACCTTCTCGGGTGTCGCCGAAGCGACGGGCGCGGTTTTCGAAAGAAACGGACTGCCCGCGGCAACCGCATCGGCGTCCCGCAGCGTGCTCTCGGAACGAGGGTGGACCACGTTTTTCCGTGCGGTCGCCAGCGACGCGGCTCAGGGCCGGGCGGTGGCCAACTATGTCAAAGACGGCCTCGGTCACCGCACGGTCTGTGTCGTCAGCGACAACAGCCCTTACGGCAACGCTATGGCGCAAGCCGCCACCGCCACGCTGGCCGAGCGCTCACGCCCCAAATGCCAACGGTCGATTGCGTTGACCGACAGCCGATTCGCGGAACTGATCGACCGGATCAGAGTCGTTGCGCCGGACGCAGTGCTGCGGTTGGGCGAATATGCCGAGGCCGCCGACTTTCTGCAGCGGCTGCGCGACGAAGGCATCTCGGCGTCGCTGATCTCGGCCCAGAGATTGGTGGATGCAGCCTTCCTGAGCCGAGCGCGGAAGTTCGCCGGGCACGCCGTGGTGTCCTGTCCCTGCAGTCCACACCCGGACTGGTTCGTCGCGGCATATCGAGCGGAATTCGGTGAAAGCCCCGGTGCGTACAGCGCCGAGGGATACGACCTCGCCACGATCATGCTGAACGGAATCGACGCGGGCATGCTGGTGCGCGCGCAGATGCGGGACTGGATGCGGCATTACAACGGCCAGGGCGTGGCCCGTGGGTACCAGTGGACCGCGGCCGGGGAGCTGACCGAACCGACGGTCTGGATCTACAAACTGCAGTGAAACACCGGCCGTGCCGACATCAGACTTCATGCACGCAAACTCCGTTCTCTTGACGAAAAAGCGTGCGCTAACTCTGATCTCGTCGAGGCGAACGGTCAGCGCGCGACGATCACCGACGAGCCGTGGCCGAACAGGCCCTGATTCGCGGTGATGCCGACGCTCGCGCCTTCGACTTGGCGCCCGGTGGCTTGGCCCCGCAGTTGCCAGGTCAGCTCACACACCTGGGCGATGGCTTGAGCGGGAATCGCTTCGCCGAAACAGGCGAGCCCACCCGACGGATTGACCGGCACGCGGCCGCCGATCGTCGTTGCGCCACTGCGTAATAGCGCCTCGGCTTCGCCCTTGGCGCACAGCCCTAGGTGTTCATACCAGTCGAGTTCCAACGCGGTCGAGAGGTCGTAGACTTCGGCAACGCTGATGTCCTCGGGCCCCATGCCCGCCTCGGTGTAAGCGGCGTCGATGATCTGGTCCTTGAACACCCGCTCGGGTGCCGCCACCACCGCGGTGGAATCCGTCGCGATGTCCGGCAATTCGGGAAGATGCTGCGGATATCGGGGCGTGACGGTGCTGACCGCCCGCACCGTTGGGACACCGTCGAGCGAACCAAGATGCTTGCGGGTGAACTCGGCGCTGGCCACCACGAGCGCGGCCGCGCCGTCGGAGGTGGCGCAGATGTCCAGTTGCCGCAGCGGGTCTGCGACTACCGGGCTCGCCAACACGTCCTCGACCGAGCTCTCCTTGCGGTAGCGCGCATTGGGGTTCTGCAGGCCGTGTCTGGCGTTCTTGACCTTGACCTGAGCGAAATCCTTGCTCGTGGCCCCATAGAGGTCCATGCGACGGCGAGCCAGCAGCGCGAAGTACACGGGGTTCATCGCCCCGATGAGGTGGAAGCGCTGCCAATCCGGATCGTTCTTGCGCTCGCCGCCGGCGGGCGCGAATGCGCCCTTTTCTGTGGTGTCGGCGCCCACCACCAGTGCCACGTCGCAGAACCCGGCCAGAATGTTGGCGCGGGCGCTCTGCAGCGCCTGTGAACCGCTGGCACACGCGGCGTAGCTGGAGCTGACGGGAACGCCGGTCCAGCCGAGTTTCTGCGCGAACGTCGACCCGGCGATGAAGCCGGGATAACCGTTACGGATGGTGTCGGCACCGGCCACTAATTGGATCTGACGCCAGTCCAGGCCTGCTTCGGCGAGTGCGGCCCGGGCGGCGACGACGCCGTACTCGGTGAAGTCGCGACCCCATTTGCCCCATGGGTGCATACCAGCGCCGAGGATGTAAAGAGGTTCGGGACTCATCCGGCGATCCTCCACGCGTAGACGACGCGCTCGATGCCGTCGTCGTCGACGAAGAGCGGCATAGTGGTCAGTTCCATGTCCATCCCGACCGTCAAGTCGGCGGCCAGCGTGCCCTCGACGACCTTGCCCAGCACGATCATGCCCTCGTCGACGAGCTGTACCGCGGCAATCGCAAACGGCTCGAACGGATTTGGCGCCGGGTAGGGCGCGGGCGGGGGATAGCGGTTCTCGGTGTAGCTCCACAGCTTGCCGCGGCGCGACAACGGCACCTGCGCCAACTCGTCGCCGCAACAGTCCGGATTGGGGCAATTGTTGGCGCGCGGCGGGAACACGTAGGTTCCGCACTGAGGGCACTTGCCGCCGATCAGATGCGGCGCACCGGAGTCGTCGGTGGCGAACCACCCGTCGATGGCCGGTCGCGCGGATGCTGACACGCGGTCAGCGTACCGACTTCGGAGACAGAACTGAAACGTGTTCCAGTTTCCTGAGCCGCCCCGACGATTTCCTGTCGCGAACCGCACCGCGGGAGTAGCGTCCGGACCGCCCGGGGGCTCGCAGGATCGGAGGCCATCGATGGGGCTCTTCAAGAAGGCGAAAGACGCAGCCCAGCAGGCATTTGTCCAGCAGGGCGGACAGCAAGGTGGTGGCGGAATGGTGCACGTGCAGGGCGCCGGGCCGATCGACCCAGCCCTGCTGGGCGGGCCGTCGACGCGCTCGATGGCAGCAGACGACCCGATCTGGCAGCCCATCAACGGCATCTCGCTGCAGGACTACGCCGAGCTCGCCCGCGACGCTCAGGCCCGCGGCGTCACCGACGAGGCTGGCATGATCGCCATCGCCCAGGAGCGCGGGTGGAACCCGGCGGACACGAAGGCGGCGCTCGACGGCTGGGTGCAGCGGATGGGCCAGTCGATGGCCGTCGGACAGCAGTTCCGCAAGTTCCTCGGCTACTGACCGGGTCCGATCCGCATGCCCAACCCGTTCAAGGACTGGGCGCGGCCCGTGTCGTGATCCGTGTCGGCGCGGATGCATAGAGTGAGCCCGTGAGCCCAGCCAAGTCTCCGTCCGCTCCCTCCGGCTCGACCGGGGCATCCGAAAAGCCGACTTTGATGCTGCTGGATGGCAATTCACTGGCGTTCCGAGCGTTCTACGCCCTGCCGGCCGAGAACTTCAAGACCCAGGGCGGGCTGACCACGAATGCCGTCTACGGGTTCACCGCCATGCTGATCAACCTGCTTCGCGACGAGGGCCCCACGCACATAGCGGCCGCATTCGATGTGTCGCGTCAGACGTTTCGCTCCGACAAGTACCCCGAATACAAGGCCAACCGCACGTCCACGCCGGACGAGTTCCGCGGCCAGATCGAAATCACCAAAGAGGTGCTGGTCGCGCTCGGCATCACCGTGCTGGCCGAGCCGGGATACGAGGCCGACGACGTCATCGCGACGCTGGCCACGCAGGCCGAGCAGTCCAGCTTCCGGGTACTGGTCGTGACTGGGGACCGCGACTCGCTACAACTCGTCAGTGACGACGTGACCGTGCTCTATCCGAGGAAAGGTGTCAGCGAACTGACCCGGTTCACGCCGGAGGCGGTGCTCGACAAGTACGGGCTGACCCCTGCGCAGTACCCCGATTTCGCTGCGCTGCGCGGCGATCCGAGCGACAACCTGCCCGGTATTCCGGGCGTGGGGGAGAAGACCGCGTCGAAGTGGATCGTCGAGTACGGCTCGCTGCAAGCGCTGGTGGACAACGTCGACACGGTGCGCGGCAAAGTCGGTGATGCGTTGCGCGCCAACCTTTCTCACGTGATCCTGAACCGGGATCTGACCGACCTGGTGAAAGATGTCCCGCTCGCGCAGACCCCGGACATGCTGCGCATTCAGCCCTGGGACCGCGATCACATCCACCGGCTGTTCGACGACCTCGAATTCCGGGTGCTGCGAGACCGTCTGTTTGACACCCTCGCCGCGGTGGAGCCGGAGGTCGACGAGGGGTTCGACGTCCGCGGCGGTGCGCTGGCCGCGGGGGAGGTGGCGGGCTGGTTGGCCGCGCACGCCGGCGACGGACGCAGGGCCGGGGTGTCGGTAGTCGGCACGCACGTGGTCGCCGAAGGCGACGCCACCGCGGTCGCGATCGCCGCCGCCCATGGCGACTCGGGCTACATCGACACCGCGACGATGACGGCAGACGACGAGACAGCGCTCGGGCGCTGGCTGGCCGACGAGGACCAGCCGAAGGCTCTGCACGAGGCGAAGTGGGCGATGCACGACCTGGCCGCACGCGGGTGGGAGATGCGGGGCGTCACCTCCGACACCGCGCTGGCGGCCTATCTGGTGCGTCCGGGTCAGCGCAGCTTCACGCTGGAGGACCTGTCGCTGCGCTACCTGCGGCGCGAATTGCGCGCCGACAACCCGGAGCAAGCTCAGCTGTCGCTGCTCGATGACAGCGACGGTGTCGACGACCAGGCCGTGCAGACCCAGATCTTGCGGGCCCGGGCCGTGGTCGACCTGGCCGACGCGCTGGACGCCGAGCTGCACCGAATGGAATGCTCTTCGCTGCTCGGCGATATGGAGCTGCCGGTGCAGCGGGTGCTCGCCGACATCGAAAAGACCGGTATCGCAGTCGATCTCGCCCAACTGACCGACCTGCAACACCAGTTCGCCGCACAGATTCGTGACGCCGCCGAAGCGGCATACGCGGTGATCGGCAAGCAGATCAACCTCGGCTCACCAAAGCAGTTGCAGGTGGTGCTGTTCGACGAGCTGGAGATGCCGAAGACCAAACGCACCAAGACGGGCTACACCACCGACGCCGACGCGTTGCAGTCGCTCTACGAGAAGACGGGCCACCCCTTCCTGCAGCATCTGCTGGCCCACCGCGACGTCACCCGGCTCAAGGTCACCGTCGACGGGCTGCTGAATTCGGTGGCGACGGACGGCCGGATCCACACCACGTTCAACCAGACCATCGCGGCCACCGGCCGGCTGTCGTCGACCGAGCCCAACCTGCAGAACATCCCGATCCGCACCGACCCGGGCCGGCTGATCCGCGACGCGTTTGTCGTCGGCGCGGGTTACACCGAGCTGATGACCGCCGACTACAGCCAGATCGAGATGCGGATCATGGCACACCTGTCGCACGACGACGGGCTGATCGAGGCGTTCCGCACCGGTGAAGACCTGCACTCGTTCGTTGCGTCGCGGGCGTTCGGTGTTCCGATCGACGACGTCACCGCGGAATTGCGGCGCCGCGTCAAGGCCATGTCGTACGGGCTGGCCTACGGTCTCAGCGCCTACGGCCTGGCCCAGCAGCTCAAGATCTCCACCGAAGAGGCGAAAGACCAAATGGACCAGTACTTCGCCCGGTTCGGCGGCGTGCGGGACTACCTGCACGAAGTCGTCGACCAGGCCCGCAAGGACGGCTACACGTCGACGGTGCTGGGACGCCGCCGCTATCTGCCCGAGTTGGACAGCAGCAACCGCCAGGTCCGGGAGGCGGCCGAGCGCGCCGCGCTCAACGCCCCGATCCAGGGCAGCGCCGCCGACATCATCAAGGTCGCGATGATCAACGTCGACGATGCGCTGAGGGCGGCCGGGCTGAAGTCCCGGATGTTGCTGCAGGTGCATGACGAGCTGCTGTTCGAAGTTGCGCAGGGGGAGCGTGACGAGCTCGAAGCCTTGGTCCGCGACAGGATGGGCAGCGCATATCCACTGGATGTGCCGCTGGAGGTCTCGGTGGGCTACGGCCGGAGTTGGGATTCGGCCGCGCACTAGTCATTTGCGACTAGTCGCCGAGAGGCGGGCCATCCCGCGAAGAATCCACGGTGTCCGCCTGGCCATCACCTCCATCGCACGATCTGTTTGGCGCATCGCGGTCCGGGGGCCGGGGGTGGGCGTCGACGTCAGTTCCGCCTCGGCCGATCGGGCTCGCGGGCTTGGCGATCGACCGCCAGGAGTTGCCAGGCGCCGGGCACGCCACACAACTCGATGCTGTCCGGCCTTGTCGAACATCAGCACGCGACAGAACGTGGAGAGCCGCTCCATGAAGGCCTCGAACTGGGGCGCGGTCCAAACACCTCAACGTGGCTGACGAATGACCTGGCGCATCAGGTGTTCGGCGATCGCCGCATGATCCCGCTTGAGGTTTCCGGCACGGCTTTGGCGACCGACTTATCAGCTTCGTACGACGGGTAGCTCGCGCGACTTCGCCGAACGCGCGAGCCGTTCATCGAAAGTAGCGACGGCAGCGGCCGCATCCTCGGCAGCCAGAATGACGCAGCAGTCCGGCATTTTCAGACCGGTGGCTGCGCGAAGCTCGGCGAGCCGAAGCGCTGTGTCGTCGGGGAAGGCTAATTCGTGGACCTCGAGGGCACGGAGCGCCGCCATGACCGTGTCCAGGCGCCCTTCGCGAATGGGTGCGACAAGAACCTCGGCCAAGGTCAGAGAGTTTACGACGAGGTCGTCGTCAACGGCTTGCATCAATAGTTGTTCTGCGGGGGCATGGTGGTCGTCTTCAGCGTCGAGAAACGAGATAAGAATGCTGGCATCGAGGACGATCACGCGGGCCAGCCTTCGCGCAGGTGCTTGAGGTAGCCAGGTCCGTAAACTCCACTCAGGCATCCGCCGTAGGTGCGAACGGCCTCTAGTCTGCGACGACGCCGGTCATCCCGGGCCTGCTCGGCGGCGCGATGGCCCTCCAGGGCTAGACGGACAAGCAGCTGCGGCCGGCTCAGGCCCGGCCAGCGGCGAGCCGCCTCATCGAGGGCCTCGGCCAGATCATCGGTCTCGGTGACAAAGTGGCGAGGGCGGGTAGTGGGCACGGAGGGAGTGTATCACCGTGGTTGATGGGTGATACACCAAATTCGACCGGGTGATATGGCCGGGGCACTTAAGCGCCCGGCGCGCGGTAGCCAGCCATCGTCTGGAGCGTGGGCGCGGCGGCCCGTGCCGCGTGCACCGTGTACGCCTCCTCATTCAGCAACCCATACATGCGCTGGTCGCCGAAGCCGCGGTCGATCCGGTCCCGCACGAAGGCCAGCTCGACCACCTGGGCGGCGAAGTTCTTGACCGCCCGGCCCGCAGGTGGTCCGGCAGCCGGGGTCGCCACACCGATCGCCAGCTTGCGGCCACGGATCGAGCCCAACCAGGTCGCCTCGTTCGGGGTCACCAAACCGGCCGCCACCATGCCAGGCAGCTTCGTGGCAACCACCCGCTGCTCCCTGCGGCGGCTGACGACGGCGAGCCAGATGGCCAGCCCGAAGATCGGCACCATCCACACCACGTACACCAGCAGGCCAGCACGACGACAGCCATCGCCAAGGTGGACAGGACGAACCCGATGGCTGTGCCGATCGGGTTCACCCCGGTCATCAGGATCACGATCAGCCCGGCGACGGTGCCGAGCGTGATGACGACGCCGAGCGGCGCCCCGACTTCGCGGACTCGCCGTTGGAACGGTGTAGGCGTGCCGGCGTATGACACCCCAGCAGGTTAGTCGGCCGCGGGACCGAGTTTGTCCAGCATGTACACAGTCGAGTAGCCTCGACAGGTGACTCGCGAGCTGATCGCGGGTATCACCATGCAATCGTCCCTACAACCCAACCTGTCCGGAGCAACCCAACAACATGCCAAGTCCCTCCGTCGCCTCGCCGCAAGTAGCCGTCAATGACATCGGCTCGAGCGAGGACTTTCTCGCCGCCATCGACAAAACAATCAAATACTTCAACGATGGCGACATCGT
>Ga0055448_10000433_pt1 | contig 10732 bp, 5 predicted proteins | sample China_Galinas_PW_4_FD_57744 | JGI IMG/M metagenome (GOLD analysis project Ga0055448, IMG submission 57744) | Wetland microbial communities from San Francisco Bay, California, USA, that impact long-term carbon sequestration - China_Galinas_PWA_D2 | ecosystem: Environmental > Aquatic > Marine >... | reverse complement strand
TAAACTGATTTTCTCCCATTAAATAGGTATAGAAATGGTTGTTACTTTCAAAATAAACATGCCCATCGATTTTTTGCACACTGTTAATATAATTTTTAGAAGGCAATAACCGGGTAATGGTGTCAACCTTGGTAAAACTTTTATAATCATCGGCAAGCCTCATTTTGTAGAGATATTGATCCCTTTTTAGCCATAAAAAAGTGCTGTCAATTTCAAAAAAATTGGATGATTTGTCGAAACCGTTTATCAGCCTCTTAAATTCCAGACCATTATTTGTTATTTCAAATAAAGTAAACCCGGCATAATTTGCCCCGATAATAAGATTTGGTTGACTTGGAATTTCCTTAAACACAAAATAACCTTGATTCTCCAAATTTTTAACTACCTTTTTACCCTTGATGATTAGTGCACCATTATTATTGGCACAAACCAGTTCATTTCCAATAATTTGAATATTCCATGATTGGGCTGTTGTTCCCTCCACCAAAGAAAAATTATCATCCAAAAATGAACTGTTCAATTCATGATAAAAAACGCCTTGATTGGTTGCTGCATACAAAATGCCGTCATAAATCACTGAAGCGTAAACCGTGCTTAGGTCATAGCTGAAGTCAAAAAAAGTAAACGGAGAATTCTCATCAACAAAGGATATGCCATTATCCAGGCCCAACCAAAGGTTGCTTTTATCATCTACAAATGATTTAAGTACTGTATTGTTCTGTAGTCCTTTATCAAGGTCAATGTGCTGCATAATCTTTCCGTTTAAATCACATACTATGATACCGTTGAGCACGGAATTTAGTACAAACAGGTTATTTTTTAAAGCAACGCCTCCCAAAGAGCCATTTTTATCAATGAAAATGTTGGCCTCGGTTTGCCAAGGCGTAATTTTTTCATCTTGATAGATGAACAACCCCTTTTCCAGTGTTGCTATTAGCAATCTGTGTTCTGGCATGGAAAATATTCCCCAAACCTCCGTATTATTTAAAACAGCAGTGCCCTTCAATGGTTGCAAAGCCCCATTTTTATATTCCAAAATCCCGCCGGTAACGTCTTGAAAATACAATGAACTACCTACCGTAAACGAAAACTGAAATCGGTTTGGCGCTTTCAACAAGCTAATCCTGCCATCTTTGAAAATATATGCCCTTAGAAATGACTGAAAAATTATCTCTCCATCATAAATATGTATTTTCCAAATAAAATCGGATAAATCCATATTTGATTTTTTAATTAGGTCAGACAAAGAGACATAGACGAGTTTTCCATTGGCATTGCTTTCAAAATATCCAAACTCATTATATCCACCAACATAGATTCTACCTGAACCGTTATCAACCTTTACCGAACGTACATCCATGGAATTGGGAATTCTATAAATACGCCATGCCATGCCATCAAATTGCAAGAGCCCATTTTTATTCGCAAAATAGATGTTTCCGTTGCTATCCTGATCAATATCCCAATTTTGTGTACCGCCCCTATATTCAGTTTTCTTATAATTTGTAATATTCGGCAAACCAAACCCCTTGACTTGTGCCCTTATTGTCACAAAACACGTCATAAGAAAAATTATAAAAATGTAAGGCCTTTTTGACACCATGATCTTAAATAACCAGTATCTTAAAAAATCCATCAAGACACTTCAATTATACTTCATGCGCTAATTTAGAAGTTTTTTAGCAATGTAGTGTTATACCTATAACAAATAGGAGTTTATATTATTTTTAAATAGTTAATTATCAATTTATTAAAATAAATTTGATGTGTTTTTATAGTAATTAAAATAGTATTTGATGTGTTTTTGTAGAAAGTATTTTTCAATCATTTTTTCAATGTTATTTATAATTTCATCCAGAATTATTAACTAACAATTTATTTATATGAATTTTAAATTATGTGCATTTTGTATTTTATCCATGTTGCTCTCTATTTATGTCCAAGCACAAGATATTGTAGTTCATGGAACAGTTAACGACGATAGCGGGCTACCGGTAACCGGGGCCACGGTTTTGTTAAAAAATACATCAGAAGGAACTTATACCGATTTTGATGGGAAATTTGAATTGGAAGCCCCATCAGATGGTACGCTAGTCATCAGTTATGTTGGATTTACTACCGTTGAAGTTCCAATCAATGGTCAAAACTCCATAACTGTTGGTTTGAAGGTGGATCTTCAAGCTCTGGAAGAAGTTGTGGTTGTAGGTTACGGTACCCAAAAGAAAAGTGTGGTAACAGGTGCTATTGCCAGTGTAAAAGCATCAGAATTGGAAGATCTTCCTGTTACCAGAATTGAACAATCCTTACAAGGAAGAACGTCCGGATTGACTATCGTCACTAATTCAGGACAGCCAGGATCCTCTTCGACGATTAGAGTAAGGGGTGTCACCACTTTAGGAAACAATGATCCACTATGGGTTGTTGATGGTGTTATTGTAGACAATGGAGGGATTGGTTATCTTAACCAATCAGACATTGCATCCATTGAAGTTTTAAAAGATGCTGCTTCGGCAGCCATCTATGGATCAAGAGCTGCAACAGGTGTAATTTTGATTACAACTAAAAAAGGACAGTCCGGCAAGCTAAGCGTAAACTATAATGGATATACCGGGTTTTCTGGGCCAGCGCGAAAATTAAATTTATTAAATGCTACCGAATATGCCACTTTAATGAATGAACGCTATGCCAACAGTGCCGATCCCAATAGTTTTCAACTGCCCTATCCAAATCCACAATCTTATGGTGAAGGTACAGATTGGCAAGATCTGATCTTCAATAACAGTGCACAACGCCAAAGCCACGAAATAAGTATTAGTGGTGGAAATGACAAATCTACGTTTTACGCTTCATTTGGTTATTTGGATCAGGATGGTATTGTAACCTCGGCCATTTCGCACTACACAAGAAAAAATTTCCGATTGAATTCAACCCATAAAATCAATGATTACATTCGTTTTGGGCAAACCTTTGGTTATTCACACGAAAAAAACACGGGTATTGATTCCAACAATTATTATGGTGGACCATTGGCATCAGCCATTAATTTGGATCCTATAACGCCTGCCATTGAAACGGATCCTGCCCTCATCAACACAGGTGACTACGCCAATCCTAATATCATTTATGCCCCCAACGGTTTCCCTTATGGTATCTCCAGTCACGTGGGCCAAGAAATGACGAACCCCTTGGCCTATGTTCAAACTAAACTGGGAAATTACAATTGGGCTGATAACTTTGTGGGAAATGCCTATGTAGAAGTTGAACCTATAAAAGGGCTCAAAGCAAGAAGTACATTTGCTGGAAAAATGGCTTTTTGGGGTGGTCGAAGCTTCAATCCAGAATCCTTTTTAACCTCATCATTTGTTACATCAACCAATAGCCTTTCCAAAAATACAAACAAAGGATTTGGGTGGAATATTGAAAACACCATTTCTTATCAAAAAGAAATCGATGGTCATGATTTCACGGTTCTCTTGGGCCAAGGTGCTTATGTGGATAACATAACCGATGGTCAAAGCGTCACGTACAATGATCTTCCTGTAAACAATTACAAGGACGCAGATTTTGGATTTGATATTAGCCAAGACAACATTACGGCCAATGCCTATAAAAATGATATCCACAAGGTTATATCCTATTTTGCGAGATTAAATTACGCTTACAAGGACAAATATTTGTTAACTGCAATCATACGTAGAGATGGTTCTACAAACTTCGGTACCAATAACAAATTTGGTTATTTCCCATCCTTCTCTGTAGGTTGGATTCCAAATGAAGAGGCGTTTTGGCCCGAAAATGATGTGGTCAACCAATTAAAAATTAGAGGAAGTTATGGGGTAACCGGTAACGATCAGATTGGTGCTTTTGGATACCTTTCCACTATTAGTGGAGGAAGGAACTATTATGTGGGTAATGAAACCCAAGGCTCCATTGTTACAGGTAACAGTCCAGACGCACCTGCAAATCCAGATTTAAAATGGGAAGAAACCAGTCAGACCAACATAGGTTTTGACACCAGACTTTTTAAAAATTTCACGCTTACCTTTGATTGGTACAACAAGAAAACAAGTGACATTTTAAGGTATGTTCCGCTCCCAGGCTATCTAGGTTCAACAGGAAGTCCTGCGGTTAACATTGGAGATATGAAAAATACAGGTGTTGACCTAAGCCTTGGATTTAGCAAACACTATGAAGATTACGGTTTCTCGTTGAACGGAAATGTGTCAACTGTTAAAAATGAGGTGGTTTATCTAGGAACAGATACCGATTATATTTCAGGTGACGGTATACAAGCTTCGTCTGTTAATTCTATTATTAGAACCCAGGTTGGACATCCCATCAATTCGTTCTACGGATTTATGACCAATGGTATTTTTCAAAACCAAGCTGAGATTGATGCGTATACCAATTCAAGCGGTGGGCTCATCCAGCCAAATGCGGTTCCGGGTGATTTTAAATGGAAAGATATCAATGGTGATGGTACCATCACCTCAGACGATAGAGATTTTCTAGGAAGCTCCATCCCAAAAGTCACCTTTGGTTTTACGTTTAACTTCAACTATAAAGATTTTGATTTGTTAGTGTTCGCCCAAGGGGCAGCAGGCAATAAAATTTATCAGGCTATCAGACGTTTGGATATTGGAACAGCAAATTTCCAAACCTCAGCTCTAGGGCGATGGACCGGAGAAGGAACTTCCAATACGTTCCCAAGATTGTCATCTGTTGATCCCAACAATAATTTCACCAACCCTTCTGATTTTTACTTAGAAGATGGTGATTATATAAGATTTAAAACTATTCAAGTGGGCTATACCCTTCCTAAAGATATCATGACCAAGTTTGGTATTGACAAAGTAAGACTCTATGTAACCGGAGAAAACTTATTTACCTTTACAAAGTATTCTGGGTTTGATCCAGAAATTGGTGGCGGTGTTTTTGGAATCGATCGAGGCTACTACCCTCAGGCAAGGACGGGAATGTTAGGTGTTAATTTACAATTTTAAAAAAATGAATATGAAACGAAATACATTAAATTATTTAATCTTAACTGTGATTCTTACAGTGGGCACCTTGGTATCCTGTAGTAAGGATTATATAGAAGAACAGCCAAAAGGAAACTTTTTGGAAGACAATTACTATCAGAATGGAGATCAAGCTTATTCAGGTTTAATTGCCGTTTATGATAAAGTAGGCAAGGAATCTGGTGGGTTTGAAAATATGGTAACGTTTATGAACGCCGCGTCTGATGACAATTACGCTGGAGGTGGTGGACCTACCGACGGTGCCGGTATACATGGCTTCGCCCATTACACCATAGACCCGGGCACTATGCCTGCAAGCTACTGGAATGATTATTACCAAGGTGTTTTTAGAGCTAATGTATTGCTGTCAAAACTGCCTGATATACCAATGGATGAAAATCTCAAAGCACGATTTACAGCTGAAGCAAGAGCGCTCAGAGGTTATTTTTATTTTCAATTGGTCAGGATGTTTGGAAACATTCCTTTAATGACAGAGCCTGTTCCTGCCAGTGAATTTTATACTATCGAACAGGCCCCTAAAGCCGATGTCTATGCTCAAATAGAAGCTGATTTGGAAGCGGCCAAAGCCAATTTGCCCAGTACAATTGATGTTGCTACTGAGGGCGGGCGTTTTACCAAAGGTGTTGTCCAAGCATTACTGGGCAAAGTATACTTGTATGACGGCAAAAATTCCCAAGCCGCAACAGAATTGGCCGAAGTGAATGGTACACCGGGAGGAGCCAGCCAGTATGGCTATAAGTTGCTGGATAACTTTGCCGATTTATGGGAAGTCAGTAACACTTTTAATTCAGAATCGATTCTAGAAACAACCAACACCAACAAAAGTAATGCTGACTGGGGTTTCTGGGGTTCTGGTGCCGATTTAGGAAATTCCATCAACATAATGGTAGGACCTAGAAGTTATACAAGGCTCAATAGCTCTGCTCCCGATTTTGCACCAGGCTGGAGTTTTAACGTATTTACGCAATCATTTTACGATGTTATCAAAAATGACCCACGGTTTGATGCAACGGTAGCCGATTTAAAAGCCATGCAAGACGCAGGGGACATCGATTATGTCTTGGGAGACCAAGATACGGGTTACTACCTTAAGAAGTTTATGCCTTATAACAGCGAAGCAACCAGTGGAGGTGGCGCCAAAGAACTGAACTACAGACAACATGTTTATATTATTCGTTTGGCCGATACCTATTTACTTGAAGCTGAAGCCTTAGGTGGAACAGGGTCAAGAGCACAAGCGTTGTTGGATGCTGTAAGATCTAGAGTTGGATTACCTTCTGTTCCCGTATCTATGGATGCCATTAAGAAAGAACGACGACTTGAACTTGCTGGTGAAGGACATCGCTGGTTTGATCTCGTAAGATGGGGCGATGCCGCCAGTGTATTGGCCAATGAAGGCTTTGTTGCCGGCAAAAATGAAGTGCTCCCTATTCCATTGGCTGAATTGGAAGGCACAAAACTTGTTCAAAATCCTAACTATTAAAATTAAATTCTCATGGATATAAAAAATAAAATAACAAAATATGCAGTAATCATGCTTAGCTTTATGAGTATGATTATACTGACCGCTTGTCAACCTGAAGACTCCTTTAAAGACAATGGGTTGGTTTCAAGCGATTTGGATGCGTCATTTACCATAACCCCTACCGGTGTTAACAATCGATATACTTTAGAGGCACAATCTGTTGACGGTGTGCTAACCAATTGGTGGGATAGCGGCGATGGGTCTGGTAAGTTTCAAGGCAAAGTTTCCGAAGAGATTTTTCTACCGGATGCAGGTACTTATACCGTGACCCACACGGTAGTTGGCGTAGGTGGAGAGATATTTACATCTTCACAAGAATTAACTGTTGCATTATCCGATCCCAACGCGGGTAATATTGTAAAAGGAGGAAAATTTGCCACTCCTGAAGATATTGCTCAATGGACCATAGGAGGTACTGGAAGTACAGACGGCGTATGGACTTTTGCTGATGGAAAAGCTACTTTGACAGCTTCAGGCTATGCAGGTAGAGGTATTTATCAAGCGGTTGATGTAATCGAAGGTAAAACTTATAAAATAGATATGCTCGCGAGTTCAACTTCTGGCGTTTCAGAAACTTGGTTTGAGGTTTATTCTGGATATAGTGTTCCTACAGACACAGATTATAATGAAGGAGGAAAACTTATGACCATTAATACTTGGGCTGGATGTGGCGGCGACCCATTTAGCGGTAAGTTATCTGTTGTAGGTTGTGATCTCGGTGCAATCACCTATCCAAACGAACCCGGAAAGTTTGTGGCTACAACAACCGGAACAGCATATTTGGTGATTCGCGGAGGGGGTAATGATATGAGAGATGGAATTACAATAACCAACGTAGAAATGAGGGGAACAAATTAAAACATATATTTTGAATTTGAGTTAGTAATTTGAAAATAGCCTATATCCAAAATTGGGTATGGGCTATTCTTCCCCATTTTTCCTAATTTTAAATATTATGCGAATTCCTTTTTCGCACTGTAATCTTATTGCACTTAAAAATGAAAAATAAATATGTCTTTTTACTATGCTTGCCGTTTGTACTTACTGCATGCGATAGCCCAAAACAAGAGAAAAACAATTCGCCAGAATTTACTGCGCATGGTAAACAAATTAGTATTTACACAACTGCCGATAGTACTAATTTGAGACTAACACCTTCTGACAATCTAACATTCTCTGAAGCTAAACAACCCTTGGAGACTGAAATCTCTGTTTTTGTTGAACCCGGCAAAACGTTCCAAACTTTTGTAGGGATTGGGGGAGCAATTACCGATGCTAGCGCAGAAACGTTTTCAAAATTGAACAAGGCAACGCAGGACGAGTTAATTAACGCCTATTACAACAAAGACGAAGGTATCGGGTACTCCTTGATGCGAACCACGATACACAGTTGTGATTTCAGTAGCGAAAGTTATACCTACATCAAAGAGGGTGATTCAGCCTTAAGCACCTTTAGTATAGCACATGACAAGCAATATCGTATCCCAATGATAAAAAGAGCCATAGAAGTAGCCGGTGGCAAAATGTTGTTTTATGCTTCACCTTGGAGCCCTCCTGCCTTTATGAAAAGCAATAAAAATATGCTAAAAGGCGGTACATTATTGCCAGAATATGATCAGGCTTGGGCAAATTATTTTGTAAAATTCATAAAGGCGTACGAGGCAGAAGGCCTTCCTATTTGGGGCATTACCGTACAAAACGAACCCATGGCTACCCAAACCTGGGAATCCTGCATCTATACGGCAGAAGCCGAACGTGACTTTGTAAAAAACTATCTCGGTCCAACCATGGAAAAAGACGGATTGAAAGACAAAAAAATAATTGTCTGGGACCACAATAGAGATTTAATGACCTATAGGGCCAATGTGATTTACAACGATCCAGAGGCTTCCAAATATATTTGGGGAATGGGATTTCATTGGTACGAAACTTGGACAGGAGGCAACCCCATGTTCAATAATGTTGAAAAAGTAAATGAAGCTTATCCTGATAAAAAGTTAATGTTTACTGAGGGATGCAATGAGAGGTTCGATGCCACAAAATATCAGTTTTGGCCTAATGCGGAACGTTATGGCAAATCCATGATCAATGATTTTAACAATGGTACCGTTGGGTGGACCGACTGGAATATTCTATTGGATCAAACGGGTGGGCCAAACCATGTCGGTAATTTTTGTTTTGCACCCATACATGCTAATATAGGTACTGGAGCATTAATTTATACGCCTTCCTATTACTACATAGGTCATTTTTCAAAATTTATCCGTCCAGGTGCCAAAAGAGTAAGCACAACAGTAAGTAGAAGTTTACTGTTGAGCACTTCTTTTTTGAACGAAAACGGAAAAATGGTAACGGTGGTAATGAACCAAAGTAACGAAAACATCAAGTACAACCTTTTTGTGGGCGCTGAAAAAGCTGTTGTTGAAATCCCCGCCAGGGCTATCCAAACTTTGATATATTGAATTTAAGGACTAAATAAATGAAAATGGCTATTAAATTTATCACAATATCATTCTTGACGTTTTTGATGATCAATTGTTCGTCCAATAATGACGAAGACACAACAACCCCTCCAATTACCCCTCCTGTAGCAACCACAAGCGATATGGATTTCTGGCTCACCACAGGAAACAAGACCAATTTGCTCAAAAAACAAACCGACATTTTAAGTTTCACCAGTACAACCAATAATTATCCAAATATCACTGTGAACAAAGCCCAAACCTATCAAACCGTTGATGGCTTCGGTTTTTCCTTAACAGGAGGCAGTGCAAAGGTCATCAACCAATTGAGCGCCGATAAAAGAACGGCCCTGCTACAGGAACTTTTTGGCCATTCAGAAAATGATATTGCCATCAGCTATTTAAGAGTAAGCATCGGGGCCTCCGATTTGAACGAGGCACCGTTTAGCTATGATGATGTTCCCGAAGGACAAACTGACGAATCGCTGAGCAACTTCAGTCTGGAACCGGACTTAAATAGCGTAATAGCCGTTCTAAAAGACATTTTACAAATTAATCCCAATATCAAAATTTTGGGATCACCGTGGTCGGCACCGGTTTGGATGAAAGACAACAACAGTACGATTGGTGGCAGTTTGCAACCTCAGTATTATAGCGTTTATGCGCAATACTTTGTGAAATACATTCAAGAAATGGAGAATTTGGGTATTACAGTTGATGCCATTACCATTCAAAATGAACCACAACATGGTGGCAACAACCCTAGTATGGTCATGAGTGCAGAAGAACAGGCCAATTTTATAAAAAACCATTTGGGACCTGCTTTTGCCAATGCCAATCTGACTACTAAAATTATTATCTGGGATCATAATTGTGATCTTCCAGAATATCCGATTGCAGTCTTGAATGATGCCGGTGCCAATCCTTTTGTTGACGGCTCAGCATTCCATTTATACGCCGGTGATATTTCTGTCCTAACTACGGTACACAATTCCTTTCCAAACAAGAATCTTTATTTCACCGAACAGTATACTTCATCATCAGGCGATTTCGCAGGAGATTTAAAATGGCATTCGGCAAATGTCATTATTGGTTCTATGCGAAACTGGAGTAAAAATGCGTTGGAATGGAATTTGGCAAATGATGCCAACTTTGGTCCTCATACCGACGGTGGTTGTACGGTATGTAAAGGTGCCATAACCGTAAACTCCAGTGAAAGCTTTACCAGAAACGTAAGCTATTACATCATAGCGCACGCTTCCAAATTTGTACCTCAAGGCTCCATGAGAATTGGAAGTACCATGGTCAATAATTTAAACAACGTGGCTTTTTTAACCCCAGCTGGAAAGAAAGTGTTGATTGTTGAAAATGATGGCAACGCCAGACAAACATTTAATATAAAAGACAATAACAAATGGGTAGTAGCGTCTTTGGATGCTGGGGCTGTTGGCACTTTTGTTTGGGACTGAATCCAAAACCTTAAGAAAGAACGATGAAAAAAATAACACTTCTTTTGTTTACAATACTATGCACTTCAGTTTCAGGGCAGGGATTTTTGCACAGGGAAGGCCAAAACATTGTCGATGGCAATGGTCAAAATATTCTACTCCGCGGTTTGGGCCTTGGTGGGTGGATGGTCCAAGAGGGCTATATGTTGCAGACCGGAGCTTTTGCCGGGCCACAACACGTCATCAAACAAAAGA
>Ga0055448_10000430_pt1 | contig 10760 bp, 8 predicted proteins | sample China_Galinas_PW_4_FD_57744 | JGI IMG/M metagenome (GOLD analysis project Ga0055448, IMG submission 57744) | Wetland microbial communities from San Francisco Bay, California, USA, that impact long-term carbon sequestration - China_Galinas_PWA_D2 | ecosystem: Environmental > Aquatic > Marine >... | reverse complement strand
CGCACAGATTCCGCTCGGTATGTTACTAGATCATTGGGGACCTCGAAAAACACAAGCCTTATTGTTTATTATTGGAGGGATAGGAGCCATTGCTTTTGGCATTGCTCCCAATATAGCTGTTCTATCATTGGGGCGTGCGCTCTTAGGATTAGGGATGGCTGGCGGTTTGATGTCTGCATTTAAAGCCATTTCTGAATGGTTTGAAAAAGAGAGAGTTCCTTTTTTGAATGCGCTGATTTTAACTGCCGGAGGGTTAGGAGCTTTGTCGTCCACAACTCCAACTAAGCTATTTCAGATTTACTACGGTTGGCGCTCTTTATTTGTTGTTTTGGGTATTTGTACCTTTTTAATCGCTTTATTGATTTTTCTTGTGAGTCGAGATAAGTCTCATGAGGCTAAAGATGATTGGAATCTTTGGCACCAAATCTTAGCCTTAAAAACAATTTATACAGATTCTTTTTTTTGGCAAGTCACCCCTCTTCTTACAGTGAGTTTGGGAGGTTTTATTGGAATGCAGGGATTGTGGCTAGGCCCCTGGTTAAGAACGGTTGTGGGACTTGAGCCTATAGCCAGTGCAAACTGCTTACTCATAATGGCTATAGCTATGATCTTGGGGTTTCTCTCAGGTGGATTGTTTTCGCTTCTAGCAAAACATCTAAAAATTCCTTTACATATTTTTATTATGGGAGGAATTGCGATTCATATTTTGACCCAAATTGTGATTGTTTTAAATATTATATCGAGTAGTTATGCGATCTGGTTTGTTTATAGCTATTTCTCGCAAGTCACTCTTGTGAATTATGCGATTATAACTCAACATTTTGGGTCCAAATTGAGCGGTAGAGCGACTACGGCTGCTAATATCCTCACTTTTTTAACTGCTTTCCTAGTGCAAGTTGCTTTTGGAATGGTTGTGCACTACTGGCCAAAGGGAGGGGGAGATTCCATCATTGCCTATCAGGTCGCTTTTTCAGGGTTGATTGTTTTGGAGATTTTAGCCCTTTTTTGGTTTATTGTAGCTGAGTTGCGAAGAAAATCAGCACGCTCCAAATCCACATAACCAAAAGGTTGTAAAGATATTGGTGAGGGAAACAAAGAAAATCAGAAAAAAAGAGATGTGTCCCCATAGATTGTAAATCTTTGATTCTGAAGGATTTTTGTTTTTGTCAAAAAACAGCATCAGCAATGCTATATATGCAACGCTTGAGGCAAATGTAATAAATGACCAGGTATACAAGCTTAATCCCCAAAAGGGCTCTCCAAATTTTGAGAAATCAGGACAGACATGTAGAGCGATTTGTCGCAAAGCAACAAATCCTCCAAAAATAGCAGAGAGTAGGCTGAGTCCATAGTGAGCTTTACTGGGACCGAATTTTACGTTCATGAGGGCGCCTGATGTAACTCCAAGCATTCCAAGTCTTTGCAGAAGGCAAAGGGCACAAGGCTCTTCATGATAAAAGAACTGAATTGCCAATGCTCCCCACAAAATAACAGAGATAATCACAACGAGTAGAGCGTTTAAGTGTTTTTCCCACATACTTTTACCAACTTATTTGTAGAGAGCTTGTTGCGTGATACCAAAGCATGATGCTGCACAGTACGAGTGTGAATAAAAAGAAAATAATGCCCAGTTTTCTTTTTCCAAAATAAATAAAACCAATGACTAAAGTCATAAGAATAAAAAGAGCAGCCATCATTTTTATCACCTCCTATTTGATAATACTAAACTATAAAACAAATAATATAAATTGTTTTATGATCGTTCTATTGTATGGGGGTCTTGAACACTGATACTGTGTTCAGTTGAAAGAGTAAAGAGTGATTTATGTCAAACATCAGCAGGCTTAAAAACAAAGGCTGCGCAAGCTCCTGCTACTAAATTTGCAGTGAGATAAATCCACAAGTTTGACCAGGCGCTCACATGCATGATCGAAATTCCAAGTGCGACAGCTGGATTGAAAGCGGCGCTTGAGATCGCTCCTACTGTATACGCACCAGCCAGGACGGTGAATCCAATTGCAAATCCGTAAAATGAATTTCCTTTGGTTCCAATTGCAGTTGCAGTGTTGAGAACCACAAAACAAAGTGCAAAGGTAAATAAGAACTCTACTAGAATTGCTTTTGTCACCTCGAGTTCCATCGGAGCACCTGTTTGTTCTCCTTTAAAGTAAAGGGTAAGGTAGGCGGCAGCAATGCCTGCAGCCATTTGTGCAATCCAGTAAGCGATCACATCGACACCTTTGATTTTTTTACTTACATAAGCTGCTAATGTAACAGCAGGATTAAGGTGTCCACCCGAAACGTGTCCACACGCATAAATCATGACAGCAAGGATAGATCCGATTGCCAAGGGGGCTAAAACACCTGCGCTATGAGGTCCAATCGTTGTCATTCCAACGGTGAAAACAAGAAAAAATGTTCCGATAAATTCGTAGATGTACTTCATAATTCCTCTCCAATGCTTTTTTCTTATGTACGGAGTAAATGAAAATATGTCAAATTTTATTTAGGTACAATGAAAACGTATTGAGAAAGACTTATCTGATTATCAGACCTATCTTGATGAGATGAGCGAGTTTTAAAGCGTAGTTCTTGATGACTCCAGCTATAACTCATCACCAAATGTTGATGGGTGGGGTTTTCTTTCCCATCTCCCCAATTGAGATCTCCTATATAAATAGGGGCAGGGATCTGTTTAAGTTTGCATAGTTCTAGCTCGATGATATAGGGATCTGGAATATGAATTTTTTGTTGGATCAAATATGAACGTAATGTTTCGGCATAAAAAGAGGGTATGTAAGCAAACGGAAGAGATTGGTGAATAAAACGAATGTGCTCTCTATTCAAATCCAACCCAAGTTTTTTAAGTAAAAATTCCAATTCATTTTGATCTACGGATACAAATAAGAATTTTTGATCGAGTATATCACACACGGCTTTATTGGGGATTGGATGGCTTGCGGACAATAGGAGATCTGCAAAACCCTTGTAGGTAAGATTTTCGATACTGTGATAGTGTTGAATATTACTTTGAATTAAGTGCGGATAAAAACCATGAATTTGATGAAGAATATGTGCTACTAGCTCTTTTGGAATGGGTTTTTTAAGTTTATTCAACGCGGGATTGAAAATATTTTCTTTGAGTTTGTCTACGTAGGGTTGTGAGTTTTCAAAAAAATACTCTAGATAAAGAGTTGAGAGAATCCAGTCGTGCTGTCCGGTTGTTTCAATAAAAATTTTTGGATGTTTTCTGAGAGTCTCAAAGAGAGAGGGAGACCCACCAAACATATTTGATAGTAATTGACCTGGATTTCTTACAAAAAATGTTTTAAATGATTCAAATTCAGCGCGATAAGCAATTTCTAGTAGAGGAGTAACGAGTCCTCCTGTTTGGTAAAGAAGAAGAAGGTCTGAATCTCTAAGATGTTCTTTATTAATAAAATAAGGACTATTTCTAGCAATCATATTCTGACAATATAGAGCGATGCTGTCTTTGAAATCTTTGGAATCTATTTTTGAGCGGATCTGCTCTGCATCAGAGAAGTGAGCGAGAGGCTCGAAAAGGATCTCTTGAATAAATGTTTGAAGGCTAGAAATTGTTTTTAGGGGAGTCAGGGTATTGTCATGGAGCTTATAGAAAAGAAGTGAGTTTTGATACACCTTTCCAAGGGTGAGGATGTCTCCGGAAAATAAAATCTCATCATTAGAATCAAGAATAAGACTATAAGGAGTGTAGAAGATTTGATCTTCATTTCTAGGAACAAGCCACAGACTCTCAGAGAGTTTTGAACAAAAAAAATCTTCTATATCTTGAGGAATCAAACCACTTTGAAAAAGGTTTTTCTTACATGTGTTTATAAAATACATCTTTTCAATGATCAGGTCATCTTCGGGGATTCTATTTAGATTGATAAATTCAAGCACTGCCAATTCCATATGCACAAGTGCATTGCGTGTATAGCTCATGTCCATGAGCGCTTTTATTTGGGCATTTTCGCTTGAAGCGATTGGAAAAATGGATTGGAGTTGTAGGTGCGGAGCGAGTGATTCTGTTGCATTGGAATCAAAGTTAACATCAAAAGGGGAAAAATCGAAAAGATGTTTTTGAAGAAGAGGAGCTATTGGAATGGGTGGAGCTCCTTCCATTTCTATATGTCCCTGAGCTAACCAATCTAAAAGTGTTTTAAAAGCTTTTAGGGTGTGGTTGGATTTTATATAAATGAGTGCGCTCACTGCATAGCAGTTTGAGCGTGAACCTTGGCGAATATCTGTAAAGAGAGCGATGAGAGCAGCGTACAAAACGAATGTGGATGAGATTTTTTTTTCAGGTGAAAGTTTTAAATCGATAGCGACTAAAAAGGCTAGATCGTCATGGAGAGTTGTGGGTTGGGAAAACAGGGTGTCAAATTTACGATCTAAAAATATATTTTTAGTGGTCATGAGCAAATGCTCTCGGTGCTCGTGCGTCAGAAACAGAGAGATGGCAAAGTTTTTATCATTTAAAAGTAATTGAATGGCAATAAGTCCTCCTCGATTATAGGACTGTGTAGAGGTTAAAATCATCTTAGAAAAACAGCGCATTAGATAGTGGGTTTTACCAGATGCAATTTGTGGATTGAGATGAATAGAGTCTCTAAGGAACAGGTAAGTTTCGATTTCATTTTGTATTTGATTAGCTCTAAAGTCTAAAAGAGAAGAATCGTTTGAAAATGAAAAAGAAGTGTCCTGGTCTAAATAAAATAGAATCAAGCCAAGCTCTGCCATTTTATATTCATGACTTTGTATGAACAGACTTGTTTTTACTTTTTCTCGAATATTTTCTGTTCTTTCTAGATTAGGCGAATTGATTTCTATCCATTCTTCAATTTTTTCTATAAGCTCGCGGATGTCAAAAAAGGATGCTTTATTTTCCGCAGGATTGGGTTTATCTAAATTTTGAGAATAAATTTCTGAAAGAGTACACGCACTTTCAAGGTTATTAGACTTGTTTGGCTCGGCATCAGTCAGTGTGAGGGCAGAGAGTGGGGGAAGTAGAGATTCTCGTAATTGTGGAGCTGAAAAGCAAATCCTTGAACTCATTATTTAAAATTCCTATTTTTTATAATATTTATTTTTTATTTTTATTATTTTTTGATATTGTATTTGAATTCTTAATTAATTTTGTATTAATTTTGCGTTAGATTTTATTTTTAACAAAATATAGATGTAGTGAGATAATCATGTATTTTTTTTGGCGTAGACAATAGATTCTGGAAGATATGGAGAAATCATTTGTGTCACGCACTACGCGTCGTCCGCGCAATATCAACCCTCTAAGGGCTGCGGGACTATTGTACGGAGATTTAGGGACTAGCAAAGCTTATGTCATCGGGTTGGCGTTTGCAATTGCTGGATACGCCTCTTTTTGGTTGATTGCTGCAGTTTCTATCCTGTCCATTTTGATTGGCATTAATTATGTGATCATTTGTAAACATCATCCTCACGGAGGTGGTGTTTACTCGAGTGTGAGGCATAGATCTGAGGTTCTTTCGTTGCTGGGGGCCTTTTTTCTATTTGCAGATTTTGTAGTCACGGCCTCTTTGAGTGCATTATCTGCTTGTTACTATCTTGGACTTCCAGATCCAGTTCTCTTTGCTATTCTAGCCATTTTACTCATCGGCGTTCTCAATATTTGGGGACCACGTCATATTGGAGCATCAGCCTCAGCAATAGCGCTTATTGCAATCGCTATTTTGATTGTTCTAGCTCTATTTAGTATCCCACATCTCAAGCAAGGGTGGCAAAATTTACAGCCACTTGGATCTAACTATTGGGTGAACTGGACTCATTTTGTTGGTGTAATTGTCACTCTTTCTGGCATTGAAACGATTGCTAATATGACAGGGATTATGCAATTAGATCCACACGCCTCTAAACGGAAGCCGAGCGTGCAAAGAACCTCGAAAAGAGCGATTTTTTGGGTGGTGTTTGAAGTGGCTTTTTTCACAACTTTTTTCTCATTTGTCCTCGGATCAATCAATGGATTGCGTTTTTCAGGAGGAGAGGTTTATTCTCCGCAGTCTGTTGAAATTCGAGATTATATTTTACGGTATTTGGGCACCACGTTTGTGGGAGATGTTTTTGGATCTGAGTTAGGAAGGTATTTTGGGTATTTGGTCAGTGTGGTGTTTGGTGTTTTGCTTCTCTCTGCTGTGAATACGGCCATCAATGGTTTGATCTCTTTACAGTATCTCATGTCAGAGGATAGCGAACTCCCTTCTTCTTTTACAAAGCTCAATCGCTTCGGTGTCCCGAGGATACCGCATATTATAGCGACTCTAATGCCTGTTTTAATTTTAATTCTTGTGCATGATATTGCGAGTTTAGCTGGGCTATATGCTATTGGGTTTGTGGGCGCAATTGCGATCAATCTCGGCTCAACTTCTACAAACCCGCTCTTGTCTTTATTAAAAAAAGAACGGGTGTTTATGTTCGTCTCTTTTTTAATTATGGCTGCATGCGAGATCACCCTTTTTATAGACAAACCTCATGCAAGATTATATGTTCTTATTATTATTACCTTGGGATTGATTTTAAGAGGATTTACACGGGAGATTAAAAGACGAAAAGGAATTCCTTTGCGCAAGCCTAAAGTGCAGTCTATAAAACTTGAGCGCCCTTTTTCTAAAAAAGGAAGAGAAGGTATTTTGTGTGCAGTCAATGAAAGGGGTAAAGCCTTAAGCTTTGCGCTCAAACAAGCGCAGGAATCTAAATGTCCCATCTATTTCCTATTTGTACGAGAAAAACAAGTTTTGGGAGAAGAGGATTTTGAGCAAAGGTGGGAGGAGGATAAGCAGGCGACTAAACTCTTTAAATTTATTCAAACAGAGATGAAAAAGGACTCTCCTGTCGAATTGTACTATGCAGTATCAGATTCTGTCTCAACAACGGTGCTTGAATATTCTCACACTTTGCATCCAAAACATCTAATCATGGATTTTCCAAAAGTAGGAAGATTTTCTCAGCTATTTCACAGCGATCATATTCGGGAGATTCTTTCTTCTCTATCGCGAGAGATTGAATATTTTATTATTCCGTCTTAATCGGATTTATGGGTATAGAGAAAGAGGATAGATTTAAAAAAGGAACTGACTCATGCGGGTGATCATCATTTTTATCGGGATTTTACTGTTGTGTGCGGGTGTTGCCTTGATGGGTGGAGTATGGACTCCCTGGTATACAAGCTTTTTGTTGGGAGCTACAGTTTTTTGTTATGCATTTGCAGCTCTTTGGATTGGAGTAACAAAAAGCTATAGAGCATTAGTTGGAGGAGGAGTGAGCTTGGTTTTGACCTTTGGGGGATGTGCGATTTATTCTCTAAAGATAGGGGAGATTTGGTATGGACAAATCTTTTTGTATTTAGCAATCGTCACTCTTTGGATTTTCTTTTTTGCTTTAAATCTGCCCAAAAAAAAACAAGAGTCTTTGCCTGCCTCTGCACGTCTGCTTTTTGGGATCGTCATGACACTTGCGCTTCTTGAGGGTGTTTATTTGATCATTCCTCTTCCTGCTCGGTTTGCTTGGCTGCTCAATCCAGATCAAGCTGTAATTTATGGATGGATGCTCATTGGAGGGAGTTTATTTTTTGGTTGGGCTTTGTTCAGACCGGTCTGGGAGAATGGATATCCAGCCCTCTACTCCTTATTTGCATATAATCTGTTGTTGATTGGGCCCACTTTACGTCTTATTAAACAGCCTTCATCTGTGGCTGTGATTCCATTTTATTTAGCGATGTTGATTCTTGTGATTTTAGTCACGGGGGGTTGGTCGGGAGCTATTTTGTATAAACGTTTGATTAGTCGAAAAATTTAAGAAGAGGGGATATGCTTTCAAAAAAGAAGAATATTGAAAATTTAGAGGAATCAGAAGCTCACACACAAACCTATAGTAGTCGTTATTTTGCGGAGGCTATTGCCAAATACACCTTGCCTAAAACGAGTATGCCTGCCAATGCAGCGTATCAATTAATTCATGATGAACTCAACTTAGATGCAAACCCAGCCCTTAATCTCGCCAGCTTTGTCACAACGTGGATGGAGCCGGAGGCCATTAAGCTAATGAATGAGAATTTGCATAAAAACTACATCGATCATGATGAGTACCCTCAAACCGAGAAGATTCAAACACGTTGTGTCAATATGTTAGCCGATCTTTTTAATGCACCAAAAACAAGCAAACCTATGGGAACTGCCACCATTGGCTCATCCGAGGCGATTATGTTAGCTCTTTTGGGGCATAAGTGGGCTTGGAAAAACAGGAGAAAAGCAGAGGGTAAAGCTTTTGATCGCCCCAATGTCATCTTTGGGGCGCACGCTCATATTTGTTGGGAAAAGTTTGCAAAATACTTTGATGTTGAGATGCGAGTGGTTCCAGTTGATAAAGAGTGTTTTGTTCTCAACCCGAAGAGAGTAGAGGCATTGATAGATGAAAATACGATTGCTGTCGGAGCCATTTTGGGTTCTACCTATACAGGAGAAATTGATCCTATTGCAGAACTCAACACCCTCTTATTGAACGTTAAAAAAAGCAAAGGATGGGATATCCCTCTGCATATTGATGGTGCAAGTGGTGGATTTGTCTTTCCCTTTACCCAACCAGACACTGTGTGGGACTTTCGCTTAGAGCAAGTAAAGTCAATCAATGCCTCGGGGCACAAATTTGGGCTTGTCTACCCTGGGGTGGGATGGATTATCTGGCGTGATGAAGGCGATTTTCCGGATGATTTGATCTATAAGGTGGACTACTTAGGTGGTTGGATGCCCACCTATACACTCAATTTCTCTCGCGGAAGTGGGACGATGATTGGGCAGTACTATAATTTCTTACGTCTTGGCTATGAAGGATATAAAGCAATTATGAAAAATACACTTTCTAACGCTGCTTATCTTGCAGCAGGATTAGAAAAAACTGGATTTTTCAAACTTGTGAATAAGGGAGATTCACTTCCTATTGTGGTGGTAAAACTTTCTGAATCTGTAAAAGAGTATACTGTATTTGATCTTTCCGAAAAATTACGTGAAAGGGGCTGGATTGTTCCGGCATATACATTACCTGCAAATGCTGAAGAGATTGCGGTCTTGCGTGTTGTTGTGCGGGAGAATTTTAGCGAGGATATGGCAAATCTTTTGATGCAGCATATCAAAGAGGCTTGTGAACAGCTTAAAAAACAGGTTCTTACATCGCATAAGGAACATGTATTGGCTATTTGTTAATCAGCGCTTGTTTGGCTGAGGATATGTCTTTAATGATCTGAGCTTTTAGAGCTTGCGGAGTTGTAAATTTTTTTTCAGATCTGAGAAATTGGACAAAGCGCACCTCGATTTGTTTTTCATAAAGATCTAAATCTGTATCAAATAAGTGAACTTCTAGAGAAGGTTGCCGATCTGTATGCAGCGTGGGAGCGTATCCAAGATTGGCGACTGCAGGAAAAATTTGGTTTTGAAAACTCACCTGCACTGCATAGACCCCAAAGGGGGGGTGCACTAGATTTTGTACGGGCAGATTGGCTGTGTGAAATCCCAAACCCCGCCCAATTTTTTTGCCCGCCTCGACGTTTGCAGCAATAGAATAGGGACGTCCTAGCAGTTGGCTTGCCTCTTGCAAGTTGCCTGCCTGAATATTTTGACGGATGTAACTACTTGAGACAATTTCGTGATTTACTGTGGTTGGATGGAGATATTCAATAGAAAATTTAAGCTGAGCACTGAGCACTTCGAGATTAGAGAGACGATCGCATCCAATAAGAGCGTCATGCCCTAAAATCAAATGAGAAAAAGGCACTTTTTGTTTGAGAGTTGTTAAAAATGCCTCAGCTGTTTGATTGGAAAACTCTTTGGTAAAGGGAATGAGGAGTGTACTTTCAACTTGCATTTGTTTAAGTAGTTCAAGTCGATGGGAAAGGGTGGTTAAAAAAGAAACGGACTGATCAAGTAGCACCTCGCATGGATGATTTGAAAAAGTAAGAACAACAGAATGGGCATTTTTTTGTGTGAGAGCTTTTAAAACAGCTTGATGTCCAAGATGCACGCCATCAAAGTTGCCAATTGTTAATGCAATGGGTTTATTTAGAGCTGGAAATGTTTTAAGCGAGTAATAAATGTTCATGAGAGTGGAGGTGAGGTGTGATATCGAATTGAAGATCATCGATTAATTTACCATCAATACACTCCTCTAATGAGAAATTACCACTGCGCGTCCGTTTGAGCTGCGATAGATGTGCACCACAGCCGAGACGCTCTCCTATCTCACTGGCTACACTGCGAATGTATGTTCCTTTTGAACAAGCAATACGCACTGTAAGATGAGGGTAGGTATAAGAGAGAATTTCGGTTTTAAGGCAAACTTTTGCAGGCGCTCTTTCTATAACTTCTCCCTTTCGAGCCAGCTCATACAGCTTTTTACCCTGAATTTTTTTGGCAGAAAACATAGGAGGGATCTGCTCGATCTCTCCCTGAAAATAGGAGACGACTTGATCAATTCGATCGCTCTTTGGTTCTTTTTTAGAACAGGCAAGTATCTTTCCATCACAGTCAAATGTGTCTGTACTCACTCCCAAACAGATTTCTGCAATGTACTCTTTGTCTTGCATTAAGAGCTTATCGGAGAGGCGGGTATACGCGCGCCCCACAAGCATCACCATTACACCTGTTGCAAAGGGATCTAAAGTGCCGGCATGTCCGATCTTTTTGATTCCTGTGAGCTTGCGTAATGAGCGTATCAAA
>Ga0055448_10000427_pt1 | contig 10791 bp, 12 predicted proteins | sample China_Galinas_PW_4_FD_57744 | JGI IMG/M metagenome (GOLD analysis project Ga0055448, IMG submission 57744) | Wetland microbial communities from San Francisco Bay, California, USA, that impact long-term carbon sequestration - China_Galinas_PWA_D2 | ecosystem: Environmental > Aquatic > Marine >... | reverse complement strand
AATTTTCCTTTTCTCTCGTCTTACTACGCAATTGGGTATCGAGCTTTTGATTTCATTGGTTCTGAGTTGTTTGCTGTTCAGATCCCTGTATATTTGAGCTCACTATTGATTTTGGTCATCTTTGGGGGGATTATCTATCTGGGGATGTATGTGGCCGATCGGATTATTTTAATTCTGACGGCAGGGGGTGTTCTCACCCTTATCTTCCTTGCTCTAGGATCTGGGGTTGAAATGCCAAATCTCATGCAGGAAAATTGGTTTTACGGTTTTTTTGCTTTAGCTGTTTTGTTTGATTCGCTAGCCTCTTCTTCAATTCTTCCCTCTTTTGCGGCACATGTAGGTCGCGATCCGAAAAAATGTAAGCGTTTGATTTGGATTGGGATGACCATCACTCTTGGCGTAGCAATTTTTTGGCAGTATATCACTATTGGTTCGACACCTCAGCAAGATATCTGGAATTCTTTTCAAAAATTTCAACCGATCAAACACGGTTTTTTGCTGTTTTTCAAAGATAGCCCGTTTCAGAGATTGATTTTCCACTTTTTTGTTGTTTATGCCTTTATTACCTCGTTTTTAGGTGTTGGAATAGCATGCGTTGATTTCTTAGCTGAGCTTTCAAGATTAAGCAAGAGGCACGCATTGGGATGAGACGTTTGGGGCTTTGTTTACTTGTTCTTGTCCCAACTGGACTTGTTGGGACTTTTGCTCCAAGTTTGACATTGATGATTATTCAAGGTCTGACGGGGTGGGCAGAGGTGGTTTTTAATGGATTGCTACCATTGTGGCTTATAATTGTGGTTCGTTTCGGGATGCAAATTAGTAAAGAACCGTTGCTCTTTGGTGGGAAAGCATTGATCACGATCTTATTCATGGCTTCTCTATTCTTTCTCTATATCCAGGGTGTCAGTCTCTTTTACCGACCTTAGATGGTAACATAAGTTTTATTATCAGACCTTCCATAAAGAAAACCGATTATGAACACCCCTTCCTGACTTGAGAGCTCATTTGGCCATTTTCGTCAGAATCCCGGCCTACCCTCAATGATTTCTATTCCAAATCACCAGAAACGCTCAAACCTTACTACGAAGAACTGGTGGCAGAATTCTTTCCTAGCGAGATTCAGTGGTAAGCTTTAAATCACCTTTGTACTTGGCGAAGAATTCGTTCTTTTGAGCGACGATAACACCGGATAGAAGTGTGAGCGCAATTAAATTTGGCAATGCCATCAAGCCGTTTGCAATATCGGCTAACACCCACGCAATGTTGAGAGGGATCCCCACGCCAATCAGAATAATCAAGGTAAAGAAGATGCGATAAAAGAGAATCGCCTTAACCCCAAAGAGATATTCACAGCACTTCTCTCCATAATAGGCCCACCCAATGATCGTGGAGTATCCGAAAAGAAAACTCCCCACGGTGACAATCACACTCCCAAACGGAATGACCGTATCAAATGCGGCTATGGTCATCAGCGTCCCGCTGAGCTGCTCTCCATCAGCGCCAACTTGCCCAAGCACATTTGAAACTCCAATGGCTAATGCGGTAAAGGTGCACACAACTGTTGATAGAAAGGCACCTGACATGGAAACCAGAGCCTGGTGACCAGGAAGAGCTGATTTGGCGGCGGCGGCTGCAATGGGAGCGCTCCCAAGGCCCGACTCTGTTGAAAATACACCTCGTGTCACACCCATTTGCATGGCGATCATCAGCGATGACCCTGTAAATCCTCCAACTGCAGCCTGACCTGTGAAGGCTGAGCGGAAAATCATCATGAAGGTTTCTGGGATGAATTGATAGTTAACTGCGATGATGACAAGACAGCCAAGAATATACAAAAGGGCCATAATTGGGACCAAATAGGCGGTCACTTTCCCAATCGATTTAATCCCTTTGATGAGAACAACACCTGTAAGTAGAGAGAGAAAGAGGCCTACAATCCAAGGGCTTGTTTGAAAGGTGCCGCTTGCAGCGGCGGCAATGGAGTTTGACTGAATGATATTCCCGATAAATAACGAGGCGATAATACCGAAAAAAGCAAATACAACGGCTAACCACTTCCACCCGAGTCCCCTTTGGATGTAATACATCGGGCCACCCGCCATCTCATTTCTTTTATCACGGACACGATACTTCATGGCCAAGGCGGCTTCACTATAGGTCAAGGCCATCCCAAAGAGTGCTGTCACCCAAAGCCAAAAGATGGAACCGATTCCCCCAATGGCTATTGCTGTAGCAATCCCGGCAATGTTTCCAATCCCGATTGTTGCAGCAAGTGCTGTCATCAAGGCTTGAAAATGAGAGATATCCCCCTCTCCCCCATCATCCTGAGAAGTAAAAGCTTGCTTCAAAGAGAAGAGTAAGTATTTAAATTGCACTCCTCTCAACCGAATTGTTAAGTAGAGCCCAGCCCCGATTAAAATGACAAAGAGAGGATTCCACAACCACGTAGATAGTGTATTGAGTGTATCTAGCATTTGGCTGAACATTATATGAGTTTTATGGATTCCTTGGAATCCATAATGCTCTTTCTGTAATGATCCGGGTTAAGAAATTGTTAAACGTAATTTATTGATTTTAAATGATTTAGACTAGTAATCAAATTTTTAATTTGCTATAATCATGACTGTTAATTAGTTATGGGGGTAATTATTAACAGTTCATTAAGATCGTCAGTTGATACGGATCAATATCTATCAGATGTCCTTCCTACTCGGGAATTTGCTCAGGAAAAGACCAATGTTCTAAGGAAAATCGCCAATACGTATCGGACGCATTCCACAGCCATTAAGGTTGGGCTCGTCTTTTCTCTTGCGATCGGATCGTACTTATTGCGACCCTACCGGTCACAAAACCACTTTTATACCATCTTTCAGGGAGCTCAGCTTGGATCTCTCCTACACTGAAGGTGGTCGGTAGCGCCGATATTATCGTCTCTGGGCTTGCTTTACCTATTCTGGGCTTTACAGGGACATTTCTTGTTCCGATTCACTTCAGTAAGAAAAACCGCACATTTGACATTCCTGAGGGAAAAGTGCGTGAAATCCATCGAGATGGGATGAATGGAACCTTTGCCTATAAGAACGGTGTCCCGGTCCTTACAATCGAAAATGGGGACAACCCTACAGAAGCGGGGAAGACTTATGGCTTTCTTGTGGCCCGAGAGCTCTCAAAATTCTTGGGGCCTGCTCGATTCTTAAACTACTCTGTCGGAGCGGCTACCGGGGCCGGCGTACCACGTCCCGAAAAAGTTCCTCATGTCATTGAAGAGATGAAAGCAAAGCTTCAAGAACAATATCCTGCAATGCTTGAAAAGCTCGAAGGGGTTGTTGCTGGATATAACCAGTGGTGTGATGAAAATGGTCAACCGGGGAAGAAGATCGGTTTAGATGAGTTGCTTCTTTTCCATATGATTCCGGAACGGTGCCACTTCAATTTTGATGGTACGGAAAAGGAGTTAAGTGATACTTCTACGGTAGGATGTACGTCCATCGCAACGAAGGATGCAGTGCACGGAACTGTGTTTGCAAGCAATACGGACTGGGAATCTTATGGAATTTTAGGCGCTTTAAGTATTTGTGTTGTTGAAAAATCGGCAACAGGTAGAAGCAAAGTTGGCTTCACCTTAGCAGGGCTTTGTGGAATTCTCTCAGGAACAAACTCCGATGGGGTTGTGGTGAGAATGAATGTTGCAAGTCATTCTACAAAAGAAATAGAAGGGATTCCTGCCCTCTTTTTTAACGATTATCTTCTAACTCATTGTAGCTCTAGGGAGGAAGCCGTACAAATTGTAGAAAGAAGTGAAGTTGTTCGACTCCTTGGAGCCTATCATTTAACTGTAGGTGATCGAGAGGGCGCCTCCATTTTTCATCTTTTTCAAAGTGAGTATGATTGACATCTAAGACGTGATTTAGGCACAGAAACTGATACGGGTTTCGATTCAACAGTAAACTTTGATAACCGTGAATATCTTTGCACAACAAACCCAACATATGGGATTCATGGAGCATGGAGAGCAGGAGCCGGTATGACGCACGGTCTTGTATACGATATGTGCGAGAGTAAAAAGAGAGAAGGTGTTGTGAGAAGCTTGTTTGACGATGCTCTAGAAACCGTCGGTGAAGGGTTAGATCGCCTGGCGCTGATGCAAAGGGCGGTTGCGATGCCAAAGGTTAACAACTCTCAAACGGTTCATACAATGGTCTTCTGTCCACAAGAGGGTAAAGTGTGGTTCACCTTCGACAACTCTTACTCAGCAGGGAATGAACTTGTTGAATTTTCCGCTGAAGAGCTTTGGGGATAGTCACAAAAGGGTAGAAATGGTAATTCCTACCTAAATGGATTCGGTAGAAAAAAAATTCAATGGTGTGGCATGCATCACCTGTGATCAGGAGGTTTTGCTCCTTAAGAAGCAGCCCCCTTTTGACGAGAGAACGCAGTTTGTGATCGGTTCGCTCTCTAAGCAGATTACTGCTGTTTTGGTTCTGCGCGCACACATTGACTTGCATCAGCCCATTAAATCAGTCCTACCCTTTTTGGATGATCAAATCACTGTCCACCACTTACTCAGCCATACCTCCGGAATACAGGCTGACGCTCCTCCTATATTCAAGCCAGGGACGCAATTCACCTACTCCAATTTGGGCTATGACATGCTTGGGTTGCTTTTAGAGCGCGTAAGTGGATGTAGCTACTTCCAGCTAGTGAAGAGCCTTTTTGATGAAATCTCGAGCTCTCACAACACCCTAGCTCCTTCTTCAGGGACTATTGGTGCATTGAAAATTGCTTTTCAATTTGACACATCTAAAAACCCTTCGGGGGGAATTATTTCGACTCTAGAGGATTTATGTCTTTGGAACGAAGCGCTTCATTCAGGAAGTCTCCTTAGCAAAGAGTGTTATAGAATGATGACAACCCCCACGATGACGAGGGATTATCGATGGGGAAAGGTTGGTTATGGCTATGGGATCCAAATCTCTAGGGATACTGGGATCTATGAACTAAGTCATAATGGGCTTGTAGAGGGATACGCCTCGACTCTACTCTATTATCCAGAAAAAAAAGTAAGTTTGGTTGTTTTAGAAGCATTCGATTGGAGCGAATCAGAAGATCTCTTTGGAGAAGGTGCGCGAAAGCGGATTTTCTCGTTTCACGATAAATTTCGAGAAGAATTACGAAATCGATTACAGTGAAATGAAATGTTAAGATTTATTTTCGCTGTTTTTTTTGTTGCTAGTTTCATCCTTGGAATCGGGTACATCACGCTTCCGGTTGTTGTGACGATAACTGGATTTTGGCCCGGAGTTTTGGCAAGTGTAGCGATTTGGCTCTTTTCGGTTGTCACCGGTTTCTTATATCTAGAAGCAACGCTCGCTTGTCCCAAGGGAGCCAATATGATGACAATTTCCCAGCAACTACTGGGCCCCTTCACAAAGTGGGGTGGCGGCATCCTCTTTTTCCTCAGCCTGACAGCCTTTCTTATCTCTTACTTCATACTCTCCATTCCACTGTTCAGCGAATTACTCCAGCCTTACTTAGGCTTTTATATCCCTCCTTACATCGGAGCATTTATCTTAGGCTGTCTAATAGGTGGCAGCATCTGTTTGGGGAGAACATGGGTTTTTGCCTTTAACTCGTTGATATTTATCTTGTTGATGGTCGTTTTTTACTTTATGATCTCTAAAGATTTGCCCATGATCGAAACAGATGCTCTCAACTATCATTACTGGCCCTATCTTCTCTTTTCCCTCCCCTTTATCTATAATGCCTTCTTTTATCAAACGGCAATACCGTCCATAGCGGAATTCCTCAACTACAATCGGATAAGGGTAAAAGCAGTAATCGTTATTGGTTCTACAATAGCTCTTGTTGTTATACTTCTTTGGCTTTTGATTACATCCGGGTCATCTCTAGGAGGGGTAATTGTCGACACGTTTCAATTCAAAAGAAACACCCTCGATAGCTATATAGACCTGCGAACTCTACAGTACATTGACAAAACGATCCCCGCCTTTATCTTCCTCTCGGCTATTTCTTCAGCCTTTGCCACTGGAATCGTTCTGATCGATTTTTTTTCTGATGCGTTTAAAATTTCCATAGATCAGCGAAAGGGGTTTAAGAGGTTTCTGATTATCCTTGTCGTCTTTTTTTTCGTAGCACTTGTCAGTCTGTTAACTGGAAGTGACTTTTTGCGATTTATCCACAAAAGCACGGGTTTCATGAATATCATCATAACGCCCATCATTCCAATTTGTTGGATATGGAGCGCCCGCTACTCCTATAAACTTGAAAACAAGCCCTGCCTGTTTGGGGGCAAGCCCATGCTTATCCTATTAACATTTCTTTCTGTGTTTCTCTTGTATATTGGGGGCGTCTTGCTGATTGAGCAAATAAACTGGTAAGGGATTGACATTCGCTCCCTACTTACGTTTGAATTTGGACATCGCTTTGTGGAAACCCTTTTTAAACTTTTTAGGATTCAACAAATAGAGCCCAGCTAGAATGATCGGGATGCCTGGAATGATCGGAATGAGTAGCCCAACGATTCCCAGTCCAATCAAAGAGATTGAGGAGGTAAGACGGAGAACTTTTTTTGTATGTCTGTGCATCTGCCGTGTTTTAAGCTGATTGATTTTTTTCTTACGTTCTATAGGATTTCTTTTTCGAACGCAATCTAAGGATGGATTTCATGGGAAAACTCGATTTGATTCTTTTTAGTGGGCTAATCCTTACGTTTATCTTGGTTGGGTTGAGTAAACAGATCAAGTCCCAATCGGCCTATCTTTTTGCCAACCGAAAGACCAAATGGCTCGCCTTAACGGCAACTTTGGTGATGACCGAATTCAACAGCGCCACACTTATCTCTTTCTCGTCGCTAGGTTACGGTGCCGGTTTATGGGCCCTAACTCTCCCCTTTATCTTCTTAATTGGACTTCTGTTTTATGCCGTCACCGTCGCAAAAAAATGGAAAGAATATGATGGAACATCGGTCGCCGGGTTCTTCTCAAAGCGGTATGGGAAACATCTAGGGATGTGCACAAGCGCACTCCTTCTCATCGCAATGCTTCTCTTTAGCGCTGCCTACATTAAATCACTCGCCTTGCTCTTTCTTCCCCTATTTCCCTCCATGCAAGGGTGGTTTGTCAGCGCACTCTTAATAGCTATTATCCTCATCATGAGCCTTCGAGGCGGATTGATCGCTATCATCCGAACAGATGTTTTAAGCCTCATCCTCATGCTTCTTTTCTTTCCGCTCGTCGCTCTTCTTATGTGGAAATCTTCAACACTTCCCACAATTACGTATACACCCCTTCCATCCCATGAGATCTTACCGCTCCGCTTCGTCTTCTCTCTCATCATCTTGACCATGTTCACCTATATCCTCGCCCCCTGGTATGGCCAAAAAATCTTCGCTGCCAAATCGAGTAAAGTAGCCTATTGGTCGGTCATCGCTGCTGCTATTTTGATTTTTCTACTCTATGGATCAGCCATTGTCGCAACAGCGTTGATGCGTTATCGGGGAATTGAGGCTCCCTCCTGGGAACAAGCGCTCCCCACTCTCATCGAACGGTGCTTACCCTCTGGCGTGCGCGGCTTTGCTTATGCCTTGCTCTTTGCAACCTCAGCCACCACCTTGACCGGAGTTTGGAATGCGATGTCAGCCATGTGGATTGGTGATTTTTCTAAAACGCGCTCGACTGATAACAAACAGAGCATTCTTGTGACTCTTATCTTTGCCGGCATTGCCTATATCTTAGCCAACACATTGGTCGATCGAGTCTTTGATAAGCTCATTTTGGCTAATATTCCTGTCGCAGCCCTTTCGTTCGGACTTCTTGCCGGCTTCTACTGGAAGCAAGCCTCTGTTTTAGGGGTTTACGTGAGCATTGTGGTAGGATGTGCGTGTGGTGTAGGCACCTATTTGATCTATGGGGAAGCGGGCGGCTACACTTGGTACTGGGCAGTTTATGGCATTCCGCTTACTTTTCTTTCGGGAATTCTCTGCTGTATAAAAGTTCGATCGCCTCAGACATCAGCGTAGAAATTGAAGTCTCGCTCTGTAAGTTAAGCCGCTTAGAAAAGATCTTCTTCAGCATCACATTATCCTCCTTTGTCAGAGAATAAATCTTGCGCCCCTGTTTTTCCTTTGGCTCCTCAACTGGAGCAAACTCTCCAAATGAGATCTTCTTTTTCATCTTCTCTTTGACGCGTGCTATACCTGACATGCTCCCCCCTCCATTTTAGCCACTTCCTTAGCTAGACTTTCATAGGCAACAGATCCCTTGCAGTTGAGATCGTAGTCAAAGATCGTCTTCCCGTGAGACTGTGCTTCATTGATTTTCACGTTTTGCGGAATTTTAGTATCAAAGACCTTGTTTCCAAAGATCTCATTCACCGAAGCATACACTTCGCGTGCCAACTTCGTACGAATGTCAAAGAACGTAATCAAAACTCCCGCAATCTCCACCTTGTGGCTGATGATCGAGTTTACATCCCGATTCACAAAATTCACCGTGTCGATAAAGTTACTCACCCCTTCCAAGCTTAAATAGCCTAACTGGATCGGAAGGATAATCTCTTTCCCCGTTGTAAAGGCGTTCATTGTGAGCGTCCCAAAGGTAGGGGGAGAATCGATCAGCACATAGTCATATTCCCCTTCGATTTCCTTAATTTTGTTCCTCAACTTAAATTCTTTAGCTCCCAGAGTGGAGAGCTTGAGATCAGCAACCGCCAACGAGAGATTTCCTGGAATAATATCCAAATTAGGGGCATATGTCGTCTGAATCACATCCTTGGCTGATACCCCATCTTCCGTGAGAAGCTCAGCTATGGTCTTTCGCTCTTCAGTGGGAACATTGAGCCCCAAGGTTGAGTGCCCCTGCGGGTCTGTGTCAATAATCAGTACTTTTTTGTTTAATCGGGCTAATCCAGCCCCTAAATTGATGGTAGTCGTGCTCTTGCCGACCCCCCCTTTCTGGTTCGCGATGATCAATGTGCGCATGAACTTTCCCCCTCTATATTACTTTTTTTAATCATATTCCCTTCTATTCTGTCAAATTCTTAATGGGGAATTAATAGAATTCTGTTATAATAGCTCTGTTATGATGAGTGAAACCTATGGCAGCCCTGATTCTCGACTTTTAGCTCAGCAATACTATACACCATCAGAGAAGAGGATTTTTCCGAACTCTATGAAGGTAGGGTTAGCTGTTGCGGCTGCGGTTGCGATTACTTTTGCCGTTTTGGCAGGGATGCACTACCTCATGCCCTATTCAGCTATTGTTGCTGGAGGGCTAGGAGGAGCTGAGATCCTCTTCATCGCTATTTGGTATTGCGTACAGAAACCAGACTCCCAAAAGCGTCCCCCGGCACCCCTCTTTAATCCCAGCCTCTATTCAGCTCGTATGCCAACAGGGTCAGGACATGGGACTCTACCACCACCCCACTCCTCTAGTAGGAATGGAAGAAGCTCTGATCGTACCTCTGGGCATTTACCACCTCCTCCTTTGCAAGAGATAAGAATTCCTGACAATCCACATGACGTTGAAGCTTGGGGTTTGATACTAGGGCAATCACAACCTAGTCGAGCGAACTTAGTGGATGGGAGTGATAGAATCGGAGAGAATACCAACGCCGGCTTCCACCCCGTTCCCTATATCGGCAATTATGATAACGGTTATATGGGCTTAGCAGCCCCTTTTATTCAGTGGCGCCTTCCACCCAGCCAATTAGCCGGCTTTCCCGAGGAGATGCAACACCATTTTGCCTGGTATGCGCACCATGATCTTCTAGATGTCTTTTTCATTGGCGCAAGGGACCCTGGAGGAAGGTATTTAGCACGTAACATTATTATGCATTCCCTAGCTCTGCCTGAGTATGATTCCTGCGCTCCTCGACCCGCCAGACTACCACAAGGTGTGTATCGCACTTCTGGTGGGCTTGGAACAAATGTCCAAGTGAGGATCTTCGAGCCTCATGGAATCGAATCCTTCAAAGATTATAATTATTATGACGCTGCTCCTTTTGATGGAGATGGGGTCGCACAAAGTGTTATCTACCATCCAGGCCATGGGCGTAGTGCTGTTGATATTTCCCCTAACAATGCTCGGTTTGTGATACAGAGAGATGCAGACTATTGCAGCTTCTATGTAGGAGCTACCTACAGAGGACGGGCCTGCGCTTTCTACGTGATTATTACCCGTACTGAATTCGACGCTCTCTCAACGGCTCTAGAGAGATCTCAGAACCTCCACGATTTCCCTATCAATCTAGATGAATTCCCCTACCAAGACAATATCGCGGCTTTATTAAGACACTATTAAAATATAAACTATAGATAATTATAGCTAAATATGTTATAATTAGTTATATTCTTATAATTTTTAACGGTTAATTATGTCTTTTTTTGGTTCTAGTAGTGACGGTCCTCCTCCTTTACTACACGGTAGAGGTGGTGGACATGGTGGCCGATCCACACTTCAACCTCGCGCTTCTGCTCCTACTACAAGAAGCGGGCGAACCTATGCTCCCCTGACAAAGACGCCTGCCGTCCCAAAATCGATGATTTTTGGCCTTATTCTCGGTACCGGGGTGATGATTGGCTTGGCTGTCTTAGCTGCGCATAGCGGGGCATATCCAGCTTGGGTGCACACAGCCTCTATGGGAGGGGCTATCGCTATTGGCTCCTCTGTAGGGATTACGACCCTTTTCGCCATTGCTTTGGGTATCTCTAACCGAAGAAAACATGCTAGACACGAAAGAGCTTTCCCAGAGCGATACAACGGCGGGGTCGGA
>Ga0055448_10000423_pt1 | contig 10865 bp, 6 predicted proteins | sample China_Galinas_PW_4_FD_57744 | JGI IMG/M metagenome (GOLD analysis project Ga0055448, IMG submission 57744) | Wetland microbial communities from San Francisco Bay, California, USA, that impact long-term carbon sequestration - China_Galinas_PWA_D2 | ecosystem: Environmental > Aquatic > Marine >... | reverse complement strand
GTGATCGGCGGCTCGCGCCGGCCCGTATGGCTCGCCGGAGTTCTCGATCCCGACGACGCGCTCGGCCGCCTCGCCTTCGCCGATCTGGCGCTCGCGGACATCGCGACTGCGCAGGAACTGACGGACCGAATCGGCAGACTCGATCGTATCGACCTGCTGATGCCGGACGCCGATGCCGCTGCAATCGATTCCATCAGGAGTGTCATGCCCGCCGGCGTGCGCATCGTGTCCGCAGCCGCCCGGACGCGGAGCACGGCCGGCATGACGCGCGCGTTCGAGCTCGACCTCGGTGCGTTCACGCTCATCACGCTCGCCTTCGGCGCACTTCTGATCTTCGACGTGATGACATTCTCGGTGGTGCAGCGCAGGAGCCTGATCGGCCAGCTCCGCGCTCTTGGCGTCACACGTCGCGAGATACTGCGGGTCGTGCTGGGCGAGGCGCTGATGATCGGACTTGCCGGTACAATGCTCGGGATCATCCTGGGTGTCGCACTCGCGACCGGACTGATCCGGCTTGTCGTTCGCACGATCAACGACCTGTACTTCTCTGTCACCGTCTCCGGCGTCACGCTGCGTTCCGTGACGTTGTTGAAGGCCGGTGCGCTCGGTGTTGCCGCTACAGTGGCTGCATCGCTGCCCGCGATCCGTGAGGCGACGACTGCGCAGCCGCGGGCCGTGCTCCTGCGATCGGTCCTCGAGGCGCGCGTGAGGTCCGTTGTCTTTCGCACCGCAACCGCCGGTCTGTTCCTTCTGCTGCCGTCGATCCTGCTCGCAACACTGCCGAGTGACAGTGTGGTTCTCGGCTTCGTCGCTCTGTTCGGTGTCGTCGCCGCCGCGGCCCTGCTCGCGCCGGCCGGTACGGTGTGCCTCATGCGCGTCCTCCAGCCGCTCGGCAGACGATTGGCCGGCACTGCGGGGAGCATGGCCGTGCGCGGTGTCGGTGCGACGCTCAGCCGCACCGGACCGGCCGTGGCCGCGCTCACGGTCGCCGTGTCGATCGGCGCTGCCGTCGGCATCATGGTCCACAGCTTCCGTGCCAGCGTCGAACGCTGGCTCGACTCCTCGTTGGCCGCCGACATCTACATTGCCGCGCCCGGCGCCGGACCGCGCGGCACCGGCAACCTCGAGACTGCCGTCATCGAAGCCGTGCGCGATGTCCCGGGCATCGCCGGAGCAAGCACGTATCTGCGCTCCGACCTCGTCGATGAAGACGGCGACATCGGCGTCGTGGCGGTCGATCTGTTTGCATCGCACCGCGCCACTTTCGCGTTTCTCGATGCGAGCAGCGATGATGCGTGGAGCGTGTTCGACGACGGCGGAGTGCTGATCTCCGAGCCGTTTGCCTCACATCACGATGTCGGAGCAGGCGACACGGTCACTCTGACTACCGACCGCGGACCTCGACGCTTCCCGATCGCCGCCACCTTCCGTGATTACTCGAGCGAGTTCGGCGTCATCTTCATGAGTCGGCGGACCTGGACCACTTTCTGGAACGATCACGGCGTCTCATCGCTGGCCATCTTCGCCGCCCCCGACGTGAACGCGGACACACTGCTCGAACGCATCCGCCGCCGGACCGCGTCGTTCGAGGGTCTGTCTCTGCGGTCCGATCGCGGGCTGCGAAACGCGACACTCGAGGTGTTCGATCGCACGTTTGCCATAACCGCTGTGCTGCGCTCACTCGCGCTGCTCGTCGCGTTCATGGGCGTGTTCTCCGCCCTGATGGCGCTTCAGCTCGAGCGCGGCTACGAGATCGGAGTGCTCCGAGCCACTGGACTCACCCCCGGCCAGGTCGGTGTCCTCGTCACCTCACAGAGCGCCCTGCTCGGCCTCGCCGCCGGAATCCTGGCAGTACCGCTCGCCGCGACGCTCGCATGGCTGCTCATTCACGTGGTCAACCACAGATCCTTCGGCTGGTCCGTCGACATGTCCTTCAATGCCGGCGATGCCACCGGCGCGATCGCCATCGCCATCGGCGCCGCCCTGCTCGCCGGCGTCTATCCCGCCTGGCGACTTTCGCGGACGCCACCGGCGGCGGCACTGCGCAACGAATGAGCAGGCGCCCAGCTCGACGCGCTCGCCGCTTCCCGGTGGTTCCAGTCGTCGGAGCCGTCGCGCTTGCCGCCATCTGCTGGTTCACGGTTCGAGCGGTCGCCACCCGGACTCCCGGGCCGCCGCGTGCCGCTCTCTCGCTGGCAACCACACTCGGCGGTGTCGACACGGCCGGCTTCGAACGGGCGCTGCGGCCACGCGCCTTCGACTTTCCCGTCGACCATGGCGAGCATCCCGGCTTTCGCAACGAGTGGTGGTACGTCACCGGCAATCTCGACACGGATGAAGGCCGGCGTTTCGCCTTCCAGCTCACACTGTTCCGGACCGCTCTCACACCGTCCATGCCGGACCGCCGATCCGAATGGGCTACGCGCCAGGCGTGGATGGCACACTTCGCTGTGACCGATGCCGGTGGGACGGGCTTCCATGCATTTCAACGGTTCGAGCGGGGCGCCTACGACCTGGCCGGTGCGACCGCCCGGCCGTTTCGCGTCTGGCTCCGGAACTGGAGCGTCGAATCCGCCGGCTCCGGTTTCTTCCCGCTCCGCGTAAGGGCCGCCGAAGGCGACATTGCGATCGACATTCGCCTCGATCGCGGCAAGCCGCTCGTCTTCAACGGGGATTCCGGCCTCAGCAGAAAGGGTGCGGCCCTCGGCAATGCATCATTCTACTACTCGTTCACTCGCCTGCCTGCGAGCGGTGCCATCGACATCGGCGACCACTCGTGGGCCGTCGCCGGCAACGCATGGATCGACCGCGAATGGAGCACGAGTTCGCTGCCGCCCGGCATCGCCGGCTGGGACTGGTTCGCCGTCCAGCTCGATGATTCGACCGAGATCATGGCGTACCGGCTGCGCCACGATGATGGCTCGACCGATCGCTTCAGCGCGGGCACGTTCGTCGACACGGATGGCGTGGCCACGACTCTCGATGCCCGTGACTTCGACATTCGCAACACCGCCGCATGGACCAGTCCGGTCGACGGCGCGCGCTACCCCGCACGCTGGACTATGCTGGTTCCGGGCCTCGATCTCGCACTCGACATCTCAACCATCGTGGCGGACCAGGAACTCGATCTCGCCTTCCGCTACTGGGAAGGCGCCGTCGTCGCCACCGGAACACGCTCGGGCAGGCCAGTCCACGGTAACGGATACGTCGAACTCACCGGTTATTCCGGCCATTCAGCCGACACCGGCGCGCAGCGCTGAGACATCGGCTACCTGGGCCGTGACCCGCCGGACGACACGGGATCGTGCGTACGCCGCCGACTGGTGACCTGCTCGCCGCTGTGCCGGCCCGCCCGAAAGAAATTTGGAACGGCGAGTCGCCGACCGGGAAACGAATTCGCAGTGCGCATTTCCGTGCCCGTTCGAGGAGTCGTCCGGTGCCGTATCTCAAGCTGTGGACCAGCAACCACTTGCACTGACCACCGCGGCGCGCCGGCACAGGTTGTGCGTGAGCGTGTGCCCCGCCGCAGACGCGGCGCTCCCGGCTCCCGGATTCACCAGGAGACTCACGTATGAAACGACGAATCGCCTCCATCTGTGCCCTCGGTTTGGCAGCTTCGTTCGCCGCGTGTGACAGCACTGTCGATGCACCGGACACGGCCCGACTCACCATCATGCTGACGGACGCACCCGGTGACTTCTCCGCCGCCGTGGTCACGATCTCGAGCATCTACCTCCAGGGTAGTGCCGACAGCGATGCCGAAATCAGTCGGGTCATGCTGCTCGATGAGCCGATCACGACCGACCTGCTGACACTGTCCGACGATGTCCAGACGCTCGTCGACGGTGTGGTTATCGGGGCCGGCAACTACGGCCAGCTGCGATTCGTGATCGATGGCGCTTACATTGTCGTCGAGACGGACCAGGGCGAGAAGGTGTACTCGACGCCCGATTATGCCGAAGCGCCGGAGCAGGTGGACGGCACGCTCATGTGTCCGAGTTGCGCGCAGAGCGGCATCAAGGTGAACCTGACCGGTGGGCTGACACTCGGTGACGAGGATGAGACCGTGCTCGTCGATTTCGATGTGTCGCAGAGCTTCGGTCACGAGGCCGGTGCTTCCGGCAAGTGGATCATGCATCCGACACTCAAGGCCGCGCCGATCGATGCCGCGGCCAGTGTCGATGTGTCGCTGAGCCTGGGCAGCGGCGTCGTACTGCCCGCCATTGGAGCGGCCGTCCTTTCACTGGCCGACTTCTCGGTCGAGCTCCGCAGTGTGGATGCGGATCCGTCCGCGCCCGGTGAGACCGTTATCTTCGCTGACGCCGATGGTGACGGCACCTTCAACGTGTCGTTCGACAACGTCGTGCCTGGTGACTACACGCTGAACCTGAAGGGACCGGCTGGCCTGACGTTCACCACGGACCCCGTACTGCCGGTCGCGGTCACGGTGCAATCCGGCGCTTCGGTGACCGCCAGCCTGGTGATCCTCACGGCGTTGCCGTCCTGACGGACCCCGGCATCCGTCCGGCTCGATCGGCGCGACGGATGGCCGGACCCACCGGTTGTCGCGAGGTGTGAACCGGCCGACGAAGGGCGGCTCCTTCAGTGGAGCCGCCCTTCTTTCTTCGCCTTCCCCGCCGACCGATGTCCGGCCCTGCAACCGAGAGCCGACTGCCTGGCCGACAGCCGCGGACCTCACGGGCTGTGTCCGGAAACCAGGTGCTTCGCCAGACGCCTGGCCAGTCCGATGATCGTGAGGACCGTCGGCCTGCCGAGTGCCTCCGGAAACACGCTCGCATCGCAGACGTACAGACCGCCGACCGGCGTGCGCAGATCCGTGTCCACCGTGTCGCCGATACGCGCCGTGGCCGAGGGATGCGTCCCCCGGAGCGGGGTCGTGAAGATCGAGCCCGCACGGCAACCCGCCTCGACCAGAATCGATCGGGCCACCTCGACGGCGTCCGAAAGTCGGGCCCGGTCCGCTGCAGAGAGCCCTTTGTGTATCCGGCCCGCGTCATCGATCCCGCCGCTGATCTCGTCGCGCAGCTTGATCATGACACCCGCCGTCCTGCCCCACCGTGGCCACGTGAACGGCCAGCGCGGTCCCTTGAGCGTCATGATGATCGGATACATGAGCCAGGGGTCGATCAGCGTCGAGTACAGCACCCCGCGCTCGTCGTCCTCACAGCTCCATGTCATGGGCGGATCCGCACCCATCCCGTCCGACGCCGTCACGCCATAGACCATGGCGGTCGTGTCCATGGCCATGCCGCGACCGGCCGAGTCCATGCCGGCGCCACGCAGCAGGTCGACCGACCCGATGCCGCCGGCCGCAACCACGACCGTGGACGCCCGTACGGTCAGTCCGCCGCCAGGCGAGCTGGCCGTGACCCCTGCTGCCTGACCGTCCTTCACCAGGATGCGCCGCACCCGTGTCCTCGTGAACACGCGGCAACCCGCGGCAACGGCATCATCGACGTACTCGGCGGCGTTCCATTTGGCGCCGCACCTGCATCCCAGCATGCAGCGTGCGCTGCAATCGAACTTCGCACGACCGGGAAACATGAACTTGTCCTGCGGGCGCCAGTCCAGGCCGAGCGCCCGGCCGGCTTCCGCGACGCGCGTCGACATGGGGCCCAGCAGCTCCGCGGACAAGGGTGCGACGCCCAGCTCGCGCGCCGCCGCGGCGGCGTCCTCCTCCACGTCGACGTGATATCTCTCGCGGAGCCATGACGGCGGCGGCGCCGCACAGCCGCAGTACATGCTGGTGGCTCCACCGAGCATGAGCGGGCGGATGATGTTGAGGCCTTCCCGGGTGAACAGCAGGGCGTGTCGATCCGCGTACAGCAACGCGCCGGGATACGTCCCGTAGAGCGGGTGACCGCGCCAGTCACTCCCGCGCTCGAGCAGCACGACGTCACGGCCCGCCGCCGCCATCTCGCGAGCCAGTGTCGCGCCGCCGGGGCCGGACCCGATGATGACGATGTCCGCTTCCATCGACCTTTCCGCCATGACATCAAGTTCGAATGTGTGCCCCGGTCCTGTCCACTCCCCGGTGGAGGCGACATCACGGGCTCTGGCCTCGACCCCATCGGGCACCCTACTGTCGTGTCGACGATCGCGTAGCACCGACTCGATCCCGAACCGGTACCTCGTGTGATCATTCACCTCGTGGACGGCACGTACGAGTTGTTCCGCCACTTCTACTCGCCAGCGGCCGTCGATGCGGGTGTGCCGGAATCGCGTCGAGCGGTTCGTGGCGTCGTCGCATCGATCCTCGGCATGATCGAGGGCGGCGCAACCCACGTCGGCGTCGCGACCGACCACGTGATCGAGTCGTTCCGCAATGAGCTGTGGCCGGGCTACAAGACCGGCGAGGGTGTGGATCCCGTGCTGCGCGCGCAGTTCGAACCGCTCGAGGACGCATTGCGCTCGCTCGGCGTCGTCGTATGGCCGATGATCCGGTTCGAGGCCGATGATGCTCTCGCCGCCGCCGCCGCAATCGCTGATGCCGACCCGCGTGTCGAACGCGTCATCATCTGTACGCCAGACAAGGACCTGTCACAGTGCGTGCGCGACGGTCGCGTCGTGCAGCTCGATCGGCGCAAGGGTGAGATCCGCGACGTCGAGGGCGTGCGCTCCAGGTTCGGCGTGCCACCAGCATCGATCCCCGACTGGCTGGCACTCGTCGGAGACAGTGCGGACGGGTTTCCGGGGCTGCCCGGCTGGGGCGCGCGGTCAGCCGCCACCGTGCTTGCGCGCTACGGCCACATCGAGGACGTCCCGGCCCGCGCAATGGACTGGGACATCACTGTTCGTGGAGCCGGCCGGCTGGCCGCGACGCTCGTGGAACGCCGCGATGAAGCGCTGCTCTTCAGGACCCTCGCTACTCTGCGAACGGACGCGCCGGTCGGCGATTCCGTGGATGCGCTCGAGTGGAAGGGGCCGACATCCGCTTTCGGCGACACGGCCGCCGGCCTCGGTGACCCGTCGCTCGCCGAACGGGCGCGGCGTATCACCGGCGCCTGCTGAATCCCGGTCCCTGCCGGGAACGGCTCACTTCGGTGCCGGTTCCGGCGGGCGCTCCTCCGGTAGCTCGACCGGCACCCAGCCGCCTTGCTTCAGCCACGCGATCACGCCTTCGCGACGGTCATTCAGGATCGCGATGTCGGCTTCGTCCCGTTCCCGGAACGTCGTCGAATCGTCCACCGGCCGCACGCGGTTCTGTCGGCGAACGGTCAACATCAGGTATGCGTTCTCGGGTTCGTCCGCCGTCGTCTCGGCAGGTTTCGCGCGCTCGAGACGCCACCGCTCGACTGTCGCGTGCCCTGCGTCCAGACGCTGGGACCATGTCGCAACCGGCGCTCCGCGGCCGAACAGCACGGCCGCGCCCGCCTCGTGCACATTGTCCGATGGGATGCTGCCCGGCCCCGTACGAAGCGTGACGTAAACGCGCGGCGCTCGCGTTTCCGCACGAACCTTGTTCGCCCACAGCAGGTTGACTTCCTCGTTGGGCGTCAGTGCAATGCAGCCGAGCTTCGAGTCGAGCTCAGCCCGGGCGAGCACCGACGCGTGCAGTCCCTGCCCGTACAGGGCGCGGAAACCGCTACGCTGCGCCGCCAGCACGCGATCGGGGTTCGAATCGATCAAGACCACGCTCGGCTGCACCTCCCGCAGCAGTCTGGCCAGTGCGAACGACAGGCCGTTCGCGCCGAGAATCGCATAGCCATACGCCGTGGCACGGCGGACCCCGAGAATGCGCGCGACCACCCCACCCGTCAGCCCGTTGACCGTCACGGTCGTCGCGATGACGACGAACACGAGCGCGCGCAGTTCCGTGCCGCCTTCCAGCCCCCGTGCATTGATCGTTTCGGCGAACAGTGACGCGACCGCCGCCGCCACTATGCCGCGCGGTGCCAGCGAAGCGATGAAAGTGCGTTCACCCGCTTTCAGTCCGGCCTTCGCGGTACACACCCACGCCTGCACCGGCCGCACCACCACCATCAGAGCCGCCACCGTCCAGACCGCCGGCCATCCCAGCGACCGGACTTCGGCCAGCCGTACATCCGCGGCCAGCAGCACGAACAGCAAGCCGATCATCAGGACCGTCAGCTGTTCCTTGAATTCGAGGAGATTGGGCAGGACGTGCGTGCGCATGTTGCCCACGACCAGGCCGGCCGCCACGACCGCGGCCAGACCGCTCTCGTTGATGATCGCATCGCTGGTCTGGAACAGCGCGACCACGATCGACAGAACGAGCACGTTCTCGAGGCCTTCGGGAATCATCCATTTCAGGCGCAGCATGAGAGCGACGAGGAATCCTCCGGCCAGACCCAGCAGACCGCCGCCGGCCAGGACGAGCGCAGGTCGAGCGAGCGTGCTCGCGGCGGAGCTGCCTTCCATTGGATAGAGGAACTCGAGGACGACGACGGCGATGATCGCGCCAATGGGATCGATCAGCACGCCCTCCGCCTCCAGGATCGTACTCACCGGCTGCTTCACACGCAGGCGACGCAGCAGCGGCGTCACCACGGTCGGGCCCGTCACGATCACGAGCGAACCGAAAACCGTCGAAAGGCGCCAGCTCCAGTCCATGAAGAAGTGGGCGGCCGCCGTGCCGCCTACTCCCGTGATGATCGCGCCGACCGTCACCAGTCGCCGGATGACCAGGGCTTCGGCGCGCAGCCGCCGGATGTCGAGATTCAGCCCGCCCTCGAACAGGATGATCGCGACGGCAATGCCCACGATCTTCTGTACCGCCGACCCCAGTTCGTCCGGCCGCACGATACCTACCGCATCGGGTCCGAACACGACGCCGGCGGCGAGCAGCACGACGATGCCCGGCATCTGAAGATGCCGGGCCATGACCTGCGCGATCATGCCGATCGCCAGTGCGAGTCCGAATACAAGTGCGGCGTTTCCGCCCGTGACGTGCTCCACCCTCGACTCCGTCCGTCCTGGAATTCCTGAAGATCAGTCGATCAGGGACCGCGGCCGGCTGTCCGGCGGACACCACCCGGTGACCGCCGGAAGAACGGTTTGCTCCGGTCTCAGGCGTCCTTGCCGGCGGCAGGCTTCGACGCGGGCTGCACCGACACCGCGCGCGAAACCCGGCCACCGTCATTGCCGGATCCCGTGCCGGCCATGCGCCGGAACAGCGCTTCGATGTCCAGGCCCATCGCGCCAGCCACCTGCTCAAGGGCCGCAATCGATGCGTTGACCCGCTGCGTCGCCGCATTCGCCACACCGTGGCCGCTGCCGCTGTCGACCACGGTCAGACGCCCGATGTTCACGTCCTTCATCGCATCGACCGTCACACCCAGCAGCGCGGGCAGCTTCTCGGCGAGGAATACCTGTACGCCGGCTTCGCCGCCCTGCTCGATCTGGGCGTAAAGCATGCGCAGAACTTCGGCCTGTGCGCGTCCCGTCTCCAGAATCGGCGCGGCGGTCGCCTTCGCCTTCGCTTCCGCCGCCATACGGGCGGCTTCTGCGGGCTGCACGACGTCCGCCTGGAGTCGCGTCTTCTCCATCTCGACGCGGCGAGCCTCCCAGATCGTCCGCGCCTCGGTCTCGGCCTGCTGCGCCGAGATCTTCGCAACGCGCTCGGTCGTCTCCGCCTCACGACCGAGTTCGGCCTGACGGACACGCAATGCGTTCTGCGCTTCGGCGATCTTCACGTTTGCCTGCGCAGCAGCCACATCCGACAGCTGCCGCGCATGCGCCTGCTGCTGCTTGATCGCTGCCTCCGCATCGGCCTCCGCCACTTCCGCCTGCTGGCGAGCCTGCGCCTGCTGCTGCTTCGTCTCCGCTTCGTTCTGTGCCTGCGCCACTTCCGCGACACGCTTGGCTTCCGCCTGCTTCTGTCTGGTTTCCGCAATCGCTGTGGCTTTCGCGATCTCCGCGTCGCGTAGCGCTTCCGCCGTCCGCTTCTCACCGATCGCCTGGAGATAGCCGACCCGGTCCATCACGTGCTGGATCTTGAGAACGTCCAGCTGAAGACCCAGTTTCTTCAGATCGTGGTCCGCCTCTTCCGAAAGGTGCTTCGCGAAACCCAGCCGGTCCTCGTTCACCTCTTCCGGCGTGAGTTTCGCCAGCACGCCGCGCAGGTTGCCGGTCAGAGTCTCCCTCGCCAGTCCCTCGATCTGCGCAATGTTCTTCCCGAGCAGCCGTTCGACCGCATTGTTGAAGACCGCTTCAGGCTGCGATGCGATCTTCACGTTCGCGATCGCCTTCACCGCCAGCGGGATGTTGCCCTTGGAATAGGCATCATCGACCGACAGCTCGAGTGGAATCGTCGTGAGTGAAAGCCACTGCACCTGCTCGATCATCGGGATCCGCAGTGTGCGACCGCCGTTCACTGTCCGGTAGCCGACCGTTTCGCCGTCTTCGAGAGTCCGCTTCCGACCTGTGATCACGGACGCCATGTTCGGCGGAACAATGACGATCAGACGGTTGATCGTGATGACGGCGAGCAGGATCAGTGCGAGCACGACCGCGCCCGCGATGATGCCCGCCTGACTGAGCAGATTCGTAATGTCGGTTGGCATGGTCAGGTCTCCGATGGTGGGACTATTTGACGCGTCTCTGCTTCCAGTGCGGGGTCCCCCGGCGCAACCAGCGCGACGCCCTGTTGCATTTCCAGAATCGTGACCCGCACCCACTGCTCGGGCTTGCCGGGCTCGCGGTCGAACGGACGCGCCAGCAGCTCATGCTCGCGGCCGTGTCGCTGCACGACGATCTTGCCTGTGCCGTTCTCCGACAGCGGCAGCAGCACGTGACCCGTCAGGCCGAGCCAGCCGCGGTCCGTCGGCATGCTCCCCGCCTCGGTCCGGCGAACCCAGCCGAACGCGAGTGTGCTGATCGCC
>Ga0055448_10000422_pt1 | contig 10873 bp, 8 predicted proteins | sample China_Galinas_PW_4_FD_57744 | JGI IMG/M metagenome (GOLD analysis project Ga0055448, IMG submission 57744) | Wetland microbial communities from San Francisco Bay, California, USA, that impact long-term carbon sequestration - China_Galinas_PWA_D2 | ecosystem: Environmental > Aquatic > Marine >... | reverse complement strand
GACCGAATACGCTCGACGGACCCGCGGCTGCTGCAGTACCTCGCCGGCCGCACCGACAGCGATCAGACGATCTGATGGTCGAACGCGAACGCCGCCGCCGCCGTCCGGGACCCGACCTGCAGCTTGGCGAAGATGTTGGACAGATGCCGGGCCACCGTCTTCTCGCTGAGGACGAGTTCGGACGCGATCTCCGGGTTGGTTCTGCCGGCGGCGACCAGCTTGAGCACCTCGACCTCGCGCGCGGTGAGACCCGCGGGTGCGGACGGCCGCAGCAGTCGGCGTGCCTCTCGCTCGGCGGGATCGGCACCGAGTTCGGCGAACTTCCCGGACGCGGCCTCGAACTCGGCGACCGCGGACTCCTCGTCGCCCAGCGCCCTCAGCGCCCTGCCGATCAAGACCTGGCAGCGCGCCACTTCGAAGGGCGACTCGAGATCGGCCCACCTGCCTGCGGCGTCGCGGAGGTCCACGATGGCGCGGGCATGATCGTCCTGTGCCATCGCAACAGAGCCGACCGCCTGACCGGCCATCGCGGTGAGCGCCGCGCTGCCGAAGTCGGCGGCAATGCCCGCAAGCTCCCGGCTGAGCTCGTCGGCCCGCTCGACGTCGCCGGCGGCAAGCAGGATCTCCACGGCCGCGGGTAACAGCTGCGACCGGCCGATCTCGGTGCGCGGCTCGGCCAGCAACCGGCGCAGCGCCGTCGCCGCCGTGTCGGTTCGTCCCCGTTCCAGCCAGAGCAGCGCCAGCCCGGGTTGCGGCTCATGACCGTGCCGTCGCGCCCGCGCATAGTCTTCCTCGGCGGCGTCGAGGTTGCCGAGGGTCCGGAGGACGTCGCCCCGCTCCGTCAGCGCCACGCCGGCCGGACCTGCCGTCCCGGCTGCTAGGTATCGATGTACGGCGAGCGAAAACTCTTGCAACGCTTCGGGATAGCAACATCGGACGCGCATGATCTGGCCGCGATGCACCGCGCACTGACCGGTGAATGTCACCAGGCCGGGTTGTTCATCGCACCAGCGGGTCAGCGCCATTGTCCACTCGGCAGCGCGGGAGAAGTCCGAGATCTCTTGGCAGGCTTCGATCATCGAGCAGTAGACCTGACCGGCGAAGATCGTGGACACGCTGCCTGCGACGATTCCCAGCATCGCCTCATCGAGAAGGGCCAGGCCGTCAGGGACGCGGCCAAGGTAGAGGGCCAGCCGGCCTTGCGAGGAGAGGCCGACCGCAAGCAGATCCGGGTCGTCGAATCGCCGGCCACAGGCGGTCACGGTCGCCGCGCATTCCGCCGCCTCGGAGAACTCGCCGAGTGAGAGGTGCCGGAACATCAGCAGGATCTGCAGATACCCCTGCTCTGCCACGTGCCCGGGCGTCTGGTCGAGCAGGCGCTGCATGCGGGACAGCCATCCCCCCGCGACCGCGGATTCGCCCATTGTGGTCAGCGTTTGAGCCAGCCAGAACGCACACCGAACCGCGGCTAGCGGCTTTCCGTTGTCGAGGTGTGCCTGATACGCCCGCTGCAGCGCCTGGACGCAGTCGTTGTCGCGACCCGTGAGATATGCCGCTGCGGCGAGCCGGGCGAAATCGTCTCCCCGCAGCGCGGCCGAATCCAGATCTGACAGCCGCTGGTACGTCGCTACCCAGTCGCGGCGCTCGAAGGCCTCACGCGCCTCGAGCAGAGTTTCGACCACTCCCACAGCTGTTCACCTGACATCGACCATACGCCGCAGCGCGGGATCAATCACGCGGGCACGTTTGCGGCTCTCCTGATCGGAGCACGTGCAGCGATGCGCCGGGCGATGAACTTTGCGTCGCGGCCGACGCCGGGCAACACCATCGACGCGTGCGAAAACTGAAAGCTCAGGCCGCAGAAGAACAATCCGGGCGCCCGGTCGACGACGCCTCGGTATTCGACCGGCCACCCGTCGGCGCCGAAAACCGGCAGATCGATCCAGTCGAAAACCTGGTGAAAGCCGGTGGCCCACACCACGTTACGTGTGTCGAGCACGGTACCGTCGGCCAGCTCAGGTAGTCCGGAGCTGACCCCGATCACTCGGGCGGTGTATCGCTCGACCCCACGCTTTTCGAGGTCGTCGCGTTTGACCCTGGCCATCGGAGCGCCGTGTCCACGGACCGCGGCCATCTCTTTGCGGCCGATGGGTGTCCGGCGCGTCACGACGTGCCGCCAGGCAAAAACCAGCGCCGGCATCGCTAGGCGCAGGGCGGGAGAATCCCACCGTATCGGAATCTGGCCGCAGTCCCTGCCGGCGAGGATGGTGTGGCGCCCGGCGGCGAGCTCGTAGGCAATATCGGCACCGGAGTGCGATGCGCCGACCACCAGCGCCGGTCCGTCCTGGAGCTGTCCAGGGCTCTTGTACTGGCTGGAATGCAACTGCCGGATACCCGGATCCAGCCGGCGGGCAAGCTCGGGGACATACGGAGTGCGCCCGAACGTGCCGGTGGCCACGACGACGTTGTCGCAGGTGACGGAGTCGTTGCCCAGCGTGGCGACATACCCGCCGCCCTCCCGTGCAGCAAGCCGATCCACCGGGGTGCTGGTCCGCACCGGCAGGTTGAAGTGCACGGCATACCGTTCGAGGTAGTCGGCAACCTCGTCCTTACCTGGGAATACCCACGGATGCGCGGCCGGGAAGGGCATGCCCGGAAGCCGGTTGTACTTGGCCGGGGTGTAGAGCTTCAACGAGTCGTAGTGCTGCCGCCAGTTGTCGCCCACGCGGGCGTTGCGGTCGACGATCAGGAACGGGCGCTGCAACTTCTGCAGGTAGTACCCGGTTGCCAGGCCTGCCTGCCCGCCGCCCACAATGAGCGTCTCGACGTGTTGCGTGGTCATGGCACCTCCTTGGCTCGGTACCTCGACGCTAAGGTTCGGCGGCCCGGACCGCATCGGGCGATATACCCATTTCGCCCAGCTCAGAGATGGATATATCTACGCAGCCCAACCCGCTGAGCAAGGAGCAGTCGGGTCACATCAACCGTGCGGTGCGTGCGAGGTTCAAAATCCCGGCACGGCCGCTCAGTTGTGACACGATGTCCTCCAATCGGCTCAGCGGCAGGTCCATCTGCCACTCCGGCAACAACCCGTACAACAGCACGCAGCTGGGCCGCACATCGACCTTGGTGACCAACAGCCCGTTCGGTAAGTCCGGCAACTCCACGGGGTAGATCGGCAGCCGCGCCGGCAGGCCCATCCGCCGCCCACCCACCACCAGCGCCCGCGGCTGCAGCCACAGCGCGGTGCCGACGATGCGGATCTCGACTTCCAGATGTCCCCACCCCGGGCGGCGAGCCCAGCGCATCCGCACTACTGCGTCGTCATCGATGTGGGCGGTGAACTGCGGTGACGCGTGCGCCACCAATTCCTCGAGTACATGCGCCGGCAGCTTCAACGACAGCTCGACAGGCGCGGCCACCACCTCGGAGGTCGCGCCGGGCCGGAAATGAACGTTGTTCAGTACCGCTATCGCCTCTTCGAACTGGTATTCCCGCCAGCTGACGTTCTCGGCCACCAGCAGCATGTCGCCAAGGAGTCCGACCGCCAATCCCGGGACCTCGATGCGAAAGTCGAACTCGGTCACCGTCAGGGTCAGGTCGTCGCCGTTACTCCGCACTGTGAGGGTGCGGCCCACGACGAGCCGGCGCAGCGTCTGGAACATCGTCCGGTACGCGATCGCCGCGCCGGTGGTGACGGTCGGCAACGCGGCCGACGACCACAAGGCGGTCAGCCGCTCGCGAGAGCGAAACGGATCCCATCCCGGCAGCGGCCCGAATCGCGGCACCCGACCAGCATCCCCCATGACGCGGCGCGCGCACTAGCCGAGTCGGGCACATTTCACGTGTGCCGCCCGTCACCCCTTGGTAAGGCATTTCCGCACAGGGCGCGAGTAGGTTGACGGCATGCGGAGCCGGGCGTTGAACGGCCTCGCGGCGGTCGTCGTCGCCGTCGGGGTCACCCAGCTGCTCGCCGCGGCGTTCGGCCGCGGCGCCGACGCGCTCAACGCTGTCGGCTCAGCCGTCATCGATCGCACGCCTGGGCCGGTCAAAGAGTGGGCGATCCAGACCTTCGGCACCGCGGACAAGACGGTCCTGTCGATCGCGGTCCTGGTGGTGATCGGCGTGCTAGCGGCGGCCGCTGGGGTATGCGAGACGCCGAGACGACCCGTCGGCAGTGTTCTGATCGCGGTGGCGGGTATCGCGGGCTGCGCGGCGATCCTGTCGCGGCCCGGCGGTCGGCCGCTCGACATGATTCCCACCGTCGTCGGCATCATCACTGGAATCGTTGTTCTGCGCATATTCACCAGGAAAAGTGCTCGGCCGCAGCGTGGTTCAGAACCCGACGCCGCGCGCCGGTCGTCTCTTGCCGTGTTCGCGGCGTTATTGGGCGGTGTGCTGGCCGGCGTCGCCGGCGGCGTCCTGAGCCGTCGGCTGCAGTCGGTCGCCGGTGAGCGCAACGCGGCGGTACTGCCACCGGCCCACGAGGCGGCGCCGCCGCTACCAGCCGGCGTTCAGCCCAAAGATGTTGGGCTGCCGAGCTTCGTCACAACCAACGCCGACTTCTACCGGATCGACACGGCACTGCTGGCTCCACAGGTCAGCCGCACCGACTGGCGGCTGCGCATCCACGGCATGGTGGACCGTGAAATGACCTACAGTTTGGAGGATCTCGAGCAGTTCGAGGTCGTCGAAAAGGCCGTGACGTTGACCTGCGTATCCAACCCCGTCGGCGGCAACCTGATCAGCAATGCGCTGTGGCGCGGCTACCGCGTGTCAGATCTGCTGTCCCGCGTGGGGATTCAGCACGACGCCGACATGGTGCTGTCGACGTCGGTGGACGGGTTCACCGCCGGAACGCCGGTCGAGGCGCTGACCGACGGGCGCGGGTCGCTGTTGGCGTTCGCGATGAACGGCGAGGCGTTGCCGGTCGAACACGGCTACCCGGCACGGCTGGTGGTGCCCGGTTTGTACGGGTACGTGTCCGCGACGAAATGGGTGACGGATCTGGAGCTGACCCGATTCGACCGCGCCCGGGCGTACTGGACGCGGCTGGGCTGGTCGGCCCGTGCACCGATCAAGACCGAGTCACGTATCGATGTGCCGCGCAGCGGCCAACGCGTAGCGGTGGGCTCGGTGACGTTCGGCGGCGTGGCATGGGCACAGAGCCGCGGCGTGCGCGCCGTCGAGGTCCGCATCGACGACGAGCCCTGGCGGGCAGCAGAACTCGGCGCCAATTACTCCAACGACACCTGGCGGCTGTGGAGCTACCGCTGGGCGGCCAGCCCCGGTTCGCACACCATCAGCGTGCGCGCGACCGACAACAGCGGCACCGTCCAGACACCCGAACGAACCCCGGTGATGCCGGACGGTGCGACCGGTTGGCACACAGTCGTGTTCACCGCCGCATGACAAGCTGAACCGATGTTGCTGGTCGACGTGGCCGCCGCCTCGGCCGAAGTCGGCGCCCAGTCGTCGCGCCTGGGGAAGATCGCCCGCATCGCCCGGCTGCTCGACCATGCGGCGTCCGGCGGTGACGCACACCAGGTCGCGGTGGTGGTGTCGTGGCTGTCCGGCGAACTCGTCCAACGGCAGATCGGCGTGGGGTGGGCCGCGTTGCGCGGCCTGCCCGCCCCGGCCGACGAGCCGACCCTCACGGTAGTGGGGGTGGACGCAGCGTTCGCAGCGATCGGCGCGGTGGCCGGGGCCGGATCGCAAAGGCAGCGGGCCGGGCTCGTCGCCCAGCTGTTCTCCGCGGCGACGCCGGTCGAGCAGACGTTTCTGCGCCGCCTGCTGCGAGGTGAACTGCGCCAGGGCGCGCTGGTGGGGGTGATGGCCGACGCCGTCGCGCGGGCGGCGGGCCTGTCCCCTGCCGAGGTACGGCGCGCAGCGATGCTTGCCGGCGACCTGCCCGCTGTGGCCGCCGCGGCCTTGACCGGCGGGGCCGACGCACTCGGCGACTTCACGCTGCGGGTGGGGCGCCCGGTCGGCCCGATGCTCGCGCAGACGGCGACGGACGTGGCTGACGCGCTCGAAAGCCTGGGCGGGGCAGCGGTTTTCGAAGCGAAACTGGACGGGGCGCGGCTGCAGATCCACCGCGACGGCGACGACGTCGCGCTCTACACCCGCAGCCTCGACGACGTCACCGCGCGGCTGCCCGAGGTGGTCGACGCCGCGTTGGCGCTGCCCGTCACGTCGCTGATCGCCGACGGCGAGGTGATCGCGCTGCGGCCCGACGGACGACCGCACCGCTTCCAGGTCACCGCGTCCCGATTCGGCCGTGCCGAAGCCGTTGATGCGCAACGGCTCTCGGTGTTCTTCTTCGACGTGTTGCACCGAGACGGTGATGACCTCCTCGACCTTCCGACGGTGCAGCGGCTCGCTGTGCTCGACGCGATCGCGCCGGCCACACAGCGGGTCGACCGGCTGGCCACCGCGGGCCCGGACGAAGCCGGCCGGTTCCTCGACGCGACGCTGGCGGCGGGCCACGAGGGCGTGATGGCGAAATCGCCGACGGCCCCCTACGAGGCCGGCCGGCGCGGGGCCGGATGGCTGAAGGTCAAACCGGTACACACCCTCGACCTTGTCGTGCTGGCCGTCGAGTGGGGCTCCGGACGGCGCACCGGCAAGCTGTCCAATATCCATCTCGGCGCCCGCGACCCGCAGACCGGTGGCTACGTCATGCTCGGCAAGACGTTCAAAGGCATGACGGACGCAATGCTGGATTGGCAGACGCGACGCTTCACCGAGCTGGCCGACGGGCGCACCGATGGATATCTGGTCAAGCTTCGCCCCGAGCAGGTCGTCGAGATCGCCTTCGACGGGGTGCAGGGGTCGACCCGCTATCCGGGCGGCATGGCGCTGCGGTTCGCCCGTGTGCTCCGCTACCGCGACGACAAGTCCCCTGCCGAGTCCGACACCATTGACACCGTGCGGGAGCTGTACGAGCGCGGCTGAGGCTCGCCGACATCAGACCTGATGCACGCTTTTTTGGCTTTTGCGTGCAGGTAACCTAATTTCGGCGCGAAGAGTTGACAGGATTGCGGCATGGCTTCTGCGACGACCGAAGAACCCGCCGGCACCATCACGCGCGTCCGGGCCGACCCCGACCTGCCGCCGGTCGCGGTCATCGACCGCTCGCCGATAACCATCCGCCACAGGATCGTCTTCGGCGTCATCGCGCTGCTGGGGGCGGTGTCGTGGGCGATCATCGCGTTCGTCCGCGGCGAAACCGTCAATGCGGTCTGGTTCGTGATCGCAGCGATCTGCACCTACGTCGTCGCGTTCCGCTTCTACGCCCGGTTGATCGAGATGAAAATCGTCCGGCCCCGCGATGACGAGGCCACGCCGGCCGAGATGTTCGAGAACGCGACCGACTACATGCCCACCGACCGGCGGGTGCTGTTCGGTCATCACTTCGCGGCGATCGCCGGCGCCGGCCCGCTGGTCGGCCCCGTGCTCGCGATGCAGATGGGATACCTGCCCGGCATCATCTGGATCCTGATCGGCGCGGTGTTCGCCGGGTGCGTGCAGGACTACCTCGTGCTGTGGGTGTCGACGCGCCGCCGCGGCCGCTCGCTGGGGCAGATGGTGCGAGATGAGGTCGGCGCCGTCGGCGGAGCGGCGGCGATCGTGGCGGTGCTCGTCATCATGGTGATCTTGCTGGCGGTGCTGGCGCTCGTCGTCGTCAACGCGCTGGCCGAGAGCCCGTGGGGGGTGTTCTCGATCGCGATGACGATCCCGATCGCGATCTTCATGGGCCTTTATCTGCGCGTCCTGCGGCCGGGCCGCATCTCCGAAGTCACGGTGATCGGAGTCGGCCTGCTGCTGCTGGCGGTTCTCGCCGGTAACTGGGTGTCCGAAACAGCCTGGGGCGACCATTGGTTCGCCCTGTCCAAGGTGACGCTGTCGTTGTGCATCATCGTCTACGGCTTCGCGGCGTCCGTGCTGCCGGTGTGGTTCCTGCTGGCTCCGCGCGACTACCTGTCCACGTTCATGAAGGTCGGCACGATCGCGCTGCTGGCCATCGGGATCCTGATCGCGCGGCCGGTCATCGAGGCGCCGGCGGTGTCCGCGTTCGCGCACAGCGGCACCGGACCGGTGTTCGCCGGTTCGCTGTTCCCGTTCCTGTTCATCACGATCGCCTGCGGAGCGCTGTCGGGATTTCATTCGCTGATCGCGTCGGGCACCACCCCGAAGATGCTGGAGAAGCAGAGCCAGATGCGGCTCATCGGCTACGGCGGGATGTTGACCGAGTCGTTCGTCGCCGTGATGGCGCTGGTCACCGCGGCGATCCTCAACCAGCACCTCTACTTCGTGCTCAACGCTCCGGAAGCCAAGACCGGCGGCGCGGCCGAATCCGCGGCGGCATACGTCAACACCCTTCCCCTCGGCGGCGACCCGATCACCGCCGCAGAAGTCAAGAACGCCGCGACCGCCGTCGGCGAATCCTCGATCGTGTCCCGCACCGGCGGCGCGCCGACTCTGGCGATCGGCATGTCGGAGGTGCTGCATCAGGCGTTCGGCGGTCCCAAGGTTCAGGCGTTCTGGTACCACTTCGCGATCATGTTCGAGGCACTGTTCATCCTGACCACTGTCGACGCCGGCACCCGCGTCGCTCGGTTCATGCTGTCCGATGCGCTCGGCAACCTCGGCCGACCGCTGCGCAAGTTCCGCAACCCGAGCTGGCGCCCGGGAGCATGGCTGTGCAGCCTGGTGGTCGTGGCCGCCTGGGGCGGCATGCTCCTGATGGGTGTCACCGACCCGCTCGGCGGTATCTACACGCTGTTTCCGCTGTTCGGCATAGCCAACCAGTTGCTCGCGGCGATCGCGCTGACGCTGGTGACGGTGGTCGTGGTCAAGAAGGGCTACCTCAAATGGGCGTGGATACCGGGCGTTCCGCTGCTGTGGGACCTCACGGTGACGCTGACGGCGTCGTGGCAGAAGATCTTTTCGGCTGATCCCGCCGTCGGGTACTGGGCGCTGCATCACCAATGTCAGCAGGCCTTCGACGCCGGCGAGACCCGGTGCAGCACCGCCAAGAACGTCGATCAAATACACGACGTCGTCCGCAACACGTTCATCCAAGGCACGCTGTCGATCCTGTTCGCGGTGCTCGTCGTCATCGTGTTCGCCGCAGGAGTGATCATGGTGCTGCGGTCGATTCGCGGCGGCGGTACCGCGCTGACCGAAGACCAGCCAGTGCCGTCGCGAATCTTCGCACCGTCTGGTCTGATACCAACGGCCACAGAACGGGAGGTGCAACGGCAATGGGACGTGCTGCCCGAATCGCCCGGCAAATCCGTTGGTACTGCGGCACGTTGATGGGCGATACCCACTACCAGCGCTACGTCGAGCACCGTCGCCGAATGCACCCCGGCGAGCCGGTCCTCACCGAACGCGAGTACTGGAAGGCGCGGCACACCGCCGCCGAGAACAATCCGGGCGCGCGCTGCTGTTGACGACGATCTGAACAGGCGCTGACCTGGCGGTTACCAAGTCGTTTCCAGCCAGCGTCGGACGCGTCGCTTCGGAGTACTTAAACTCTCTGATGCGGTGGCCGAGGAGCTGGTCGGCCGCAGTGCCGGGATCGGCTGGCTGAAAGGATCACCTGTTGAGCGTCGAGGCGGAGACCGCGCCCGCACGGTTGATGCGGCTGCCCGATCTTCTGCGTCGCCGTCGTGAGCCGACGCTTCAGGACGCGGACGCAGCCGCGACTTGGCAGCGCCGGCTCACGCTGATCCGCCGGATCGCGGTGACGACGTGGGTGGTCGTCATCGTGTACCGGACCGCGACGGCCGGGGTGGCGTTCAACCGTGAACTGCTGCTGCTGTACATCGCGACCGGTCTGGCCGCCGCGAGTATCGGCCGCCGCAGGATGCTGATGGTGATCCGGGACTGGCTGCCCTTCGCGGTGGTGCTGCTGGTCTACGACGTGAGCCGGGGCGCCGCGAAACTGGTCGGGACCCCCACCTTGTGGGAGTGGCAAGTCAACGCCGACCGCTGGCTGTCCTTCGGCACGGTGCCGACCGTGTGGCTGCAAGAACGTCTCAAACAGGCCCAGCCGCCCTGGTGGGAAGTTTCCATCAGCACCGTGTACATGTCGTTTTTCATCCTCCCGTACGTGGTCGCCGGAGTGCTGTGGTTGCGTGACCGTAACGACTGGAAGGCGTTCGTCACACGCTTCGTGGCGCTGTCGTTCACCGCGCTGGCGATCTACATCGTGCTGCCGGCGGCACCGCCGTGGGCGGCGGCCCGCTGCACCGGGCCCGACGTCGCGCACGGCCCGTCGTACCCGGCCTGCATGTTCGGCACGCCAGCCGGTGTGCCCCATGGCGGGCTGCTGGGCGCGATGCAAGCGAACCAGCCGGGCGCGAACGAGTTCGTCGAACGGATCTCTACCCGCGGGTTTGCCACCCTTCACCTGCATGTCGCACGCGACTTGGTCAACTCCGGGCAAGTCAGCGTGAACATGGTCGCCGCCATCCCGTCGCTGCATGCCGCGCTGTCGGTGATGATCGCCGCGTTCCTGTGGAGCCGAGTGCAACGCAGATGGCGTCCGGTTCTGTTGGCCTACGTGCTGATGATGGCGTTCACACTCGTGTACTCGGCCGAGCATTACGTCATCGACATCGTGCTCGGCTGGGCGCTTGCGGCGGTGGTGGCATGGATGATCCGCCGCTTCGAGTCGCGTCGCACCTCAGCGCCGGACGAGATGCTGCCGAACTACGATCAGCGTCATGACGAAGCCGCTGACAGTCGAGCAATCCCGTGAGATCCCGATCGACGTGCAGCACGCTTTCAACGGCACCCTGCCGATGCCGCTGCCGGCATTGTTTCGGCGCTGGTATGGGCCGATCCCACCGATCAGCAG
>Ga0055448_10000421_pt1 | contig 10880 bp, 12 predicted proteins | sample China_Galinas_PW_4_FD_57744 | JGI IMG/M metagenome (GOLD analysis project Ga0055448, IMG submission 57744) | Wetland microbial communities from San Francisco Bay, California, USA, that impact long-term carbon sequestration - China_Galinas_PWA_D2 | ecosystem: Environmental > Aquatic > Marine >... | reverse complement strand
AATATAGCCTCCATTTCTAAAACATTTATAGGTATGGCATTACTTAAAGCTCAAGAACTTGGAAAACTTGACCTTGATGATTCGATAAACAAATATTTACCTTTTGAAGTAATAAATCCATATTTTCCAGATGAACCAATTACCATCCGACAATTAGCCACGCATACTTCAAGTATAAAAGATCCTCCGAGATATTACAAAAATGGTTATGTTTTAATAGAAAAACAAAATGATGGAACTAAAGTAAATAGTAATTTCCGGTCTCCTGATGAAATGATTGCTCAGGATATTTTTTTGAAAAACATCTTAAGCAAAAAGGGAAAATGGTATAAGAAAAGAACCTTTTTAAAAAACAAGCCTGGAGAAATTTTTGAATATTCAAATGTAGCTGCTGGTTTAGCAGCACTGGTTTTAGAAAACGCAACAGGTCAACCCTTCAATGAATTTACAAAAACGTACATTTTTGAACCATTGGAAATGTCGCAAACCGGATGGTTCAGGAATGAGGTTGATCTTTCAAAGCATTCAAAACTATATTCCGTTAAAGGAGCTGAATTGGCCGGTTATCAATTAGTTAATTATCCCGACGGCGCTTTAATTACATCATCAAATGATTTAGGAAAATACCTGACAGAATTAATTTCGGGCTATTGTGGAAATGGAAAAATCCTCAATCACAAAAGTTTTGAAACGCTTTTCAAACCGAATCTGTCAGCGGAAAATTATAAAGAAAGAAATGAGAGTGTCTACAATGATGAATATAATATGGGCATTTTTATGGGGATTTCAGCTCAAGGACAAATAGGTCATACAGGAGGAGACCCTGGAGCAGTAACACATATGTTTTTCAATGCTCAAACTAAGATAGGTAAAATTCTAATTACAAATACCGATCTTGATAAAGAAGGGATTAAAGAATTTATTGACATATGGAGAACATTAGAAGAATACGAAAACAAATTATAAGCCAACTGGTAACAATTAAGCTACAATGATGCCAGGTGAGGCTTCGGCTCATTGTAGTCAATGTTGAACTCGTACCTCCGGTTGCGGCACCCTTTGGTACACTCCTCTTTTGAAGTTATATTCACCATTCAGGGCGTACACAAAAAATAAACAGCATTAAAACGACTATTTATTCAAACAGTGGTGCATATAAACAAACCTGGTGGAAAAAGACATTACAAATTTATTAGATGCTGAAAATGCACAAATAAGAAGACTTCAAGAAATTGTAAGACAAACCATTGAAGACGAGAAGTTAATTGTTCAGAATCTTTTGAATCCACCCAAAGAAATCTTAAAAAGAGGACAAAATGATTATTTGATAAATCTAAAAGCGGAATTAGAAATAAGGGCGTTACACCAAAAACTGGATTTATTATTACAAGAACAGATTAAAGTACTTTTTGAAAGTCAGGCAAAACAAATAGAACTTTTAAAAAAGATTGAATCGAAACTATAAAAATTACGCGCCGCAACAATCCTGTATGTCCAATGGCGATTAGAATACTAAATCAAAAGTCACTAATTTTCAGCTAACTTTGTTTATTGCTGAAAATTAGTGCTTCTAAATCTGTCACTGACACACAGATAACCGTTGGATTAATAGAAGTAGAAACACGGGTAACGTTCAAGTGCGTGGGTAAAAAAAATCGATAAAAGATGATGAAAAGAGTTTGTGTCATAGGAGCATCCGGTAAGCTTGGGAAATACATGATAAGGCATGCTCTTGACAAAGGCTATGAAGTAGTCGGGGTTTGTCGCGAAAAAAGTATCGCAAAGCTAAATGAATTTAAAGGAGAGATCTCTGTTGTTCCAGGAGCAACGAACGATCGTGACATTATCAAAAAGGCAGTTACAGGATGCGATGGAGTCCTCACTGTACTTGTCCCCTGGGGAGTTCACCAGTACTCCTCGGGAACGGCAAAAGCTGTACTAGACCATGCTCAGGAAGGAGCCCGGCTAATTTTTTCTTGCGGATGGCATATTACCCAAGACGGAAAAGATATCTACTCAAAAACCTTTAAAAGGATGCTTCGGATTTTTAGTTGGATTGGGAAGCTTTTTCGTCTCGTAGAAATTGAAGATCAGGAGAAAGCGTGTGATTTAATATTTGCAAGTGATACAAAATGGACGGTGGTGAGAGGAAGTAATCTTGAGGAAGGCGAAAGTCAGGGACTACCCGTTTGGAGTGATCATGTCGGAGATCCTATACTCGAGAGTAATATTACCCGAAGAGTTGATTTTGCATTGTTCATGGTAGAAGCTTTGGAAAACGATGAACTCATTCATAGATCTCCGGCAATAGTTGGATGTCAAACACAGTCGGCTCTGGCGCACTCTTCCGTTTGAATGGGCTATTGAATTCACATTAGATCGAAAAAAAAGAGGTGATTGATTGAATAATACTAATGCCAATAAAAATAACCGCCATTAAAACAGGTGTTTTTCAAATCGCTTTCATTAATTCACGTCAAATCAGCGCAACATAATCCAAAAACTTAAATGATTTTTTTACTTTTAAAATAAATTTTTATATAAACCGGCATAACTATGAAAACAAGCAATTTTATTTACGCAACCGGACTAATTTTAATAGCTGTTTCCATTGGGCTAATCGTACTTCATTCGGATTCGGGAAGGACACAGCTGATTGCTGGCGGGCTAACTTTTATAGGATTCCCGCTAAATATCGCTGGATTTGCCATAAAAAGAACGAAGTCCACCATGGTGAAACATGAATAATTCTTAACTTTGTTTATCAATAACGCTGTTATATGATCTTTAGTAAAAACCTGTTGATTGTTTATCTTTTTGCTATTCTTCTCTTTTCAGGCTGTTCCGAAAAAGACGAATTTAAACCCTATCTGAAAGGAGATATAGTGGGTTATGCGTTTTACTTTGATGAATTCGGCAATGAATTCGAAGATTTTAGTGGAATAAATGTCATCACTCTGCCCGGCAGGCAATACAGCGCCGTTACCGACGAAAAAGGAAGATATGAGTTAAAGAACGTTATCAACGGAACCTACGATCTGAGTTTTGAGAAAGAAGGCTTTGGCACGATGATATTGCCCGGCGTGAAACATTTGGGAGGGACTCCAACCGTTATGGGTTATTACTATGGCAATGAAGCACCCTACCTGTATCAAAACATCTCCACCAGGATAACTCATCTTGAAATTGACAGTGACACAATCGTAGCCAGTGTTTCTCTATCGGGACCATACCAGCCATTTCTCCTTCGCCTTCGTCTTTTTTTTTCTGAGCGGGAAAATTTTGATACCGGATCGGCTCAGGCGGTTAAAAATATAACTGTATTTGATGTTGCCCCTTCTTACTACAAGTCGTCCACTACAAAACCCATCTATTCTGGCCTTCCTTTTGAATCAGGAGATAAGGTGTATTACAAGGCAGGCATCTTTACCTATGCCTATACGGTTACGTTCTACAACGACTACTACTTTGAAGGAATAGACACTTATTTTGATTATGAGAAAAACAAAACCATATATCCCAATTTGAGCGATGAATCTGAAGAATTCTCATTTATTATGCCTTAATATGATGGGCAAATTGACATTTCTTGTGCTTTTGATTGGTTCTTTGAGCATTGGTTGTGAAAATGAACCGGAGCCGCTGTATTCCAATGGAATGGTTACCGGTGTAGTGCAGACCCGGGAGTTGGAAGATCTGGCCAACGCAACCGTCACCGCCCACGGGCCTTATGGCAGTCAGTCAGCTACAACGGGCACTGATGGCATTTACAAATTATCGAATCTAGGGAATGGTACGTATGAAATAGAATTCTCACACGAAGGCTATGGAACAAAATACCGGCAGGGAATTCCGGTTTTTGGAAATGATACCGTCTCGTTAATCGATGTCAGGTTGTATGAAAAAGCCGACTATCAAATGCCGAAATTGAACCCGGTGTTGTATTATTCTTCGTTCCCGTATATGGATGAACATTCGATCGCTATGTTGACAGATTTGCCGAAGAATAGTACGGAGGAAATGCAAATAAGGATATTTGTAAATGATACCGAAGAGGTGAGCGATAAAAACTATTTACATAGCGACCAGGCCCATGCTGTCACAAGAGATGATGGCTCCCAGGTTTTAGTAGCGCCTGTTAATCCTCAGATAGTCAATGGCGGTGGCGAGCGTTTGTTCACAAAAGGACAAACCCTTTATTTGATAGCCTATGTTTGCAGTATCCGGGAAGAAAACGGGGAATTTAGTAAATATTACGGCCTTCCCATATTCTCTACGGTCGATCAACAACAGCATTCCCCGGTTATAGAGTTTAAAGCACCTTGATAAATGAAATATGGATGTACAGAAATTTTTCGTGCAGTTTTCAGAGCAAAAAAATTTTAGCCAGATGAAAAACAAACTTTTACCTACTTGTTTTTTCATAGTAATTTTTGCCTTTTCCGCGTGCGAAGAAAATAACGCGCCCATTTTGACCGGAGATGTCGATGGATCGGTGTCTGTTTTTGACGGATATGGTTACTCATTGCCGGACAGATCAGGTGTGCAGGTTCAGCTTACCGGTGAAGATGTTGTTATGGAAGGGGCAACCGACGAAGACGGGCGTTATTCATTCGAAGACATACCTTTTGGAAATTATCGGATCAACCTGGTCAAGGAGAATTATATCGAGGGTGTGCTGGATTTTCGCCTTAGCCACGCAGGAGGCGATGCGCCAACCCGAACCAGCCAGGTTTTGAACGAGATCCCCGAATATGGATTAGCCATCGACAGCATTATTTATAATGGATATAACACACTTTTCTTTTATCTCAAAGCTGCTGAAGCGGACACGTCCATCGTTAGTTCGAGTATTTACGTTAATTGCTTCTTTAGCGAATCTCCCGATGTTTCTTATGAAAATTATGACCATAGCTTTATTGGTGTGATATATAACCAATCAGCGAATAATGTATTCGAAATGCAGTGGACGTGGTGGTATGGTTCGGATAATTTTCTTAATGATTATACGGGTACTTTATATTGCCGGGTGTATCCACAAACATATTTCTATGAAATGTGGCCGGAAGATGATTCAAGCCCTTATGACGTCATACCTGAAACACTAGGAAAGCCTTCGGAAGTATTTTCCTTTGACGTTGATTAAATTAAATTGCCAGGGCTTTTGAGACCATACTACAGAGGCCCACGAAGATTCCATAAACTGTCACTAACGCTCCATAACTTCTGGCCAGGGCACCACGGGATACAACTTACCTACCTGGAGATACCACGTAGGGAACTTAGTTGTAATATTTTCCCGGAGAAATGATCAGTACACATGATTGAATTTTTATTTAGTTTTGGATGACAATGCTATATAAAAGCTCCATCAAACTAGTCTTACTCCTTTTCATTACAGGGGCATCACATGGCCAAAAAAACGACATTCCTTTTAAGGTCAACCCGCTTTTTGATCCTGACGAACCCAATACCCTGGGACTTACCTTTGCCAAAGGTGTTGAAACATTTACCGTATTCTCGCCTGGCGACAACGACAACAAATACAATCACGGAGTTGTTTTATTTCCCTTTCGGGGAATGCTTTATGCTCAATGGCAAAGCTCGTCGGTAGACGAAGACGCAGAAGATACACGGATATTTTACAGCAGAAGTCCCGATGGAAAGGATTGGGAACAACCAACTGCACTGACCGAAGAATGGGATCAGGGCATAAAAACCAGTGGTGGATGGTGGAGCAACGGCGACACACTTGTAGCCTATATATGCGTTTGGCCCGGTTCCAAAAATTCTACAGTAAAAGAGGGGTATACCGAGTTTACCTCTTCCACGGATGGAATCCATTGGACCCCGTCCAAACCGGTAAAGAACAGAAACGCACAACCCATTCAGGGAATTATCGAACAGGATGTTCATGCATTGCCAGATGGCAGACTCATAACCGCTTTTCACATGCGGCCCGGTTTGACGGTTACGCCTTTTTACACCGATGACCCGTCAGGTACATCTGGTTGGACGGCCGGAGAAATGAAGCACATGCCTTCGACAAACAGAGATATGAGCCGGGAAATCGAACCGAGCTGGTTTTACAGAAAAAATGGCGCTATTGTAATGATTTTTCGTGATCAGGAAAGTACTTTTAAAAAGCTCGCTGCCATAAGTCATGACAGAGGTGCGACCTGGACAACGCCGATAATTATTGATACACCCGATTCCAGGGCCAAACAAAGCGCCGGTAATCTGCCAGATGGAACGGCCTTTATGGTAAATAACCCATCCGGTAACAAGAACCGGTTTCCGCTGGTAATAACACTGAGCAAAGACGGATTTTTGTTTGACAAAGCCTATCTGTTGCGTAGCGGTGGTGACGACCTCCAACCTCAGAGGTACATTGGAAAATATAAAAGTGTGGGTTATAGCTATCCGAAAAGTGTGGTCTGGGAAGAATATCTCTACGTCTCGTATGCCACCAACAAAGAAGATGTTGAACTTACCCGCATCCCAATCGAAAATTTGCTTTACAAATAGAATTTCGGAAGTATTAAATGATTGTAGTTTGTGCCAGTTCTGAATTATTGATGCTCTAATTTTTGTTTCAGGTTTCAACTACCTAAACTTCCTGGCCTACACTTATTTCTTCAATGGTTTCCATATCGTGCTCGCTGAGTTCAAAATCGAAGATATCCAGGTTTTCTCTTCGGTGGTATTCGTTTTGAGACCGCGGAATAACGGATATATTTCCGAGCTGGATCAGCCACCGCAACGAGATTTGTGACGCAGATTTTCCATACCTGTCCCCTATTTCTTTAAATGTTTTGTCTCTGGCTACATCGCCTTTCTCAAGAGGGCTGTAAGCGGTAATGATCTTGTCATTCTCCTTTGCCACATCCAGATTTTCAAAATGCGAGTGTTGAGGAGTGAATTTTATCTGGTTGTTTAATACCGGTCCTATCTGAATAGCTTCCTGAAACAGGTCAGGATTAAAATTGCTCACCCCAACATGTTTCACATACCCTTCTTCCCTTAGTCCAAACATGGTTTCCAAGCAGGCTTTCAGATCCATATCGGATGTAGGCCAGTGGATCAAAAGCAAATCCACGTAATCCATGTCGAGATTTTTTAAGCTATCCTGAAAAGACGATCTGATTTTCGACGGTTCCAGGTTTTCGGTAGAAATTTTGGTTGTCACAAATATCTCTTCCCTGTCAATTTCAGAGCTTTTAATTCCCTGTCCCACTTCCCTTTCATTATCATACCGTTGTGCCGTATCAATGTGCCGATAGCCCAACTCCAATGCATCATTAACACTCTTAATACATGCGTGGCCGGTTATTTCACCCGTACCAAATCCTATGACGGGTACTTTGCCTAATACTTTGGTTTCTTTGCTGATCATGGTAAGCCATTTTGATTTTCAACGTATTCATTTACAACTCCTAAAATTATCGCAACAATTAGTCCAGCCAGTAAGTGAAAATCCGATTTGGGAGTGAAAGCCATTTGTCTGAGAAACAAGGGGAAAAATGAAAGCCGATCCTGGTTTTGGTTCATTTGGTGAAACATTGTTTGTTGTGTATTTCAATCCCCTTTTTGTGTGAAAAAATCAACAAGACAAATTCCCTGTTCAACATAAAAAGGAGTAAAACCGGTAATTAAGCGCCTCTTCGCATTGGTTTAATTCTTGTCACATATTACATGAGTTAAAACCAAATTAAAAAGTGTACGAGGAATTAATTTTTAACCATTAAAACAAAAAAAATGATCATAGTAGTATTTGGATTGCCCGGAACCGGGAAATCATATTTTTCAAAACATTTCGCTGAAAAGCTGAACGCTGAATACGTCAACACCGACGAGATCAGGTACAACATGAATAAAATGGGGGAGTATGACAATGAAACTAAACAACTCATTTATAATCAGCTGATGAAAGAAGTGAAAAAAAGGCTCCAATTCGCTTCGAATGTGATCGTCGATGGCACATTTCACGAACGGTCAAAAAGGAACCAGATAAAAACGCAGGCCCGAAAGTTGAATCAAAGAACCGTTTTTATCGAATTAAAATCGAATGACAGCCTGGCTAAAAAAAGACTGAAAAAAAAACGTGAATTCAGCGAAGCCGACTATAAAGTCTATCAGCAGATCAAAAGTAAATTCGAGCCTCTTCAAAAGCCACATCTTGAGCTGTTATCCAATAACAGGAACGTCAACGAATTGGTAGATAAGGCGAAAAATTTCATTTATGAATAATGAACAGGTTCAAATTTTAGCAAATAATTGCAGTCTGCCAGACACATGTCAAAATGTAACACGCATAGAAACACATATTTCCTGGATTGTACTGACTGACCAATATGCATTTAAAATAAAACGACCCGTCAAATATTCGTTTTTAGATTTTTCGACACTTGAAAAGCGAAAATACTTTTGTAATCAGGAGATAGTTTTAAACAAACGACTTGCGCCAAATATGTATCTCAGGGTGGTTCCGATTTCACGCGAGATGCTGGGTGATAAGCATAGCGAAGAAATTGTCGACTATGCCGTTCAAATGAAGAGGATGGACAACGATCGGGAAATGGGCAATTTGCTCGCCAAAAATAAAGTTGCTGAACACGATATTGACAAACTGGTTGATAAGATAGCCCGCTTTCATCAAAAAGCCGAAATTGTGAAAAATGCGTTCAATACCGTCGGCTTTCAAAGCAACTATGAGGAAATAAAAGACGACATCGATTACATTCAAGCTAAAATCGGTGACGAATGGGTAAGTAAAATAGAAGAGAGCATCGAGGAATCAAATGTCTATTTAAACGAACATCGAAATTACATCAATGAGCGAATTATTCGCGGATATAGAAAAAACTGTCACGGAGATCTAAGCTCCCATAACATCTTTCTATATGATGATCCTGTCATTTTTGACTGCATTGAATTCAATGATAAATTTCGCCATATTGATGTATTAAATGAAATTGCGTTTCTCTGCACCGATCTGGATTTTTACGATCAACAAAAACTCGGAGAAAGATTTTACACCGGCTACATCAATAAAATGGGTTTTGCCGATGATGAACAAACCCGGAAAATGTTTAACTACTATAAAAGCTACCGGGCAAATGTCAGAGCGAAAGTGACCCTGCTTCATGAAAAAAAATCCAACGGCAATAACAATCCAAAAGCTCCTGAAGACATCAGAAAATACATTGATCTAATGGAGTCGTACATCAAAAACATCAATTGATCAAATCCGGTCTCGACGTCAAAATCACTTTTTGATCAAAGAAATAAAGCTCACCGCTTCAGCTTTAAAAGTGAGTTCTCCATTATGCGCCACAACTTGCTGCACCCGCTTCATCTGATTCTCCGGCCCTGTTACATATATTTCAAACTGATCCATATTCGCAGGAAGGCCTGTAATGCGGACCATTCTTGCCGCGGCATTGTTTACCAAATGGATAGCACACTTTCCGGCAGAAAGATCGCAGAGAACGGCGTATGAAACATCCTGATGATCACAATGGGTCTCGAATATTCGCAACCCAACCGGAGTGAGGCCAAGTTGTTTCAGATTCCAGAATCGTCGGGTAGGATGAAGCGGAACGGAGTCATTGCCAAAAACCCCACCTCCTGCCAACACGGAATAATCCGAAGTCAATTGCCACTGTAATATCGACCTCGGCTGACAGATATTCAGGATACGAACGTAAAGGTCGATTTCCATGAGTGCATAGGACGATTCTTCAAAAATGGCCGGCACCCGCCAGGCAGAAGCGTCGATGCTACCTTCTGCTACCAGCAGGGGTACACCCATTTTTTTAGCGGCTTCATTCCACCTTTCCAATGTCTCATTTTCCCAGCCTCTCCAGGAATGAAAAGAAACAGCACCTACATATGGCCTCGCTCCCGGATCTTCCGTTGCGTTATCAACAAAAGCAAATCCATTCGCATCTGCCGTATCGCCCAGAAGCATCTTTGTTTTCAATCTATGCGACTTGAAATAAGCCCCTAATTCTTTAATCAGTTTGGTATGTTCTTCATCCGTCTGCCGCACATTAATCCCAAGGTCAGATTCATTAAAGGAGAACATTTCCGCTTCCACGCCATAGACCTCTTTCAGGTAAATAAGATAAGACGTAAGCGATTGATAGATCTTTTCGCTTTTGGATTGATCCAGGGGATTACCCCATTCGCCACCGGGCCGTGGCCTGGATGAATACTCTCCCGTCACCGCCCAATCGGGAGCGGACCAGTCAGCCAATACAACGGGAATACCCATGTCATAAACCTTTTTAGCCATTTCCATAGCTGCTTTTACTCGCTCGTGAACATTCCCTTTTCTGGCTTCTTCCAATGGGTCTGTATTTTCATCCGGTTGCCAAAATCTCCAGGGCAATTCTACTCTTGCCCAGGTAACATTCAGGTTGTCGAGGCAATATTGGATAACTTTGGGGTCGACCGCAGGATTCTGCAACCTGAAATTTCCTCCTATCCCATCAAAAGACCTTCCGGGGTTACCGCTATCGACTGTTAACGTTACCGGTTCTCTATTGATTTCCCCGCCGACAGTAATATCAATCGTTCTCGATTTGACTTTATCTTTTTGAGCGTAACCTTCTATCACCGGAATATATATTTCAATTTTTTTCTGATCCCCATCCTCAAAAACTGAAACATAAAAATTTATTTCCTGATCAAAATCCATCTCCATTTTCTTTTCCGATCCTTTAAAAACTGCATTTCCGGATTTGAATGCCTTGTAATGATTTTCAACATCAAATTCGGAAAGTGTCAGAGGAATATGTTCGTCGTTAAATTCCAGCGTTCCGTCCAGATAACAATCTGCAGGCAACTCTACTTTAAAAAATGCACCCGCGATG
>Ga0055448_10000420_pt1 | contig 10894 bp, 6 predicted proteins | sample China_Galinas_PW_4_FD_57744 | JGI IMG/M metagenome (GOLD analysis project Ga0055448, IMG submission 57744) | Wetland microbial communities from San Francisco Bay, California, USA, that impact long-term carbon sequestration - China_Galinas_PWA_D2 | ecosystem: Environmental > Aquatic > Marine >... | reverse complement strand
CCAGGGCTTGGGCGAGCTTGATCCGCTGCCGCATGCCCTTTGAGTAGCCGCGAATCGCGAGGTCCTTGTGCCTGGTCATGCCGACTGCGTCCACCGTCCGCTCGGCGGCGGCCCGGGCGTCGCCACGAGCCAGTCCGCTGAGCCGGGCACAGGTGTGGACGAAATCCCATCCAGTCATCCATTCGTAGAACGCATCCTGTTCGGGACAGAGGCCGATGCGACGGTTGAGCGTGGAATTGTTCCACACACTTTGGCCCCGCACGCGAACCGCCCCCTGACTCGGCTTCAATTGTCCTGTGGCTAGCTGCAGGAGAGTCGACTTTCCTGCTCCGTTCGGGCCGAGCAGGCCGGTTACGCCCGCGCGGACCGTGAGCGTCAACTTGTTGATGCCAATCACGTTGCCGTACCACTTCGAAACGTCGTGGAACGCGACAACGGGCGTCACCTCAGCCGGTCGAGCGACTTGATTCGGAAGTTCAGGATGCATGCGGAAAGTCCCATCAGCGCGGCAAGCACTCCTGCCGACCAATACCAAGGACACTGCGGCCCGCGAACGAATCGCAGATTTCTGGGGCGACGGACATTGGGCTGCAGCTTCGCGATTTTGTCCCAGGCTGCATCGGTACCGAGCATTTGTTGGCCGATGCGCCTGAGGTTGGTCGTGTACGATACGAGTGGCCGCCAGTCGCGCTCGGCGGCCGCTTGCTCATCGGCCAGCGCGTCGCCGGCTGCCGCGGCGCGTCGGGCCTGGTGAAAACGTTGTTCCTGATTGACTGCTTCGAGCACGCCGGCCACCGAACTGGTGACAAACCACATCCCGATCCAAAGCATCGCCACGTAGCGTGAGTTGCGCGACAGCGACGACAGCGCCAGGATCAGCAGCCCCGCCGAGAGCGAGATCACCAAACCGTAGGCGACGCTTGAGAGCAGAATTCGGTACGTGTCGCGGAGGATCGTAATGTCCAGGCTGAACATCATGCCCAACAGATAGGCCGCGATCGAGGGCAGGACAATCACCGACCCCAACAGCGCGACGATTACCCCCAATTTGCCTACGAAATAGTCGATTCGCCGCAGTGGCCGGGAGAAATACAGCGGCAGCGCGTTGTACCGCAAGTCCTGGCTGATCAGATTCGGGCCCGCGAACAGAATGAGCACCATCGCAAACGAGGTTTCAGTTCTCAGAAAGTAGCTGTAGCAGATCGTCCAAATGACGACGCGGAAGGCCCGCGGGCCAGCCAGGATTTCGGGATCGAGAAAACCGAGCATCGGCATGATCGACGTGATCAGATCCGACTTCAGTTCCAACAGCCCCCACATGGCCAGCGCAAAGGCCAACAGAATCGCCGGCAGCGCGGCGCAAAACAGCAACAGCCGAATCCACCGGCCCGCGAGCGCGGCCCGCAGGCCATGCCGCGTGATCGCCAGCCACCGCCACGCGTGACCCGCGAGCTGGCCCGACCAGTGTTGATAGCCTTGATCGAAGATCGGCATCAGGCGTGCTCCGCTCCATCGTTGACAGCTGCAAGGAATACCTCTTCGAGCGTGCTCCGTTGGGGACGCAGGTAGCGAATCTGCTCTCCTTCGGCGGCGGCGGCTTCCCAAAGCATTCGCGGCGACTGCTCCGCGGAAATCCGCACCACGAGCACGTCGTCGCGCGGGGTGGTCGAGCAGCCGGCCGCCTCGAGCCGCTGCGCGAAGGCTCCCATGTCGGCCTTCAACCGAACTTCAAAACTCTGCTGGTGAACTTGCTTCAGCTCTTGAATGTTGCCCTCTGCCAACAGGCGCCCGCTGCCAAGCACGACCATGTGGTCGCAGACAAACTCGACGTCCGGGAGCAAGTGGCTCGAAAACAACAGGCTCATCCCTTTGTTATGCGTGAGGTCGCGGGCCAGCTCGAGCACTTCCTGCCGGCCGGCGGGGTCCATGCCGTTGGTCGGTTCATCGAGAATCAAGAGCTTCGGATCGTGGACGATCGCCGAGGCCAGCTTGAGTCGTTGCTTCATGCCCGAGGAATAAGACTCGACCTTACGGTAGCGGGCCTCGCCCAGGCCGACGTAATCGAGTACCTCGTGGGCCCGCTGCAGGGCGTCGTACGGCCTCATGCCGACCAGTTCGCCGGCATAGGCGACGAACCCGACGCCAACCACGTGCGGAAAGAGGCACTCGTCTTCGGGAGCGAAACCGACTGCACGGCGAACGTCGAGCGACTGCCGCGTGATGTCCATTCCCAGCACGCTGCCCGATCCGCGATCGAGCGAGATCAAACCCAACAGGGCGCGGATCATCGTCGTCTTGCCGGAGCCGTTTGGGCCCAATAGGCCAATCGCACCGTTCGGCGCCGCGACCGAGAGCGCATCGAGCGCCGTGACTTGGCCATAGGTCTTGGTGACGTTGTCGAGTTGAAACAGCACGATTACCCTCGCCGCACGCCACCAGTCGCTTCGCCAGTCGATACGAGACTTTTCGCAGATCAAGCCAGTGTACCGGTCCGGCACGAATCGTCCAAGCGTGGCGACTCAGCCTCGGCGGCGGGCAGGGCAGCCAATGACGCCGATCCACATCGACAGAAAGAGCAGCAGAACGCACGATGGTTCCGGTACTGCCGCGCGGTCGAGCGATCCCGCGCCGGCGCCGGGGGCCACCTGGCCGAAGTGCGATTTCCAAACGTTGTAGTCGTCGGCGTCGATTTGGTTGTCGCCGTCGCCATCGGCGGCCAGGCCGCTGCCCATCTGTCCGAGCGAATTCCGCCAAACAGTATAGTCGGCCGCGTCGACAATGCCGTTGCCGTTGTAGTCGCCGGTCAAGGCGTACGTGAGCTCGAGCGTCACGTCCCCCGGGTTGTAATGCACTTGCCAGGTCAGGCCGCGGCCGCCGGCCGCCTTCGGCAAGTCCTTTGTGGCAAATGTGCCCGTCACCGTGCCGAGTGCCGTGGTCGTCGTGATAATCTTGAACATGTCGCCGACAGTCGGCACAAACAACCCGCTACCAGTGTCGACCAGCTCGACGGACAGGGTGCCATCGATCAGCGCCTGTTCGGTATTCCTCAGCAGATCCTGAAGCACGTTGACCTGATCGAATTCAGTGCCCGCCGTCGTGCCACCGATCTGGACCGCAAGTGTGCCCGACGCGGCAACCGCATATTGGCCGACGACAGTGACTGCCGCCAGGCTGTTGCCGGGAGCGTGAGTGCCATTGATCTGAATGTACTCAAGAGGTCCGGTACCGGTGAGGGTCCCATTGATCTCGACCGGACTTAAGGCGAACGTACCGCCGAGCGTGCCTTGGTTCACCACGTCGCCGTTGATTTCACCCAGCGACGTCATCGTGCCGTCGTTTTCAATGTCGCTATTGATGATGCCTACTCTGGTTACCGTACCATGGTTAATAAAATTCGTGGCGTCGATTTGCCCCGTGCCGTCGATCGTGTGCGACGCGCCCTGTGTCAGCATGCCTCCACCTTGGACTTCTAGCAGCGCAGCAGTGCCAGTCTGATTCAGCAAGATTGTACCGCTACCGTCGACGAGCACGTCATCGAGGAAGCGGATGGACGTGGCGGACGTCACGTTGTTGTTGTTCACCGTGATCGGGCCGTCATTGACGAACGTGGCGCCTTCAATCGTGAGCGATTTGCCAAACGGGACGTTGATCCGGGCCTGGTTGTGGACGTTCGTCAGGTGTGCATCGCTGCTGACGAAGCCGCTAAAGGAACCACCGGGCGTGTATTGCAGTCGGCCGTTGGTAACGGTGGAGTTGGTCAGATTGATCGTACCGCCCGTACCCGCAAGCAGAATGCCGTTTGCCGGATCCTGAGTGACGGTCGAATTCAGGACGCTGAAGCCCCCGCCCGACTGAGTCGTCATCGTGGCGTTGTTTTCAATGGTCGTGTTCTCGAAGCTGATGCTGCGACCTTCGACCATGCCATTGTTCACTAGCGGAGCCGACCATTTGCCCTCGCCGGCGATCGTGTGGGTGGTGTCGTTCGTGACCGTCACGCCAGCGTCGGCGGAAACGCGAACGGCGTTGAACTGCCCCAGCGACAACTCGCCGCTACCAGTCAGCAGCGTGTCGGAGGCAAAGCGAAGATAAGTGAATTGATTGAAGATGGGGCTGATGACGCTGAATTTGCCGTTGTTTGTGAAGCTCGGTCCACTGATGACGGTCGTCGTGCCTGGGACGCTGTTGAGGTCGGCCGACTGGTTGGTGACATTTTCTAACGTGACCGTGCCGTCCGTAATGTCAAGCAAGCCTTCCAGCCGGCCGCCGGTGATGTGCGCGCCATCTCCCAACTCGACGTTGCCTCGGCCAAGGATACCAGGCCCGTCGCCGATCAGCCGGCCCGTCGCCTGGTCCTGAGTTAACAGCAATTCCTGTAGGCGCAAGGTCGCGCCGGACGAGGCACGGAAGATGTTGTTGTTGGTATAACTGGTCAAGTGCATCAGTAGCACCGGGTCGCCGCCGCCGCTGGTGTCGGCCGCCTCGACCAAACCGTTGTTGATCAAATGGGCGACGATGAGTCCTTTGCCGCGGATCGAGTGCCCGGCCGCCTGCGTGGTGATCGAACCTCCGGCCTGAAACTGGGCGCCCGAATTGCCCTGGTTGAGCAGGATCTCGCCCGAGCCGCTCAACATTCCAGTGTTCGTCGGTGAAAAGAACACCAACAACGACGTGTTCGCGCTGGCGTCCGAGTTGACGACGATCGAGCTGTCGTTCACGAGCGAGCCTTGAGCGACGTCGAGCACCGTGCCGCCCAGCATGTCGAGGTGGCCGTCGTTGGCGACCGTGAGCGTATCGATGGTGGTAGTGACGTCGAGCACCGTATTGGCCGGTGCATCGAGGGTCACGTCCCAATGGAAGAGTCCGCCTTGATTGTCGGGATAGATTGGGCCGTTCCAGTTGCTTGGCTCGAGAATCTTGCCAGGATTGCCGCACGGATCAGCACCGATCACTTGCTGCTGGCTCCAATTGTTGTTGTCCGGCCAGAAGTAGTCGTCTCCGGCAATTCCGTCACAGTCGAATCCTTGGCCATTGGCCACGTCGAGCCAAACAGCATTGGTCGCAAACGCGATCGACGGACAACTCGCCGCGACCGTCAGCATGACCGCAACCAGCGCCAGTCGAAGCGAGCCTCGGCGCCGCATGATACACCCTCCGCTCCGGGTAAAAGTTCGGACGTGGAAAGACGCAACGCTAGTCTATCAAAGCGGACCGGGAGTCGCCAGCAGGCCGGCCTACCAGCCGCGCCGGCGGAGTGTGCTCGCCATGACCAGCCCGGCCAAGAAATGGATGCCGCTGGTCGATTCGGGCACTGCGACTGCGTCGATGCCCTCTGCACCCACGCCGCCAATCTCCGAGCCACCCACCACGACTCGGCCGAAGAAATCCTCCCACAGTTGATAGTCACCTTCGTCGATAAAGCCGTTGCGGTTGCCGTCGGCGCCGCTGCCCATTTCGACTTGCTGACCGCGTGAATTGCGCCAAAGCGTGTAGTCGGCGGCGTTTACCGTGCCATCACCGTTGTAGTCGCCGGCGATGATTTGCAGCTGTAATTCTGTTGGTGTCTGTACGACGGACCAGTCGAGCCCCTCAACCAGTTCGGGCAGCACATAATTCTCGAACGTGCCCACGATCCTTTGCTCCGAACGGAGCACCGCAAAGATGCCTTCGGCAGGATTTGTGGAGGTCGGCAGCGGACTCGTGACGTCGACCTCCAAGGTGCCGCTCAGCAGAGAGGTCCTAGTCACCTGCAGACGTTCAGACGATGACTGCTGAAATGAAACTCGCAATACAGCGTCGGCGTCCTGATAATAGCCTCCGGTCACCTGGGCCGGCACGCCATTCAATTCGACGGCACCGCCGATCTGCAGGAGGTCACCATTGAACTGCCGGAAATCTCTCAGCGTTCCGTGTTCGAATAAGAACTCTCCATTCTGGACGGTCATGTTGCCGCCCTGGAGGTCGACGACGCCGCCATCAAGATGAAGCGTCCCGCCCTGGAGATCGAGATCGCCTGGCGAGCCAGTGCCGTCGCCGAGCGACAATACCGCGCCGTCGCGCACGCGAACCAGCGCGGAATTCAACGTTGCATTGTACTGGATTTCTAAGCGAGAATCCTGGCCTTCGACGAGGACGTTTCCCTCGAGGGCTCCGTTGCCGCCGAAAGACCGAAAGAACGCCGTCGACACCATGCCGCCCGAATGAATGTGCAATGTGGGCTCGCTGCCGTTGTCGAATCTGTTCAAATACAAGAACTGCGATTGCACGCGAGCATTCTGCCCTGCAACCTCGATGCTCCCACGCGAATTCAGATCGATCTGCTGACTCTCAACGAGACCACCATCTCGCGTCACCAACTCGCTGGTCGCCTCGCCGTCAGGACTGCCAATCATCAATTCGCCGTTCGGCATGCTCCACGTCGAGCCCGGCCCTTCCACCAATGCGGTGCCGCGGCCGCCCGGCTCTTGGCCCAACGAGCCACTTGTCGAATGGACCTGCGCACCATTGCGGACCTCGAGTGACCCGTTGCTCCGGTAGCCGAGGCCAAGATGGCCCAACTCCGGGCCGCCAAAGTCGACGGTCACCTGCTGGCCCGGCAGTTCGTCGAGCACCAGGTCGGACGGCGCCGGGCCGGGTTGATCAAATACCACCTGCGCGTCCAGATGCACTTCGTTGGCGTGGATAGTGCCCGTGCCCTGCAATTGATCGGCGGAGGCCGACAATACGTTCACAAACAGATCGCCGCCCTCGATTAGGACGCGGCTGGAGGGGCTGCCGCCGCTCGTCCCGAGCAATAGCCGACCGCCGACGTCGACCATGCCTCCAGCGCCGATCTTCAATTCACCGGCACCGTCGACGCCGGCCTGCAGATCGCCGTCGATCTGCCATTTCGATCCGGCACCTTGCACCAGCGCTTGGCCAAAGCTGCCCGCGCCGTAACCGAGAATTCCTTCCGCACTGTGGACCACCCGAGAATCGGCAATCGTCAGTGATCCGTTGCCACGGTAGCCGGCTCCCAGCGTTCCAGGTTGGGAGTGGTCGAGCTGGAGCATCACTTGGGACTGTCCGGCGACGGGAATCTGCTGCACCAGGTCATGCGCCGCGTCGAATGAGAGGGCAATGTCGGCCACCATGCCCTTGGCAAACACGCTACCGGCCCCTTGGATGTCGCTGCCGCCGAAGTACAGCGCGTCGGTGCGGAGCGTGCCGTTGGCCAGCGACAGCGGAACGGTCGTCGACGCGAATCCGCCGAGCATCGCCGCCCCCGCAACAACCTCTCCACCATCGAAAATCGTCAGCGAGCCATTTCCATTGTCGCCGACCCGCAGCTCTTGGTGCACCGTCCACTTCGAGTCGGCGCCACCGACGCTTGCCGCCCCAAACTCATCGTTGGCCGTCGCGAAGAAACCGACATATGCCCGGTTCGCCTCGATCTGCGTACCGCCGCCGGTGGCGATGACACCATTTCTTTGAACGGTGATTGTTTGGCTAACGGCCAGGCTGCTCTCCGAGCCGCTCAGACTCAATTGGCTCGGTGAACCCAGCTGGTTCGACACCACGTCGAGTGAACGGGCGGTGACGTGGCCACCGTCCAAGATTTCCAACTTGCCGTAGCCTGAGGAACCAACCTCGACATTGGACGAAGCCGAAAGCTGCGAACTCATCCCCTCGACGGTCAACACACCAGGGGAACCCTGATAATTGCCGATCCACGCCGTCTGTATGTTGGCTTGGCTCCCCAAATTGATCTCCAGGGTTCCGGGCAGCGCGCGGCCGACGACCAGCACTCCGCCGCTGAGCGGATCGGGCACCGGATTGGTCACCGGCGTGCCGGGCGGAGATGTGCCAAACGAGACGTCGGTCGCTCCCACGGACAGCGGATCGACCACGATGGCCGCGCCTGCAACCTGAGCAACCAACCAAAACACGGCAAACAAGCCAGCAAATCGAGCCGCTCGCAACGAAAGCACGTTCAGGAATGTTGCCGGGGAAGAATAAGTCAGCTCAGAATCAGTCGCCACGCCGTTTCCCTTGCGCTTTCGCGAGCCCACCGCCGGACTCTCCCGACTCCCTTACGCTCCGAGTCACACTTTGGTCAGCATAACCTGTCCGAGGGGGAGCGTCAAATTTTCGCCGAACATGGGCGAGTTGGCCCACGTCCGCTCGAATCGCGCTTTGCGCAATCGTACGGTAGAATGAGGCCGACCCGGTACGTCGCCTCGTTCGCGTGGTGCGCACGGGCGACCTATAGTTGCTGGGGGCCGGACAGCGCGTCCGACGCACCGGCGATCTCTCCGCTCAGATCAATCTCATGAATCGACGCCGCTTCACGTTCTGGCTCGGCTTCGGCCTGTTCAGTCTCTCAGAAAAACTCAGTATCTCGGGACTCGATGGGCTCGCTGCCGCGGTCATGCGCCGCACCGACAAGGTCAAGACTGCCGCCGCGCGGACCGGCGGCGAACATTGGGCCGTCGGAGGTAATAAGGAGTGGCGCTGGTTCGAACGCGAGAACCTCGTCCAAGGAAATTGGGTGCTCACGGGCACCACCACGCCAATCAACAAACAGACCGGCGAGCGAAAGCCCGAGAACATCGCATACCTCGACGACAGCCTCGTGCCACCGGAGGTGCTGGCCAGCGACAAGGACGCGATCAATCTCGTCAACCACGAAGTTGCCGTTAAGAATGACGCTACGAACAACGTCGTCGAGAACGCGGATCATGAGCCCGCCGACGGCAAGCAGGCGAAACACAAGCACGTGATCGACCTCGATCCACAGTTGCCCACCGCCGAGGTCCGAGCCCGTCACGGCCGGCCACCGAGCAAGTGGCTCCGCAGCCTGCATGCCGATGAGATTCGCATCTGGCTCAAGACGGTCCGCCTGCCGGAAGCCGAAGTGATCGGCATGACCGTCTGGACCCATCTCACCCGGGACCACCAGTTCAAGGCCGACCACATCAAGGGCTTGACCGAAGACGAGCAGAACAAGCTCCACGCAGCCGCCCATTTCGGGTACTAACGGCAATGCGGCAAAATGGCCGTCCAGCATTTGCCCATCCCCCGGCCGGCACCCTACAATGCCAGCAGGCATTACGGGTGGGGCTCGGATTCAAACCGCGGAACGGAGATCTCAGGCAATGGTTGGCACGTCATGCGCACGGTGGATCGCGTTTGTATTGGCAGTCGCCACTGGTGGGACGGCACTCGCTGCCGAGTCGCGCACCTGGACCGACAAGACAGGCAAGTTCACGATCACGGCAGAGCTCGTCGCCGTGCAGGACGGCATCGTGGTGTTGCGGCAGGCCGATGGCACGCAGTTGACGGTGCCGATCAAGCAGCTCAGCCCGGCCGACCGTGAGCTGATCGAGGGCAAAGCCGGCGGAAAATCGGCACTCGGCACGAAGCGGACCTCCAACCGTCCGGACGCGGCGATTGCGGAAGTGGCCGAACGGTTCCTCACCGACTTGCGCAGCGAAGAGCGCGACGCGGCCGCCGAATCGCTCACCAAAAAGGCGCAAGAGATTGCCAAGGGAGACAAATCGCCGCTGACGAACCTGCCTGCGCCCGACGAAGGTGACCGCTCGATCCGGGTCGGCCGCGTCAAGCTCATTGGCAAAGTGGCCAATGTTCCCGTGCAGATTCGCGCCGCCGGCAAAACGCATAAGACCAAACTCCACCTCCGCCAAGAAGAAGACCAGTGGCGAATCTTCGCTCTGAGTGCGACATATCCCGGCGGCGAACAGTCGATCAACTTCGAAGCCGAGGTCGCTGCGGAAGGCGACGGCGACCCGCTCGAGGCACTCGTCGGAAAACCGTTCGTGTTCTCCGGCCTCACGCTCGACGGCAAGCCGCTCGACTTGTCGCGCTACCGGGGAAAGGTCGTCCTCGTCGATTTCTGGGCCACGTGGTGCGAACCATGCCTAAAGGAGATGCCCAATATCTTTGCCAACTACAAGAAGCATTTCAGGGATGGCTTCGACGTCGTTGCCGTGAGCGTTGACGAGGATTTGGACGTGCTCGCCGAGTTTGTCGCCAAAGAACGTCCCCCTTGGGCCACCGTCGCCGACCGCTTCCCCGCCAACCCGCAGCCGATGGGGGCTACATATCGAATCAATTCCATCCCCGCGCTAATCCTCGTAGGCAAGGACGGCAATGTCGTGGCCGTCAATTGTCGCGGCAAGAAGCTTGGCAAACAGCTCGACCAGATCTTCGGCGGTCAAGCCCCGGCCAACGCGGCGCCCGGCGGCCCGGCTACTGGCGAGCAATCTCCCAAGGTCGGCAACGTCGACCGCAAACCTCAGCTCCGATCCCAGCGCTAAGCCGCACGTCGCGGCGCTAAGCCACAGCGCCCGGTCGCAAGATCTCTTTGAGGCGACCACGTTGGCTGGCTTCGTCGCTGTCGCGCATCATGCCCCAGCGGCTCGCCTGCCAGTATTCTCGCGACGGAGCGTCGATCGCCGTCAGCCAGCCATACTTCCAACAGGCCGTGTCGATGCACATGGCGAAACCCAAGTCGAGAATCTCGGCGTTCTTCTGCTCGGTGTGACCCACCACGACGGTCTTCCCCGAAAAGTGCGGCAGCTCCTTCGGCGGGTCAAACAGCGCCCAGCGCAACGTGTACTCCGGCTGCTCGTCCATGGCCAGGTCGGCGACATAGTTGGCGTGCGTGAAGATGAATTCGTCCGTCTCGTAGTAAGGTACGCACGAGTCCAATAGTGCCCAGTGTTCGGCCGGAATGTCGGCCAGTTTGGCGCCAAAGCGATACGAATTGAGCGTCGCCACGCCGCCGCAGTTCTCCCAGTAGCGCAGGGCCCGCTCGTTTTCCCGGGCCGCGTAGAGCATCTCCTCGTGGTTGCCCTGGATCAGCACCACCTGACACTCGCGCTGCAACCGAATG
>Ga0055448_10000419_pt1 | contig 10898 bp, 10 predicted proteins | sample China_Galinas_PW_4_FD_57744 | JGI IMG/M metagenome (GOLD analysis project Ga0055448, IMG submission 57744) | Wetland microbial communities from San Francisco Bay, California, USA, that impact long-term carbon sequestration - China_Galinas_PWA_D2 | ecosystem: Environmental > Aquatic > Marine >... | reverse complement strand
ATTGCGCCGACCCGAAAGGTCAGGTCGGCCTCGGCTGCGCGATTACGTATGACGGCCATGGTCTCCTCGGGTTACTCGCTGTATACCGGACGCGGTGGCCCGGCCATCGCCATGTGCACCGGCGCATCTACTGTCACGATCTGACTGACCACGTCTCCGTCGTCGAAACGCAGCAGCACCGCCCGATCCAACCCGGCCGCGACGAGGCTATGACGCAGCCCTCGTCCCTCCGGGAACTGCTGGCAGCACCGTACCAAGATCGAGTCAAAACAGACAATCGCGGCGCGGACGGGCCCCGCGCCACGGACGCCGGCCGCACGCCGGCAAGGGATGGAACACTCCTCGCACAGGATCAGGATCGCATCGCGATACACCGCCTCGGCCCAGCCCCCGCCCAACAACCGGTGTACCTCCTGCGCGAGCGCCAGAATCTGCAGCGTCTGTTGTTTGATGGTCAGTGTGCTGGTCACGGGGATCACCTCGGCTGGGTATCGCAACAAGTGCTCCACCCGGTGACAGCAATGGCCGTGCCACCCTCTGCACAGACTTGAAAACCCTGTCTTAACAATCACTTACTGGACAGTGACCGATACCGCAGTCGGCCCCCCTCCGTGCCGCTGCTCCGAAATCCGGAGTGGCGATCCGGAATGACGAGCCGCGACTGCCATCGGTCTCGCGCAGCCGCACCGACCCTCAGGACCGGCGCGCCCGCTCGTCGTGCTCCGCGTGGCGGCGGGGCGGGGGTGAGCCCGGGGCGTGCGCCTCAGCCGTCCGATGGCGATCTGCCGCCGGCCGGTGCCCTCGCGGAAGTCACCGACGTGGCGTCCCGCCAGCTTCCACCTCGTTTATGGCTAGGACCTTTCGCGCGAGTTGTGTCTGGAGGGAACGGGGGCGACCGCGCGTCGGTCGCCGCCGAGTGAGGAGTGATCGCCGCCGGGTCGACGCAGGTGCGCTTTCGTTGCAGTTCGACCTGCGACCCACACTCGGTCGGAGGTTTCCCGAGGCGAGACCCACGCGCATAAGGCGCCGGGGGGCCGCCACCACCGGACTTCGCACGGTCAACGGTGCAGGCGGAGGAAGACACTGACGACCAGGAAGATGCCGGCGACGAGTAGCCAGGTCTTATGCGCGGGGGTGATGCCTCCCCCGTGGCGCCGGTAGTCCCATAGGGTGATCCCCAAGAGGACTACGGCTATACCGATCAGGATGGTGGTCGCTCGCATGATCTCCCGAACAAACGTCACATCTCATCTAAGCGGTGCGATCAGGCTGCACCCGTCCCCTGCCGTCTCCTCAGCCGGCCAGCAATTGCCCTGCGAAATACCACGCGCCGGGCTGAAAACGGCGAGCGTCGGCCTGGACCCACTGCCTGATCTGGCGCAATGCCTCCTCCTGCTCCCTGACGGGCATGGCAACCTCCACGGCGCCATCCGGACCGCCAGCGCCTCCGAGGCAAGCTCGCGCACCCACCGCGGCTCTGGTCAGCATCCAGGTCTACGAGGAAAACGGTGTCTGAGGGGCGCAACCCACGCCCGGAGTGGCTACGGGTCACAGACTCGATCCTGTCCCGGACTAACGAAGCCCGAGGAGGCGCTGCTGGCGGTCGCCGCGGGCGCGGGTCTCGAATAGGGGTGGACCGGGCTCGCGGAGGACGAGCTCCAGGGCAGCCGCGGCGCGCTGGCGTTGCCGACCGGTCCGCAATACCTCGTTCAGGGTAGGCGGCACGATTGGATCGCCTAGCAGGTAGCGGGTGCCGTTCGAGAACCGCGGTCGGTGCTCTGACCACCACCGAGCGATGAGGTCCGGGTCCGGCCACGGGAGGTCTTCGTCCGGATCCATCTCGACCTCTTCATCCTCGGGATGCTCCGTGGGACCCGCGTCGAAGCCCTCAGGCCACTCCCCCTCCAGATCCAGGTAGGCTATGTCCACGCCGGTAATGGTCGTGAAGGCCTCGCCGGCGACACGGGCGAGTTCGGGAACGGACATCTGCTCCATCAGCCAGGGAATCAAGACCGGATCCCCGATCGCGCCGGCGACCTCAACCGCAAGTCGCTGGCGGCTTGGGTCGCCAGCGAGCTGCTGCTGCCACTGAAAAGCATCGCCCGGCTCCATCCGCCGCGCCGCCAGTCCTCCTGCCCGTGCCGCGCGCGGCCCTCCCGCTTCGGCAATCTCCCGCAACACCCGTGAGGCCTTCGCGTCCCCCAACAGCGCCGCCGACCACGCCCCCCAGAAGCGGCACTCCGCGTCGGGATCGTCGAAATTCGCCTGGCAATGGCGTAACAGGACTCGCTGTCCCAGCTCTCCCACCGCGCGCAACCCCCGCGCCCTCACTAGCGCCTCCTCCGTGACCTGCCCCAGCGGCTGGCGGTGAATCGCCGTCGCGGCGAGGCCCATCCTGCGCCGGATGGGCTCGTCCGAGTCGTTGAGCCGCTGGATGTAAGGCTCGGCCTGCTCGAAACCCAGCCAGCCGAGGGCCGAGATCACCCCACGGGCGAGGTCCAACGACTGCGCGCCAACGGCGACTACCTCTTCGATACGCTGCTTATCCCCGCGTTCGAACGCCAGCACCGCGGCCGCGAAGACCTCGCCAGGCTCCTCCAGCGAAAGCTGCTCCTCGCAGATCTTCCACCCCGCATCGCCTGCAATACGCAGCCCGTCGAGGTGGGCGTCGAGTCGATCGTCTAGCTTGGCAAGATCCCCTAAGGAGTAATGCGGTGCATCGACAGCATCCTCGCGGAGAAGCCAGTGGAAGGCCGCCTCCTCACCGTGTTGTGTGATGACAGATTCAACGATGGCAGAGGAATAATCCTTGATTACACCGAGGCCCAATTCCAGTTCCCCTCAGCCTTACCACGCAACGACAAAAAAATCAGACGTCCAGGACCGGCGGCACCACCTTGGAGCTTTACACGCCCTGTAGCTACTGACTCCGTGGCTATACTTACGCTGTAGCGACACGCGGTTGCTGCGGATCGTGCGTACAGCGCGACCTTGTGGCTCGGCGAGGTCAGAGAGGGCTTGGCAGGTCGACTTTGTCCCAGAAGTTGTCTTCGAAACGGAACAGGTCCTTCTTTCCGATCGACCACAACGTCGAGCCGTTATCCACCAAGTGGTGGCAACTCCCCGGGATCTTATCCTGGTAGGTGATCGGCTCAAGACTACCCTCGCGTAACTCGTACACAAATGACATCGTGGCGACGCGAAGCGTATCTTGGAACCAAGACACACTCCAGATGTCCTCTACGGTAGAGTCCCGTGCCACGATGTTCCACTGGTCATCCTGCCCGAAGATGAGGATACCGCTCTGACCGGCGACGTAAATTCCACCCCGGCCGTCCGAGCAGCCGCAGGTCAGAACCAGATTGGACGGAGTGTCGATGGGCGTCCAAGATGTACCGGAAAATCGGTAAAGCGCGCCTCTCCATCCATAGGCGAGAGCAGACGGCCGCGAACCTCCCAGTACGCCTTCGAGATCGACGTCCTCGGGAAGACCAGCATTAGCTTCCCGCCATCCTAGCCGGGCATCGCGGACGAACGCTAAGCCCGACATACCGACCCACAGTACCGTATCTCCCACCGCCGAACCGGCTCGCATCACGCCCTGTCGCGCGGAGTTGCTCTCCTCGAAAACGCTGCCTTTCTGCGTTTCTCGCCCCCGGTACAACAAGTAATCACCGAATTCGCCGAATACAACGAAGGTCTGAGGGGCGATGGAGCAAACGCCTCCGGAGCGCCAATCGAGAAGGAGTTTGTCCGTAACGTTACCGTCCTCGACCACTACCACGCACGTGTGGGGCACGTCCTCCTCGTCGCTTGCGTCGTGCCCGGCGAGCAACAGCAATCTTCCCTCGGCGTCTACTGCGCCAGTACGAAGACTAAAATCGTCGGTAAGAAAACTGGCCATAAAACCTCCGGCGGGACATCGCGTAAACGCGTCAGGGCGACCGGAAGGCCGCCTTCAGAGGAGCGAGACTCTCCTGGCTGGCCCCGGCTGTTACCATGCCGACTTGAGTACCGGCATCGACTCCCATCTTTTGATGAACGCTGCGCAACTGAGCCTGGATGCAACGACGGCTGCACTGGGGAAACAAGTCATGGACGGCTTGGGCCGCGACTCGCTCCGCTCTACCGCATTTCCATGTGTCGTCGGCGTTGGGCAATCGGCCACCCAGGCGCTTCACCATCTGGTCCTTCTGTTTGGCGTGGATGAGTCCGTGCGTCCCCGAAGAAGCGCCACCAGTGGCGCAGATACAGGGTGCCTTGTCGGCATCGTAGCCATCACAACCCGGGCGCGCTTTCCCCCCCTTCTTAAAGCTGGCCTTGAAGACCAGATGGTGAGGAGTCTGCGGCTTGCAGCACTTCTTCTTGTCCCACGGCACCAGCATACAGCGGGCAGCCTTGTTGCACTTGTCGTCCCGTACGTCCTTGGAGTACTGCATGTGCGATTCGTTGGCAGCAGCCTGTGCCGCGGTTTTGTTCGCTTGGGCCACCGCGACTCCGACCCCGCTTTCCTCCGCCTTTTTTAGTGCCTCCCGCGCGGTGTCGTTCGCCTGTTGGGCCGTATGGTACCCACTCGCATCCGGGCATTTGACATTCCCATCGTTATCTACTTTGCATTTCTCTTGGACTTCCTTGCGTTCCTGCACGCAAGGCTTTACCTGGCCCATCGCCATACGATCTATGTAGGGCCACGTGGGTGTGTCACCGGGCACGGATCCGGCGTGATTGTTCGTCGTGAGATCAAAGTGACGAACAGCATTCTCGCCCTCGAACTTCACATTCATCGACCAACTGTTGAAATACACCTTACCCGTATTCTTGCTGGTAACGACCCCTTTTTTCGGTGCGCTCCCTGCTTCGTCTCCCGAGCTTTTCTTGAAATTGGACTTATTCTTGAGCCCAACCTCCTTGCCGCCGATTTTGACTTTCTTGCTGCCGTCAGCCGTGTCCGACGCGAGTCCGGTGTTGGGGTAAGGGATCGGTACGCCAGGGGGTGTGGCCGGGGTTTGTGGAGGCGTGAAGCAGACGTCGGGGAAGGCGCAGATCGTCTTACCGGCCGCAGCCTTGCACGATACCTCCATGCCGTTTGCGAATACGGTGCTGGCCATCAGGCGGCCCTCGGCACGGCGTAGTCGAGGATCATCGCCGCCCGTTCCGAACCGTCTGCCGCAAAGTGGCAGAGGAAGCGGGGACCTGGCGCGTATTCCTTCCGATGCGCGGCAAGTGCGACCGCGAGGACGACGGGGACGATCGCCGCACCTACTTCACCGATGCAGTCCGCCGGGTGCCAGATATCGAACTCGGCCTTGCGCTCCCGTAGGGTGCGGGTGAGGGCGAGGGCGGCCTCCTTGAAGCCGTATTGCTCGCCGCTGAGGTCGGTAAGACGGCAGTCGACCGCGCCGAGGGTGATGGAGGCGTGACCGAGGGCCTCCTTGAAGGCCGCGACCAGACCGTCGGCGCGGAGCGGTTCTCCGGAGTCGACCGCCGCCGGCTCGGTGCCATAACCCACCCCTACGCACATGAGTTGCGGCTCGGGTAAGGTGCGCACCGGCCCCACCAGGAGCGCCGCGGCCGCCTCGCCGGGAATGAAGCCGTCGGAGTTCGCCCCGGTCTGCAGGCGCGCTTTCGCCTCGTATGCGGCCAGGGTCTGGGCGACCAGCAGGGTGTCGACCCCGGCGATCACGCAATAGGGCCGGCGGGCGGCGAGGAGCTCCCGGGCCCGGTCGAGGGCGTCGACTCCGCCGATGCGGCCCTTGGCGATGATGGTCGACTCCGGATGAAACCGCCGGCCGAGTCTGGCTTGCACCTCTTCCAGAAAGGAGTCGTCCAGGCCGGCAAAGCGGCCGGGACGGTTGAGCTCGGCCAGGCACAGCAGCAGGGGGATCTCCTGGGTCGGGGTACCGTCGAGGCCGGCGAGACACTCCTCGATGGCGGGCACCACCATCCGGAGGAGCTTCTCCCGGCCGCGCCACGGCTCCTCGAAGGGGACCGGGCAGCCGATCAGCCACTCGCCGGCGAACATGAAGTGGGTCTCGACGAAACCGGTGATCCCCACCCGGATGGCGGCGCAGCTCGCCGGCGCGTCGAGGCCCACGCCGGTCACCATGCCGCTGCTCAGGATGGCCACAGCACCCACGGCTACGCCTCTTCCCGCTGCGCCGCTACTACATCGTCCAGCGACGGATAGTAGGTCTTGCCCGTCCGCCGCGCCCGGTACCACGCCCGCGGCATGCAGCCCACCACCCCTTGAGTGATCTCGAAGATGTTCTTCTTGAGCGGGATGGAGGCACGCCAGACCAACATCAAGCGCCCCAGGTCCGGCTCGATGATGATGGTGTCGAGGATGGCGTCCATGTCCGTGCGCTCGTAGGACGTGTTGGTGAACTCCACGGACATCCCGGTGGCCGGCAGGCGAAAGCGGGTGCGGCCCTGGGGGGTGAGGTTGATCAGCAAGACCTCCTCACCGCCTCTCGGGTGGTCGATCTGCTGGTCCGGGGGGGCCGCCTGGTGGTAGAGGGGATCGAAGTCCGCCGGGAGGAAGGGGAAGACCTTGTCGAGCCAGTCGTCGTCGTAGGTGCCGGCGAGGGCGATACGGGACTCGAAGTTGCGTCCGACGGGACCAAGGGACATAGGCCGGTAGTTGCCCTTGGTCGCGTCCACCGCCTTGCCGACCTCCTGGGTATTGGGAAGTCGTTTGCCGACCAGCGCCTTGCCTTTGCTGAGTGGGTAGTAGCCCACCCCCACGGGGTTTTTCAGGTAGGCGTCGCGCTTGTCGGGGTCGTCCTCTGCCACGTCCGTGCCGCCGAAGGCGCGGTCGTAGGAGATGGGCGTGCGGACGAAGGGCTGTGGTGGGGTCGGCGAGATAGAGACCAGCCCCTTGTCCCAGACCCGATCACCCACCACGTCGAGAGCCTTCCGCATGGAACCCACGGCGAGGCCCACGGTCACGCGCTTGGTCGGTTTGCCCCCAGGGGCGTAGGCGCTGCCATTGAGAAGGACGTCACAGCGCGGTTTATGGGGGGCGAAGTCGGTCTCGTAGAGGGTGGCGGACAGACCGGGCTCGCCGGTGAACTCATCCGCCATGACGAGCGGCGCCTGCTCCTCCGCGAGGTCGGGGACCCCACCGTCAGCCGGAATCACGAAGGTCCCCTTCACGGCCACCACGAGGCTTTCCCGGCCGCTGGGCTCCATGCCCAGGGTGTACCCGGCCACCATCTTGGTCGCGTTGAGCAGCTCCATGGGCTCGTCGAGCGGCGGTGCGGTAATCAGTTGATCTGCACCGAGCCGCCCTTGATGCGATTGACGCCGGAGGAGCGGCTCAGGAGGTACGCGCCGCGGATGAGGACCTTGCCGGCGCGGGTGAGGGTGATGGAGGCCTTGCCGCAACGCAGGACGATCTCCTTGTCCGCGGTGAGGGTGAGGCGGTCGCCGTCACCGTCGACGTGGATGGGCTCTATCGCGGGGGTCGTCGATGGCGAAATCTCACGGGTCTCCGGGCGATGGATGAGGCCGACCAAGAGGGGACGGCGCGGATCTCCAGCCTCAAAGAGCAACGCCGCTTCCCGGCCTACATCGTCCACCCCGATCGCGACGGTGGACACGGCGCGTAATGCAGCACCCTGCGGGTTGCCGGGATAGTCGACGGGAACGCCTGTCGCACCCCCCTCCCCTACCACCCAACCGATGACGACGCCGTCGATATGGCTACGGATCGCCGATGGCTCGGTACCCATAGAGCCCTCGCCGGTAACCGGGGGTACGCAGGTCACCGCGAGGACATCGACGGCTCCATTCGGAAGATCGCCCACGTCGCAGGCGGTAGGAACAAGCTCGATTGCGGTGATACCCGTGCGAGTCTGGGTGGACATCGACTCCTCCTCTTCGCTGGGCGAGCTGAGGGGCACTGGATAGGGGATTAGGTCCTTAATTCTGCAGGATCTTCTTACCTTTCATGACAATGTCACCCGAAGCCTTTGCCTGGATCTTCTTGCCGTTGATGGTGATGTCACCGTTCTTCTTCAGGTTGATCGTCGCCTTGCCGCACTTGATGGTTAGCTCGTCCGCGATCTCGATCACCCCCTTCTTGCCCCCCTTGACCGCGTAATCATCGCCGGCGGTGAGAGACATCTTCTTTCCGGAGGAGATACTGACGTCCTTGGCGGCGCTCTCGGAGATGTTTCCCCCCGCATCGATCGACTTGTCGGCCGCGACGTTCTCGCTGCTATTGGCGCCGACGTTGACGCTCTTGGCGGCGCCGATCTCCTCGGCCTTGGCGGCACCGATGGTCTCGTTCATGGCGGCGCCGACGCTGACCTGATAGGCGGCGCCGATCGTCAGCTCCTTGGCCGCGCCGATGGTCTCGGCGGTATTGATACCCACGTTCTCCGTCTTGTTGCTACCCACGGTGAGGCCCATGTTGGCGCCGATGGTCTCATCGTGGTTGGCGCCGACCGAGAGGGTCTTGTTGGCACCGATGGTTTCCGAGTGGTCGACACCGACCTGGATGGATTTGTTGTTGTCGATCGCCTCGGACTTGTCGTTGCCCACGTGCAGCGAGCGGTCGTGGCCCACATCCTCGGAACGGTCGTTCTGCGTCACGTTCATGTGGTCCTTCTGCGCGTGGATGTAGAGCTCTTCCCCACCCTTCTTGTCCTCGAAGCGGATCTCGTTGGAGCCGCCGCCCCCCTTGGAGCTGTTGGTCTTGATGGTGCTCTTGGTCTTATCCGCCGGCAGGCTGTACGGCGGGACCTGCTCGCCGTTGTAAACACGGCCGGTGATGATCGGGCGATCGGGATCGCCCTCCAGGAAGTCGACGATCACCTCCTGGCCGATCCGCGGCAGGAACATGATGCCGTAGCCGACGCCGGCCCAGCCCTGACTGACCCGCACCCAGCAGGAGGACTTGTCGTCCCTCGTGCCGAGCCGGTCCCAGTGGAAGTGGACCTTCACCCGGCCCTGCTCATCGGTGTGAACCTCTTCTCCGCCAGGCCCGGTCACAATCGCGGTCTGGCTACCGGAAATCAGGGGCCGCGGCGTGAGGCGTGGCGGACGGAAGGGAGTGGCCTTGGGGATACACTCGATGTCGTTCTCGTAGACCGGCTGGGGGGACACCGCGGCGGCCTCGACGTCCAGTGCCTGGGGTTGCGAGCCGTAGTGGTGAACGGTGGTGATCAGGTACTCCTTGTTGAACTCCGTGCGCTCGTGGCCGTCCAGGACGAAGGTGTAGCCGGCGGTCAAGCGCCGGCAGTCGCTGCGCGCGGCGGCCTGCTCCGCGGCGGCCTGCTCCTCCTCGAGGCGGACCTTGGCCAGGCTGCTGCCCGTCCCCTTGTCCAGGTATTCCCCCGGGTAGTCGTACACCTCCAGCTCGGCATGGTCCCTACCCTGCTCCTGAACGGTGAGGTCCAGGGACGGCTTGGTGGCGTTGAAGTCCCGCAGGACCACCGTGCCGGGACGGATCGCTTGGGTGAGCGTGAAGGTGGAGAAGAACTCCTCGTCCGTGCTGCCATATCCGACCGCGCGCAGGGCCACGGTCGCCGGTGGCTCGATCGGAGGATGAGCACCGGCATTGTCGCCCATGACCAGGATGTGCTTGTCCTCGCTGTGCTCGAAGAAGTAGCAGATGCCCTCCTCCTCCAGGAGGCGGGCGATAAAGTCCATGTCCGACTCCCGGTACTGGCAGCAGAAGTCACGCGGGGCATAGCTTCCGCGCAGGGCGAACCGGAATGAGTCGCTGGGCAGTCGCGCGTCCTGCAACACCTCCTTGACGATGTCCGGGACCGACTTGCCTTGAAAGATCCGGCAATTCTGGCGCTGGGTCAGGAGCCACATAGCCGGCACCAACTCCCCGCGATAGCGGGTGTAATCCGGGCCGCGGCCGGCCTGCTCGAAGCGGCAGATGATGCCGTTGACATGCCGCGACTCCGGGGCTCCCTCGACGGTGAGGCCAGCCGGCTGCCCTACGACGGCCTTGAAATCCACCTCTGCATCCGCGCTCGCCAGCTCCAGCGTGAAGTGGAATAGCTGGGAGATCCCCTCGGTACCGTTGAACTCCACGACCCTAAGGACGGTCTCACCGAGACTCCCGACCCGGAAGGTCAGATCGGCCTCGGCTGCGCGATTGCGTATGACGGCCATCGGCTTCCCCTATCCGTAATCCTGGCTTGGGCAATCCTTACACCTTCCGCCTCGGCTTGAAAAGTGCCGAGATGAAGATTGGCACATGGCTGATCAGTAATTTTTAAACGAAACGTATCAACTGAGCGCCTCTCGATTCCGCTGCGAGGAAATCCCTCGGATGCCCACAGTTACTCGCCGAGTCCGGGAGAGACCCGCCCCAGGGCCGGGTGGATGCCGACCATCGCAGTGAGCATCGGCCCCGAGATACCCGCCAGCAGGCGATGCCACGCCCTCCACACCGGATCCGAAGCGCGTTGCGATATACGGCCTCGGACCACGCCCCGCCCCAAACAACCGTGGCCCTCCTGTGCGAACGCGGGGTGCTGTCACCGCTGTGAACCGGGTGTGGCGATCTCGGTCCCGGCCCTCGCCGCGAGGGGGTGTGGCAACAAGTGCTCACCCCGGCGAGCGCAATGGCCCTGCCAGCCTTGCGTCGAAGGTAGAGCCCGTAACGACAAGCCGCTCCGCGCGGGGTGCCGGATCGTCGCGACGACCCGGCATCCACGCACGGCTGCGGAATCCGGAACACCGCTCGGTTTGTCAGCCCGCCGCCGTGGCGGCGCCTACTCCACTTCGCTGAACTTCAGCGCGAACTCACCCGCCTCGTCCAACTCAAGGTCGAGACGGCTCGGGAGAGGCCCGGCGCTCATGCGCTGTAACAGCTCCGTGGAGATCTGCGGCAGGAGCGTGCCCTGGAGGATATGGTCGATGTTGCGTGCCCC
>Ga0055448_10000417_pt1 | contig 10908 bp, 8 predicted proteins | sample China_Galinas_PW_4_FD_57744 | JGI IMG/M metagenome (GOLD analysis project Ga0055448, IMG submission 57744) | Wetland microbial communities from San Francisco Bay, California, USA, that impact long-term carbon sequestration - China_Galinas_PWA_D2 | ecosystem: Environmental > Aquatic > Marine >... | reverse complement strand
GCGAGGCGGCCGCGCTCGCGCTGGTCTCGGCGAAGCTGGCGGAGCGGCTGCGGGTCGTGCCGGTTTCGACGGACGAGCGTCGAATCCGCATTGCGATGGCGGATCCGCTCGATGCGGAGGCGATCGACGATCTCCAGTTCCAGACCGGCCGTCGAGTCGAGCCGCTGGTGGCATCGGCGCGGGCGATCGACATCGCGCTGGGCGCGTATCAGCCGGGCGTCGTCGAGTCGATCGTCGGTCGGATGCGTGGCGGACCGGTCCGGAGCGATGCCGAGCCAGCCGAGGTCGCGGCATTGCGGCGCGCCTCGGAGGCCGCGCCGATCGTGTCGCTCGTCGACCTGGTGCTCGCGCGTTCCGTGAAGGCCGGCGCGAGCGATGTGCACATCGAGCCGGCCGGTGAGTCGCTTCGGATCCGGATCCGTGTGGACGGTGTGTTGCGCGAGCTGATGGTGCTGCCCGCGCACGCGTCGCGAGCGTTCGCGTCACGAATCAAGGTGATGGCGGACATGGACATCTCGGTGAAACGGAGGCCGCAGGATGGACGGGCAGTCGTGCACGTCGATGGCCGCGAGCTGGGTCTCCGCATCTCGACGCTTCCGGCGCACGGTGGTGAGAAGACGGTGGTCCGTATCCTCGATCCATCGAACGCGGGTCGGAGCCTCGAGGATCTCGGATTCGAGGGCGCAACGCTCGACCGCCTCGAGCGGCTGCTCGGCGCGAGTCACGGCGTGATACTGGTGACCGGCCCGACCGGCAGTGGCAAGACCACAACGCTCTACTCGGCGCTCGGCCGGTGTGACCGGGTCACGAAGAACGTGATCACGCTCGAGGACCCGATCGAATACCGGCTGGCCGGTCTGACCCAGGTGCAGGTGCAACGCAGGGCAGGCCTCGGGTTCGCGGCCGCACTGCGGGCCGTACTCCGACAGGATCCGGACATCATAATGGTCGGTGAGCTGAGGGACCGGGAGACGGCGGAGACGGCCATGGCGGCGGCAATGACCGGGCACCTCGTGCTGTCGACCGTGCACACCAACGATGCGCCGTCCGCGGCCACGCGGCTGATCGACATGGGCGCCCCGGCGTGGCTGATCGCTGCGGGCCTGATCGGTGTGCTCGCGCAGCGGCTGGTCCGCCGGCTCTGCCCCCATTGCCGGAGCGAGTGTGAGCTGACGGTCGAGCAGGTCGCCGCGCTCGGCCTGCCCCCGCCGGCCGCGGATTCAACCGGTCCCGTCGTGTTCGAGCCGGGCGGCTGTCACCGGTGTGACGGGACCGGCTACGCCGGCCGCATCGGCATTCACGAGTTGATGATCGTCGATGATGCGATCCGGAAGCGGCTGGCGCGCAATGCGCCGACCGACGCGATCCGTGAGTGCGCCCGGTCAGCCGGTATGCCGGGCCTGGCGGAGACGGCGTGGGAGCGCGTGCTGGAAGGCAGCACGTCGATCGAGGAGGTCCTGCCGTTGCTGGCGCTTCTCGCGGGACGGTCGGGCCGACAGCATCAGCCGCCAGTGGATCCCGGTACGGCAGGCTCGGTGGGCACGCGGGCGGCCGGCGTGGCGCGCCAGTTCGATGCGTAGATCGCGACCAGGACCTGGACGGCGAACAGGACGAGAACGACGCAGAGCACGAACGTCCGCTGAACCGGCGAAAGCCGGTCGCGGGCGCGGACCGGCATCGGACTCTGGACTGGCGCCGTCATCCGGAGTCCGCCCGATTCCTGGAGCACGAGGTGCATGTCGGCGCCGCAACGGCCGCAAAGGCGTTGCGCGTGATGGTTGATTTCCCAGCAGTGCGGACACACCGCCATGCGGGGACCCTCGGGCGCGAACCGGCCGCGCAGATCGAGTCGTCGCATCACGCGGGCAGGATACCCGAACCCCGGTCGAACTCGTCGGAGACCTGTCGCAGCAACCGCTCGATACGGTCACCGTGGACGGGGAACAGATACCGGTCGGCCACGCGGTTCAGCGATGTGCGCAACGCGCGGAACGCGTCCGCGCAGCCCAGATAGACGCGGTCCAGGCCGTGCCGTTCCGCGTCACGGTATCGGGAAGCCATGCGGTAGCCGGCCGCGCCGAGTTCCTCGAAGTACTGGATGCCCGGTGCACCGCGGCGCTGCACGCGCGCCGTGATGTGGTCGGGGAACAGCCCGCTCAGCCAGAGCGCGAACTCACCGAGGTGCGCGCGCAGCAGGAAGGCCCGCCGTCCGTCCGACTCATCGCCCGCCGAGATGATGTCCACCAGGTGATGGAACTCCTGTTCGCCGTTCTCCACACGAAACGCCCTGCCGGATCGTCCAAAGGTAATGAGCAGAGCCGCAAGGTAATCGGCGAGCTGAAGATCGGCGATGCCCTCCTCGAGCAGGGCGTGCCGGACCAGGATGTAGAAGACCAGCTCGGCGGAGGCACTGCTGAACTCGCGGCCGGCCATGATCGCATTGAACGTGCGCGGATCGTCGAGGATCGAGTCGAACCCGTCTTCACGCAACCGGGCCTCGAGCCGGTCACGTTCCTGTTCGGCGCCACGCGAAAGCAGCCATATCAGGAACGCGGCATCGGAGCGGCCGAACGACTGGCGCACATTGGGAACGATCATGGGTGTACCTCCCACGGACGGCACGACAGGTCCGTTTGGCGTTTACGTCGGGCATCGACGAAAGGTCCTCGCTCGATCATGCCCGATGGGCCATATATTGAATTATCGGACGCTTACGTGATTTGCTCATGGTGATGGCAAGAAGACGGAGTTTCGAGCGACGCGTGTTTGCATGGCTTGGCGCACTCTCCGTGCTGCCGGCGCTGGCGGTGCTCGCCCTCGCGCTTTTCGTGGGTGCGCGGTCGCTCGGTCTGGTCGGCACGCTCGGACCGTGGCAGCGCGTGGCCGACTCGGGCCGTGAGCTGATCGATGCCGCCGCGGCCGTTCCGGGCGACACGGCGCTCGACGCCGCTGCCGCTCGGCATCGCGACGAGCTGTCGCAGTCGCTGGTGCAGGCGAACCGGTGGAGCTTTCTCGAGACTCGGCTCATCGGCGCGGCGCCCGCCGTCATTGGTGTCGTGGTCCTTGCACTGGTCTTCACATCGCTGGTCGTGAGCCGGCGGCTGGCCCGTCAGCTGGCGAGTCCGATCGACGAGCTGGTTGTATGGGCCGGCCGGCTGGGTCGCGGTGAGCCGCTGCCGCCAGAGGCGGCCGCCCGGGATTCGGAGCCGGATGACTTCGATGTGCTGCGCGGTGCACTGCGGCACGCATCCGTCGAGATCGAGACGGCACGGCGGCGCGACCTCGAGGCGGAGCGCACTCGAGCCTGGGGCGAGATGGCACGGCGAGTCGCGCACGAGATGAAGAATCCGCTGACGCCGTTGCGGCTGGCGGCGCACCAGATCGCGAAGCACGGGGGTGGCACACCGGCCCTGGCGGAGGCGGCCACGGTTGTTCGCGAAGAGACGGATCGGCTCGACGAGCTGGCTCGCGGCTTCGCGTCGCTCGGCCGGCCGGCGCCCGGTCCGGCCACGGAAGTCGATCTGGCGGAGATGCTGGCGTCGCTGATCGTGACCGATGTGCCCGAGCCGACCCGGGCAACACTCGAGGCGACCGGCAGCCCGGCCGTCGTGGTCGGCCACCATGATGCGCTCCAGCGCGCGTTCCGGAACCTGATCCGCAACGCGGTCGAGGCGGTTCGCGGCACGGCGACGGGACCGGCGAGCCCGCCGACCGGCGCGAACGGGACCGGGCCCGGCACGATCGTGGTGAGGGTCGACGAGCAGGGAGAAAACGTCGTCGTCGCCATCCTCGATGACGGGCCGGGCATTCCGGCCGGCCTCACGGAGGCCATATTCGAGCCGGACCGGACGCTCAAGGCCACGGGTACAGGCCTTGGCCTGGCCATCGTGCGGCAGGTCACGGCCGCCCACGGCGGCAGCGTGCGCGCGCGCAACCGGGACTCCGGTCACGGCGCCGAGTTCACCGTCACATTGCCGAAACGACCACGCGGCGCATTGACGCCACAACCCAGAGGATCGGCTTGAACAGACTTGTCATTCCCGTTGTCGTCGCCGTCACGGCCGGCGCCTGCGCAGTCCGGCTCGGCGGGCCGAAGCCGGAGCAATACGCCGCGATGGCCATTGCCGTACCGGATGGCGCGTCGTCGGCCGAAGTCGCCGATTTCGTGGCGGGCACGGGCGCGAACCTGGTGCTGTTGTCGGCCGACCGGGATTCGGCGTGGTTTGCCGACATCTCGACGCGCACCGGTCTGGGGCTGAGCGGTCCGGGCTCGACGACCCGACCGGCGCGCGCATTCCTCACGAAGCTCGAGCTGCTGGGCGACACGACCATCGTGCTCGGCGTCGCGGACGGCTCGCGCATGCACATGCACGATGCGCTCTACCAGATCGAGGACAACCGACTGGTCGATCTGATGCTGATCGGCGTGTCCGAACGAAGCGATCTGCGCGAGGCGGCGCGCACACTGCTCTCGTACATCGCGACCGATGTCGGAGCGAATGCGGCGATCGTGATGGCGATCGATGCGCCGTCACGAGCCGATGCGGACAGCCTTGCGACACTGCTGCGCGCGGCGTACAGCACTGCCTCGGAATGTGCTGCCGATGCGGGCCCGGTCGGCAAGAGTACGATGCGGTTGTACTACGGTCCGTCGGCACGAATGCGGTGTCGCTCAGCGCGATCGGTCGAGGGAATCGGCTCGCCCGTACTCGCGGAGCTGATCGTGGCCCGCTGATCCCGGATCCATGGCGAGGGTCCTGATCGTAGACGACGAACCGAACATCCGTCGTATGCTGGCGGGGCTCCTCGAAGGCGAGGGTCATGCCACTTCGACGGCGGCCGATGCTGAGACCGCAGTCGCATGCATGACAGCCGAGGAAGCCGATGTCGTACTGCTCGACCTCGCACTGCCCGGCACTGATGGCCTCGCCCTGCTCCAGCGGCTGCGCGCCGACTGGCCCGCCTCGCCTGTCGTGATGATGTCCGGCCGTGCGCGACTGTCGGACGCGGTCAGCGCGACACGCATCGGTGCGTTCCACTTCCTCGAAAAGCCGCTCGCTCCCGAAGCACTGCTGCTGGCGGTCCAGGGCGCGGCCGAGCTGCGGCGCGCGCGCGAGCTGAGTCGGACTCTCGCGGCCGAGCGGCAGGCGGACGCGATCCTGGTGGGTGGTACCGCAATCGAGCGGGTGCGCGAGCTGATTGCGCAGATCGCGCCGACCGATGCACGCGTTCTGATCACCGGCGAGAGCGGCACGGGCAAGGAAGTCGTCGCAACGCTGTTGCACGAGATGTCTGCGCGCCGGCACGAGCCGTTCGTTCGTGTGAACTGCGCCGCGATACCCCGCGATCTGGTCGAGTCGGAGCTGTTCGGTCACGAGCGGGGTGCGTTCACGGGTGCGTCGAGCAGGCGGCGCGGCCGCTTCGAGCTGGCGGACGGCGGCACACTGCTGCTCGATGAAGTGGCCGACCTCGGTCACGAAGCGCAGGCGAAGCTGCTGCGCTCCCTCGAATCCGGCAGCATCGAGCGCGTCGGCGGTGAACGCCCGATCGCTGTCGACGTGCGCGTGCTGGCCGCGACGAATCGTGATCTGCACGCGGCCATGGCGGCCGGCACGTTCCGCGAGGACCTGTTCTACCGTCTGAATGTGCTGCGCATCGACCTGCCTCCGCTGCGCGAACGGACGGATGACATTCCATCACTGACAGGCTACTTCCTCGAGCGGCTCCGCGTCCGTGAGGGCATTGAACCACCGACCGTGAACGCGGCCGCGCTGGACCGGCTCAGGCGGTATCCGTGGCCGGGCAACGTCCGCGAGCTGGCCAACGTGTGTGAGCGTCTGGCGATACTGCACGGCGGTCGGACCGTCGGCCCCGCCGAGCTGTTCGGTCTGCTGTCGGATTCCGATCTCGAGGCGGATGCGGCCGGCACGGACCTGTCGCTGGCGGAACGGCTCGACAGTTACGAAAGACGCATCATCGAACGGTCGCTCCGGGATGCCGGCGGCAGTGTGGCGGAAGCCGCGCGCCGGCTCGACACGGATCGGCCGAACCTGTACCGACGCATGAAACGGCTGGGTATCGACCGATGATCCACAGGACGAAACGACCTATGTCGCGATTCGTGGCGGCTGGCTTCACGCTCGCCGCGCTCGTGCCGATGTCCGCCGCGCAGGCGCAGGATCAGGCGCTGGCACAGTTGCCGGACACCGTCGCGCAACGTGTCGTCGCCTTCTACAACAGTGCGCGGACGACGCGACTGGGTGGCGGATTCACGCGCATCACGACCGGGACCACGATCAGCGGTCCGGTCGCGGTGCTCGGCGGGACGTTCGCGCTGGCCGGCAGGATCGACGGCGATCTCGTCGTCATCAACGGCGATGTCCAGCTCGAACGCGGTGCGCGTGTCGATGGCGCATTGACCGTGGTCGGAGGAACGGTCACGGGTCTCCCGCTCGCCACGATCGCGGGCGGAGTGGCGCAGTTCCGTGAACCGCTCCGGTTCCGTCAGGACGCGGGCGGCATCGTATACACGCCGCCGGCGCCGGAGCCCGAGCTGTCGGCGGGCCGGGACTTCGGTTTCGGCAGGACCGACATCCTGGTCGCCGCTCGCCACGACTACAACCGCGTCGAAGGCCTGCCGGTCTCGTTCGGACCGCGCGTCCGGATCGGGCGCTCGAATCCGACATTGTTCGAGGCCTTCGCCATCTACCGCAGCTCGGCCGGCCTGCGCATCGATCCCGAGCAGATGGGCTACGCGATCCGGGCCGAGCAGTTTCTGGGCGGCGGCAACACGGCTCGCCTCGGTGTCCGCTTCTATTCCGACATCACACCGATCGAGGACGTCGGCATCAGCAACCGCGAGAACTCGCTGGCGACGTTCGTCCTGCACAACGATTACCGGGATGCCTACGAACGGGAAGGCTGGAGCACGTACGTGCGCTTCGCACGTTCCGGCTGGCCGCACGACCTGACGGTCGAGTACCGGGATGAGCGGCACCACTCGGTCGTGACAGGCAGTCCATGGTCTCTCTTCGACAACGGCAATGAGTGGAGGCCGGAGCCGCTCGTGGCGGAAGGCACGTGGCGGGGCGTCAGTGCGCGCTTCACGTACGACACGCGCAACGATGACATCGAGCCTGCCGCCGGCTGGCACCTCATGATCGAGGCGGAGCAGGGCACGAGCGGCACGCTGCGCGTACCGGAATACGTGACCGCGCCGGGCGACACGATCGGTCCGACCGGCGTGCGCGAGAAATTCACCTCGACGTCGTTCGACATCCGCCGGTACATGCGGATCGGACCGGGCACGAAGGTCTCGCTGCGCGGCTACGCGGCCGGCTCGATCGACGGCTCGTCACTGCCGCCGCAGAAGCAGCACACGATCGGTGGCGAAGGCGGACTGCCGGGCTACGGGCTGCACCGGTTCGATTGCTCCGCGCGAAGCACGCGGGTCGAGCGAGACAGTGCCGCCCAGTTCCCGTGGTACGGCTGCGACCGTGTCGCGCTCGCGCAGATCGAGCTTCAGGGCGAGTTCCCGCTGCTCTCTCGACAGACGGATGCCGTCGGCAATGCGCTCGGCATGCAGAGCGCCGCCCGATGGATCGCGTTCTTCGACATCGGCCGCGCATGGAACGAGGCCGATGCGCTCGCCGGTCGCGGCGGCGGCAGACGCACGTACGCCGCCGACATCGGCGCCGGCCTCCGCATTGGCGGACTCGGTTTCTACTGGGCCTGGCCGCTGTCCGGCTCCGACCGCGGCATCAACTTCTTCGTCCGGTTGGGCCGCAGACTTTGAACTCGGCGATCGCGCTCGTCCTGCTGCTGCTCGCCGGTGGCCACCGTATGGGCACGGACTCGGCCACGACGCAGGCGCCGCGGCTGACGGTGCGTCCGGACCTGGCCGCCGGTGGGCGGGCAGTCATGCGGATCGGCGGCGTACTGGACGACGACGCGCTCGAGAAGGCCGTACGGTCCGGTCTTCCACTACGCATCAACGTGCGCATCGAGCTGTGGCGCGACGGTTTCTTCGATCATCTCGAGACGCACGAGGACTGGTCGGCGGTGCTGCTGTTCGAGCCGCTCGAACGTCGCTACGTGCTGCGGCCGTCGCACGGACAGGCTCGCCGGCTCAGGGACTACGCCGCGGCCCGGTCCGCGATCGAGGCCGAGTATCCGCTCGCCCTCGCGCCCGGCCGGCCCGGCCGGTACTACTATACGGCGACTCTCGAGATCGAGACGCTTTCACTCTCGGATATAGAGGAGCTCCAACGCTGGCTGCGCGGCGAGCTGGGGCCCGCCGTCAGCGGAGAACGGTCGATCGGCGATGCGATGGGTGAGGGCGCGAAACGGCTGCTGATCCGGCTGCTCGGTCTGCCGTCACGCCGCATCGAGGCGAAGAGCGACGGCTTCGAGATCCGGACCGGATGACGACATGAGCGAGCTGCACGACCTGCCGGACACACTGGGCGCCGGCCTCGATGCCGCGTTCACGCGGCCGATCGAGCACCCGCTGCCGGACGCGGAGTTCAATGCACTCGCCCTGGCCGCATTCGCATGGCAGTGCAAACACAATCGCCACTACATGGCGTTCTGTGAGCGACGCGGCCGTACCCCCGCGACCGTCACGCACTGGTCCGACATCCCCGCGGTCCCGACCGCCGCGTTTCGTGAAGTCGAGCTGGCCTGCGCGTCGAGCGGCGAGGCCGACGCGGTGTTCCGCACGAGCGGTACGACCGCCGATGCGCGCCGGGGAACGCACGTCGTGCCCGACATCGGCTTCTACCACCGATCACTGATTCCGAACTTCGCGGCGATGGTCGTGCCCGAAGGTCGGCCCATGACGATGTACTCGCTGGTGCCACCGCCACGCGACCTGCCGGACTCGTCGCTCTCACACATGATCGCGACCGCAATGCAGCGGTTCGGCACGCGCGACAGTCGCTGGTACGCCAGTGTTGCCGGCGGGATCGACCACGACGCGCTGGTCCGCGCACTGGCCGATGCCTGCGCGGACGGCATGGTCGTCTGCCTGCTCGGCACGTCTTTCTCGTTCGTGCACTGGACCGATGCGATGCGCGAGCGGGGCGAGCACCACCGGCTGCCGGACGGCTCGCGGCTCATGGACACCGGCGGCTTCAAGGGCCGGAGCCGCGAGGTGGGCCGCGACGAGCTGCGCGCCACGTACCTCGAGCTGCTGGGTATCCCGCCGACGCACTGCGTCAACGAGTACGGCATGACCGAGCTGTGCTCGCAATTCTACGACGCATCTCTGCGCGATGCGGTCATTCGGCGCCGCCGCGGCCCGGACCGCAAGGTCGTGCCGCCCTGGGTGCGCACCGATGTCGTCGACCCGACCACGCTCGAGCCCGTGCCCGCCGGCTGCGAGGGGCTGCTCCGGCACACGGATCTCGCCAACATCGGGTCGGTGATCGCGGTGCAGACCGAGGATGTCGGTATTGCGGTCGATGGCGGGTTCCGCGTGCTCGGCCGCGCCACGGGCGCCCGGCCGCGTGGCTGCTCGATCGCGATGGACGACCTGCTCGAAGCCGTGAAGCGCCGGACCTCATGAGCGACGACGAGCCGATCGACGCGTTCCACCTGCCCGGACTCGAGGAAGCGGATGTCGAGCGCTGGGAGATCCGTGAGTACGGACCGGCGCCCGTGCGGCTGCGGTTCCCCGTACTGCACGCGCGCGCGCTGACCCGCATTGCGGACCGGATCGCGGACGCGGGCGGCGCCATCCGAAGCATGGGTTCGGGCGACATCGTCGCCTTCATCGATTCCGCCGCGCGCCGCCTGGCGGATGTGGATGACCCGCTCCGGCGAACGGCCGAAGCCGCGCTGCCGGCCATCACCGGCTACTCGGCGCCGATGATCCGGCTGGTCCTCGACCGCGTGACCCGGGACTGGACGGCGCCCGCTCTCCTCGAGCTGCTCGATCGGGAGATTCCGCAGGGCGCGCTGGAACGGTTCGTGCCCGAACGTGGTACCGCGAACCGGATGCTGGCAGTCGGGCCGCGGCTCACGCTGCACATCGGGTCCGGCAACGTGCCGGGCGTGACCGTGACGTCGATCGTGCGGTCACTGCTCGTGCGCTCGCCCGCACTGGTCAAGACCGCGGCCGCCGAGCCGCTGCTGGCGGTGCTGTTCGCGCGAGCGCTCGAGTCGGTTTCGCCGGACCTGGGTGACGCGCTGGCCGTCGTGCACTGGCCGGGCGGACAGTCGACCGTCGAGGATGAGGCGATTGCCGCCGCGGACACGATCATCGTCTACGGCGGCGCGGGCACCGTGCAGTCGGTGCGGAGGCGGGCGCACGCGCACACGCGGGTGATCGAACACGGGCCACGCGCGTCGGTCGGACTGGTCGGCCGGGATGCGCTCGCCACCAACCGCGAGGCAAGGGCCGTCGCGACACGCGTCGCATGGGCCGTCGCGGTGTTCGATCAGCAGGGCTGCGTCTCGCCGCACGTGGTGTGGGTCGAGACGTCGGTAGCCGGCGCGGACACGTTCGCGGCCCTGCTCGGCGAGGCGCTGGATGCGGTCGAGGCCGAGCTGCCACGCGGATCGCTGGACGCCGCGGAAGCCGCCGCCATCCACGACGTGAGGGCGCGGGCCGAGTTCCGCGCGATGGACGGCGGGGCTGTCAGGCTGTTCGAGGGCCACGGCGCCGCATGGACCGTGATCCGCGACCAGGACCCGGCCTTCGAGCCCTCGTGCCTGAATCGGACGGTCCGCCTCAAGCCGATCGACCGGCTCGAGGACGTGGCGGAACTCATTGCACCGCTGCGCGGGTTCATCCAGACTGTGGCGGTCGAGGGCGCCGGTGACCGGCTGGACCGGCTGGTACACGCGCTCGCCGCGGCCGGCGCCACACGCATCACGGATTTCCGCCGGATGCCGTGGCCGCCA
>Ga0055448_10000416_pt1 | contig 10919 bp, 2 predicted proteins | sample China_Galinas_PW_4_FD_57744 | JGI IMG/M metagenome (GOLD analysis project Ga0055448, IMG submission 57744) | Wetland microbial communities from San Francisco Bay, California, USA, that impact long-term carbon sequestration - China_Galinas_PWA_D2 | ecosystem: Environmental > Aquatic > Marine >... | reverse complement strand
GAGAGTAGAGCCGAAGCCAGAACTCGAACTTGAAGCCGCCCCGCCCACCGCTCCGGAACAGAAACCCGTCGAGGAATTGCCCGGCACCGCAGAGGAAAGGGAGGCGCTCGAAGTTGATACCTTCCGTCTTGGGCAGCCACCGGGTGAGGTCGCTCCGGAGGAAACTAGGCAGGTTGACATTGAGCAAGCTATTTCAGAGGCGCCCAAAAGGAAGCTCCCAGGGCGCAAGAAGCCGACGAGTTACGGCAAAAAGAACAAGGTGTTCACTGAGGATGCGCTTTCCGAGGCGATGCAGTCACTCAAGGGCAGCTTCGGACAGCTGAATACTGGCCTGGATCCGAAGCAAATGAGCGCACTGATAACCGTCGCCGGTTATCACATCGAGGCCGGAGCCAGGAAATTCGTTGATTTCGCGGCAGCGATGGTCGAGGCGCTTGGTGAGAATGTCCGACCGTACCTTTCAGGTCTATATGAGAATATTCGCAGATACCCGGGCATGGATGATATTGCCAAGGAAATGACGCCAACAGAGCAGGTTGACGAGGAATCTGCTAAAATTACTGCGGGAGGTACAGAAGCCAATGAGTATACAGGCACTGGCGGCCAGGGCCCGGGAGCACTGGGAGGAATGGCTGCCGCAGAAAACGAAGGAGCTGAAGAAGCAAGGCCTGTTCGCGGCCGAGGCCCAGAAGGCGGCGAAGAGGGCGCAGGAACTAATATCGAGCCTAATGCGCCAAGGGTATCAGGAGCACGAGGCAGAAGAGGTCGCCCTGCCGGAGTTCATCCTGCTGAAGCCGGAGCCGGGAACCGACCTGGACGAAGAGGAACGGAAGGAACTGGAACAAATGGAGAGGGACTACCAGGATATGATGAGAGAACCGACCAGTCTGGAAGGGTAGATGTACCGAACATTCCGGGCAGTAACTTCATCATAACTGATGAATTGAGGCTCGGGAAAGGCGGCGAAGTAGAAAAATTCAATGATAATATCGCCGCAATCAAGACGCTCAAGACGATCCAGAAGGAAAACCGCCGCGCAACCCCCGAAGAACAAAGCATACTGGCCCGCTATGTTGGCTGGGGAGGCCTTGCCAATGCCTTTGCTGACAACAAGGGAAACTTCAAGGACGCATGGAAAGAGCGCGGACAGCAACTCGAGGAATTGCTGACAAAGAAAGAACTCGCCGCGGCTCGCGCATCAACACGCAATGCCCATTACACATCTGAGCCAATCATACGCGGAATGTGGGATGCATTGCGCCAGCTTGGTTATCGTGGCGGACTGGCACTTGAATCTTCAGCCGGTGTAGGTAATTTCATTGGAATACAGCCGGCAGACATGAACAGCCGGTTCATTGCTGTCGAATATGACGACATAACCGCCGGCATAGCGAAAGCACTCTATCCTCAAGAAACCGTATTCCATAGCGGATTCCAGAAAGTTCCCCTGTCCGATGACGCTTTTGATCTGGCAATCGGCAATCCCCCATTCGGCAACGAATCCCTGAATTTCCAGCACAAGCCGGCCCTGAAGGGCATGTCGATACACAATCAGTTTTTCATGGCTAACCTGGATGCATTGCGTCCTAACGGAATTATGGCGATGGTTGTATCCCGCTATCTCATGGATGCCAAGGGAGAAGCGGCCCGTGTAGCGATGTCACAGAAGGCTGAACTGATAGGAGCCATCAGACTGCCGGATACCGCATTCAAGGAAAATGCTCGTACCGAGGTTGTCACTGACATCATTTTCTTCCGCAAGAAGGATGAGAGTGAGACGCCTACCACGGATGCTAATGGGAAGCCGATCAAGTACATTCCGCCGGAGTGGACGCAAACAACCACGATACCGGATCCTCTTGGCGGTGAGCCGATCACGGTAAACAAGTATTTCTCCAAGAACCCGAGAATGATCGTTGGAACGCTTGAGCGGTCTGGTTCGATGCGCTACGAAAATGATGTGACTGTGCGCCTGGACAAGAAGGAAGACATTTCCGAGCACCTTGCAGCAGCTATCGCCAGGCTGCCGAGCAATGTAATCAACCAGACTGACGAGATTATTCAGCGTGGCATAGACCGTCACAAGAGCATGACAGATGCACTTGAGATTGCACTGTCCGGCGCAGAAGAAGGATCTGTAAACAAGGTCGTCGGCGGAGGCCTAGAGCAGGTGGTTGAGCACGAGACTGCGGAAGGTGGATTCGAGTTATCCAAGCGAGAAGTTACACCACAATCTCCATGGTCCCCGCAGCTGTCTCTTGATAGTAATGGCAAGTGGTACAGGGAAGTTAAGAAGATCGGAGAGGATGGGAAGCCAGTCAAGAAGGGGCGCCTCAACGTCTACACCCGGGAGACTTTCGACAATGAGAAGGACATTCCGAAAAACCTTCTGCTGGGTGATACGAAATACAAACGACTTGTCAAACTTGTTGATCTTCGTGACTTGCTAAAACAGCAACTGCAAATTGAGGCGGAAGATGCGCCAATCAATCAGCTGGAAGCAAATCGTGCACGTTTGAGCGCAGCATATAATGATTTTGTAGCGAAAAACGGACCCGTCAATTCCGCGAAGAATGCTTCTGTTATTTCAGAAATGCCTGATGGTGCGCTGATACTTGCCCTGGAAATGGGGTATCGCAAGGAGGTCAAGGAATGGACCGGACAAATGAAAGGGAAGACAAAGGTATATCGCGTGGTCCGTCCAGAGGAAGCCAAACCGGCAGCCATCCTGAAGGAGCGCGTGGTACGCCCATACGAGGCGCCACAGACGGCAGAATCCCCGGCGGATGCGCTATCTATTTCGCTGTCAGAAACAGGCAGGGTTAATATTGGAAGGATTGCCGGCCTGCTTGGGATGACAGAAGAAGAAACAATAAAAGACCTGCATGAATCACGCGAGAAGCCGCTGATATTCAAGGATCCGGAAACAGGTCAGTGGGAAACGAGCAATGCCTACCTTACCGGACAGGTAAAGCGGAAACTGAATGCCGCTATCGAGGCTGGACTTCAGAAGAATATCGATGCTCTTGAGGCCGTACAGCCTGCTCGTGTAGGTGCTGAAAATATCAATGCCGGACCTGGTATGTCATGGATTGGAAAGGATATATATGAAGACTTCATTACGCACATTACCGGAGTGAAGGGAAGAATATCCTATTCTTCGTTGACCAACTCATACAGCGTCAAAGGCGGCACAACTGGCGGTAAAGCTAAAGACTGGGGAACAGAGTATGTATCTGCTGTGAGCTTAGTCGATGATCTGCTTAATAGCAGACAGACAAAGGTTTACTTCAAGGACAATGATGGTAATCGTTATCTAAGCAAATCAGAGACAGACCTTGCTAATTTGAAGAAAGGCGAAATTGCCAATGAATTTACTGACTGGGCTTTTGCTGATAACGATAGACGCAACAGGCTGGTGGATGTCTTCAATGAGAAATTCAATACCAGGGTTGTGCGGCAGCATGATGGATCACACCTGAAACTACCGGGCAAGGTTCCTGATACTGTAATCAAAATGCGCCGGCACCAGATGAATGCTATCTGGAGGGGTATAGCGGAACGATTCATGCTGCTGGATCATGCGGTCGGCGCCGGCAAGACCTTCACAGCCATTGCCAGGGCGATGGAGCGCCGAAGGATGGGACTATCTCGCAAGCCGATGATCGTCGTTCCGAATCACATGGTTGAGCAGTTCGCAGCTGATACCTTCAGATTGTACCCCGGCGCCAAGGTGTTGGCCGCGGGGAAAAAGGACTTCCAGCGTAAGAATCGGCGCAAATTATTCGCAAAGGTGGCGACTGGCGATTGGGATATTGTCATTGTTCCGCATTCCTCTTTCGGGTTTATCTCTGTTGCTCCTGAGACAGAGGAAAGGTATCTGCTTGCTGAGATCAAATTAGCGGAGGATGCAATAGCAGAGGCCGAAGAGCAGGCGGAGGAAGAAGGTGCCAGCGGCGGGCGTTACAAGCCATTCAACGTAAAGGAAGCGGAGCGCGTAAAGACCACACTGGAAGCCCGGCTAGACAAAATTCGCACCAGGCCGCGTGACAGGCTGCTTACTTTTGAACAGCTTGGGGTGGATGACCTTACAGTAGACGAGGCTCACGAATTCAAAAACCTGTTTTACAATTCCAGATTGTCCGGTGTTCGTGGCTTGGGTGACAAGTCTGGATCACAAAAAGCCTTCGATCTGTACACGAAGATCAAGACAATCCGCGAGACTCCTACAGGGACTGTCACGTTCATGACCGGCACACCGATATCGAATAGTGCCGTTGAAATGTACACGATGATGCGCTACCTGGCGGCGGATGAACTACAGGAACTGGATCTGGAACACTTCGATGCATGGCGCAACCAGCATGTCAGCGTTTCAACAAAATATGAGCCAACAGAATCCGGCAGCCTGAAGGAAGTCAACAGGCTTGGTAGGGAATGGTCGAATATGCGGTCGCTGATGGACTTGTACTACAAGTTCACAGACGCCGTAACTAACGAGGACATCAAGAAAGCCTATTCGGCAGACAATGATGGAGCAGAATTCCCGCTACCAAAGGTTATTGGCGGCGGTCGCCAGAGCATTGTAATCAAGCCTACACCTGCCCAGGAAAATGCACTGAAGGATATCATTGCAGGATTCGATAGCCTGGATGGCATAACAGACCCCATAGAGCGCAATGCCCAAAGATTGCGGCTCATGGATAGGGCCCGCAAGGTCTCTCTTGATGTCCGTGCGGTCGATCCCACCAGTACCAGTGAAGAGAAGGGTGGAAAACTGGAGGTAGTTGCTCAAAAGGTGAATGAGCTTTATCGCAAATGGGATTCAGATAGAGGTACACAGCTGATATTCCTCGACCGTGGCGTACCAAAGGCAAAGGGTGACGAGAAGGTAATAAAGGCCTACGACAAGATAGTAGAGAGACGCGACAAGGCATTGGCCAACAATGATGAGGAAGGGTATCGAAAAGCGGTCGAAGCCTTGGATGCATATAACGAGGATGAGATAGCAGAACTGCGTAATGCCCAGCGCGGAGGTTGGAGTGCCTACCAGCAACTGAAAGACAATCTGATTGAGAGTGGAATCCCGGCAGAACAAATACGGTTCATCCAGGATGCCAACACAGACCAGCAAAAACAAACCCTGTTCGATTCTGTGAATGACGGCGAAGTTCGCGTCCTGATCGGCTCTACCCAGCGCATGGGCGCCGGCACGAACGTGCAGCAGCGCCTTGTTGGACTTCACCATGTCGATGTCACATGGAAGCCATCAGACATCGAGCAGAGGGAAGGCAGGATTATCAGGCAGGGCAATCTACTGTACGACAAATACCCGGATTTCGAGGTAGCAATCAATGCCTACGCTACTGAGCGCACCGTCGATGCCAAAATGTGGGATCTGAATTCCACGAAACTCAAAATGATTAATGGTATCCGTCATTATGATGGATCGTTCAACATGGAGTTTGACGACACCGATAGCGTGAGCATGGCAGAGATAGCCGCCCTGGCAACCGGGGATCCGGCGATGCTCGAGCGCGTCACACTTATGGGCGATATCCAGAAGCTGGAACTCTACGAGAAGGCGCACCGCCGTAAAATGTGGGGTATCAAGGATTCGATAACGAATCACGAAAACAATATCAAAAATCTGCCTGACAAAATAAAGCGAGCAAAGGAACTCAACAAGGTTGCCGCGGCCGGTGTCGAGAAGGTTGAAGCAGACTCTAAGAAGCGCAGAGTCACTGTAGAAGGAAAGGAATATGATGATGATTTCAAGGCTATTGCTGCAGCCGATGCTGAAGTAAAACGGCAGAAAGAGGAAGCAGGCAAGGAAACTGCCAGATATTCCGTGTCAATAAATGGCGAGAGATATACAAGCTGGGATTCAATAGAAAAGGCAATAAAAGCATCCATTGGTGAGCCCGGGGTATCCGTCATTGTCGATGGTAAGGAATATATTTACTGGGCACAGGCCTCGAAAGAATTGGCAGCAAAGATCGCCGAGGAAATGTCCGGGCTGCAACAGGAAGGTGATTCCATAAAATCCACCAAGGTTGCGGAAATGTATGGCATGGATGTAGAACTTGACGCCAATGTTGTCATGTACGACAAGCCAACATATTCAACGTCGCTCACAGTTACCCACAATGGTAATACGGTTGTTTCAGAGGGATTTGCACCGAGAGCGGTAGATAACGGTCCACCAAGCCCGGCAGGGACAGGTGCCGTACTGAAGCGTATCGCACCCTATATCAGGTCGCTTGCCAGTGGAGGTATGGCAGAGCATTTAGAGAACGTGCTGAAACAAGCGCAAGAGGAATTACCTGGACTGAAGAAACAGCAGGATCAGCCATTCGATAAGGCTGAAGAACTTGATGCCAAGCGCAGGCGGCTAGAGGAAGTCACAAAGGAGCTGGCAGCAAAGACGGCAGAGAAGAAAGGCATTGAGCCGGAAGGTCCAGAGGCGCAGCTGAGCCGCAAAGAGGCGCCATCCGGGGAAACTCCATCGGTCGAGGACATCAGGAAGAAGATACTACCCCGCTGGCGGATGATGAAGAACAAGGTGCCGGTGCTTGTCGTAGAGGATTACGAGGACTTGCCGCCGGCTGTCTACCAGAGAATCAAGGAAGAGGGTATTGATGTCGAGGGTGTCTCGTATGACAACGAGATATACCTTGTCGCAAGCCAGATCCGGAGCGTAGAACGTGCCCAGGTCGTGATGTTCGATCATGAGCTGCGTCACATCGGGCTGCGCCGCATGTTCGGAGATCAGCTAAAGCCTATCCTGAATGGCGCCTGGATGTCGAAGGAGGGCCCCAAGATAAGGGAATTCGCCAAGAAGATCGGTATCGACACGTCCACAGAGAAAGGTAGACATGAGGCGACTGAGGAATACATCGTTGATATGGCCGACAATGGCCAGACAAATACCCTGCTCCAGAAAATCTACGCCATAATCCGTGACCTGATGCGCCGGCTCGGTGTTAGCATCGAATTGAATGACGCCGATATGCGTGAAATGGTTGCCAGGGCTGGCAGCCTGATGGAGCGCGGCAAGGGTGACATGAAGGGTATCAAGGCGATGACATCCCGCATGAAGCAGCAGCAGGAATATTCCACCCGTAATTTCGTAATCTTTGATACTGATATTGTCACAATCAAAAAGCGCAACGGTGAGCCCCTGAGTACGGATGAGAAGGAATCAATGTTCTCCCGCAGGCAGGAGCCTACCGAGCAAGGCCAAGAAACAAAAGACGTAGAGCAGAAGAAGCGCGAATTCAACCGGGATATGAATGCCGGCCAGCCTATCGACAAGGCATTCAGGGCAGTGTTCGAGATTGCTCATATCCCACAAGTCACCAAGAAAATACATGACCGTGCCGTTCACTATCTGACTGAAGGAAGATTCGATGACGAGGAAGGTGCCGGCGTCCATCACTGGATGAATGGTATCCTCGAGACAGCCAGGGCCGGCCTGATCGATCGGTATGGTCTCCCGGAATCCTATATTCAGCGCGAGTTTGAAATGGAGGCAGACAAGCGCGGTATCCAGCTGCAGGCGGTAGATTTCCTGAAGATGCTGAACAAGGGGGGCGTGACAGACATAAAGGAAGCGACACTGCTGAAGGCTGTCCTGGAAGGCAAGGCGACAACAGACGCAGACTGGGGCGCCGTCGCAGAGCCTATCAGGCAGGCAATAGATCAATATGGTGCCGAACTGGTTGAGCTTGGGATGATTACCCGGGAATCTTTCGAGAGAAATCGCGGCACCTACCTGCACCGGGTCTACAAAAAGCATGAAATGAAGCAGGATACTATCGGTCAATGGGTATCAAACATGCAGGCCACGCGCCGCAAGAAGTTCCACGGCGACGAATTGAAGGGCCGGGGCATGAATCACGATATTGGAATGGAGCGCCTCCTGAAAGACTCTCCGCCAGACTGGTGGGGCAGGAAATTGAAGAAGGGCGAGGCCGATCTGAGCCTTATCAACAAGAAGTTCTATATCTTCAAACGCCAAAAGGCTATTGGCCAGGGGACCGGCCCGCTCATAGAAGGCGGGAAGCAGCGCAAGGCCAGCATTGTGGAAGTCGTGTACTGGCCATCAGATGTGCCTATCCCTGATCGCCTTGGATCCTTCGACAACAAGGGATTGTGGGAGGTACGGAAAATAACTGGAGAGAATATAACGCTATGGCGTGATTTCACCGAGGCAGAGCGTGAAAGCATTGGTGAAATACTGGACGCCAGATACATTGTCGGAAAGACTTTCCTGCTGATGGCAAACGATATTTCCACGGGCAGATTCTTCAGGGATGTCGCCAAGAATCCGGAATGGGCAACACATACTGAGCCCGGCAACTGGGTGAATCCGAAGGGTGCAATGTCCACGTATTCCACAGCTGAATGGGTGAAGGTGCCAAAAACGAAGATACCGAAAACATCAGCATACCAATGGGGCGCCTTGTCTGGGATGTACGTCAGAGCAGAAATCTGGAGAGACCTTACGGAATTGCAGCGTATGCAGTCACCCAGTTTCTGGAAGACAATCATGACGCAGTGGAAGCTGAACAAGACTGCCAGAAACCCTGTTGTTCACCTGAATAACATTATGTCCAATCTGATGTTCATGGATATGGCTGACATCCGCTGGCGTGACCTGAAGCGGGCACTCTATTCCTTCTACCACAAGGATGAGCATTATCGTAACGCATTGGAGCACCAGGCACTCGGATCCGGATTTATTGAGCAAGAAATAAAGCGCGATGTGCTTGAGCCAATCATGAATGAAATGATGAATCAGGACAATGCATTGCGTAGCGGTCATCTGGAGGGTTGGCTTAACAAGCGCGAGTGGACCGCGAAAATGGCGCTGCTTGGAAAGATTGCAGATGTTCTGAGCAAGGCAGCCGTCAAGGCAGACAACAAGGCAACAGACTTCTACCAGATGGAGGATGAGATATTCCGCCTGGCGACTTACATGCACCGCCTTGAGAAGGGTGACGATCCACGCATTGCGGCCAGGATAGCAAGGGATCAGATGCTGAACTACGATATCCGGGCTCCATGGGTGAATGCTGCCCGGCGCTCGTTCCTGCCATTCATAGCCTACACCTACCGGGCGGTTCCGGTAATTGCGAAATCACTGGCAGAGCGCCCCTGGAAGATCGCCAAATATGCAACCCTTGCCTATGTCCTGAATGCGCTCGGATACCTTGGAGACGACGGAGACGAGGACGAAGAGCGCCGCTCGATGAGGGAGCAGGTTCAGGGGCGTACCTGGCTTGGGACTCCACGCATGATACGGATGCCGTGGTCTGACGAGAATGGCAATCCTGTCTTCCTCGATATCCGCCGCTGGATACCCGCCGGCGATGTATTCGATATGAGCCAGTCTCAGGGAGCCGTGCCGATACCTGCATGGTTGCAGTTTGGTGGTCCAATTATGATTGCATCGGAATTGTTGCTGAACAAGCAGGCATTCACCCAGAAAGAGATTTACAACCCCAAGACAGATACCGGGTGGGAGCAAACAAAGGAGGTCGGTGGATATCTATGGCGGTCATGGATGCCATCGGCTCCCTGGATCCCGGGTAGTTGGTACTGGGATAAGATCAAGCGGGCATACACCGGCGGCCGTGACATACTCGGCAGGGACTACAGCATTCCATACGCAGCCCTGTCCAGCCTGGGCGTTAAAATAGCCCCGCATGATGTTAATCTGGGATTCCAGTTTCATGAATTTGCCTACAAATCTGTTGAGAAACAGTTAAAACAGCAGGCAAGAATGCTGATTAATGACCACAATCGTAACCTGATCGATGACGATGAATTTTATCGGGAAATGGAGAATATTGAAGCCAAGGAAGAAAACTTACGCAAAGATGCTGCCAAGACGTTCGGCATGGAATAGGGGAATCTCATGGCAAAATTCGGGAAGAAATCTATGGAGCGCCTCGAGGGAGTACATCCACGGCTGGTTGACTGGGCATTCAGGGTGGTGACTGCTTTCGACTGCACAGTTATTTACGGTGTTCGCACTGAAGAAGAGCAGCGGCACATGGTAAGCATAGGCGCCAGCAAGACAATGAAATCCTATCACCTTGTTCAGGATACAGGCTGGGGTCATGCTATTGATCTGGCACCGTACCCGATTGACTGGAATGATCTGCGTAGCTTCTGGGTCCTTGGTGGTGTAGGGATAGCCATTGCCTCAGAAATGGGAATACCGATCACCTGGGGCCGTGATTGGGACGGTGACAGGGATTGGGATGACCAGAGTTTTGATGATTACGTTCACTTCCAGGTTCCAAGAGATTATATGGGATGATGAACGATCTACCCGTCATTGGACTACGCTGGTGGTTTGATACGGGACTGGACATTTGTATAGGACTGTTTCAATATAACCCTGTTGTTCATGAGGGTGCTGTCATGGGGTACGGATGTATCCCGTTAATCAACTGAGAGGATGCAATTATGCTGGATCTGCTGAAAGTAAAGGTTGCCGAAATCATTGCCGGTATGCTGACACCGGAGACGTTCCGGCCGTTCATCGAGGCCGCCAAAGGTTTTATCGATGGGGTGCTCGACAAGGTGGAAGATCATATTGCCGAGACTGACAACAAGGTGGACGATGCCGTACTGCCGTTCATTCAGTCATTCCGCGACGCCTTCAATATCCCCGATAACGACGAGCCGGCAGGCGAGCCCGACCCTGGTAGCGGCGACTGAGCATTAACAGATACCGGAGCCTGCCGCGCTTGAGCTTACGGTGCAGCGGGCTCCGGTTTTTCTTTTGTTTTGTCATCGGCTTCAGCCTGGTTCAGTGATTTGCGGATGGCTTTTGCTGCATCCCCATTATCACAATACCTTTCAGGCCAATCTATGTGTAGTTCATCAGCGATTTCAGCAGC
>Ga0055448_10000415_pt1 | contig 10924 bp, 7 predicted proteins | sample China_Galinas_PW_4_FD_57744 | JGI IMG/M metagenome (GOLD analysis project Ga0055448, IMG submission 57744) | Wetland microbial communities from San Francisco Bay, California, USA, that impact long-term carbon sequestration - China_Galinas_PWA_D2 | ecosystem: Environmental > Aquatic > Marine >... | reverse complement strand
CTTTTGATTCCGGCGGAGTGTAGGGTATCAGGCGAGGTTCGAATATCGTTATGGGCAGCAACTAGCATGAGGTACGGACGCAGCTCAGGATATCCGGAGATCGGAGATCCGTCTGGACTCGAAGTCGAGGACGGGGGTGCATCCGGGATCAATGTTACAGGGGACTCCGGGCCAGTATCAGCCACTTTGAAACGGACATTTGGCCCTAGATTGTCATCATGGATGAACAGATATTCTACGGAAGAGTCTTGAAGACCGATATCTCCTGCGTTTACGACACTTGGGGGACACGATCGAAACCCGACGGCGCATATCGCATGTTGCCCCGAACCCCCAACAAACGCCCCGACAATCAACACTGGATAACCGGAGCGTATTAGCGCTGCGCAGGAACTAGCAAATCGCTCACGCCTAAATCCATCTGGCGCGCTTAGGGCGCCGCGGAAAACTATAGGGGAAAGATTATGCTCTTTGATTGCTTCACAGATCTGCTCAACGGTCAGACCTACCGAGGGAAAGATTCTCGACCCTAGAGAAGCTGTTCGATGAGCGGATTTCGTAATCTCGGCAGTAGTGGGCACAGCGTGATGATCATCAAAGGCAGACGAATGCAGCATTGTCCAAAGACCGACCGTCGCGCACGCGCCCACGCCTGTATCTTGCTGTTGCCAAGCAAGGCCGGTAACCGTAAACTCGATTCCAGCAACGTGCGTTGTGTATCGGCGAGACGGGGTTCACTCTGGGTATACTCGGCGTCTGTTCGGGATACCAGGCTAAAACGGTGCGCCCGAGAGGTGCCGATGGAATAGGCCGAATAACGGCAAAGCCGAGGTAGCGCTCCTGGAGTCGGTGAACAACACCGATATTCCCAGAAGCTGCAGCTCGCAAAGTTTGCCGTTTCAGCGGGTCGCCAGAAAAAAAAGTGGAGTCGACGACAGACGTTTGGGTAGCCGGTAGAGCTAATGCTGTAGAATGCGGAAAACTCGGCTAGGTAATCGCGGTCGAAATAGTTTTGCTCTTCAAGTACTGAAGTCGCCCCTAGGTCCGTTAAATACCTACGCAGATATTGGACTTGCGTAGTGTCAAGAAGTCCCTTAAAAAGATGCCGTGAGGAAGCAAAAGGGAAGATCTTTAGTTTAGCGGGGGCATTCCGCACTTGCCGACCTCCGTGGAAAATAAGAAAGGGTTGAGTAGACTTACTCAACCCTTCGTATGTTGAACGTTTCCGCCATGCGAGGCATACACATAAGCGGACAAATTTGCTATTTCACCGCAACCCTTAGAGCATCGTGGGTTACGGGGGTGTTATAAGGTATCAGTCGGTCACGAATACCAGCCTCGGAAAGCCCCTGGACTGAGGCTGAGATTTGTCGCTCAAGCTCGGGGGACATTTTAATATCTTGGAGTAGAGACGTCCAATCGGACATCTTGCTTGTCCAAAGCGTCGTACCCACTCTATTTGCCATTCTACCCTCCTTGCCGGAAATCTTAAGACGATAAAAAAGATACCGGCTGTCAGGTCTCGCAGGTTCCGCTAATGCCTCTTTGCTGCGATGAACAAGAGACATACCAGGTGGAACACAAGTTCCCGCCCAGAAAAGACAGTTAAGTGAGGAGAAAATTCCCCACCGCCCACACCACAAATTGCGCAATGACTCTTTAAGTTGGTAGAAACAGGGCAATCGCACGTGTTGCAAAACGACAACGACTACTGCGGCATTGGTTGCCGATTTCCAACAAAATGCCCACCCTGCGTACCGTGTATATCGTAGCTCGCGTATAACCTCAAGTACACACGGGAAGCGTGAGGGAGGTTGAGAGCCTATATTCTTCCTGTAGCTCTCCAGGTCTCCAATCGGTCTACACAGGGAGAAGAAATTCGGGCTAGATCTGTAACTCATTGATTAATTTGAGCTTGCGAGAGGACGCAAACACGTGACTCGCTCGCTACAACGCGCACTTCAACGGGAAATCGCGACGAAATACGGCAGTATATCAGTAAGTTACGAGCCTTGTCTTATCGCGGCGGCTTCGAGCAGGAGTCACCCGAAAGTGCCCGGCGGTCCAGAGGGCTGGGCGGATTAGGAGGCCGTCTGGCGCGAGGTCAACGGCAGTGAGAAGTCAGCCTCCCCGGGCTCGGGTCAGGTCCTTGTGGTTTGAGTAGGCGACTGCAAATCAGGCTAACGCCCAGCTGGCAAGCTCAGGTAGGGCAGGGGGCGATTTCCGGCACAAAATCGGCACACTGCCGGGCGCATTTCGGCACAATTGCCCCGGGGCAGGCCAAGCGTGTGCTGTGCGTCAGGCTGCCTCCCGAGGTCCTGGACTGGGTAGACGAGCGGGCCGAGGAGCTGGGATGGTCGCAGGCCGAGCTGGTCGAGGACGCCTTGCGTCGGCGGATGCGTAGACGTTCATGACCCGATCGCGCAGCAGCGCCAATCGCCGAGCGCACCGCCACCTCGACCTGAGCACCCTATTACCGCGCCTGGCCTACGTGGCCCGTCATGGCGGTGTGCGCTCGCCCGAGCTGCTGGAGATGCTCCAGGGCCGCACGCTGACCGATGCCGAGGCCCACCTGGGGGGGCAGGGGAGGTTCCGCCGAGAGGGCGGGCTCGGGGAGGTGTACGGCGAGGACTGGGGCATCATCGACGCCCGCAAGCTGCTGGAGCGCTACCCCAAGCCCTGATGGGGCGCGCGGCGAGTGCACCCGACAGCGGGGGGCGCAGGGTCCGATCCGATTTCGTCCTGGTGAGGCCCTGGTGTGCTCACCGAGGGATCGGGCAGGCGACCACATCCGGCACCCGCCCCAGGGCATCCACTCCGCAACCCACCTGACGCTGCCGTCGTAGTCGACGCTGCCCTGGTGGTCGACGGATTCATATACCGCCCGTACAGCGAGCCCAGCAGCATAGCCAACGTAATCAAATGCCAAGTCCACCTGGGTGGCCCTAGGTCCGGGATCTGGGCGGTGCCCATCACCACGGACAAGGAAGCGGACTGATGGGTGAGTGACCAAAGACCTGCTGCGCCGACCATGCCGCGAGCTGTGAGAACGATGGATGCATAGCGCTCGCCTATGTGCACTAAAGTGTGCACTAAAACGAGTCGCCGCGTCCTTTCGCCCTCTCTATAACCGATCCCGAGATATCCGTAACTCTGCGATCTTTATAGGATTTTTTGGTCGGGGTGAGAGGATTTGAACCTCCGACCACCTGAACCCCATTCTTGACGACAGATAGTAGACGATTGTTTTTTCGATACTTTTCCGGGACGTCCGTTGCAACTGCTGCACCACATTGCCCCACCATGCGGGACCGAATCCCGCAAATCTCCCGCGCCCAGGAAACGCTCCATGTGACACCACCCCACCCCGAACAAGCTCCAGCGACTTCACCTCAACGGCATGGCCAAGGCACTTGCTGAGCAGCCGACTGCGCCAGGCCTAACTCAAACACAACGCCTGCCACGAGGACCTCGACTACCGCGCCCCGCGCGGCCTCTACACGGCCCCGATGGCCGAGCTGAGCAGCTGCCGTTGGCTGTGCGAGGGCAGCCAGCTGATCAGCTATGGCCCCACCACTGGCGTGGGTAAGACCTGGATCGCCTGTCCGCTGGCCCAGAATGCCTGCCGCAAGGGTTACACCATGCTGTACCTGCGCCTGCCCCGGTCGTTCGAGAACCTCGCGCTCGCCCACGGCGACGGTCACTTCCCTTAGCTGATGAGCAGCTACGCCAAGACCGACCTGATCGTGCTCGACGACTAAGGTCTATTTATGCTCGGCGCCGAGCAGCACCGCGACCTGTTGGAACTGCTCGACGATTTCCACGGCCGCCGATCCACCGTTGGTGACCTCCCTACTCCCTGGGATGGCGCTGTAGGTCAGACTTCAGGTCAAGCGCCGGGGATGGCAAAGAGAACTCCCTGACTCTCTCTTTCGTCTTGCGTCCTGCAGTGACGGCCCTCTGCTCGCCGGTGGTCGCTCATTCCCCGGGCGCCACCATGCTAGACTATCTGGGTTTTTGGTCGTCAGCTGAAGCCCCATGCACCTGCCTCATGCCTTCAATGCACGCGGACTGTTTCAATATCTGGCCGGCTGGATGCGGCATCGGCCGCATACGGTGGAAGGCCGAGCGCATAAGGTCCTACAACGTGCCTATCAAGTCTTGTACCACTTGGACAAAGCGGACGAGCTGGCAACGGTAGCGTTCGGCCAGTTCACGGCGTGGGCCAGCTCCGCAGGCACTCTGCCCGAGAATATTCACGGGTGGTCACCACAGACTGCGGCCGTCATCATCGGGTTGTCCGCTGCCTTCCGAGCAATACGGATTCTTCAGAATGAGGCGTGGATGCTTGCGCGGGACGCTCATGGGGTCCATGCGAGCAACGCCCCAAAGAGCATGCATGACGCGTATAAGGGAATCCGGCCCTTGCGAGACGGGAGACAAAAAGCCTGGACCCGCAGTATCCCTCTACCGGTACGCCAAGCCATCAGCGACTACTGGACGACGTCCGGGAACCGCCTTGCCGACCACCGAGACGTAGACCAACACCATGAATCCCTCGCGAAGGGCTGTCAGCTCCTCGGGCAAAGCGGGACGATATCCAGACTGGCCATTTGGCTCCCAGATAACCCTGAGCAGAAGGCGCCGAAGCAGTTTTCGTATGAACGCCAAACCGACGCACTCGCCCTAGCGCGTTCCGACTTCATGGCCATTCACGACCTCATCGAGACCCTTGCTCGCCTCGATGGCGCTCAACCGAAGCAAGTCGACTACCACGTCGATTTTGTCCCGCATGTAGAACACCGCCCCGGCATCGCAAGCCCAACCGCCCTCGTACTGCTGGACGTTGAAGATACCAAAGGGCTGCTATTTGCCCACAATGAGCACGGCAATATAACCATCCGTGATTTACCCGACCCGAAGATCAACGGGCAGGTTTAGTAATCCCGCCCTACCCGAAGATGGTCCGGGGTGGGGAGGATTGTCGTCCGACGTAACCGTCACCAGGTCGCACCGGATGTCGGTGTGGGCAGTGCATGTCCCGTTCTACAGCGATTGGAGCTCTATCCGTAAAGACACCGTTCCCACCCTCCTGTCGGCTCCACCCTCGGTTACGCCAGGACGGCAAAGGGACTGCCCGGCCAACATGGAAGCTCAGATCCTGCGGCGCCCTGTGTGGGGGGCGTTGCCTTCTTTCTCCGTTCGGACACAACACCAAATGGAAAGCTGCAGATGTCGAAAGAGATTAATCCCCCGCCATCCTTACCAGAAGACTCCCATCCATACAGTGTCAACGTCTCGCTCCGGCTTGGTAGCGATGTAGAGCTTGACTTGCCTGACAGCGACGTTCGTCTCCCGTTTACAGAGGATACTACGCTAAGGATTGTCAAGAAGGATGCGAATCACCAAGAACAGGCCCTGTCAATAACGCGGATGGCTGTGCTCTTGGAAGCGTTTCCATCGGCTTGCGAAGCAGAACGCGCAGGGAAGCTCTTAATACTTTCAATTCTATGGGTAGCCGCATCTAAGCGAGTGACTGTAGAGTTTGAGAAGCGGACCGGGGCGTACCCGTTTGCTGTATTAGACCGGACGCGCTCTGAAGGGCCATCAATGCGGGGGAGTGGCCGAACCTTTCACGTCATGAAGCCAGAGGAATTCTCTTCGATCGCCGGTGAGGCATTTGAACTTGGAAAAGAGGCTGGGCCACAGATTATAACGTCGATGGAATTTTACGCCTCTGCGAATATGGAATACACAGAGCGGTCCCGTTTTATTGGACTCATGACAGCGCTCGAAGCGTTGGCTGTTCAATGTGACTACGGCGATGAGGTCGCTTTAGTTCTCAAGGATTTGGCGTTGCAACTGGAAACCTGTCCATCTCTTGAAGGCGATGACAAGAAAGTCTTGAGGAGTTCTCTGGCGGGCCGGATAAGAAACCTCCGCGAAGAATCGGTTCGCCAGGCGATACTCCGAGTCGTGAAGCAGTACATTGACGACGAGGATACTGTTGGATTCATCGACAAAGCATACGGCGTCCGCAGCAAGATTCTTCATGAGGGGCTGCAGGCAACTCAGCTGCATCAGATGACGTATCGGCTAGAGGACACAATGAGGCAGATTTATTCAACGATCCTAGGGCAGCGACTATCTCGGCCTCCTCTGCAAAGCTAGTCGGCCATCCCCGAATTAAGCCTTGTCGCGTTTAACACACGCATCAATCGCGCTGTTCACGGACGCTCGTAGCGGTATCGGTCGGCACTGAGCGCGGTGTCCCACCGTCCCCGGGCAATCCCTCCTCAGGTTCTTCGTCTTTTCGTTAGCCTCAGCTACAGGGAGGGGCCGCTGGGTGGATCACGTCATTTCTTTAGCGATATAGCTGTCAGTGAAAGTCGGACGCGGCGACTCCGGAGGAGTTTTCGGCAACATATCGCGAGTGATGACCTCGCCGATGTCCGGAAAACTCAAGCCATAAGCCACCGAAAGACGCTGGTACACCGAATTTCCGATGCCGTCCCCTTCCAGGCTTTTCGGCTTCTCCATCGAAATTTCTCGTAGACGGAGCGACGTGCCGGAACGTGGATCGTTGATGAACCTTATGAACCGCTTGTAAAGCCCGATTGATCTTCCACCCCCGCACAGCAGAAACGGCAGTTCCCGCCACGTTCCTTCGCTATGGCCCGTTATAGCCCTGACACCGAGCACAATTTCGTCCCACAAGAGCCTTCCGAACCTTCGGTAGAACTCCTTGTCGGAGGTTTCCTCCGGATACTCGGCTCCGACCAGATAGTCTTCGATGTCGTCCGGAACAGCTGCCGGCATGACGTTCTTTGTAAGCATACGCCGAAATTTAGCCTCGATATTCCTTCCCTTGTCTTTGCCAGTCAGCTGACTGATGTGCCATTTGAGCCTGTGCCTGTGCAACACATACACCCCAAGCTTTTCGACAGCCGACGAAATGAATATGAACTGAGTCTCACCCGAGCGGAGTTCTTTCACCCGGAATATGGACCCATCCACCGTCCCACCTCCCACGTCCACCAGCATGAAGGTCGTCAGGGTCCGGTCCCATAGGTCCGACTTCGGGTACCCGTAGATCTGCGCTCCAATCTCAGGGTAGATCCCGATCTGGTCGGCGTGAACGACCTTTCCAGTAGGCCCTGAAACGACGTTGTTCTCCGACTTCCATGCCCGCTGCACGTTCGCGAGCGCGCGCTCTATACCGCGCACCTCGACATTGCGCCCCGGAAGCTCCGCCAGCAACATCGCGGCCCACAAAAGTTTCGTGAACGTTTTCACCATTTCACGGTCGTCGAGATTGCGCGCGGGCAATCCCATATTGACGAACCACAAAGGGGTCACTCCGGCGAACTCGTCCGCCTTGTTCGCCGTGATCCAAGCCTTTACGTACCTAATCACCAGAGCCAGGAACGCGACCACAGCTACCGCGTGCCCTCCTGGCATATCCCGCATCAACAACGGAACTTTCAGGTTTCCGGCCAGGCTTCCGTCCTCGGCGAGGTTGAACGCTTCCTCTTTTCTCCAAACCTTCGTCGCAAGAATGTACGGATTCGCCGCCTTCCCAGAGAGCGGGACCGCCCAAGCCTTGCCGCTACCCGGTTCCTGAACCACCACCTTGCAATAAGCTGTCCCGAAGTCTAAACCGATCACCAGTTCGATCTCGTCTTGCGCGTCTTCCTGAAAGCCCTCACCCTCAACCGCGTGCAAAACAGCCGAGCAAAAATGTTCCCGGTCGTCCTTCAGCGCGTCTTCGTTGATCGAAACATCTCTATCTATGATCAATTCGGTCGTCGGCTGCGCTTTTGCATTCAGGGACTTCACTTTCTTGGGCTTACCCCACTCCAGAAAGCCGTCTCCGCTGATTCTAAGCTTCCTTTTGCCGTCGGAATCGATATAAACGTTCGCGGGCAATGTCGCGCGCACCTTTGCCCCGCGGACCCGCCTCTTTTCCCTCCGTTTTCTTCGCGCCTCGGCTTGGTAGGGGTATGCATCTTTCTTGAGCGGGGTCACACCATCATACGCCTCCTTGAGCAACTGCTCGTCGCTTCGCGCCTTCGGCTTCGCCGTTCTTGCCTGTTTCTGCTCATTTTCTTTCGTAGCGCCCGAAGCTTCATTCTCCGGGGTGCCGCCCTGCGCTGCCATCGCTGCTTTAAATGCTTCCTCCATCGCACCCGAGTGATCGGAAGGGTACCGCCCTACGGCCTTCGGTGTGCGCCTTTTGTTACCTTTCGACATGGACAGCCACCGTCGTCACGTTCGCCTGTTCCGTACTGATTGTCCTCTGCTTCTCGTACAATGGCTTGCGCAAGCTCAGATACTCTCGACGTTTTGCTATGCGGCCCTTGTTCGCTTTAATCATCCGCGATTCGCCCCTCATCCTTTGCTGGTCTATCGTCTGCTGAATTCGTCGGATTTCCGAATTCACCTTATCGGTCAGGGATCTAACCAGAAAGTCCACGCGGTCGTCGTTTTCCATCTCCATCAACCTGGCATATTCGGCGAACCGGTCGTCCAAGTCGTCCAGAAGTTGCTGAAACCCGTCCAGGGCCTCCTGGCTCGTGACCCGACTTCTCGCGGCCGGCCAGTCCTCTCCCTTTTCCACGGCGGCGTTCAGTAGATTCTCCGCGTCATCGTCGCCTAGGAGAACGCCATCGTCCAGCCGCATTCCTTTGAATACGAGCTTCTCCACCGTCCTGGAGCCTCTCGTACTCCACATCTGCGACGTCACGAGGTAGACGCCTTCCGACAGGCCCGAGATGTCAATAGACGACAACTTCGCGGCCACTAGGGGGTGAAAGCGCATGTCGTCCACCCGGCTAATAATGAACCGCACGAGCGGGTGGTACTGGTTGATCACCTCATGGCGACGGGACGAAAAATCCACTCGGTTGGCGAATACGCACCGAACCCTGCCTCCCGCGTGCCCGCGCGCAAGGTGCGTCGTCCCGAGGTTCCTTGTATTTTCCAGGTAATGTTGGAGTTCAACCCTCGCACTTTGCGAGAGCCCGATCTCTACCGTGAGCGGGTCGTCCGCTAGCCGTATCAGCTCTGTGCCCGGAAACTGCTCCTCGAGGGCGTCCCGCACGTAGGTCCAAAGGTCCCGCCCGTCGATATAGCGGCGCATCTCCCGCGCCGCCTTCACTTTGTTCAGAACGTAGTCCCCGTGTGCCGCCAGATGGGCGGCCTCCTCTTCGAGCTCCTCCTGTTGGCGCTTCGTAAACTCTACGGCCATCCGGGTCTGCTCAATGCGCTCGACCTCTTGTTCCGGAGTCAAATCGTGGCTGAGGAGATAGAAGGCCATTTCCCGGATCTTTTCGCCCAGCACCGACTCGATGTCCCCCAGCGCCTGCTGGAAGACGTCGAGGCGCTCGAAAAGGCGGTCGTAGACGCGGTCATCCAGCGTGCCGGCGTAAAAAAAATTTAAGATATGAATTCTATCCGCCCGCTGTCCGATGCGGTCTATGCGGCCGATGCGCTGCTCGACGCGCATCGGGTTCCATGGAAGGTCATAGTTGACGAGAAATGACGAAAACTGCAGGTCCACGCCCTCACTCGCGACCTCCGAAGCGAGCAAGATTTTCATGCGCGTACTCTTGCGGAAGCGCTCGATCATGTCGTGCTTGCTCCCGCGCATGCCACCCATCAAAAGCATCGCTTCGATACCGTTCTCCTGCATTCTCTCGTGCAGATAACGCAACGTCTCCCGATAATAGGAGAACAGGACGACCTTGTTATCGGGGTATCGCTTCCAGTACTCCGTGAGTTTCTGGATCAGTACGCCGTACTTGGAATCGCCCTGCTTGAGCAGCTCGAAGGTCCCGATCTCTTCGACCGCCTCAGACAGTTCCGCAACCAAGGGGCCGGTGGTTGCCCTTTTGTCGGTATCCTCGACGCCGCTCTCGAAGGAGAGGTTATCGTCGGGTTGCTCGATCCGCTTGTTTTTCCAGGCGCGAAACGCGGCCGGCATAGAACTGCACATCTGACGCTGGGGTATGGTCAGGATGAATCCCTCGCTGAGGTCTCTGTCCCAACAGTAACGCCTAACCAAGCTGGTCACCTCGGAATAGAACTCCTGCTCCATCCCGTTCATTTCCACTTCAGGCGCCACAGGGTCGCGGATGACCCTATTGGTCTGCACGTCTCGTTTTCTCGTACGGTTTACCACACGCGCCAGCAGGTTCACCCGTTCGATTCGCGTGGCGTAACTCTCCCTGGCGGCCGGCTCGGTTAAAGTCGAGTCGTCCGGCGGACTCTCCTTCAGGTACCTGAGCTGGCGGTTTCCGTGCAAGAGCGGGTGGCTAAGACACGCGTCCAGTCCCTGCACGAACTCGTCGCGGCTCATGCCCTTGCGCCGAAGTCCCCCCGCCATCTCCACCAGTGGCCGGTTGGCCGTGAGCACGTCCTGGAAGGCGGACTCGAACTGGAAATTTTCCGAGTCGATCAGCGCCAGGAGATGAAAGAGGTCCTTGCTGCGAAGCTGAATCGGCGTGGCGGAAAGCAACAGCAGGTGCTCAGCAATCTCCCTGACCAGAGAGGCGAGCTCGTGGGTCTGGGTGTCGGGGTTTCGTAGGTAGTGGGCCTCGTCGATCACCACGCAGTCGAACAAGGGCTCACCGGGCTCCGTCGCGGCCAGGAATCGCGCCAATTCGGCGGGTCCCGACTTCTTCTCCGGCTCGCCCTCCCACCCGCGCGGAGGGCGTGCGCCCTGCATGGATGCGATGGCGGCAAAACCGTCGATGGTGCGGGTACGCTGTTTCCGAAGTAGGTCTAGCAACTCCTGCGCGTTGCAGATATCGGCTCGGACCCCGAATCGATGCGCCAACTCTGCCTGCCACTTCTCCCTGAGCACGGCGGGGCACAGCACCAGCAACCGGTTGGCGTCCAGACGCGCTCGCAGCTCCGTCCA
>Ga0055448_10000414_pt1 | contig 10924 bp, 7 predicted proteins | sample China_Galinas_PW_4_FD_57744 | JGI IMG/M metagenome (GOLD analysis project Ga0055448, IMG submission 57744) | Wetland microbial communities from San Francisco Bay, California, USA, that impact long-term carbon sequestration - China_Galinas_PWA_D2 | ecosystem: Environmental > Aquatic > Marine >... | reverse complement strand
ATAAAAGACCTTAGAAAGAGAGTTTTTAGGAATGTCAGATTGTCAGGCCTGACCCGCTTTCTGACCCGCTTTTTGACCCGCTTTTGACCCGCTTTCCTTGCCGAAACAATGCGCTCATGGAAAAATCTAAATGGAGTGAATGGAATCGCGGTAGCGATTAAAGTGGTTAGCCCCGTGTGCAATGATGAGGCCAATAGGCCTTATCATGGAACGCGGGGTTAAGATTAATACCACTGTCGCCACGGATGTGGCGACAGGAGCATTTCTCCCTGGATAAGGTCCGTGAATACGTTAAAAACCAAGAGCAGCATCATGCAGTGATGAGTTTTGAGGAGGAATATATGCAGTTTCTCCAGAATTGTGCCGTTACATATGACGGGCGGTTTCTGCTTGGCTAAATATTCTATCGCTGCATCCGCGGCTATAGCGAATAGACCATCCCCACCCCGCGTTCCACGATAAGGCCTGCCGGCCTTATCGTTTCACACGGAGCTAACCACTTTAATCGCTACCGCGATTTCATTTGAAAAATTCCTAGATAGTGTCGTTAAGAAATTTTGAATTCGATAGTATGTTCTCTTTATTTGCGCTTGAAAGGAGAAGTCTCCATGAATACCCTTGCACATCGTCGCTATCTGGAGAGCTATCTCATGACGACACTATCTAAGCCATCTTTTCTGAACTCTTAACGCCAGCTAGAGTTTTTGCATATCCTTATTTATTTTAAGTTTTTCTTGTGACCTCTTGGCTTCAGTGGTAACTTGATTTGAACCCAAAAGTTGAGCAGAGCATGAAGAAATTGCAAGAGGTCATCGTTGTCGGAGGTGGATTAGCAGGTCTTGCTTGCGCTATGCGGTTGGCAGAAAATGGCCTTAGAGTAAAAGTTGTTTCTGTCACCAAAGTGAAGCGCTCTCACTCCGTTTGCGCCCAAGGAGGCATTAATGCCGCCATGAATATGAAAGGAGAAAATGACTCTCCTTTAATTCATGCGTATGACACGATCAAGGCTGGTGATTTTTTGGCCAATCAGCCTCCCATCTTGGAGATGTGTCTTGCAGCTCCTAAAATTATTCATATGCTCGATCGATTTGGGTGCCCTTTTAACCGCACTCCCACTGGACATTTAGACGTTCGCCGTTTTGGAGGTACCCTCTATCATCGCACTGTTTTTTGCGGAGCTTCGACAGGTCAACAGCTTCTTTATACTTTAGATGAGCAGGTGCGTCGTCATGAGACCAAAGGTTTAGTTGAAAAGTTTGAAAACCACGAGTTTTTAAGATTGGTGCGTGATGCAGAGGGGCGTGCACGCGGCATTGTGGTGATGAATTTGTTTAATCTAAAGCTCGAGGTTTTAAAAGCAGATGCTGTTGTTTTTGCGACAGGAGGCCCGGGCTTGATCTTTAAAATGTCGACAAACTCCACTTTTTGCACAGGCGCGGCCAATGCTAGGTTATATATGCAAGGAATGCATTATGCTAATGGAGAATTTATTCAAATTCATCCCTCTTCAATCCCCGGACATGACAAGCTGCGCTTGATTTCTGAATCTGTTAGAGGAGAGGGGGGGCGCATTTGGGTGTATGGTGACTCGAGTAAGCAAATTGAGACTCCCAAAGGAGAGATGATTCCATGTGGAACAACGGGGGAACCTTGGTATTTCTTGGAAGAGATGTATCCTGGCTATGGAAATTTGGTGAGCCGTGATGTGGGCGCAAGAGAGGTGTTGCGTGTTTGTGAAATGGGGCTTGGTATCGATGGAAAAATGCAAGTGCATCTCGATGTGACAGAACTTTCTGAAGAAAAACAGCATAAGCTAGAAGCTGTGCTTGATATCTATCAGAAATTCACAGGTGACGATCCGCGAAAGGTGCCGATGAAGATCTTTCCGGCGGTGCATTATTCAATGGGTGGGGCTTGGGTGGACTGGCCTGCTGCGGATGATCTCGATCGACAGAGCCGCTTTCGCCAGATGAGCAATATTGCGGGCTGCTTTAATTGTGGAGAGTCCGATTATCAGTATCATGGAGCGAATCGGCTTGGCGCAAATTCTTTGCTATCATGTATTTATAGTGGACTTGTTGCGGGAGATGAGGTGCCGCGCTATCTTGCAACAGTGGAAAGCTGTTATGAAGATCTGCCCGAAAGTATGTACAAAGAGGCTGTAGAAATTGAAGAGCTATTTAAAAAAGATCTTCTTTCGAGAACGGGATGTGAAAATGTGCATGTGCTCCACGAGGAACTTGCCGCTTTAATGGTCTCCCATGTAACGGTGAGGCGAAGTAATGTAGATTTATTAAGAACACTGAATCAGATCAAAGAAATTCGGGAGCGATATCAAAATATTCAACTCGATGATACAGGTGTTTTTGCCAATCAAACCTACCAATTTGCTCACCAATTTGTATCGATGTTAGAGCTGGCGCTTGTGATGACAAAGGGAGCTTTGCTTCGAGATGAGTTTAGGGGAGCACATTATAAACCTGAATTTCCCGAAAGAGATGATGCGCACTTTTTAAAAACAACGATTGCAAAGTATGCCAGAGAAGAACCAGAAATTTTTTATGAGCCTGTAGATACGCGTCATTTAGAGCCTATTTTACGCGATTATACAGTCGCTAAAAAGGTAAAGCCAAGTTTAAAAAACATACCGGAGCATATACAGCTACCCTTATGAAAAAAGAGACTTATATCCTTAAAATCTACCGCGGTAATCCTGGGCATCAATATTGGGAGGAGTTTGAGCTCCCCTTGCGTCCAGGAGAAAATGTGATTAGCGGACTGATGGAAATCCAGAAAAATCCAATGAATCGCAAAGGAGAAAAGGTGACGCCGGTAGCTTGGGAGCAAGGCTGTTTAGAGGAAGTTTGTGGTTCTTGCTCTATGCTAATCAATGGTTTCCCGCGACAATCGTGCACAGCTTTAATTGCAAATTATATTCGAGATACGGGAAAAAATACGATCACGCTCGCTCCTTTTACAAAATTTCCGCTGATTCGCGATCTGATGGTGGATCGCTCACGCATGTTTGAGAATTTAAAAAAAGTGCATGGGTGGATTGATACAGAAGGGTCTAAGGAAGAAGGACCTGGGCCTCTTATTTCGCAAGATAAGCAAGAGGTGATGTACACTCTTTCTACTTGCATGACATGCGGGTGCTGCTCAGAAGGGTGTCCTCAGGTGAATAAGCGTTCTAAGTTTATCGGGCCGGCTCCCATTTCTCAAGCGCGCCTTTTTAATGCGCACCCAACAGGTAAAATGCAAAAAAGTTCTCGTCTGCGCCCTCTGATGCAGGAAGGGGGGATTAGTGATTGTGGGAATGCACAAAATTGTGTAGAGGTTTGTCCTAAAAATATTCCTTTAACAGATAGCATTGCGGTGATAGGAAGAGATGTGACTTTGCAAGCTCTTCGGGATGTCTTTAGCTTCCCAGATAGAGAGCAATAGGTTATATTCTTTGGCTATGAAACGGTTAAGCTTTCTTCTTTTTATCAAGGCAGGGGTTTTAGCTTTACTCATTCTATTTTACTCTATTGGACTTGCACCTGATGAGGCGCAGTACTGGACTTGGAGTCAAAAGCTTGATTGGGGTTATTACTCAAAACCTCCTCTTATTGCGTGGCAAATTTGGTTTACAACGACCTTTTTAGGGAATTCAGCGCTGGGGGTCCGTTTTGGCGCTCTTGTCATTGGTTTCTTTATTGCAATTGCTGTTTATGCGGTGGCTCGCGCTGCTAAACTCTCTCAGAATACCGCTTTTTGGGCAGGGGTTGTGACAGCTTTTTCGCCTCTGGGTATTTATCTCTCTTTTGCTGCTACAACAGATGGAGGGGCGATCTTGTTTATGACGCTTGCTGCTGCAGTTGTTGTAAAGGGGATACAAGAAGAAGAAGGACCGAATTATCCACTTGCAGGGGTCTGTATTTTAATCGGTGGGCTGTATAAGTGGAGCGCGTTTGTTTTTTGGCCCTTTGCACTGCTTTTTTTCTTTTTTTTCAAAGGGATGCGTAAACCAAGTATCTTTATTGGAATACTGATTTCTCTTGTGGCATTTTTGCCTTCGATTTATTGGAACATGTCTCACGATTGGGCTACCTTTCGGCATGTGAGCCACGCGCTTGGAGAGACTAAATCGGGGAATTTTTGGGATTTTTTGGGCGCGCAGATTGGGCTGCTCTCCCCGGTATTTTTTGTGTTGCTAGTGATGAGTTATTTCTATCGCTTGAAAAGTCGAGAACTCTATTTTTGTGCCGCCTTTCCTGCGGCTGTGTTGATCTATTTGGGGATGGCGCTGTTTCAAAAAATGCAGCCTAATTGGGCCGCTTATCTCTACCCTCCGGGACTTGTTCTTGTCGCATGGATGGGGTGTGAACGCCTGCATAAGGGGAGAATTTGGTTGCATCTCGGCACGTGGATTTCGATTGCAATGGGAGTAGTTTTATTTTCTGTTCCGTGGATTCAACAGCATACAGCTCTTCCTGTTCCTTATAAGCTCAATCCATTTAGGCAGTCGATGGGGTGGGAGAACCTGACCAAAGTGCTGGAAGAGGCTGGGTACAATCCTGAAAAAGATTTTTTATTTGGGGACAAATATCAAACAGCTTCTCTACTCAGTTTTTATAGCCCATCACAAAAACGGGCGTATTACTTTAATATTAGCCAGACGCGCAAAAATCAGTTTTCCTACTGGCCGCAAATGGAGATGGAGCAGGTGGGCAAAACGGGTTATTTTGTAGTGCTCGAAAATACTCAACAAGAGTCTTTAAATTGGTATGAAAAGCACTATGTGGAGCGCTTAGGTCCTTTTTTTGAACACGTAGAGTATAGGGGAGCCTATCCACTCTATTTTGCAGCAGGCACACCTGTAAAATATGCACTTATATTTGAGTGCAAAGACTATCTAGGAGAGGCTCCGGTCACGGAAGCAAAATATTAGTGGTTGTTTTACGATGCGGTTTTAGGAGAAGCTTTTCAACTTGGTTAAAAGGCATAAGTTGAGCATTTAGAGTGTTTTGCATGTGTTCTATCAATTGATCAATGAGATTTTGTTTCTCGGGGAACAACGCTTTTAGGGTGCATAAAAACTCGGTGTGTTCTCGATCTTTTCGATATTCAGGTCGTTTGTTGGGCAGGCGGAGGTAGTGCATGTTATCCGTTGAGTAATCCCATAAAAAAGAGGTGTGATGTAGCCATCGCTCTCTTTGTATATACTGCGCATTGCCTCCAAATTTGAGCTCTCCAAAGACGTAGTCATTTTCACGCACTTGAAATTGGGGAAACAGAGGTTTATAAAATTGCTCTGTCCAATTAAGGATGGGCTTTGGCTGAAGCGGCAGATTAAATGTTGAACGGTTACAGATAAAGGTCACAAAAACGGTCTGTGCATCTACAAAGACTGTGCCGCCTCCGCTAAAGCGCTTGATCACTTCAATTTCAGCAGTGTGTACGCGCTCTGTATAGAGAAGCTCTTCGGGTTTCCCCGAAATACCCATGACAATGGCGGGAGAAGAGCCCGTATTGACAATACACCAGTTGCGCTCATCTGCACGCAACAGCGCCTCTTCTAGCTTGAGCTGGTCGAGTATGGGAGTGTTTTCGAGCTTAAGAAGATGAAACATATTTTTGTAACGCGATCATTAAAACTTGAACATCTGCGGGCGAAACCCCGCTGATGCGAGAGGCTTGTCCCACTGTTTGTGGAGAGAAATAAGAGAGCTTTTCCTTTGCTTCATTACGCATTCCAATAAGGGAGGAAAAATTAAATCGTGAGGGAATTTTCAAGTTTTCAATCCGCATGAAGCGATCAATGTCTGTTTGTTGGCGTGAGATATAGCCGGCATATTTGAGGTGAAGTTCAATTTGAAAATTGAGAGCCTTACCAAAATCTTTGAGATCTTCGGGGTAGGTTTTAAGCAAGAGGGTGTAGGTGTTTTCGGGGCGACAGAGTAGTTGTGCTAAAGAAGCTCCTTTTCCTTCGATTTGCTTGTGTACTTTGTGGAGACGGGCTGTTTCTGATGCGATGATTTGTTGTTGGTCTAGAACCGCTTGGTGTCGCTCTTTGCTAATGAGACCAAACTGATACCCATAGTGAGAGAGTCTTTGATCCGCATTATCTTGTCGCAGCAATAAACGGTGCTCAGCGCGCGAGGTGAACATGCGGTATGGCTCATCTAGATCTTTTGTGACAAGATCATCGATCATCACTCCGATGTACGCTTCATGCCTTTTTAAAATAAAGGGGGATTTGTTTTGGATTTTAAGTGCTGCGTTAATCCCTGCCATGAGTCCTTGCGCAGCGGCCTCCTCATACCCGGTGGTTCCGTTGATCTGGCCTGCAAGGTAGAGCCCTTGCACTTTTTTAGTTTCAAGTGTTGCACCGATTTGACCACTTTTAACGTAATCGTACTCAATTGCATAAGCTGGACGCATCACCTCAGCATTTTCAAGTCCAGTGATGGAGCGTAGCATCTCTAGCTGCACATCAAAGGGGAGTGAGGAGGAGATTCCATTTACATACACTTCTTCTGTTTGAAGCCCTTCGGGTTCAAGAAAGATTTGATGCCGCTCTTTATCGGCAAAACGGACGATCTTATCCTCAATAGAGGGGCAGTACCTGGGGCCAACGCTCTGGATCTTCCCGGAATACATGGGCGATCGATGCAAATTTTTTTCGATGATCGCTTTTGTATTTGCAGTTGTATAGGTGATCCAACAAGAGATTTGCGGCAGCTTTGGACGTGCTTGCTCCTCAAATGAAAAGCAGACTCCATTTTCTGGAGGTTGTTCCTCAATTTGAGAAAAGTCGATGGAGCGTTGATTGATGCGAGGGGGAGTGCCTGTTTTTAGCCGTCCTAGCTTAAATCCTCTCTCTTCTAAGCACTTTGAAAGGCCGATAGAGGGTTTATCTCCCGCTCTGCCTCCTGCAAAATGCTTCTCTCCAATGTGCAACAACCCTTGCATAAAGGTGCCGGCAGAGAGAATGACGCTCTTTGCGCTATAAAAAATCCCTTCTTGAGTAGAAACTCCGGTAATCGCGTTGTTTTCCACGTGGAACTCTAGAGTGGTTCCTTGTTGAATATAAAGATTAGGGGTTTGTTCGAGACGATGTTTCATCTCAAATTGGTAAGCAACCTTATCTGTTTGAGCTCTTGGCGCCCAAACAGCAGGACCTTTTGTTGCGTTGAGCATACGGTATTGGATCGCGGTGCAATCGGTCACTTTGCCCATTTCGCCACCCAATGCATCAATTTCGCGCACCATGTGCCCCTTGCCAATGCCGCCAATAGCTGGATTACAGCTCATTTTGGCAATAGTATCGAGATTCATGGTGAGCAAAAGCGTAGAGACGCCGCATCTAGCAGCAGCTAAAGCGGCCTCGCACCCCGCATGCCCTCCTCCTACAACGATGACGTCATACTGGCTTGGATAGTGCCACATAAAGGTCTATTTTGTTTTATGGCGGTCGCGACGGCGGCGTTTTTTTCGCTTGTGCTTGGCGATTTTACATTTTCGTTTCTTTTTAACAGATGACATAGTGCTCTCATTAGGCAATAAAGGAAGTAGAGAGGATAAGGACTCTTGCATATACTTTCAAGTTTTTTAATGCGTTATTTCTGTCTCAGTCGATATGGTTGTGTAAAAACATGTATTAATTATTTTAAAACAAAAAATTCATACGTGCTTAATACTTTAATCTTAAAATGGTAATATTAAATAAAATGGTTTTAATATGTTTAAATTATCATCCGATCGGTTTATTTCGCATGCGTCTCTTAGTCCGCAGCCTCACGTCATGTCCAAGAAGGCATTATCAGTCACATCGCTAACTCATAAGTTCTTTCATTTCCATCTTATAGGAAGCTCTCAAAAATTGACTGATAGGCAGTTTCTTTATACTCCTTCTCGCCAATTGGTGGAAGAATACTGCTCTGCGGTACAAAATTCAGATCGAGCGGAGGCTCTTTTAAATGAAAAGGGGGAAAAAGAGGGGGATTATGTATTATTTAGAGAAAATGGCGTGGTCAAACTGTTTTGTATCGATGCAAATGATGAAATTAAATGCTTCTCTCTAAAAGAGGAAGAGGGAGATTTAGGACGACTCAATTTTTCTCACTTTCCAAAGCTCACACAGCCACTGTTGCCGCCGTGTAGTTCTCTCAACTCTTCAGCTTTGCATCACTCTATATTAGGTTATCGCTCTTTCTCTTTGCTCTCCTCTATTCACAATGGGGACATAAACCGCGCTTTTCCATCGGCTGAATTGGGAATGATTCAAGATGTGGCGGAGTGGGTCCAAGAGTATCGGGGACTGGTGCGATTTCATCCTTCTGTTTTTTACAAAACGTTGGGACATTTTTTCGGTTTGCAGGGAGAGCACCGTTATTATTTTCAGGGGATGGGGGATGTAGGGATTAAAGAGCATCGAATGGAATTTAATATGATGACATCCGGATTGGCAAAAAATCTCATTACTTCACAAATAGTAGACTATTTACCCAAATCTAAGTTGAGTAAGAATATTAAGAAAAAGTTGGCCCTGATGTCTAAAAATAGCTTTTATATGAGCGCCCATGGGGCGATTGGTCCTTCGGTTCCTCAAGCGATGAAATTGCTCCGCCAAGGTGTTCCAATCGCTCTTTTTACTGGTTGGGGAGAGCATAAGGTGAATCTTGTTTTGAATGACAAACAATTGATTTTCATTAATAAGTCAGACCCTGCTCAACCGGGGATGCGTGTGTTTGATATAATGGAGCCAATCACAGAAGAGCGCTTGTCGACACTCTTAAGTTATTCCCAAGAGTCTCAATTCCCAGCTATGGGGGAATTTTCAGATTTAGAGGCGCTTTTAAAGCTGAAATTAAATAGATGGATTTCGGGGAAATTGCAAAAAGCAGATATTTGTGCCATTGCTAATGGGAAATCGATATTTGATGCAGGACAAATTTTGTTAGGAGTGAGTGATGCACAAGCCAAAGTGGAGCATAAAGCGTGTTGGCAAGAGGCGAGACTCTATTGGTTAGATGTTTTTATGATGTTGATGGACAAGGAAGGGTCTGATCCCGCACTCAAACAAGAAATGTATTTTTCTCTTCTCTTTTTGACCTTCAAATTGGCCAAAAAGAAACAAATTCTTGGGAGACTCCCTTCGACAGACTCTCAAGTGGTAGATAGATTGAAACAAAAGGTGTTGGATTTACAGGCGCGTGGAGAGGATCATTCCTATTTGCATGTGATTCAAGATTTAATGGAAAATCGACTCGAACCTTCAATGATTGAAGCTTCTCACCAAGAGGTGTTAGCTCAAGCAAGCATCCTATACACACATCACTATAAATTGGCAAAAGAGTTGTCAGGTACATCCACCTGAATCGGCGTATAATTGCGAAATTGAATGAGCTCTTTGACAAAGGTTAGGTGGATGCTGCCTACACCTCCATGTCTATTTTTACCCACGATTACCTCAGCCATGCCAGGTTTATCATTCGGGTCGTAGTATTCTCTACGGAGCAAGAAGGTGACAATATCGGCATCTTGCTCGATGCTACCACTTTCACGCAGATCGCTCATCATAGGGCGGTGGCCGGCTCGATCTTCTACCTTACGAGAGAGCTGGGAGCAGCAGATGACAGGAATGTTAAGCTCTCGTGCAAGTGTTTTCAGCATACGTGAAATCTCAGAAATTTCACTTTGTCGACTTTCCATCGTACGGGAGGATCCAGAACCTGAGATGAGCTGGAGATAGTCAATGACAAGTAAGCGAATGCCATAGCTCTCTTTCATCCTACGGGCGCGCGCTCTTAAATCAGTGATTTTAAGTCCCGGCTGGTCATCGATGATCATTGTTTGTTTTTGCATCTCTCCAACGGAGGCTACAATCCGTTGAAAGTCACTCCCACTGAGGTTTCCGGTACGAATTTTGTCTGACTCTACTCCTGCTTGAGAACAAATGATACGATGTAAGAGCTGTTCGGCTGTCATCTCTAAGGAGAAGATGCCAACGGGCATCTTGTTGTTGAAGCAAACATTCTCAGCGATATTAATGGCGAAAGCTGTTTTACCCATCGCTGGGCGTCCAGCTAAGATGATGAGATTGGAGTTATTCAATCCATTGATCATCTTATCAAAGTCTATGTAAGCTGTGGGGATGCCTGTGATTTTAGCATCCTCGGGTCCTTTAAGGCGGAACTCCTCTTGTCTCTCTTGCAGATCTTTAAGGTAGGGGGTTTGATTGAGCGCTTTGACACCGCTTAAAATATCTGTGATTAATAATCCTGCTCCGGGAGTGGCAGATTGACTGATTTTAAAAAAGAGATTTTGTGCATCATCGAGTGCGCTAGATACATCTTGTGGTTCATCGAGTGCATTTTTTTCTACCACCTGGGCAGCTTGAATCATTCTTCTAAGGATTGCTTTTGATTTGACAATCTCTACATACTCTTCGATATAAGCAGATGTTCCGGCGTATTGGGCAAGGGTTGTGACATAAGCAGCGCCCCCAATGGCGTCTAATTTTTCAAGTCGCTTGAGCTCTTCACAAACAAGATGTACATCAGCGGGTTTATCTTGTTTGTAGGCAGTTTTGAGCACTTGAAAGAGGATCTGGTGCTCTGTATAGTAAAAATCTGTTTCATCAAGAGCATCGGCGGCAATATTTAGGCTGTTAATGCTGGTGAGCATACATCCTAAAACCATCATTTCGGATTCTTTTGAGTTAGGGGCGATGCGAATTTTTGTTTTATTGCTCATGATACTCTTTCAATTGTGTCATGCGTAAAAATACTCTCTTTGGGATAATTCGTCTAGACTTGTAGAAAAAGCGCGATCAATCTATGATCTCAGGGTCTTGGTGGAAAGGTGGCTGAGTGGCCGAAAGCACGTCCCTGCTAAGGACGCATACCCGCAAGGGTATCGAGGGTTCGAATCCCTC
>Ga0055448_10000413_pt1 | contig 10926 bp, 4 predicted proteins | sample China_Galinas_PW_4_FD_57744 | JGI IMG/M metagenome (GOLD analysis project Ga0055448, IMG submission 57744) | Wetland microbial communities from San Francisco Bay, California, USA, that impact long-term carbon sequestration - China_Galinas_PWA_D2 | ecosystem: Environmental > Aquatic > Marine >... | reverse complement strand
GGTCACACGCAACGAGATCCTGTATTCGCTGAACAAGCCGGAAGATTTCATCCTGGCGATTGTCGAGTTCATGGGGGATGACTCGCACAAGGTGCACTATGTACGTCAGCCATTCAACTGCGAACCGGACTTTGGTGTAACCAGTGTCAACTACGATTTTTCTGAACTGATAGCTCGCGCTGAAATGCCAGGATGAGCGGGAAACCACCTTATTTCGAGAAAATTAAACAGTCTGCGGCCAGACGTTGGTATCAACTCGAAAGTGATCCTGAACTGGCAGGGCCCTGGCACCAGCTTTTCAAGCAGGTCCAGAGCCCGAGGCACATTTTATCCGAGTTGCTCCAGAATGCAGATGATGCCGGAGCAACATCTGCGATTGTTCACATTGAGGGCAATACATTCATATTTGAGCATAACGGGGATGACTTCACGGAAGAACATTTTGCTTCCCTGTGTCGATTTGGTTACTCGAACAAGCGGGCGCTACATACCATTGGATTCAGAGGTATAGGCTTTAAAAGCACCTTTAGTCTGGGCGATAATGTCGACCTGATGACGCCGACATTGGCGGTTCGCTTTAATAAGAAAAGATTCACCGAGCCTCACTGGATGGATGGTGTGGAGCAGCCAAAGTCACGCACTCGAATACAGGTAGCAATATCCGACAATCACAGGCTTAAAGAAGTAGAAAAAAACCTGGATGAATGGGTAAAGAGCCCGGTTTCTCTGCTGTTCTTTAATCATATACGACATCTCAGCATAGGTAACCGAGAGGTATGCTGGAAAAGACAAGGGCATGGCCCGGTGCAGCATAGTGAGTGGGTATCACTGGTCGGTGATGAGGCTGATACATTCCTCCATATAAGGTCTGGGAAGGAGGCATTCCCAGAGGAGGCGATTGCGGAAATCAAACAGGAACGAATGCTTGGTGCTGGAGAAGAAACAGAGTTTCCGCCCTGCAAGGTAGAAATTGTCCTGGGTGCCAGCGGCAGGTTGTACGTAGTTTTGCCAACAGGCGTGGAGACAACATTGCCGTTCGCGTGTAATGCACCCTTCATTCAGGACCCAGCGCGTGTAAAGATTAAGGATCCAGAAACCTCGCCAACAAATCGGTGGCTATTGCAGAGAGCCGGAAGCCTGGCCGCGATGGTGATGCAACAATGGCTTGGCATGAGTGTTATGAAAATTGTTGAACGGTGCCAGGCATACGGATTAATGCCGGATGTTGATCGAGAAGACAACTCACTGGAAGGTGTTTGTGACACGTATGTAGAAGAAGCATTCCAGGATGCTATTGAAGAGCAACCTCTGCTTCTGACCGAAGAAGGCGAACTGGTTTTATCTCAGGAAGGGGTACATATTCCAGGCGAGATATTTAATATCTGGCCCGCTGACCAGGCATCCAAATTGCTCGATGAAGCAGCTCGTCCGGCGTTAAGCAAGTATATTTCTGAATCAAACCTGGAGAAATTGCTGAGCTGGGAGCTCGTTGAGCAAATCAGCAAAGACGATTTGCTATCGATTCTACAGGAAAAGCATCTGCCCAGGCCGGAGTCCTGGGCTAGGCTCCTTAACTTGTGGGTATATATTGCGACTGAGCTTACCAATTACCGCTATGTTTCGGGTATCAAGCATTACAAAATTGTGCCCGTTCAAGGGAAGAATATGCTCTACTCGGCTGAAGAAGTAGTTCGTTTGGGTGAACGAAAGCTCCTGCAGTCAGAAGCAGACTGGGAATTGCTTGGCAAGTACCTGATTGTTCTGAATCAGAACTGGACTAAATACCTCGCAGATAAAAAGCGATCAGCCGCAGAAGACAATGATGCCGTATTGGAGAGGCATAGTGCGGCCGCATACTCAATCCTCGAGAAAACGGGGTTACAGGATACCAGTGATGCAAACAAGGTAATCAAGCTGGTAGCAGATGCCTTTTTCTCTCGCGAAGATGTAAATCATTCAGAGTGTATTCAGCTTGCGCAAATTGCGGCCAAGCTTAACGTAACAGTAGGTGAATCATTATCTTATGTAACCCGCGACGGCTATTTAAATAGTACAAACAAACCTCTCTATGTAGATAGTGACGGTAGCCTGGAAGAATTGATTAGTAAGGACGCGCGGGATTCGTGTCTCCTGCATCCGGATTACTACTCAAAGTATACATCCTGTTCCCGGGATGAGTGGAATAAATGGGTGGAATCGGGTCGTTCTGGACTGCAGACATTCGTTCCATTGTCTCAGACCCAGAAAACAATATATGGGCACCAGATGATTGAAGAAGAGGCTAGGAATCGCGGTTTGGAGCCAGACTTTGTGTATAACTACGTAACAAGTCAGTTCATTGTAGAAGATTGGGACTTTGACGCGGAATCATGGGAGCAATGGAAAAAACTATCGAAGACAGACAGCAATGTCTGGAAAAAGATCATTTTATTCATAATTAGCCAGAGAGAGGGGTACTGTCAAAAAAGCAGAAGCGCCAGAATACTGCACGTCGCGACGACAGGTAATACGAGGCAACTGACAACAGAACCGCTCCTGCCGTCATGGGTATTGGCATTTCGACAGTTGTCATGTCTGCCGGACACAAGGGGATTTCTACATAAACCGGATGAACTCCTTCGGCGTACTCCTGAGACCGAGGCGCTGCTGGATGTCGAGCCGTTTGTTAATGGAGAGATTGATACGGAGGTAAACAGGCCGCTGCTGGACCTGCTTGGTGTCAGAAGCACACCAACCGGGCCTGAGCGCATTCTGGAGCGTCTACGTGCCCTGGCCAGAGCTGACAAGCCGCCGGTGCACGAGGTTGAGAAGTGGTATGTCAGGCTGGATCAGATATCGGGCAATTGTGACACAGCTGAGATTCAAAAGCTCAGGGATGCTTTCCAATCTGAAAAGTTGATCCTGACTCAGGATGGCGCGTGGCAGTTGCTGGCTGGTGTTTTTCTCGCAGCAGATGAGGAGGATGTCCCGGGCGCGGCTACCATATTGGCGGCAGTAAATGACCTGTCTCTGTGGCGGAGGCTGGGTATCGCGGAACGCCCAACCGCGGATCTTGCCATACAATGGCTTATGGGATTGCCATCAGGCGAAAGTCTTTCCCAGGATGATGCGCGAAGAGTGCGTGCGCTGATTCCGCGTTTTCCGGAACGAATCTGGAATGAATGCGGCCACTGGTTGAATCTTGCCGGCGCATGGGTTACGACACAAAGCCTCCGTTATGCACTGACAATGCAGTCCCTGTTGCCGTGGAAGCATCTTCACCAATCAATCAAAGATTCGACTGCTGATTTACAGCGTCTCCCCGCGGAAACCGCAAACCAACAGCCATTCTCAGACTTGCCACTCCTTGCTGTGCATATCGAGGAACGGCTAGACAGGGATTCGGGTGCTATTGGCAAGCCACAAAGGAAAGAGTGGCTCACGGTACTTGGCGAACACCTGTGCAGAATAGAGCTTGAGTCGGAAGACCAGGCAATGCTGATTCGTTCTCTTGGGGACCGGCTCGCCAGAACCCTGTGGCATGAAGCAAAGGGCCTGAAGATAATCCCGTATGTTAAGGGCGTGCCGGCCGGAACTTCCAGAAATGCTGATGTTGTCTGGCTTGATACCGCGCTCTACGTGGAGACTTTATCTGTCGCAAAGCTGGCGAAATGTGTACCTGATGAAATCGGGAAGGTGTTCGGTCGAGACGATATTAGGGCAGCGCTAGGGTATGGCTTTGATCGATCGCCACGGGATGTGTCTGCCTATATGGAAGAGAATTTTACCTTGGGACAGCACACCGTTACATCTTCAACTGAGCCACCTATGGTAAATACGGGGGATATTGAACCTGAGCCAGAGACTGTCACGGAGCCCGAATATACAGGTAACGGAGCTACGTCTCATGATAGTGAGGAGACCGAAGAGAAGCATGGTGATACGGTGGTTGATGTAACGGGTGATGAAGAATATCACTATGATATTAGTAAGTTACAAGAACAGCAGGAGGAACAGGAAGAGCAGGAAGAACCGCAGGAACCGCGGACTCGACATCCTCAAAAGCCACCCAAACTGGGTATCATGGAGCAGTTTGCAAAGGCGCGCGGCTTTCGCAAGGAGGGTGACGGGCGGTTCTTTAGTGATAGTGATGGCTGGATAGCTAGAACTAATGGTGTTCGATTCCCATGGGAATACCGCGATGCCAACGGTGAATTGGTGTGCTACTACTGGCATAAGGATCATTGCCTTGAGCGGGAGCCCTTGCAGCTAGAAGCGGATATCTGGGGATTGATCGACGAACACCCGGAAACCTACGCATTAATCCTGTCAGACAACGAAGGGAATCCGGTCGAAATCACTGGTTCTCGACTTCGCGCTATGCGCGATGAAGGCAAGGTTACACTCTATCCGGCAACTTACAGGCTTGTATACGGACATGACCGCCACACATAAAAAGAAGCTTATCGAAATCGCATTCCCGCTGGAGGCGATCAACAAGGCCGATGCGCGCGAGAAATCAATCCGGCAAGGACATCCGAGCGCGTGGCATCTTTTGAGTACATGGATAGCTATATGATGATGGTTGCACAGAATCGCGGGATCTTGCGGAACTCGCCCTTTTCTCAGGTGCAGTCGGTAAGTCAGGTCCAGCTGACATTTAGATCAGATGATCCAATAAAAGTCTTTACCGATTTACGCATGGAAGTGCTTCGTTGGCTCGCCAAGCGGGCAGGACGGCTGCTCCCAAAGCATGCCTGGGATGGAGAGTCTTTTGACATGCTGGAGGTTGGTTCCCAGCCTGTATCCGCTCTATCGCTAGATGAACCAAAATACTGGTGCATGCGTATCAGTGATGCAGACAAGACAGTTGCCAGGCGTAGCTGGACAACTGAGACGGGAATTCTCCTGCATGAAAGTGAAGTAATGCTGGGGTGTCGCCTGCAATGCGTGGCATTGGCAGAATCTCCTGAATTTCAGGCATCTATCCCAGGACTGGTAAAACAGGTTGTGGAAAATCACGAAGCATACCTGGACGGTCGCCGCATTACCATAAAGCCCTGGCATATTGACTCTGATTCGGATGTGGACAATCTGGTTGAATTTCTGCTCAACCCGCAGCGTACCCGTCCGGTAATTGCAATTTCACTGGGAGGTAAAGACGGATTCGATGGGCATGGTGTTATCAATGCTTCAAACCTTGCCTGGAAAACTCTTGGCGCTGCGCATGTTGTTACACTGTCAGGCAATGCCTCGTACAGGTTGACTTACAAAATGGGCAAGGAATTCTCTGTTTATCATAAGGCCGTACGGACATACAGGCCCAGAATGAATGTGTATGAGGACCTGCCAGGTGAACATCCGCTTGCGCTCCCATCCCGAATAGAAGACTGGTCGGAAGGTGGAATCAGAGGATTTGAGCAATTTCTAGTTGAGCAGGCATTAAGAGATACTGTCATTGGTGTGGATATTTACAGGGAATTGCCTTCATTTGCAGAGATACATACACAAGTACTCAAGCAACGTCGTAACAAGGCGAGCCAGCTTGGTGCGTCAGATAAGGAATTGCTGGAGATCGCACTTGAGGAAAATGATGTACTGAGCCAAAAGATTCAGGAAGACAAGGATACCTACGACGGCTTGTTGCAAGCATCTGAAGCAGACCGCCAGCAGGTTGAGGCAGAGCGCGATCAGTCTCGTGCAGACTATCGTATGTTGCAATCTCGTCTGACTTATCTTGAAGCAGCACTTAAGGCGATAGGAAAACAGGAACAAATACCAATCCCTGATACCTTCGAGGATTTAGAGGCATGGTGTGCAAATTACCTGTCCGGCTATGTGCATGTTATGCCGAGGGCGTTTCGCGCTGCTTCAAAGTCCGGATTTGAAAACCCGACACTTGCATACAATACCTTGCAGATATTGCGTGATTACTTTGTTCCAATGAAACGAGATGGCGGATTGGATAAAAAGAACGCATACGATGAGGCGTTGGCAGGGTTAGGCCTTGAGGACACACCAAGCTTTTCGGGTGCCCGGGCGGGCGAGCAAGGAGATCAGTATAAGGTGAGGTACAACGGTCGTTCACGCTATCTGGACAGACATATCAAGGGTAGCAGTACTCGTGATGAGCGCTATGCATTCCGGCTTTATTACTTCTGGGACGATGACAGTCAGCAGGTAGTGGTGGGATCCTTCCCGGGGCATCTTACAACGCGTGCAACCTGAGTATTGAAGGTATGGTGGTGAAAAAGAAACTTATCGAGGTCGCGCTCCCCCTGGAAGCGATCAACAAGGCCAGTGCGCGGGAGAAGTCGATCCGGCACGGGCATCCGAGTACGTTGCACCTGTGGTGGGCGCGGCGGCCGCTGGCGGCGGCGCGGGCGGTGATTTTTGCACAGATGGTCGATGATCCTTCGGCGCATCCGGACCTGTTTCCGACCGAGAAGAAGCAGGAGAAGGAGCGGCAGCGGCTGTTCAGGATCATCGAGGACCTGGTGCAGTGGGAGAACACCACCAACGAGGAGGTGTTGCAACGGGCACGGGACGAGATCTGGCAGAGCTGGCGCTATACCTGCGCGGAGAATGCCGACCACCTGCGCGCGAAGGAACTGTTCGACCGCCACGTGCTGCCGGCCTTCCACGACCCGTTCGCCGGCGGCGGCGCGCTGCCGCTGGAGGCGCAGCGGCTGGGGCTGGAGAGCTATGCCTCGGACCTGAACCCGGTGGCGGTGCTGATCAACAAGGCGATGATCGAAATTCCGCCGAAGTACGCCGGTCAGCCGCCGGTCAACCCGGAGGCACGAAAGAACGACAAGCACGCGCTGACCACCTGGAAGGGTGCGCAGGGATTGGCCGAGGACGTGCGCTACTACGGAAAGTGGATGCGCGACGAGGCCGAGAAGCGCATCGGATATCTCTACCCAAAGATCGAGATCACGCAGGGGATGGCGAAGGAACGACCTGACCTGGAGAAGTACGTCGGTCAGAAACTGACCGTTATTGCCTGGCTGTGGGCTCGCACAGTGAAAAGCCCCAATCCGGCATTCGCAAATGTAGATGTGCCACTAATATCTAACTTTATGCTTTCTACTAAAAAAGGCAAAGAAGTATACATTGAGCCGGTAGTCGGAAAAGATAACTACAGTTTCGTCATTAAACTGGGTAAGCCGAGTGACATTAATATTGCGCTCAATGGTACGAAACTTGCGAGGGGAGCCAACTTTAAATGTGTGATGTCGGGTTTTCCAATTTCGCCAGACCATATTTATACGGAAGCTAATGCAGGACGAATGGGTACACGGTTAATGGCTATTGTGGCCGATGGAGGCCGGGGGCGAATTTATATTGAGCCTACACATTTGCATGTAGATAAAGCTAGGAAGGTACCATCAGCTTGGAAGCCTGATGTTCATATGCCAGAAAATCCTCGTTGGTTCTCTCCGCCAAAATATGGTTTGAAGACTTATGGTGACTTATTTTACGCCACGTCAGCTCGTGGCTATGTCAACGTTTTCGGATTTGGTTGGAGAGGTGCTAGAAAAAATCAAACACGATGCTGGGTCTATTAATTATTCCAATAACTCTGGAGCAATGGGAGAGCTTGGTTTCGATATCGATGGATATAAGAATGCACTTGGTGTGTATATTTCATTCCTAGTAAGTAAGCTTTCAGATTTAAATAATAATCTAACCGCTTGGAAGCCAGATGCGCAGTGTCCGGTCCACTTGTTTGCAAGGCAAGCAGTGCCGATGGTTTGGGATTTTGCTGAAGCAAACCCAATTGGTGAATCATCCGGATCTCTGCTGAGTATGATTAAAAATCTTGATAGAGGGTTTACTACCTTTACTGGAATTTCAAGATGTGCGGGGTTATCTATACAGGAAGACGCGACTAATCAAGCAATTACGTCAGGAAAGGTCGTATCTACAGACCCACCTTATTATGACAATATAGGGTATGCAGATCTCTCGGATTTCTTTTACATTTGGTTGCGTCGCTCCCTGAAGAAAGTATATCCAGAACTATTTTCGACCATTGCAGTGCCAAAGGCAGAAGAACTCGTGGCCACGCCTTATCGGCACGGTAGTAAAGGCAAGGCCGAGACATTTTTTCTCGATGGCATGACAATGGTAATGAAGCATCTTGCAGAGCAATCGCACCCTGCCTTCCCAATCACGATTTACTATGCGTTCAAGCAATCGGAGAGTAAGGGCAAGTCAGGTATAGCCAGCACGGGATGGGAAACATTTCTAGATGCGGTGATTGAGGCTGGGTTTTCTCTAACAGGTACTTGGCCAATGCGTACTGAGATGAAAGCGCGTCAGGTAGCTGCTTCCACAAATGCTCTTGCGTCAAGTATTGCCCTTGTATGTAGGCGGCGGACTTTAGATGCGCCGTCGGTGAGTCGGCGAGAATTTCTCAGTGCACTAAAGGCCGAATTACCTATGGCGCTTGCCCATCTGCAAGCAGGAAACATTGCTCCAGTAGACTTGGCTCAGGCTGCTATCGGCCCTGGTATGGCCGTTTTTACAAGATATTCACAGGTGGTCGATGCCGAAGGACAGCCGCTGACCGTCCGTGCAGCTCTGGCACTCATCAACCAGGTGCTTGATGAAGCACTTGCCGAGCAGGAGGGTGATTTTGACGCCGATACCCGCTGGGCGTTGGCCTGGTTTGAGCAGTCCGGTTTTGCAGAGGGAGAGTACGGCGTTGCCGAGCAGCTATCCAAATCCAAGAACACAGCGGTGGGAGGACTGGTCGACGCAGGCATCATCAAGTCCGGCAGGGGCAAGGTGCGTTTACTCAAACCTGTTGAATTGCCCGACGACTGGGATCCTGCAACCGACACCCGACTGACGGTGTGGGAGATGGTGCACCATCTGGTGCGCGTGCTCAACAAGGGGGAAACGGCGGCGGCGGAGCTGGTTGCGAAACTGGGCAGCAAGACCGAAGTCGCGCGTGAACTCTGCTACCGTCTCTATACGCTCTGCGAGCGCAAGAAGCGCGCGAACGAGGCCATGGCCTATAACGCCCTGGTGCAGAGCTGGCCGGAAATCCAGCGCCTGGCACGCGAGGCACCGCGTGCAGAAGCCACCAGTACAGAAGACATGTTCGAGCAGGTATAACGCATGGCGATCAGCAACCATGAACGCGTCGGCAAGGCGCTGGAACAGTTGAAGCAGGGGCTTGGTCCGTTCATCGAACGCGAGATCAAGGGCGCCATCGAGGCGAACACGCTCACGATGCAGTCGGTCCGGAAATTCGCCGAAGACCCCATGCTGGCAAAGCAGAGTATCGGCGAATGGGATGCCTCGGCGCTCCTGAAGCTGATGTGGGAGACCTGGAACGACGTATTCCGCAGGATTCTCGGCCACCCGGAGCGCAGCCTGGTATCCGAGATCCGTGACTGGCGCAACAAGTGGGCGCACCAGCAGAACTTCTCCAGCGACGACACGGATCGTACCCTGGATTCCATCGAACGCCTGTTGACGGCGGTCTCGGCCGAACAGTCGGATGAAGTGCGCCGCATGAAGCAGGAGCTGCGTCGCGTGGTGGCCGATGAACAGGCCCGTGGTGAACGGCGTAAGGGCGCGAGCGTGGCCATTGCGGGCCAGGCATCAAGCAGCCTGAAGCCCTGGCGCGAGGTCATCACCCCGCATGCCGACGTGGCCAGCGGCCGCTACCAGCAGGCCGAGTTCGCCGCCGACCTGTGGCAGGTCTACCTGAAGGAAGGCACGGACGAATACCGCAACCCGGCCGAGTTCTACCGCCGCACCTTCCTGACCCAGAGCCTGCGGCAACTGCTGATCGGCAGTCTGCGCCGCATCGCCCAAGGCGGGGGTGACCCGGTGGTGCAGCTGCAGACCAATTTCGGCGGCGGCAAGACGCACTCCATGCTGGCACTCTTTCACCTGTTCTCCGGCGTGAGTGCCAAGGAGCTGGCCGGGATCGAGGAGATCATGGAGGAGGCGGAGGTCAAGTCCCTGCCCAGGGCCAATTGCGCGGTACTGGTCGGCAACAAGATCTCACCCGGCAACCCGTCCATCAAGGAGGATGGTACAGAGGTGCGCACGCTCTGGGGCGAGCTGGCCTGGCAACTGGGTGGGAAGAAGGCCTACGAGCGTATCCGCAAGGACGACGAGCATGCGACCAGCCCGGGCGATGCGCTGCGCGAGCTGTTCAACGATTACGGCCCCTGCCTGGTGCTGGTGGACGAGTGGGTGGCCTATGCACGGCAGTTGCACGATCAAAGCGACCTGCCCGCCGGCGGGTTCGAGACCCAGTTCAGCTTCGCCCAGGCCCTGACCGAATCGGCCAAGCTGGCGAAGAACTGCCTGCTGGTGATCAGCCTGCCGGCCTCGGACACGGCCACGTCACCGCATGCCATGGCGAACCAGGAAGAGGTGGGTGGCGTGCGTGGCCAGGAGGCGCTGGCACGTCTGCGCAACGTAGTGGGGCGGCTGGAGTCCTCCTGGACGCCGGCAACGGCTGAAGAGGGCTTCGAGATCGTGCGCCGTCGCCTGTTCCAGCCCATGCAGGCCAACCACTTCAAGCTGCTGGACGCCACGGCGCGCGAGTTCGCCGACATGTACCGGGGCCAGTCGCAGGAGTTTCCCAACGAATGCCGCGAGAGCGACTACGAGAAGCGCATCCGGGCTGCCTACCCGATTCACCCGGAGATATTCACCCGGCTCTACGAGGACTGGTCTACGCTGGTGAAATTCCAGCGCACGCGTGGCGTGCTGCGCCTGATGGCGGCGGTGATCCACAGTCTGTGGGAGAAGGGCGACCGCAATCCGCTGATCATGCCGGCCAACATCCCCATCGACGACCCGCGCGTGCGCGACGAGCTGACGCGCTACCTGTCCGACAACTGGAAGCCGATCATCGAGAAGGATGTGGACGGGCCGGATTCCCTGCCGCTGGCCATCGATTCCGAGGTG
>Ga0055448_10000410_pt1 | contig 10969 bp, 5 predicted proteins | sample China_Galinas_PW_4_FD_57744 | JGI IMG/M metagenome (GOLD analysis project Ga0055448, IMG submission 57744) | Wetland microbial communities from San Francisco Bay, California, USA, that impact long-term carbon sequestration - China_Galinas_PWA_D2 | ecosystem: Environmental > Aquatic > Marine >... | reverse complement strand
TTTTTTTTTGCGAGAGTAGAAACAAATGTATTCAAATGCCTTCAAGGGGAATAAAAAGAGAGGATATTTAAGAATGTTTTTGTTATTCTTTATCCTTTGAAATATTTATTTGCAAGTATTGGTGGCTTTTTTACTTTTACAGTTTAAGACAAATCAGACTTTATTCGCTCTTGAATAATTTTTTTTTCAGAATAATCTTTCTCTTGTGATCCTGAATCCGAACGGTTTATCCTCAGAATAGTCTTCACCACTTTCGGAGGAAGAGAAGTCTTCTTCATCTTCACCGCAATCTTCTTCATCAGATGTAGACACAAGGTCCGCAATTGAATAAATTATCCTCTTTGGTTCTTCCTTGTTTCCAATGCATGACTCGGTGGTACAAATGTTCATAGGCTGTTTCTTTTTGCAACTCATATCCTCTGAACAAGCATCATCTGCCCTTCTGCTGATGTCAACAACCACAGCGTTTTTCTTTCCTGTAGATGCATAATCATTGATAAGACCCATGGGTCCAATTCCCTTCAAACTACCTTCTGGAGGAGTAATCAAGTGTTCAACAAAGTTGAATGATTGGTCTATATGTCCCTGTACTTTCTTCCTGAGAAAATCGTTGTTGCTCACAAAGTCGGACGATCTCAAGTGATTGACAACTTGTGCAATCGTGTCGTAGAAAGGTTTTGCGCCAATACCTTTGATAGAACAACATTTTCCACCCCTGAGACATTGTGTCTCTTCGGATTCTCCTCTCTTTCTACTTTCAAAGGCACCGACGAGAGAAGAAGCAATCTCCATGGATATGGTATTCTTGTCTTTGTTGTCAATTCCAGAGGCAGTAAAAAGGCAAGCAACCAGAGACGCCGGCTCTGCAACCTCTTCTGACTGATAGTCTTTCAAGCTCGGACGATTAAGAGAATCAAAAGTACCGTCATTCTTTGATTCGTGCTCTGCAGATTCTATGGTTTGTACGATCACCTCTGTAGGGAGCATGTGGTATTCTGGATTTCGTCTTCTCATTTCTTGGTGAGAGGTAGAAGAGGACAGATAAGTGGACATGGGAATCTCTGTTGAAACTTTCAGCTCTGGATAATTAACCCAAAGGTCATAGGGAGCAGTAACGTCTTTCCATTGTTTTTTGATCGACTTGAGGGTTTCATCTCCTTCGGGACGCACTCCATTAATTTGGAATGAATGAATATCATTGAGAGAGGTGTAAGCCAATTCTGCATGATCAATCCTCGCTCCCGGAAATTCTTCAAAGAGAGGACAATTACTGTCGAATCCACATCTGTTTGCATTTGCCTTTAATTCTTCGTGCTCGATGCTACCGCTAACCATCTCTTTTGGTTGATAAATCGAAGCCATTTCCAAAGCATTACAAAGAGCGCCTGTAAATCCAGAAACCATTGCTCCCACTTTAGCGTTCAAAGCATCTTCGTCTGTGAGATCTTCCTCTTCTCCCATTTGTCCACATTGTTCAAAACACTTGTTGATGATTGAATCTGCAAGGGCAATATGTGCGACTATTTGAGAAGATTTTGGCTCTTCTTGAATACGTTTTGTGTAGCCTACAAACTCCTCTGAAAAGTTGTCTGCATTGTCAAGGTGTTCATCTGCCAAACGAGATCCAACAAAGATGAGATGTTTTCTCTTCAACTTTCCCTTTCCGGGATTTTTCTTTTTTTTATAATAGAGTCCATGCTGGGCAATGTGTCTCCTCGCTCTTCTTCTTTTGACAGAAGAGACTCCAATAGAGGCCATGTCATCCATTTCACAATTTTCGCAAGTTTCTCCAAGTCCATGGGAGCATTCTCCGATAAAAGGTTCTTCTTCTTCTTCGATTTTTGATTCGGAGGATTTATGGTGTTCCTTGTGGTATCTCAGATCTGCAGATCCTTCCGTTGCATATTTGTCAATTTTATGACCAAGTTTGCTGGCTTGTTCCAGACATTTGGTTGCTGTTTTGTTGAAAGCTTCCTTTGAGTACATTCTCGCTTTCACGCATTCTTCAATCGATTTGATATGGTTTCTCCAAAGTTTCTTGAATTTGGAAAATCTGGATTCGTAGTTATCGTCGTCTCCTGTAATACTTGCCAAAGTTTGGCTAATAGAGACAAGATTCTCTCCAAAAAGATTTGACATTGCTTTCCTCTTTTTGGATTCTTTGTTGTTGTACGTGGCATCGATAAATTCTTGGATATATTTCAAATGGGTATTGATTTCCTTTGCAAAGAGACGGTAAAGGGGTTTTGCTTCATCCTTTGGAATTCCTCCAGATTTCATGGCCATGCAATAGAAGCGTGTTTCCCACTTGTCAATTTGTTTCATGAGAACCTTTTCTGCTTCATTTTTCCTTTCGATGTCTCCATCTTCATTTTCAAACTTGTAAGACTCCATTATATACTCTATGACCAATGCAACTTGTTCTACAAAGAGAGAAGAAGCGCTCCTACTGCCGGAAACTACGATTGCAATCACTCCTGCATGCAACAAAGCAAGTGTTCCTTCTATGGAATCGGAAGATTCCACACTGAGTGGATTTCCAATATCACAATGGTCCATACAACAAACTTCTTCTTTGTCTGATGCTTCGGAAGGGGAGGAGGAAATTTGTATAGTGGCATCAGAACCTGTACCGACGGCTGCACTGTTAGAGTTAATGGGTCCCGATCTTCGAACAACCATTCCTCCAATTCCAGAAATGGCACTTCCTTTCTTTCTATGAGTAGTACTGGTATGTTGATAACCTCTCCTTGATTTTGATGAAACATGTCTTAGGGCATGTTTTTTTCTTCCGGTGACCGTCATGAAATGTTTTACATTTCTCGGCCTTGTCCCAATGTTCCTTTGAGGAAAATCGCTCGTAGAAGTTTGATCCTTGTCGGATACAGAGGGAGAACAATCATCTTTACATAATGATTTCAAGTAAGTCCTAAAGGAAAGGTGCACTTTTTGGTTTTCGAACCCTTGAATAAGCTGGTCCACTTTCATAGAATCTGTGTGTCCATGATTTATGGCAATAGTTTTCAAGGATAATCCTTCGACAGGGCACGCCTTTTCCATAAATACTTCTTTTTCTTTCTTTCTTCTCGAAAAAAAAATCAAAGGAAGATTAGAAGAATGGAGGAAAAAATATGTAGTCTTGGTGTTTCCAAGCCGATGACTTTTCAGTGTCGTAACCTCCTTCTTGTTTTTTAATTCTTCATTTTTTTCTTTTTATACAAAAAAAAAACAGATTGAAACCAAACAAAGTTCGAGAGAAGTGATAAATATGGGAGATAATGGGAATGGTGAATTGGTTTTTATTGAGAACCATGCATTGGGTATGACTGATGAAGAGAAAATGGAACGTATGTTGAGCACAGTGTTTCCGAAAATTTTGGATGATCCCCCTTTGACCATATATCTTTACTCTGTGTCAAAGCGCAAAATTGTCATGACAATCCAAAAAATTTGTGAGAGATTAGACAATGATAACCTGTCATGGACAATAAACCCATCCGAAAATGTAGTAACCATAGACAATGGGTCCGTGATTCGGTTTAACTGAACTACCAACGTTAAGAATTGTAGGATGAGTTGAGAGAAAAAAATACAGCAAAAAGTGGATAAACTGAATTAACAATTATTGTCCTATATATTAAAGAATGGCATCTTCAAGGAAAAACATATCAGAGACGCCCTCTCAATAATATTTTTTTTGAATATTTGAATTATCTTCAAAAAAACCCCCCCGAAAACATACAAGCAGCTCAAAACTTTTTCTGTGGAAAAGGAAAAAAAAGATGAGGCGAACTGAAAAGGGTGCAAGACTAACAAGCAACTCAAAGAAAAAGTTGAAAAAAATAAGCGAAGTTTTTAAAACATTTCAGAAGGCGACTTTGGCATATCTTGGATTTGCGGCACTCTGTATTTTAGGATTATTTATTTACCAATTTTTTGATCCTGCCCTCAGTAGATCTCGTGAAAACAAGAGACACATCAAAAATATCACAGAGCAGTTGAACACGCTGACAAATCAAGTGAACGCGCTTATAAACCAAGTGACTCTCATTATTACTTATATAGATACTTTAATATTGAATCCAACCTCCATATTTGGATTGATCTCAGATATTGGCACAGGGCAAGTACTTAGCGCTGTCCCACAGCAAATAACAAACGACGGATCAGGACCCCTTACTCAAAATATAGACGGACTTTATAATTCTACATCCATGTGTGTTGGGGGATACAAAATGGAAATTAATGACACAGTTATTGTGAAAGTGGAAGTTACGGGAATATCAACAGGTCTTCTATCGTTGTCCATGCAAGCCGTTTTGTGTGATTTCTCTCCGATGTTTGGTCAGGGGCTGCATGGACAGTTAAATTTTGTGGCAGCATTAAATCAAACATACGAAGGGAGTATATTCTTTACATGGACAAATGAGATAGAGGATGCAGGAGGAGTTACTTTATTAATGTTAACATCTGGAGGCTCGACTTTTAACGTGAGCTATGTTCAATACTTGATCACAAGACAGAGGACATTGCCTCCTTTAGCATTATTATGAAAGAAAACCACATACACATATGTACCAAAGATAACAAAAAAAAACCATTATTAAAACGGGCAAAAAAATTACATTTATTTTTTTCCTCTCTCTCTCAAAATTAATTAATTATTTTTGGGAATTTTGCTCTGTTTGATTTTTAACGGCTTTTTTTTTCAGTTTACCACCTTTCTTTCTTTTGGGACAGGAGAAAAACAAAGTGCGGTTTTTTATGCAAACTCTCATTAATACATTGTTTTTGTTTTGTATCCATTTTTTTTTGATTTATTTTGCATGTTATAACAAACTTTGTCTCTTTTCCAGAATTCAGTGATATGCAAGCTTCCCTTTTTAACAATTATCAAAAGAAAGGGGATCAAGAAGAAGTTCCGGATTACATTTCTTATCGTGTTGACACATCTGGAATGGGAGACGTCCCAGTATATAACGAACCGAAAAACATTGAACGTATTTCGCGACTTACCTCTGACCAAATGATAGGTGGTGGAGGAGCACCAGTATGTGCCGACATGTTCTCCATTAACACCAGTGCGCTTTCGAATATTTTTTCGAACCCTATGAGCGTTCCCCCTTCTCTCATCGATTCCATTTGGTCCGACTCTCCCATAGCAACTGATAAGTCTTTCATTCCCGAAGAGAACCAAATCATTCAACCCATCCATTCTGCTCATGTGAGCAAAGAAGTGAAAGTTGCAGTTACGGAAACTCTCGCCTCAAAAGGCATTACGTCCTACCAAATTCCTGACACGAGTTACAAAACAATTTCAGAACTTGAAAAAAGAAGAGGAGAAGAAGAAGAAGAAGTAGTAGTAGAGGAACAAGAGCAAGTGATTACATTACAAAACGAGTCTCCCCCTAAACCGAAAAAAAGACGGACTTGGAAAACAGTACAATATCAACAAACTGTTAAAGATAGGGCACAAAAAGTAATCGCACTTGTTCACAAATTTCTCGAAGAAGACTATATCCGATTTTATGAAGATAACGACCCTCTCCTCTACTCTCGAGATTCCAACACATTCCGAAATTTTCTTTTATCATTTGAATACGCTTATGCGACCGAACCTTTTCGGTTTTCAATCAACGAAAACAGAAACATAGAAATTCCAAGACAAATGGTGGTTGTATACAAAGGAATGTGTTTTTTCTCTTGTTCCATTCTACAAGAGTTTGCCAAATACAATATTCGAAAAGTAGCCGAAAAAATGAAAAAATACATTCAGCAACAAGACAAAGAAGAAGATTTCGGCAATCCTCTTGGTTTTACCAAAGTATTACAAAAGAATGATACTCCCTTCATTAGAGGAGAAGGGGATGATTGGACACCCGAAACTAAACACTTTGCTATTAAATCTGTAAAATGCAAAGGCGTTAGTCTTAATGGTTTATGTCATCTCAGAAAAAGAAATCTTATAAGTGCTTACGGACTCTTTATGGCGCTCCACTGGTTAATATTGACAGACAGTTATAAAGAATACGTTCCTCTCTACCGACAATTTCTGAAATATTTGGATGTAGAATTTGGAGCTTTCCGAGGAGCAATGCAATTTTCTCCCTTTACACACAGCTTAACAGATTTGGGCTTGTCTTTACAAGATGGAGAAGAAAAAGCCGATGCTTACACACGATATTGTATAAAACAATTTGAGATAATACGAGATGGTAATAATTATCCTCAAAGTGAATTCCATAGAGGATGTTTCTCCAAATCTTTTTTGGATTTAGAGACTGTACCTGCCATGATACCAACCAACACGGACAACAATACTATACAGTGTGTTAGCAAAAATAGTGGTTCGACTGGTAAGAGAAAAAGAAGAGATGGTTCGAACAGAGGAGAATCACCGACACAAAAGAGAAAAGATAAAAGAAAGAAACAAGACAGCGACAGTGTACCAGAGGAATCTGATGGCAAAATTTTATCTGAAGGAGAAGAAGAAGAAGAAGAAGAAGAAGATAAAAGGGAACAGCTTCTCCCATTTTCCTTTAAGATCAAACTGGAAATTAATCGAAAGCGTTACAGCCCAGTCATCAAAAATTTTTTGGTAGTTCCATCATTCGATGCAGTGCGTATTGACCACGACAACATTGATAAAATAGCTTTCGGTCTTGATGAGCATAATTCAATAATTGAAGGCTTATCGTCACCTCCTTCAGTTACAGTTCGACAACCAACGGAAATATTAAAAGCTCTGAAAAGATTTGGGATGGATACTTATTCTGGTTCGAGTGCCTTTTCAGAGAGTGAAAAAATGGACCATGTATTGAGAAACGGAGGAGGAATGGGTATGGATGCAATATCAGACGCTTCTTATCGTGTCACCTCTTTGATGAAACAAGAAAGTCCTTACACAAAAAAAGAGGAAGAGCTAAAGGATGGATGGTATTACTTGCTCTCTGAGGCCATTCACTACAAAAACCGCGACTTTTTTACAAATACAAAGAAGCACCGGAGATATACTCCCAGATGTTTTTTCCGATTTAATTGTATTGCCCGAACAATCCGTGGAGCAACCGATTTGGATTTGACTGACACCACAAAAAATTTATCAAGATTCGGGCTTCCGATTGTAGAAGAAAGGAAAAGGGCCATCTTTTCTCTGATGAATTCTTATTTGTTCCGATGGCCAGAACAAATGATATGTATCAAAATGTACCAAAGATCTACGGAGTTTGCACCCTTTTGGATGTTGACCTTTTTCGTTTTGTCAATGAACAAAAAAGAACAAAAGGCCAACGGGTCGCCTCTGAGGTTTTGTTACAGAGTATTGGAATCCTTCAAGTCTTGGTTTTCAAAGAAGAGGAGAGCAATTTCGGAGAACTACTCTCCCGAAGAAGTAAAAGGGATGCTGCGAGGAACGAAACTGTTCAAACAGTCACTTCTTTTGGTGGAAATGAAAATCACAGATCCGACCCTCTCTTCTGTTTTTCATATGTCTTCTTCTTTGCCCATGAACATCTCTCATGTTCTTGCAGGTCTTTTGAAGAGAACTATAGAAGAACGAGACGCTCTATTGATATTTTTGGTTGACACTTTAATTCCTCTCATGAAACAAAACAACATGAACGACATGGTATGCATGCAAACTCCCCCACTGGTGATGCGAAATATAAAAAGACTCTTGGATTATGCACAAGAGATGTATACGGGACCAGAAGAAAGAGCATACAGAAGGCGTTTAGATCAAAATATCTTGGAAATTGAAAACAATCATGAAGCCGTACCGGAGGAAAGTATTGTAACTCTGACTGGTCTTATTTCTGAAGAAGGCAGTGAAGAGTGTTAGAAAGGGGAAAAAAAAGCAAAATGTACATCATGTTTATTTTTTTTACTGCGATGATTTCTTCATTCTCTTTTTCTTTTCTCTTCTTCTCTTGGTGATGTTGTCTTGAATTTTCTCTGCCCAATATCCAACGACAGAGGCCACGATGACCAAGTTTGAAATTTGTGCTATTGCAACTCCGACAGCAAACACCAAAGAAGCAGCAAGATGCGCTTCCAAAATACTCGCAAATCCTGTGGATGATATCACAAACACAGAGACAGAGATAATGTATGCCCAAGCCTCGTAAGGATTTGCAGAGGCCGAAAACTCTGGATGTGTTATATATTTAGTCTTTCCGGGTGTCGTGTCAATGAGATACATTCCAGTGATAACTCCCGCAATGGTAAGAAATTCGGCCAATTTTAAATCGATTATCGCGAGTATTCCTGTCTTCAATCCTCCTCCTCCTCCAATTGCGGCCACACGTCGAGAAAATATTCTGTACCCAATAATTATGTATCTGGCCACTATGTATATATACACAATAGAACTGACAACCATGAACACAATTCCAAACGCTTCCTCTGCAAGAATAGAGAGTCCTGTGACCACAACGCTAATAAGAAGGAAAATTGGTGTGGTGAGCGGATAATTTCTGAACCAATAATTTATTGTCTTCCATGGCTCGGTCTCTACCCGTTTCTGAAAAGGCATTTTTTTAATTGCTCTTGACTGTCTTTTCCATTCTGTGTTGTGCATCGTTAAAAAATTGTATTCAAGATAACGAAAAAATAAGATGTGGTGATTGAATTAGAAAAAGAATATTTTAAATATTGCTCTGAACAAACAAACGATTCTCTTTTGGAAAAAGAAGAAGAAGAAGAACAAGGCTGAATAAACAAAAGTATGGCAGAGAGGATATCACGCGCAAACGCATCTTTGGCTCTTGCGTTTTATCCTCAAAGAGACGAAATCAAATTGAGTGCTGTCGCAGATGAAATGAGTGATGACACTGAAATATTGACAAAGTCGACTCTTGGGATGAGAAAAGATCCGAGGGCAGGAGCAACAGTTCGCACAAGTGATTTGTTCAATTCGTTTCAGAAACACTTGCATTCTCTTGCCCATTATCAAGAGAAGACTGGATTCTTTCAGAAATCAATGAACAGAGCAATTCCAGAAAAAAACATTGGACTTCAACTTTTTTCTTCTGAAGAGGGAAAGTCTGTTTACAAAGATATCCTCGAACAAATGGAGCAAGCAAAGGATAATGCGAACTATGCCATGGACAACGCAACCAATGAATACATGCAAGGATTGTCTAAGATCATTGGCAAAGAAAAAATCAAAAAATCAAAAAGGAAAGAAGAATTCCTAAAGGTCCAAGAAGAGAAGCAACTTGAAAAATATTTCAAAAAGATAAAGGTCGTTGGTCATGAAGTCACAGTCTCAGTGATTCGGGACATGGAAAAAATAGATGATCAATCTTCCACCTTTGACGAGTTGTTAAATTCTCTGGAAAAATCTAAAACTGTGTCCGAATTGAAAAGCACACAAAAAAAATCGCTCAGTTGGATTGAACACATAAAAAATTTGATCAATATAACAATTAGAGAAATACGAAGTGAAATCGGTGTCATCAAAGATGCGCAATACAACGTTAAGACTTTACTACAAGCTTACAAGGACATTTTTGAAAGTGAGGAACCAAAAAAAATACAACATTTCGAAGATGAACTGGTCTCTACTGAGACTATCAAAGTAGAGACTAATGAAAAGCTAAAAACCTTTGAGAATGATGCTTTTTCTAAGCTTGATCATTGGAAAGATGAATTGAACAAAAATTTTTTTGCTTTGAAAGCATCATTGGAGAGAAAAAAGGGTCTAAAAACAACCAGGCCTCCCATTAGTATCCCAACAAAATCTACCACCAATACTGTTGCCTCTGAACTGAAAAAGTGGAATGAAAGAGTCGAATCAATTGAAGATCTCTACGAATGGATGGACGGATCTCTTTCCCATGCAGAAGAACTCTTTAAGACAAAGATAGGAACAAATTATGAAGAGGAGGACAAAACGGGCGTATACGGTCAAAATACATCCGAGAGAATTGTGGAGGACAAAACACCATTAGCTGTCTTTAATTTTGAAGATACAGAAGCAGATTTATCGGTATTTAGAGGATATTATTCTCTTCTTGGAACGTACGGAGGAGAGTCTTTGGAATATAAAAACGGTAGACATGTAAAAATGTCTTCTGCTCTTAATGGCCAGGAGTTTGAGAAAACAGTGGATGCTTTGTTTCGAAGACAATGGAAAGGAAATTTAACTTCAAAGAATTATGAAATGCCGGATATTGATTGGACAGTATTGAGACCCGTTCTTCATCAATCCTTGACTGAAAAACCCAGAAAACATAACACTCCCGCAAACAAACCCAAGAACAGAAAACCGCTCAATTGGCATGATGGCCAAGCAATCCATTTTATTACGATCAGACCTTATTTCGGATATTCTCCTGTCGTTGTTCAATTAGGAATGACTTTACATTTTGACAACCAAGATGAACCTACACATTTTGACGGAGTTTTTGCAATTTCCTATGACCAAGAGTCGGGAACATCTCCAAACCAAAATGATACAATGAAAAAAGCAAGAAAAAGCGGAGAGTCTGCCCCATGGGACAACGAAAGAGATTACTGGAATGTGGACTACTCCAATTGGGGAAAAAACGGAGAAGAAAAACCCGGACACTCTGTCAATTTGGTTCTGTATGAATTGTTCTCTGGAAGCGTGATAACTCCCAGAAGTGGATCGGGAGCAACAGTGTTTGAAAAAATTACAAATTATTTTGAAGAGAAAGTTGCCACAAATGTAGAGGGAATTGCAAGATGGCATCATGTTCCCGTGCAATTATCTTTGCGTGGAATGACATCCTCTGCCGAAGGAAGCCAACTTTCGTTTGTAAACCTTCTCAGGAAGATGAGACTTCCCGGACAAACTTACAGCGCATCAAGAGATCCAAAGTCACTTCGGGGAGGAACTCTAACGAAAATGGATCTGAACGGATTTGTCTTGATGGTTTCAGGAGAATATGTTGATGACTCCGATGTTCCTTTGTACAAAAAACTGAGTGGCGGGGATAGAACA
>Ga0055448_10000406_pt1 | contig 10975 bp, 11 predicted proteins | sample China_Galinas_PW_4_FD_57744 | JGI IMG/M metagenome (GOLD analysis project Ga0055448, IMG submission 57744) | Wetland microbial communities from San Francisco Bay, California, USA, that impact long-term carbon sequestration - China_Galinas_PWA_D2 | ecosystem: Environmental > Aquatic > Marine >... | reverse complement strand
GCCTTCCCATAGTTTCCACGTTTATCTTCATAGCGTTCTTCATCACCATTGGTTGGTTGCGATGCTATAGGTTGTTGTGCATCAGATTCAGTTACCACGTTTCTTATAATTTTGCTATTTACGCGCCGGTTACCACGTGAAATGCGATCAATGCGCGCATGTATGATTGATGGTATACATAAAAAGAGCAATAATAATTTTTTCATACTCATCCTTTTTTAGAAGTTAATACCGATGCCGAGCGTAAATCCAAGATACCAGCGTTTATTGGCCGTAATTGGAATTACAATATCGTTAAAGTTTTTCTCACACGTACGTGCAAATCGATTCCAATCAAAAAATGGAATAAATGAAAGATCAACGCTTACGCAACACCCTTCCCGATATCTGAAAATAAGTGGCGTATCAATATGAAACCCATGTGAATATTTTAATTTAATTTTGTCATCACATCCGCATTTTGATTGCGGACAGCAGGTTGAGTTCGTTGTAAGTTCACACTCATCATCAGTATCAGTTACGCAAGGCGTGGTAACCTTTAAGCGATTATAGGCACCAGCCCGATAATTACCCCGCAATCCTAAAGTGATATTATTGCAGCGCATATGATAATAAAAATCTAAGCCAATTGGCACAAACACCTGATAATATCGATACCGCATAATGCTCGGCTCGAGTTCAAATGAGAGATGCTGGAAGCCAACACCAACGAATGGGGTAACGCTCCATGTTTCTTCAGTGTTTACCCAATGATATCCTAACCGCCAATCAGTAATATAATCAGCTACTTCTGCGCGCATATTGCCACCAACATAACACGGATCACATGATTTAATGTTTGAACAGATCAAACCAGCGTTCCATCGCCCATCAAATTGCACACCGGTATATAAATAGCACGGCTTTTTATAATCAAAATCAAAATGTACACCGGCTAAATACCCACCCAATGGCGCAACATTATCAAGATTATAGCGTGCATAATTAAAATCTGATCCAACATTCATATTAAAACGATAATCCGCACGAAGTGAGGTAGAAAGTAACATTAAAAATAAAACATATATCTTACGGTTCATATAAACTCCTCTCCCAAATTTTAAAAATAACTGTTTCAACTCAAGCACATTCAAAAAAATAAATTCAAGAATACCTTCAATTTTGAAATAAAATTCTTATTACACCAGCACATATCATTGAACTATAAACAATCGATAACGCACACTTAAAGAAAATTTAAATTTAAGGAAATAGGTATGAAACACGTTCACAAAATCATACTCATCAGCGCTCTTCTTATCGGTGGCTATGCGGGTATTTCTTATTTCTCTCAATATGAGGTATGCAATTATCCGCTCATTAATTTAAAGCAAGCCAAACGAGCATTTGATGAAACTAAAGATGCGCAAGCCCTTGAACGAGCTACACAAAGAATAAAGCGTTATTACACTTCATCTGAATACGAAAATGATTTAAAGCATGTGCTCCAAACGGCGCTCGATTATTTTGCTTCGCAAGTAGTAACACCACAATCACTCATCATTTTTGATATTGATGATACAGCATTCTATGATTATCAATGGCTAGATCCGATTAAATTTATTTGGGAACATCAACCTAAGTTACTTGAAGCGCGCAAAACTCAGATCAATCCTGCTATCAAACCGGTACTTAATTTTTATAAAGCAATAAAAAGACTTGGGTATAAAACTATTTTTCTGAGTGCACGCAATCAAGGTGCCTATGAAGAATATTACGATAATCTAATTAGACTGGGCTATACCGATTTTGAAGAACTAATTTTGATACCAGATAAACTTGCATTTGATCCCATGATACGCATTAAAGATTGGAAACTTAAAATGAGAGAACAGCTTGAGCAGAAATATACCATTGTGGGGAATGTTGGGGATCGAAAAGGCGATTTCTATGGCGGCTATAATGGCTATAAAGTAAAATTACCAAACTATTTGTATTGAGCTCTTTCATGATCAAGTAACCATTGTTTACGCGCAATACCGCCCGCATAGCCGCATAAATCACCATTACTTTTAATAATGCGATGGCATGGAACAACAATTGAAAGTAGATTGTTTCTATTGGCGTTGGCCACCGCACGAAATGCAGTTGGCTTGCCTATTTCCTGCGCTACTTGTGCATACGAACCAGTTGTGCCAAAGGGAATTTTTTGTAACATTTGCCACACACTTTGTTGAAATGAGGTGCCAAGCAATGTAAGAGGCGTTTTAAATTCTGATAGCGTACCGGCAAAATACTGCCTAAGCTCATGCTGAATTGAACGAATAATTGCTGTTTGCCCCGAAACAGTTGACACACCAGTTTTTTTCTTGAGAAAATGCATTTCACGTGCAAGGTCTTTGCAATCAACAAACTCTAAGAGATACAAAGCATTCTCATCTGCTATTGCAACCATTTGTCCAAGGGGCGTATCGACATAAGAAGAATGCATAATTCCTACTTCTCCTTAAGGCTATTTTTTAGATAGTTCAAAAGATCAATAAACTTCCCCCACCCGCCTAAATCATCCATTTTAAAAATTTTTCCATCTAAATTAGTAGCATCTAAAGTAACACCTATTTCTTTGACTTCATATTTCCTTTGAGCTTTTTTACTTTCAACATTCCAAGTAATTTTTACTTGATTAGATTCGACATCCGGATGTCCTAGAGAATTTCTAATAATATTCAGAATCATTCGACCCGACTCTAGATCATCACTATTACTTTGATCTTTCTTAATTAAATCAAAAAATCCTTCACGAATAGTACACATCCAGAAAGTTAAAACCGCTAAAGGCAACATTTCTACCAGTTCTTCGAATATTTCTGGATCATTTTTCCAATCTGCTTGATTAATAAAAGGTGGTAACTTTTCTAAATTATTTACTAAGATGTTCGGCTTTATATCCTCAACTGAAAGTGCTCGAGATAATGCTAGAGAAAAACATATTGAATTGAGGGCCATACCAAAAGAGTCAATAATTGATTGATATTTGTTGTCCATGTCTTTTTTTATTTTTTCCAATATATTTCACTGCTTATCAATCTGAGCTTTATACTTTGATTCCATAAGATTTTCTATAATCTCGCAATATTTTTGATCCTATTAACTCTTCCATAACTCGCTTTGCTGCTGATGAATTTTCTTGTATTAGATAACTATAAAGAGAATTATGAATAGCAGAACCATTAAGACCTCCTGTGCTAGCAAATCTTTGAACGATCTGAAGACAGTTTAATTTTATACGCATATATTCAGCTTGATCAGAAGAAACTAATGCTCCAGCGAACATATTCTGTGCTACTAATAAGCTACTGAGTAATAATAAGATTCTCATATGAATATCCCCCTAAATAAAAACATCCATTTCTTTTAGATTACTACTAACTATAACTTATGCAAAAGCCTTCTGCATAAGTCCTTCTAGAGCTGTTTAATAGTTAATCATAGGAAATCAATTATAAAAAATACAAATTGAAATGTTTTCATTTCTTGCTAAATGGCACCCTAATAATTTTACCATCAACAATAAATTCTCCGTTGCCGGCATGATGCAAGGTACGCTGCTGTTTTTTTGAGGTGGCAATCCATGCTTTGACTACTTCAAGTATAAAAATATCATACTTGGGCACCATTTGCATGTCGGTAACAATGCATTCTAAATTAGCAAAACATTCGCCGATCATTGGCACAATAATTTCAGAAGACGGTTCTGGCGTTAAATCAAACTTTTTAAATTTATCAACTTTCGCGCCAGATGTTTCCCCTATGCCAACAACTTTATCGACTAAATCAACCGTAGGAATATTGATTACACATTCTTGCGTCTTTTTTATGCTCTTGAATGAATAATTCATATCGCTTATTACACAAGCGATTAATGGCGGTTCAAATTCAACCATCATATGCCAGGTCATACTCATGATATTAGGTTTATCTTTATATAGCGTGGTAATCATAACAACAGGACCCGGCTCAATTAATTTATATACCTGTGATAATGATAAAGGTTTTTTTTTCATAACCTATCCTTTTTTTCTACAGATAAAGATTTTGCAAAATAGTATATTTCGCGCGTATATCTCGCGCGAGTGAAGATATAATAATTGATGGAGTAATATATCGGGCAAGTGCAAAATCGTTTGCCCCCGATGCATTCGAATAGCCGCATGTTATTATTTTACCATCTGCTTGTATTATGGCATCATAACCCAAATCATTGGTGCCTCCCATATTCGTGATTACAATTCCATCGGTCCCAAACGTATCATCTAACGTACCATCAGTGTTATAGCGCAACAATGCAAAATCAAAATCTCCGTTAACATTCGACCAGCCAAAGGTAATTATCTTGCCATCTGTCCCTATTATTACTTGATTAGCTCGATCATTTGTGCCAATGTCGGTCAATACTAACCCATTGGTACCAAACGTATTATCGAGTGAACCATTTGAATTATAGCGCGCAATAGCAACATCAAAGGTGCCGCTCGGATTGGCAAAACCAGCAGCCACTATTTTGCCATTTCTTTGCAAGGCAAGTGAAAGTTCAGCCTCTAAAGAAGGGCCAAAACTGGTGATAACAATGCCGCCGGTGCCAAATGAATTATCTAATGAACCATCAGTATTATAGCGGGCCACCGCAAAATCACGCGCAGTAAACGCATCAATGGTGGTTCCTCCTGCAAGAATTTTACCGTCAGGTTGGATAACAACTTCTTGAATTGTATCAGTTGTTGATCCTATATTTGTTGTCACAATACCGCCAGTGCCAAATGAAGTATCGAGTGAACCATCACTTTTATAGCGCACTAATGCAAAATCTGAACTAAACAGGGCCCCCCCACTTCCGGCAGCAATAATTTTTCCATCTGCGAGTAAAACACCAGATGATGCGCTGCTACTTGCCCCGATGCTTGTAGTAACAACACCATTGGTGCCAAATGAAGTATCAAGTGAACCATCACTTTTATAGCGTACTAATGCAAAAGAAGAAGTAAATCCAGAGCTGGTACTCCCAATAGCAATAATTTTTCCATCGAGCTGTATAATTACTGAGCGCGCCCGATCGGTACCACCCAAATTCGTGATAACCACCCCATTTGTGCCAAATGTGTTATCAAGTGAGCCATTTGTATTATAACGCACAACGGCAAAATCAGTAGTTCCTCCAACGTTTGATGAACCAACAACCACGATTTTATTATCTGGTTGAACTGCCATACCAAATGCTTGATCGGAAGTTCCACCCAAATCAGTCATAACAATACCATTGGTGCCAAATGAGGTATCCAGCGAACCATCTTGTGTATAAATGCTTCCACAAACAAATAATATAGTAACCACTATTTTTTTTAGCATTCCCCCTCTCCTAATTACTTAAAAAATTACACCCAGTTTAGCCCAAATGGCCCATTGCTCTAAAGCAGCTTTATTATGCGCAAATTCATACTGCCCACCAATGCCAACAAGCACTGGCTTTTCACATGCAGATACATTGCGTGCAAAAGCAGCATACAGCGTTGAGCTCAGTGCCGTAGGATGAGCCGCAGAAGAACGATCAATATCTTCCAAAGTTAGCTCCACAAAACTCGTATCACTCGGCGCTTTATTCGATCCGATCGCTGATTCACTAATTGTTGCCTCACTCGCACTTATCGGCATTAAATTTGAACCGGCTAAATCAAAAATGCCATATCCGCTACACAATGATGATGATTTAATTCGTACTTTTTCTGATTGTCGTACCCAGAAATCATACCCTATCTCAATATCGAAATTACGCCATTCACCATGCAATGCCAGCCATATATCAAGCGTATTTCGCGGCGCAACCTGCGATTTAAGAGTCAATATATTAATACCGGACTGCGTATCTAAATGTTGGTCTTCCGGCACCACTAATAAATAGCGAGACCAATCGCCATTATCACATAAATCAAATGAACGACACTGCTCGGCTTCAAATGCGTACCGCCATTTAATATCAAATAACCAGGTAAAACAATGGTTTTCACCCCGATCAAACGTATAATCACCGTTCAAACCTACGCCAATACTCCCATTCTTAGAACCCACTAATGGCTCAAATATATACTCAGCATGTTGCCGTTTCCCAGTTGGAATAGTTCCTACAAGATATGGCGTAATATGATTTACTTCATCACAATAATAATAATCATAGCCAAGTTTAATTTGTATATCATCAATGCCGGTACACTTTCGCGTATCTTGACTAAATTTTCCAAAATTCCAGTCGGGATTATTGAACGCATCAATTACTGAAGTAAATTCATTTATGGTACCAAGATCAAAATTAGAAAGCTTACTTGCGGTAAATTCAACCTCTTCCTGCATACGCAATTTATGTTCAGCACGCACAACGGCAAAAGAAATGCCCAACCAAAATAGACACGTACCCCATTCTTTTGCTACAAGCAGATTAAAATAAGAGCCATAAACACGCCGTTGGGGCCGCATAGAAAAGATTGCATTAAAATTAGTAGTTAAATCTGCTTCTAAGCCAAACCATAATGAACAGAGCGCATCAGGATCATCATTAACTTCGTGAAATTCTAGACATTTTTGATTGTTGCGTAAAAAATAACGCGAAACGTTATCTTGCTTGGTTGATCGCTGAAAAAAGGGCGTTATATATAATCCAATGCCCCAACACTCATTTGTAATACGATCGCGATCATGATACCAATGATAGTTATTGAGCCCTAATTCAAAAACACTATCAGTTGTTATCTGCCGCGGTACAAAAAAACTATGTGAATATTTGCATGCATCATCAGCTGGTATACACGTATTATCAACTGGTAAAATTGTTACACAACTAAGCATACCAAGAATAAGAAGCTTATTTCTTATCACTGTTGTTCCTCTGCATAATGTTTATCTTGATCTACTTATAGTATTAACAAGAGAGAGGAACTAACAACAAGCATTAACAATCATAAATTTTTTTCTAGATAATAGAAAAAGCCTGAGTTACTCAGGCTACAAATAACAACATTTATTTTATTTATTATCAATTTTCTTTATAAATAACTACCGAACGATCTGAGCCGCCAATATCACTTTTATCTACTACTGAAACTCTGTCTCGTGCAAATTGTTCAACAACCCATGGATAGAGCTCATGTTCCGCTTTATGAATTTTGTCTTCTAATGTATCTAACGTATCATCATCAGCTATTTCAACTGTCTTTTGCCCTATAATGGGTCCCGTATCCATCCCTTCATCAACAATATGTACTGTCGGCCCGGTAACTTTTACCCCATACTTAAATGCATCTGCAACACCTTTCATGCCCGGAAATGAGGGCAATAATGCCGGATGAATGCTAATTACTTGATTTGGATAATGATCAAGAAAATCTTTGTGAATAATAACCATAAAACCAGCACCACAAATTAATCCATTCCCCGACATTACGCCATGGCTTTCTAAAGAATTAATCATCTTTTGTGCATATGCTTTACGTACTACTGCTTTTTCTTCATCACTCATACCTTTGCGGATACCACTCGGCAAGTAGGCAGTTGGAACTTTATTTTTAAAGGTAGTTTCAACTTTTAATCGTGCACGTTTTAATGCATAGGCATTTTTCCTATTACTAATTACCACTGCAGGCTTTACTAATCCCTCTTTTCCTGGTTGTTCAAAGTAGCGCAGAATCGCTTCCATGTTACTCCCAGTGCCCGATACTAATATCGCTAAAGGAAGCGGACCTCTCTTATCCATCGAAAGCAAGCTAAATGGCAGATAAAGAAGACAAAGAAATACTGTTTGTTTCATGCGGTAATTCATAGAAACCCATTTCTTGAGATGTAATAAAATTAAAAGATACTAGATAATAGCACTATAATTTGAAATCACAAAAAGCTAATAGACAAAAAACTATTGTGATTTTTCACTCCGTAATGATATGACCAGTACAAATAAAAACACGGCTTTTATATAAGTTGAGGAACTTAATGAAACGATTATATATGATACTTATAGTACTATTTTCTATATATGCTTTTGATGTACATAAAAAAAATATCTTTGAAGGAGTGTATGGGAACACTATCCAAAACAAGGTAGATGTTGCTCAGTCTGAAATAATTAATACGCCAAATAATGAAACACAAAGTATCGACGAACTTTCGCTGCTCAATTTAAATGCTGAAGAACTTATTTCTCAACAAGGATTTGTTTCTACTTTTGGCGAGAAAATCACAAGTTCACTTGAAGATATGATCAATATACAATTTCAATATGGTATCGCTCAAGCTGAACTCATTTCATCTACGGTAAGTACTGGCGCTGTTTTTGAGCAAGATAGTATGGCGATAGTAAGTACCGGTAAAGCGCTCGATAGTCTTGCACAGCTCCAAAGTAAACGCAATTTGCGTTATCGCACCGGCCATGAAGGGTATGCATTTTTTACCGCTTTATGGGAACGTTCTGCACCAGATTCAACCCAATTTATTGGCCTTTTTGATGATAATAATGGTGCGGCAGTTGGCTATAACGGCACAACGTTTTCTATTTTATTTCGCAGAAATGGAGATGCTGATATCTTTATTCCGCAATCAGACTTTAATAGAGATCCGCTCGATGGTACCGGACAAAGTGGATTTAATTTAGATACAACCACATTAAATATTTTTAGAATTTCGTATGGCTGGCTGGGAACTGCTCCTATAAAATTCCAAATTTGTAGTGAAGATGGCACCTGGATTACCTTTCATATTATTGAACGCCCAAATACAACTCCCGGCGTGCATTTTTTAAATCCCGTGCTGCCTATACGCATGGAAGTGCAAAATCAGGGAAATGATACTGATCTACGTATGGCAACTGCCAGTTGGAATGCAGGAATAGTTGGCATACCAACTACTTCAGGAAGCCGATTCTTCTCAACCAGCAATTTCCTTACCATTAGTAGTGCAGACACTGAAGCACACGTACTCACCATTCGCAATAAACAACGATTTCGCGGTGTCGATAATAAAGTAGAAGTACGTATCGCTGCCTTAGGAGGCGGGAGTTTGTCAACATCACCTGAGGTGGTATTACTGCGTTTGCGGCGCAATGCAAAAGTTACGGGAACTTCATTTACCGATATAAATCCAAGCAGCTCAGTCATCGAAGTAAGTAATTCTGGTAATTATGTAGCCGGCACCGGAGATGAAGTATTTATTCTTCCCACCAATACGTTTGGAGGTGGGCCTTCAACACTCTTTTTCCCACGAAATGAATTTACCATCCTCCTCTTTCCTGGAGAAGAACTTACGGTAACTGGCGTAAGTCTGCAAAGTACAGGCGCTGATAGTATCGGTATTCTCAGTTGGGAAGAACGGTTTTAGTTTTTAATAGGATATCATGAAAAAAATAATAGCTATTTCTTTTTTACTTTTATTGTTAATTGCGCCAAAGCTCTTTTCATGCACCGGGCTTTTTTTGAAAAATAAAGCTCAAGGTTACGTATATGCACGCACATTAGAGTTTGGTCAAGATCTGTATTCACAGATTCTGTTTGTTCCGCGTAAGTATACATTTACCTCACCAACTCCCGCTGCTGATCAAGGTGGCTTAACGTGGCACTCAAAATATGCAGTAATTGGTACCAATGCTTTTGGATTTAATTATTTCGTTGATGGGGTGAATGAAAAAGGATTAGCGGGCGGCCTTTTTTATTTTCCTGGCTTTGCCGAATATCAAGATATTACGCCACAAAACTATAAAAAATCGCTTCCCATGTGGGAACTGTTAACCTGGATCCTTACTAATTTTTCATCAATACAAGAAATAAAACAAGAACTGCCAAACATATATGTTTCCACTGCTTCAATTCCTGGTAAAGAAGAGATACCACCCGCCCATCTGATTATACATGATTCATGGGGTAATAGCCTGGTAATAGAATATGTTAACGGCAAACTTCATTTGTATGATAACCCACTTGGCGTTATCACCAATTCGCCACCTTTTGATTGGCATCTCACTAATTTGCGTAATTACATTAATCTTTCGCCTATCAACGCACCAAATAAAACAATGTCAGGAATATCATTTTCACAACTTGGGCAAGGATCAGGTATGCTTGGTCTTCCTGGCGATTTCACGCCACCTTCACGATTTATTCGCATAACTGCATTTACGCAATCTGCTCCTGAAGCACCAACTGAATTAGATGGCATATACCAAGCATTTCATCTTCTCAATAATTTCGATATTCCCAAAGGAACTGTTGCTGATAAAAGCGGTGTTTTAGAATACACCCAATGGACTAGCGCTATCGATATGAAAAACAAAGTTTACTACATCAAAACCTATGAAAATTTTCAGCTGCAGAAAATTGAACTCATGAAACAAAATCTTATGGCAGAAAAACCATCAACTTTTTCACTCAATTACAAAGATCGGATTCATGAGATTAAATAGTTACTTTTAAAAAAACAATATTAATCTAAATCAAATGATGCTGAATAAGTAGGAATAATTACTGACCAGCCAAAACGTTCTTCTATTTTCTTTTTCAATGATTGAGCTGATTCAAGGTCGCCATGGGTAAGAAATGTTTTTTGGGGTGGTTGCTCAAAATGTGTTAACCATTGCAGAACTTCGTTATAATCTGAATGCGCTGAAAACAGATCTATCGATTTAATTGTCGCACGAACTTTATACCATTTCCCATACATGTTTACTTTTTTTGTCCCATCAATTAAATCGCGTCCCAAGGTCCCTTCTGCTTGATATCCAACAAACAATATGGTGTTTTTCTTATCCGAGATAAAATGTTCAAAATGATAAGCCGCACGCCCCCCATCAGCCATACCACTTCCCGCAACAATAATGGCTGGCGGTTGTGCATGATCAATGGCCTTGGATTCTTGTACAGTGGGCGTATATTTAACACTAGCAAATATCTTATTACATAGCGATGCTGATAAT
>Ga0055448_10000405_pt1 | contig 10976 bp, 11 predicted proteins | sample China_Galinas_PW_4_FD_57744 | JGI IMG/M metagenome (GOLD analysis project Ga0055448, IMG submission 57744) | Wetland microbial communities from San Francisco Bay, California, USA, that impact long-term carbon sequestration - China_Galinas_PWA_D2 | ecosystem: Environmental > Aquatic > Marine >... | reverse complement strand
ACAGCCCATAGAGTGTGCTCCATATCTGGAGTTCCACGCGACCGGCCGATGCCGACGTACTGACCGCCACACGTTCCAGCAGTTGCGCCGCACGGCTACGGGCCTCCGTGTCACCGAACCGATCGAGGATCATCTCGTAGAGCGCCCGCGCCGCGTCGATGCGACCCGACCGGCTCAGCCGCATTGCCGCATCCAGCAGGACCGCCGCGCTGTCCGCCCGTGTGACCTGCGCTGCGACGGGGGCCGGGCGCGGCAGCAGAAGCAGCCCGATCACCGCCGACAGAACAAACGCGCCGGCCGTTTTCGGACTGCGGTCACGCACTGGGCAGATCCTCGTTCGCCCAGTCGAACGCAAGGTGTGACCGCCTGGCCGCCTGACATGCCGTCTCGAGTTCGCTCACGAGATAGCGCGTGCGGCGCCGGCGTTCATCCAGTGTGAGATCACCGCGTTCGATCTCGGCCACTGCCTGGATCGCATGGCTCGCGCGGCGAACCACTTCCCAGAGGTGCTGCCGGCCGAGTTCGCCCTGACAGTCGTGCTGGCGGGCATCGGCAGTACGGTCGATCTCCTCCGCGATCAGCTTGATCTGGTCCTTCGCGAGCATTTTGCGTTGCCTCCTTGCTTCTCATGCCTTGCCCCACCGAAAGACGGGCCGCGGCCGCCCGTCCGGACGGACGCGGCGGCGCCCCTCGCTTCCATGTCCCTGCCTGCTCCTCAGTCCACGTCACCCATCAGCTTCTTCACGCCCGGACTCGCCAGCAGTGCAACCGTGCCGGAGATGCCGACGAAGATCGCAACGTTCGAGAACAGCGTTCCCGGCGCCAGCGATTCGAGCCGACCGGCGACCAGGCCCGCGAACAGGTTGCCGAGCGCCGCGCCGATGAACCACACGCCCATCATCTGCCCGACCCGGTTTCTCGGCGCGAGCTTGGTGATCGACGAGAGGCCGACCGGCGAGAGACACAGCTCACCGACCGTGTGCAGGAAGTACGTGACCACGAGCCAGGCCGGCGATATCAGATTCGTCTCCGACGCATTGGCCGCACCCCATGCGATCACGAAGAAGCCGGCGGACAGGCCGAACAGGCCGAGCGCGAACTTCAACGGGATCGATGGGTTTGATTGCTTCTTGGCCAGCCACGTCCAGAGCCAGCCGAAGATCGGCGCGAACACGATGATGAAGATCGGATTGATCGACTGGAGCCAGCTGGCCGGCGCTTCCCACCCGAACACAGTGCGGTCCGTCAGACTGCGAGCCACGAGGTTCAACGATGAACCCGCCTGCTCGAAGCCGGACCAGAACAGGGCCGCCAGAATGAACAGCCAGAAGATCACGATCAGCCGCTTCTTCTCGATCAATGTGTGCCCGCCGGCCGTCAGCAGGTACGCGAAATACAGTACTGCCAGAGCGATGATGCCGTAGCCGAGCCCTTCGGCGAGCTTCTGGATCGGGAGGGTCAGTTTGCCGGTCATCGCCAGCACGGCGATCAGCGCGACCAGTGCCGCCGCGCCGAGCAGCGAGCGCTGGAACAGGCGCGTGTTCTGTTCTCGAAGCTCGAGCGCCTCCGGCTTCAGGTCGCCAGCACCTTCCAGGTAACCCGCACCCATGCGGTACTGAATCAGGCCGAGTACCATTCCGACGCCCGCAGCGCCGAAGCCCCAGTGCCAGTGGTGGTTCTCACCGAGCCAGCCGCAAAGGAGCGGGCCGAAGAACGCACCCAGGTTGATGCCCATGTAGAAGATGGAGAAGCCGGCATCCCGGCGGGCTCCGCCTTCCGGATAAAGGTCGCCGACGATCGTGCTCACGTTCGGCTTCAGCAGACCGGTCCCGAGAATGATCAGCGCCATGCCGATGAAGAACGTGAGCTCGGTCGGTATGGCCATCGTGAAGTGGCCGGCGGCAATGATCGAACCACCGATGAACACCGCTCGCTTCTGTCCCCAGACGCTGTCCGCCACCCAGCCACCGGGCAACGCCATCAGGTACACGAGCGCGGTGTACAGACCGTAGATCGCCGTCGCCTTGCCGACCTCGAACCCGAGACCCGGATTCACCTGCGCAGCCGAGGCCGTCATGAACAGCACGAGCAGCGCCCGCATGCCGTAGTAGCTGAACCGCTCCCACATCTCCGTGAAGAAGAGCGTGGCGAGACCTCGCGGCTGGCCGAAGAATCCGCCCTGGCCGGACATGCCTGTCGTTGATTCGGTGTATCCGGGTGCTTGCGTCGACATGGGGTGTCCCGGTTCGGGTTCTACGCGTTACCGACCGCAGCACGAGCTGCGGTCGGGGCGGACTCCTCCATCGGGGAAACGGCAGGCGCCAATGTAACCCCGGTGCCACGGGTCTGCCACCTGCGCCCGTGCGGAGCGGACCGACGCCCCATCGAACCATGGATCTGCCCGGCGAGTGGCGCGACCCTCACGAAAGGCCGCTCCGCCATTGAAGTCCGGCGTCCCGGCAGGTGGCGACCCGCATGCCGGGCGCACGACGATATTCACCCTGCAACACCCGTTGGTTCCGCTGTCAGGCTTCGACGCTATTCTCGGAGAGAGCGATGCCGCCGTTGGCATCCGCGAGTTCGGCCGCCGCGCGGCAGCCGTCGATGCGACTGTACTGCTCACCGGCGAGAGTGGCACGGGCAAGGGACTGCTGGCCAGACTGATTCACCGGAACTCGACGCGTCGGCGCGCCACCCTCGTGGCCGTGAATTGCGCGAGCGTACCGGAATCTCTGTTCGAGTCCGAGTTCTTCGGTCACATCCGCGGTGCGTTCACCGGCGCACAGCAGACGCACCGCGGCCTCATCGAGCAGGCGGACCGTGGCACGCTGTTCATGGATGAAGTCGGTGAGCTGTCGCTTCCGCTACAGGCGAAGCTGCTGACGGCGCTTGAAGACGGAGAGTTCCGTCGCGTCGGCGGTGAGAATGTCGTCCGTGTCGATGTCCGCATTGTCGCCGCAACCGGCGTCGACCTCGATCGCGCCATTGATCGAGGTTCGTTCCGTCGCGACCTCTATCACCGGCTCATGGTCCTCTCGTTCAGGCTGCCGCCGCTACGCGAACGGGAGGGCGATGTCGAGCTGTTCGCCGAACGATTCCTCGCCTCGTTCTCGAATCGCTACGGCCGGTCGATCCGCGGATTCGAGGCCGGCGCGCTCGGCGCGCTGCGCGCATGTTCCTGGCCGGGCAACGTGCGCCAGCTGGCCAATGCGATCGAGGCCGCCGTCCTCGGCTGCGATGGCCCGAGGATCGGCGCGCATCACCTGCCGCCGGCACTCATGTCCGCGCATCCCGCGGCTACCGGCGGACCCGACCGCGCCTCCCAACACCGGCAAGGCGATGCCGACCAACAACGAACTCGGTACTCGCACTACGGATCGCCCGCCGAAGAGCGTGAGCGAATCGAGGCGGCAATGAAACGATGCCGAGGTAACAAGACGCTCGCGGCACGCGAGCTGGGAATGGCGAGGAACACGTTGCGCGAGAAGCTGCGCCGGCTGAGATCGGCCGCGGATCGATCGACATCGTGATCAGACGACTCGCGTCCGGCCGGCGGAACCGCGTGGTCAATCCGCCGGCGGCCGATCGCCGCGCAAGGGCAGCCGCAGCCGTCTCGACCAGCCAGCCTCCGGGTCCCGGTCTTCGGTGAGCGTGCCGCCGAGCGCCGCCGCCGTCTCGGCCGCGAGTTCGTCCGTCAGCCACGCATTGGCGGACCGGTCCGCGGCTCTGACGCCGTTGCCGCCGGGATCGATGCCCATCCCCTTCGATGTGACCGTCCACTCGACCCGGCGGCCGTCGGGTTCTTCGATGAGACGGACCCGCAGAACGATCGAACCGCGCGCGGTCCGCCGGAACGCATCGCGCAGCATTATCTCGAGGACGTGGACAACCCGCCGGCCGTCGGTCGTGAGCGCAACGATCGCATCGCCCGCATCGACCGTGAACTCGACGAGCGGCGGCTGCGCCCCCGCGCGTGCGACCGCCTCACGCGCGATTCTCAGCGCATCGGCCGGTGCGCTCTCCGGCCGGGCGCGGCCGAGCCGCAGATCCAGCAGGTCGGCCAGATCGCCGAGCACTTCGATCGCGGCAGGTGCATCCGGATTCCGCGGTTTCTCCGCTCCGGCGCCGTCCCGGCCGTTCGGCTCGCCCGGGCCGGCCGCGCCCTCCGGCCGGTCCGCCGGGTCGAGGGTGCCCAGCACATTGCCGACGACACGAGCCAGCAGCGTATCGTGTCGTTTCGCCGCGGTCTCCGCCTGCCGAAGCGTCGCGGCGAGATGTTCGCTGTCGCGACGCAATCGCTCGTTCTCGATGCGCAGCCCGTCCAGAACGGCCGCCCGCGTTGTCGTCGCCGCGAGCTGCTCCGAGATCAGTCGCAGCAGACTCCTCTCGTCGTCCGGGAAATCGTGCGGCGTCACGAAGTAGAAGCTGAGTGCGCCGTTCACCGCTGTAGGCGTCGCCAGGGGCACAGTGATCATGGCGGCAAAGCCGAGCTCGCGGGCGGGCTCGTGCCAGTCACGCAGTGTGTCGTCGCCGAAGATGTCGGGGACCTCGACCGCGCTGTTGTCCGCCACCGCGCGACCGGTCGGACCGGAGCCCACACGAATGCGCATCCGTCCGAGATAGCGAGCCGACGCCTGCGGCCAGCCCTGAAGACAGACCGGCCGGAGCAGCCCCTGGTCGCGGTCGTCGCGCAGAAACACGGCGGCGAAGTCCGCCCGCACCATCGGCGTGACCCGGGCCAGTGCGAGGCGGTACACCTCGATCGGCTGGTTCGCCGCCAGAAACGCCTGTGCGATCTCGTGCGCGGCTTCGAGCTCGCGAGCGCCCATCGCACGGCCGGATCGCGGGTCCTGAACCGCTCCGTCCTCGCTCATCACCTCATGGGATCGCTGATCTTGACGGCGTACACCGTGCCATCTACTCTGGACCGTCGATGCGGTGATGACGCCGATGGCGGTCCAGGCCTGTCAGCTGGTCATCATGCATCGCGCTTGCGCGGTGCGGGCGGGAAAGTGAAGTCGGCCCGCCAGCAGCGCAAGCGCTTCACGTGTGCAGGACGATCCGCGCCGCACGGCACTGCCAGCCGTGCGGCTTTCTTGCTTCTCGGTACGCGCCCATTAACACGCGGGAGACCAGATGAACAAGACCGACCTCGTTGCCACACTGGCGGATCGCGCTTCAGTGAACCGGAGCGATGCCGCCAGATACGTGGACCTGCTCTTCGATCCGTCGACCGGCATCATTGCGGCCGCGCTGCGCCAGCGCCAGAAGGTCCAGATTTCCGGGTTCGGCACGTTCGAGGCGCGCCGGCGCAAGGGCCGCACCGGTCGCAACCCGCGCTCCGGCGAATCGATCCTGATCCCGCCTTCCACAACGGCTGCGTTCCGGGCCGGCAAGGCGCTCAAGGACACCGTCGGCGGCTGAGCGGGCGTGTCACCGGTGGGAACGGTCGGACCGATCGTTTCGCCGGCCGGACGCCAATGCGGCGCCCGCAGCCGCATTCACGAGCGTTGCGGCCTGAATGGTCGTGATGCCCTCGGCGCGGGAGCCGACGGTTTGCGGTCGAAATCGACGCGCAGGCTCCGGCCGCGCATGGTCGTCCCGTTCAACGCCTTGATGACCCGGTTCGCCACGTCGGCCGCCACTTCGACGACCGAGAACGTGTCCCGCAGTTCGATCTTCCCGATCTGTTCGCCCGTGACCGCGGCTTCACCCGTGATCGCGCCGACCAGGTCACCCGGTCTGATGTTGTCGCGCGTGCCTGCACTGACGAACAGCCGGACGAACGCCTGCGGACGGCCCGGCTCCGTCGCCTGTGGCGTCGGCTTCGGCTCCTGCTGCCGTTTGTCACGAAGAAGCGCGCTCAGGGCCGCCGCGATCTCGACCGCGCTGTACCTCTCGAACAGCGGACCCAGCAGCGCGATCTGGGCATCAATGTCGCGTTCGCCGATGGCGCGACGCACTTCCTCACGATAGACCGCCGCGGCCGCGCGCTGCGGCCTTGTGCCGACCGCCGCCAGCTCGACCCCGGCGGTACCGGCGATCGCCCGCAGATGCGGCAGTTCCGCTGGCGCGATCAGCACCAGGCCGTCCGTCAGGTTCATCATTGACAGTGCATCGGCATCGAACGGGATGTCGGCGGCGATCAGCCCGGGTCCCGGCAAGGCCGCCACCGGCGCGATTATGACATCGGGCGCGCCCGCGGACTTCGTCGAAGCCCGGAACCCGCGCACGCGCAACTCTTCCGCGAAGATTGATGCCCTGCGGTCGGAGCGCACGCTGACCAGTGGCGTCTCGGCGCGCTCGCGGCGCAGGATGCGGGCGAGCGCGTCGGCTTTCTCACCCGGCGCGACGGTCAGATACGAGAGTCGGCCCGCGGGTTCGGATACGGATTCGACCGAGCGAGCCGGGATCGTGAGCGCGCGCCGCGCGTGCGCCTCGACGAAGCGTTCGATCGGCTTCGTCCACTCGGCGACAGTGATGATCCGCTGCGCGTCGGGCGGCAGCACGGACGCGAGCATGTCGAGCGCCGTGTCCCCTTCAATGGCGAGCAGATGACCGACCTGCTCGAACACGATGGCGTCCAGACCGTCCAGCTTGAGCGACGATTCTCCGATCATACGTGACGCAGTGCCGACTGACGCCGTGACGAAGCCGCTCCCACCGTGCGCACTCCACTCGACGTTCAATGCACGCACCGGCACCTCGAGATCGCCCGCCAGCCGGACGATCGTGCGTGCGACCCGTGTCGCCCGCTCATCGCCCATGCACAGGACGAGAACGCGTGGCCGGATCGAGCGGAGGTCACCCGGCTCGATCGCCGGCTCACCGCTCTCCGGCTCGGCATTCGCATACAGCCGGTCGATCAGTGCGAGTGCCCACGCCGCGGTCACGCCGGACCCGCTGGATGCCAGCAGCGCGGCGTTTCCGCCGCGCCGGAGAACCGGGACCGCCGCACGCTGGAGCGGTGCCGGCGCATCGTAGCCGGCCGTTTCGGCCGCGGCCACGGGGCCGGCCGCCAGCCCCAGCTCGTCGAAGCCGCTCATGGCGTGGCGCCCGCCGACAGGCCGCCCGGTTTCGCTTCGCCCCGTCCCTTCGTATCGCCCGGCTGATACGGCAGCAGTGTGAGGAAGAACTGGATCTCGGTGTCCATGCGCGATGTCCGGACCTGGTCCGTCTCGGCCAGCACGGAGGTCTCCATGCCGTGCCGATGCACCGATATCGTGGCAGTGCCATCGCCGCCGCTGAACCGGACGGAATGGCCGTCTTCCGCAATCTTCTCGACTGGAATGCGTGCCGTCAGAACCTCGCCGGCTCTGCGCAGCACATCACGGCCCGACATGGCCGTCAACCGTTCATATTTCATGGGGCTCCTGCTGACATTTCATGGGGCTCACGCCGAGCGGGTTCCTGCCGGTACCGCACCCCCCGCGCGCGGCGGATGTCTCGTTCCGCTCGCCCAACCGGGCCGCAAACGCGGCCGACACGGTAATCTAAGGCGAGTCGGGACTTGCACAAAGCGGCCCGGCGGCTCACCATTCCCGCTGTCGTCAGAGCCTCTGATGCAGCCGTTCCGACTGCGATGCAAATCAGCGAGAACATCCGCGATCTCGAACCGTCCGCCACGCTGGCGGTCACCACCCTGTGCAAGACCATGCGCGCACAGGGCCGCGAGGTCATCGACCTGAGCGCCGGCGAACCGGATTTCCGTACGCCCGACTTCGCCGCGCAGGCCGGCATCGCATCCATCGTTCAGGGCTTCACTCATTACACGCCGGTCGCAGGCGTACCCGTGCTGCGTACGTTGATCGCCGAAGACCTCGCCGATCGACACGGCCGGGCGACGAATCCGGACGGCGTCGTCGTCACCGCCGGAGCGAAGCACGCGCTCTTCAACGCGTGTTTCTCCTTGTTCGGACCGGGCGACGAGGTGCTGGTACCCTCGCCGTACTGGACCAGCTATCCCGAGATCGTCAAGCTCTCGCGAGCCCGGCCTGTCTTCGTCCCCGCAACGCTCGAGTCCGGCTTCAGGATCGGACCCGCCGACCTCGATGCGGCACGCTCGGATGCCACTCGCGGACTACTGCTCAATTCGCCCACCAACCCGACCGGCGCGGTGTACCCGATCGAGGAACTCGACGCGATCTTCCGCTGGGCCGCGGACAACGACATCTGCATCATCAGCGACGAGATCTATGCACGAATATGCTTCACCCAGCCGTTCGCGGCCGGCGCACTGGACCTGGACAGCGAGCTGCTGAAGAACGTCGTGCTCGTGAGCGGCGCATCGAAGGCCTTCGCCATGACCGGGTGGCGCCTCGGCTTCAGCTACTCGTCGCCCGAACTCGCCAGGAAGATGACCGCGCTACAGAGCCACATGACCTCCGGCATCGCCGCGGCAACGCAGTACGCCGGTGTGGCCGTGTTCCGCAAGGAGCCGCGCGTCGAGCACGCCGTGCGCGCAATGGTCGGTGTGTTCCGCCATCGCCGCGAGCGTCTCACCACGATGTTCCGGCGCCATCTTCCGCAGGCCGCGTTCGTGTCGCCCGACGGCGCATTCTATCTCTTCTTCCGCATCGACTCCTTCTTCGACGAGCAGCGCCGCGATTCGATCTCGTTCTGCAGCTGGTTGCTCGAGAAGACGGGCGTCGCGCTTGTCCCGGGCGCTGCATTCGGCGATGACCGCTTCGCCCGCCTCTCGTTCGCGGCACCCGAAGACGAGATCATCGAAGGTATCCGCCGCATGGCGGAGGCACTTGCCGTTTCCGCAGGGACGCGGTGAATCCTCACACCCGTCCGCCTGTCCCGCATTCAACGCATTGAACGAACCTCATGTCGAACGCCGCGATTCCCGAACTCGAGCAGCTCCGTTTTCCGGTCGGACGGTTCGACCCGAACACGAGCCTGACTTCACACCAGCGCGGCCAGGCGATCGACTCGATCGCCGGAACGCCCGCCCGGATGCGCGCCGCCATTGACGGCCTCGATGACCGGCAGCTCGAGACGCCCTATCGCGATGGCGGCTGGACCGTGCGACAGGTCGTGCACCACGTGCCGGACAGTCACATGAACCTGTACATCCGCTGCAAGCTCGCGCTCACCGAGGACGTTCCGCTGATCAAGACGTATGACGAAGCGGCCTGGGTCGGACTGGCGGACTCGCGGGATACGCCGATCGACGTGTCGCTCATGTTGCTCGAAGCGCTCCACTCGCGGTTGGACATACTGTTGCGAAGTCTGAGCGACGACGACTTCCGCCGGCGTCTGACGCACCCCGAATGGGGCGAATGGGAACTCGTCACCATGGTGCGTCTCTGCGAGTGGCACGGCAGGCACCACACCGCGCACATCACGGCGCTGCGCCAGCGCATGGGCTGGCACTGAGAGCCGGCCCCGGGGCGTGATCCGGCCCCGCTGCCTCGTCCGTCAATCGAAGCCATGCAGCAACCTGCGCGCCTGACCGATGTAGCTCGAGCCGAACAGATTCACGTGCACGAGCACGTAGTACAGTTGATACAGCGGGCGACGTGTCGCCTCGAAGTCGGCTTCCAGCGGCCATGCTTCCCGGTACGCCGCGAAGAACGTGCGATCGAACCCGCCGAACAGGTGCGCCATGGCGAGGTCGACTTCACGGTGACCGAACGAGGATGACGGGTCGATGAGTGCCGCCGTGCCGTCCTCGACAAAGTGCACGTTGCCGCCCCAGAGATCGCCGTGCAGCAGGGACGGCCCATCACGGTTGCCCGCTTCGAGCAGTGTATCGCGCCGCGCGGCGAGCGCATCGAACGAGCGCTGGTCGGGCGACTCGAAGAGCCCGTTCCGTCTGGCGCGCTCCCACTGCGGTCCGAGGCGACACTCGAGCCAGAACGCGGGCCAGTCATCCGACCACCGGTTCGTCTGCGGCAACGTCCCGATGTAGTTGTCGGCGGGCCAGCCGAAACCGGGCTCGAATGCCGCGCCGCCGTGCAGCCGGGCGAGCCCATGGCCCAGTTCCTCCCACGCGCGGGCCGCCGCCCGACCCGGTTCGAGCCACTCGAGCAGCAGCCAGTCGGTGTCGTGGGCCACTACGGCCGGTACACGAACGGCACCCGCCGCGGCGAGCATCCGCAACGACCTCGCCTCTTCCGCGAAGAAGCGCGGCGCCGTTCCGGCGGCGGACCACTTCACGAACCACGGACGGCCCGCGTCCGTGCTGATCCGCGCGCCCGGACTGATGCAGCCGCCACCGACCGGGACAGTCGAAGTGATCCGGATCGGCTCGCCGGCCTGCTCCGACAGCACGACCTCGATGCCGGTTCGGGCGGCCGGCGGCAACGGCGCGATCACGCCCCGGGTCGCCGCTGATCCTGCGAGCCTCGCCCGCTGCGGATCGCGTCGAGCAGTGCCGCGCAGGATCGTTCGACGATGTCCTGAACGTGCTCGAAGCCGTGCTGCCCGCCGAAATACGGGTCGGGCACGGACAGGTCGCCGCCGGCTTCCGCATCGAATTCACGGAGCAGCTGGATATCGGCATCGATGCCGGCCCGGTCCGCAAGTCGCCTCAGCTCCGCGAGGTTGTCATCATCCATGGCCAGCACATGGTCGAAACGGCGCAGGTCCTCGACCGTCACGCGACGCGAGGTGCCGTCCAGTCGGATCCCGCGACGGCGAGCCACCTCGACGGCGCGCGAGTCCGGGCTCTCGCCGTCGTGGTAACCCGAGGTACCGGCCGAGTCGACCTCGAACCGGTCGTCCAGACCGGCCGCACGGACCTGCGCGCGGAATACGGCCTCGGCCAGTGGTGAGCGGCATATGTTGCCGAGACACACGAAGAGAACCGACACGACTTCCCGATCCCGTTCCAGAATGCCTCCGTTCCGTCGTACGAGGCGGCGCTTGCTCGAGCCGGTCGAGACTTCCGCTGCTGGCGGATCGCGCCCGCGACCGGCAAGGTAAGGGAATCATGCGACCGATTCACAACGTACGGACAGGCTCGT
>Ga0055448_10000397_pt1 | contig 11008 bp, 6 predicted proteins | sample China_Galinas_PW_4_FD_57744 | JGI IMG/M metagenome (GOLD analysis project Ga0055448, IMG submission 57744) | Wetland microbial communities from San Francisco Bay, California, USA, that impact long-term carbon sequestration - China_Galinas_PWA_D2 | ecosystem: Environmental > Aquatic > Marine >... | reverse complement strand
CCCAACGGAATGCCAATGAGCAACGAGAGGACAACCGCTGTGACCCCCACAACAATAGAGATGCGGATTCCAAAAAGCAGGCTTGCCATGAGATCTTTGCGATTCACCCGTGTAAGCTCCCACCAGGGGACGTGTTGGTTGAGCTTTTGAGCTCCTCCCGCATCATCTTCCCAGTGAAATTGCCGAATCAGGGCCGGAATGAGAATTTTGAGCTCTGTGCTTTGTTTCTCCAACCACTGTTGTTTGTCATTGAGGTAAGAGAGATTGGCAGATGCTTTTTGGTACTGTTCGATGATTTGTCGCGCTTCAACAAGAGGGGCGCGCGCTTCAATGGCATTTTTTAGGGTAGAATCGAAATAGTTTTGGGCCTGAAGGAGTTTATCTTCGTGAGTTGGATGCTCGAGAGTGTATTTTGCCATGAGAAAGGCGTGGGAATAGGGACGGTAGTCATTGATCAACCGAGGTAGGAGATCAATTTTTTGCAGATACTGACTTTGAGTCTTCTCGATAATGGTTTGCAGCTGCGACATTTTTTCTTGTTCATTTCTCTGCCACACATGCCAAAGTGTGGGCATGGAGGGGTCGGGAAGATAGGGGGCGATTTTATTGTGTTGCGCTTGCATTTGTTTGTAGTGCAGCAATTGGTTGAGTTGTGCGTAGGAAGAGAGATACGAGAGATCAGAGTGCCACGATTCATGAGAAGAAAAGGGAGCAAGTAAAGGATCTTCTCTAAAGGCGCTGAGTGTATTTTTTGTCTTTTGTTTGGCTGCATTGAGAGCAAGGTTTTGTTCCGGATTTTTAACCGCGCCTTGCATCACCCAGATAAAGAGTGTTGTTTGGAGAAGTGCGATGCCGATAAGAGTGTATTTTCTGAGGCTATTTTTTAGTAGAAAGAGGGCTAAAACAGCAAAAGGCATGGTGAACATGAGGAGGTTATAGAATAGGTCGATGGGTTTAGTATAAAACCCTGGATAAAAAAGGTATTTAAACAGAGGGAAGTAGAATTTTTGGTTCCAAAGCACTAGAAGAGGTTTGCTCGAACTCAAAAAGGGGGCATAAAGTCCAACGAGAAAAAAAACGATTAAAAAATAGAGAGCAATGAAGGCGATATGATTTTTCTTAAATTGCTGCCAAATAATGGATCCATAACTTTGAATTTTCATATCTACTCCAAGCTCACTCTAGGATCGAGCAGGGTATAAGCTATATCTGCTATTAAATATCCAATTAATGTAAGAAATGAGCCTGCAAAAGCTGAAAAAAGCACCACATTGTAATCCCTGTTTAAAATCGCATCATAAAAAAAGCGCCCAAATCCATTAATTTCGAAAATTGTTTCGATGATAAGAGATCCTCCTAAAACAATGCCAAGCGAGGCTGCAATGGAGGTGACAATGGTAATCGATCCATTTCTGCCCACATGTTTGACCAAAATTTTTAGGGGTCCTAGCCCCTTAGCACGTGCTGTGCGCACCCAATCTTGTCTCAATACCTCGAGAAAGGCTGTTCTAGAAATACGTGTTTGTACTGCCAGCGTGCCATACATAATCGCAATGAGTGGAAGAAAAAGGTGGAGGGAGATATCAGCAATTCGCTTGGGGGAGGTGAGAGTGCTATAGACCTCAAGAGGGCTATGAAAGCCACTATAGGGAATAGAGATAGAGGTAAAGGGGATGGTTTTATTCAATGCCATTTTTTCGATTAAAAAAGGAGCGACGACAAAGACAGGTATAGCAAAGAGAAAAAGAAAAAAGATATTTAAGGAGGTATCCATCCACTTGTTTTGATAAACCGCCATCAACATGCCAAAGACTTGACAAAGAGCAAAGGTGATGATGAGCGGAATCACCGCTAAAGCGAGTGAATATTTGATTCTTTTGAACACTTCACTAATCACTGTTTTATTGCTATCGTTGCGTAATGTTCCAAAATCCAAGGTGAGTACTTTTCCAAGATAGCGAAAAAAACGGGTTTCAAAAAAAAGTATTTTGATTTTTTCCATCCCTTTTGTGGTAAAAGCCTCTTCACCCCCCAATTCCTCAAACCAAGAGGCGAGCTTTTTGAGGTTCGCATCGAGTTGATCTTGTGAATCATTCTCTCTTAAACGGAGCTCACTTAATATTTGGTTACTTTTAGCAATTAAATGGTTTTCTTGACGCAAGCTCGAAGAGAGGGTGATCCCCACATGCCCTTGCTGGGTTCCTCCACGGATAAAAAGATTGGTGGCAATGAAGCGTGTTTCAAAGGAGTTGTTTGGATTAGAGGCGTGCCTGAGAAGCAGAGGCATGATAAAACGAGCTCGATCTCCCCACAATGTGCGTAAACTATGATAGGCTTGCACACTCATTTCTTCTTTTTGGGTGGCTAAAACGTGTAGAGCTTGTTCTATTTTTTCTTCGGAAATTGAAAACCAGGTGTTGAGTAAAACAGGAAGGGTAAGACCGTAGTGCTCGCGAAAAAGCAGGTATTGGTTTTCTCCTGTCACACCCGCATCTTGTGTCGATCTTGTTGCTTCTCCTGTGACACTTACATTGGCGAGAGTGGCAGGATCTCCGGGAGCGAGGTTTAAAATAATAAAGTTTACAAGAATGATTGCAAATAACGTCAGTGGCAAGAGAAGTAATCGACGAAGGATGTAGGTTGTCATTGCTTAAACCAAATCACCTGTGTGTTGGGTTCTGGAATATCGGCACCTGGGATAAGCTCTTGTTTTTCTCGAGGAACAAAAATATTCTGTAAGTGATCTCGATACAAAAGTCTCACCTTAGGTGTGTACAAAAAAGTATAGGGAGCCAACTCATGGATGATTCGATGGAATTGATGGTAGTACTCTTCTCTTTTTTCCGGGTCGTATTCATAATTGAGATACTCAATTAAAGCATCGATTTCAGGATTGGCAAAGCCAATGGCATTGGAAGAGCCTTTTTCTTTGGCTCCGGAGGAGTACCAGAGCTGGCAAGGATCTTCGGGAGGTGTTCCAAGCTTCCACCCCATGCAAATCGCATCAAAGTTTTTATCCTCAAATTGGCGTGATAAATCGGTAATATCAAGACCGTACAACTCACAATGTACTCCAATATCACGCAGTGCTGTCATGATATATTCCGCAATCACTCTAGAGGGCAAGCTTTTTACAAAATAGTAGAGTTTGAAGCGAAAAGGAACCGTTTTTCCATCGATGATTTTATCGCGCACCCCATCACCATCGAGATCGATCCAACCCTCTTCATCGAGTAAGCGACGCGCCTCTTCTGGGTTGTAGGGGTAGGGAGCAACAGCTATATCATAAGCTGAGGAGTATCTAAAAAATGGACCGCTAATTGGAACAGCCATTTGATTTAAGTTTTGTTCAATGATTCGTTTGCGGTCAATGGCAAGGGTCATTGCCTTTCTCACTTTTTCACTTACAAAAAATGGTTTTGCTTGATTCCATCCGATATAATAATAGCTTAGATCGACGTAATCAATGGCTTGAATCTCTTGATTGCGAGCGATCTGGGTCTTATAATCGTCGCTTGTCAAAAAAGTTTCATATTCCATCATTTGATTGGGTGCAAGTGTGCAAAGATCGATTTTTCCTGTTTTAAAATCTTGCCATACAGCATCTACACTTTCTTTAAAAGTGTATTTAGTGCCCTCTGTAAGAACAGCATAGGGATTATAATGTTCAGGATTTCGTTTAAATGAAATAGCTTCATCGCTCATGCCATCAAAAAGATAAGGTCCACAGCTCACAATCACATTTTTGGCCCAATGGTGCGCAAAATTTTGTGCCCAAATCGAATTTGTGCGATAGGTATCAAGAGCTTGATCCTCCTCAATGATTTTTTGCCCATCTGCAAAATATTGATATACAAAACGGGCAAGTGGCTGAAGCGCTCCTGTAAGACTTAGGGAAGTGTATTTAATTTTATCGACAGCGTGTCCTTCTTCATCCTCGGTTCTATGCTTTTTCCAACGGACGACAAAGGTTTGTGCATCGATTACTCTAAATTCTTCAATGTCATCAAAGTAGGTTCTAAGCGAAGCAGCTTTAGCTTCGTGAACATAGGGATTCATGATCGCATCATAGAAAAACTTAAAGTCGTAGGCGGTCACTTTATGTTTTTTTAAAAAGTGAGGAGCGAGCTCGATAGAGTTTGGAAAGTGAGCTTTTTTGAGCGGCTGCCAGTACACATCCTCTCGCAAATGGACCCAGTACTCTTGTGCTTCGGAATCTTCTTGACAGGGGCGCATTTCCAATTTGAGAGCCATATCAGGAGCCATTGTTTCATAAACTCCAAATTGCAAATCTGCCACCTGAACAGAGCACATTTGAATCATGGAAGAAACATCGCGAAATCCATTGAAAGGGTGTAGGTTTTCGGGGCGGCCAATGATCGCTTGTTTTACAATGCCTGTGGGTTTGAATTGATCGCCTAGTTGTTTCGGGAGAGTGTAGGAGAAATAGAGATCTTCTTCGAGTAAGTTGGGGTATTGAGAGCTTGTGACCAAAGAGTGCGGGGAAGAGGGGTCAACAGAGGCTTGGCGGTGGCGTAGTTCACGCGTCAGTTTTTGTCCCAAGGCGGCTGTTTCGGCACGTAGTTCGCTCATTTCTTGCGAAACTTTTTTCAAGTCGTTCTCTTGGAGGGTCGAAGACCAATAAAGTAGCCCCAAGATGGTGAGTACAAGTAGCCCAAAGATAGCTTTAAAAATGGTAGATCCTTTCATGAAGTTCAAGATAGCCCTAAGAGAGACTAAACATCAAGAGGGTGTATTGAATCGTTGCGAATAATTTAAACTGAGACCATTGCATAACTCAGTTTAATGCCGTTATTCCGCACCCCCATTTAAGTGATTTTGACTATATCTTCGCTATTTGGATCTTCTGTCCTTATTTGACTTTATGGCCTGCTAAATTACTCAAACCATCATAGGCGGCGTATTTGTACAAATCGTGCAGGGTGGGATAGTTATACACAATCCCAATCACATCCATCAGTGTTTTTTTGGATTGAATAAGCTCCACCCCTTGGTGAATCAATTCGGTTGCAAGGTGCCCAATCACATGCACACCACGTATGATGAGATCATCACGGGTAAAAATGAGTTTTAGCATCCCTTTTTCTGCCCCCAGAATTTTTCCGCGTGGCATGTCCTTATGGTGGGCCACTCCTATGCAATAGGACAGCTTTTGCTCCTCGGCCTCTTCTTGCGTAATTCCTGCTGTAGAAATCTCGGGTACAGTATAGATTCCAAACGGCAAAATGCGCGCAATCTCTTCGATGTCCTTTGTTTGGAAAATATGTGCCACTGCCACTCTCCCTTGGTCCATGCCTGTGCTTGCAAGAGCCGGAAAGCCGATCACATCTCCTACAGCGTAGATATTTGGGATGGATGTTTGGTAGTTTTCATTCACTGGAATGGTTTGTCTTTTGGTCGTTTCAATTCCAATTTTATCTAGATTTAGAGAGAGTGTGTTGCCATTGCGGCCAGCTGCAAAAAGAAATAGATCTACATTTAATACTTCTCCAGATTCGAGCTCAACACAAAGTTTTTCTTTTTCACCGCTAGGAGTATCAATTTTTTTCACTCCGGTGTTAAAAAGAAGATCTATTTGATCGTGTTGCATATGCTCGAATAGATGCCTCACAATTTCTTGGTCGATAAAGCTAAGAATCTTATCCGTACGGTTGATTAGGAAAACCTTACAGCCCATGGTAGAGAAAATAGTGGCGTATTCGCATCCAATCACACCCGCACCTAATACCGCGATAGATTGAGGGAAGCGCTTGATGTTTAAGATCGAGTCGGAATCATGTACTTTTTTTTCATCAAAGGGAATGTTATCGGGATGGAAGGGGTAAGAGCCTGTGGCGATAATGAAATAATCCGCTTTCATCGTCTGTTCTTTGGGTCCTGTTACATGAATGGTATTTGCATCTACAAAGGAGGCGATGCCGTGATGGATGTCCACTTTGTGCCTCAGAAGATTTTTGCGCACCTCTTCGGATTCTGTTTTGATGATGTAGTTTTTGCGATACATGAAGTTTTCAACAGTCGTATCCCCTTCTACATCGCGATCCACGCCATACAGCCCCTTGTCGTATTTGCCCGAAAGGTAAAGAGCTGTTTCTTTGAGAGTTTTAGAGGGAAGAGTTCCTGTCACCACGCCCGCTCCTCCGTATAGAGAAGCTTTTTCAATCACAGCCACTTTGTAACCAAAATAGGCCGCTTTTACAGCTGCTTTTTCACCTGCAGGTCCTGTGCCAATGACGATCAGATCGTATTTCTCTTCCATAAAAAAACTCCCAAAAATATGTAAAATATATTTTTGGGAGTCTTTCATACTCTGCTTCGTAGATCAAGAGAAAAGTGTTATTGGCACTCGCACTTGATGTAGAAGTTCTCTAGGAAGTAGTCAAAATAATCACTAGATCCTTGAGGCTTAACTGATTGCAAAATGTATGCATTAAAAGGAGTGACAATGGCACGCGCTTTAATGATTTGATTCATTACAAAATCGTGTACGACATAGTCCATTACCCAATCGCCACACACTTCATAAACTGAGTGGCTAACTAGATTGTAGGGGTAAGTGTCCATGGTTTCGAGCACTTCATCAAGCCAGTACATAGGGTCGATGTTACCCATAGGAGGATAAAACCCTGTAAAAGAGTACATCACACCGTAGTCATACGCATGTGCTGTCGCTGTTGTATTTGTGTAGGTTTGAACAGGGCGTTGAGGGAAATAGGCAAAAATCTTTTCCATCCCAAAGTTAGCCTTGTAGTTGCGCCATGACCCAAAGTTTGTGCGAAAGCGGTTGTGATCTTTCTCAGAATCTTCAAAAACGGGCTTGTCGCTTTCAAAATAATGGCGAACACAGGTGCATCCTTCCTTTTCTTCCGGGCAGTTTGTACACTCTTCGCATTCCTCGCACTCTTCACATTCCCCTTCGCAAGGGCATGAGAGATACTTATTGCACCCTTCTTCATCGCATTTATCTAAGCGGCAAAAAGAGGGAGAGTTATCAATTGCGTCGTCGTCCAATTCATCCTCACTTGCAACTCTGCAAGCAAAGGGGAGGTAAAGAGAGACGTTTTCGGTTGTTTCATCTGTCTGTTCAAAGACAGGTTGATCATCAGCAAATACAAATGATGCGCAGCAAATTAGTAGAATTGAAAAAATTTTTTTCATTGTATATCAACCTCTTATGAAGTTTCGAATTAAAAAAGAGCCTACATTGACCTAAACAATTTCTTCAACCTAAATTAATATAAATTTAAAAAAGCACGAGATGGTACTGAGAGGGTCCCGAGGGGTTTAAAATGAGATGTCGAATGACACTCAAGTCAGCAAGTCCGCGTAAAACAGCTAGGGCTCCGATCACAATGGTTGCAGATCCCATCCACGTGTTGTAACCACTTTTTCTCTTTTGAAAAAAGCGAGAAGCGTAGAGAGAAAAGATGAGCGCAGGTGATGTAAAAAGGGCGAATAAAAAACCGTTGAGCAGTCCCAAAAGTGGCTCTGCATACAGGGCGATGATAGAAAAGACAATGATTGTTTGTCCACAGGGGAGCAGCACTGTGCATAATCCAAAAGTGAAGGTGGCAGAGGGCGCTTTATTTGCCATGAGCTTGCCAAAAAAAAAGGAAAGCTTGGCAGTTTTTTTTGCTAAAAGAGCTGATATGGGAAGACGCACTTTGAATACAAGTGCAAACCCAAGTGTGAGAATGAAAGCTCCAAATCCAAGAGAAAAAACAGCCGAGATATGGTAGTGATTTAAAAACGCAAAAAAAGTCATTCCTATTTCTGCAGATATAAGTCCTGCAAGGGTAAAAGCAACTCCCCGTCCCACAAAATAGAGCCAACGATAGGGGTGTTTAGCGAGTAACATGACAAGAGGACCGCACATGCCAGCGCAATGTAGGTTGCCAAATACAAAGAGGGGAAGCAAAGAGAAAAACAGGCTCATTTCTGTGCCATTTCGCGTAGGTTTTTGATACGGGAGGGATCGAGTTTACAAGAATTGGACTTTCTATTGAACGCCACACTCACAACTAAGAGCATGACGGCCGAAAAAATGAGGAGTAAACTCCAAACGGTGAGATGAAAACTTTTCATTTTTTTTCAAAGTCAGTATGTACATAAAGAATAAGAAGGAGAGTAATGGATCATCAACTCGAAGAGCAAGCAGAAAATATTGTCAAAAAGGTGCGCCACTATTTGATCACCCAAATGGGAAGAGATCCTAAAAAAGCGTTTCCTTGGGAGATTTTTCAGGCCATTTCGCTCACATTGCGCGAACGGGTCATGGTTAACTGGGCGGCCACTATTCGCACGATGAATGAGAGCAAGGAACGGCGTTTGTACTATCTCTCGATGGAATATTTGCCGGGCCGCATGCTTGTGAATAACATCTCTAATCTGCGCGTGCACCCCTTGCTTAAAAAGGTACTTGAAAAACTTGGATATGACTACAACCAAATTCTCTCTTTGGAGTCCGATCCCGGCCTGGGAAATGGGGGTTTAGGAAGATTAGCTTCGTGTTTTTTGGATTCTCTTGCCACGCAAAATTTACCTGCACTTGCCTATGGGCTGCGCTATCAATATGGTATCTTTGAGCAGCAAATTTGGGAAGGAGTGCAAATAGAAAAACCGGATTGTTGGCTCTTAAACGAAAATCCATGGGAGATGCGTAACGATAATTACGCCAAAATCGTGAAATTTGCCGGCCTTACCCGCAAAAAACTGAATATGCACCAAGAAACAGTGCTTGATCTGCACGATTTTGAAGAAGTGAGAGCACTTCCTTTTGATTTTCCGATCATTGGCTACTCAGAATCTGAGTTATTCAATGTGTTATCGCTTAGACTGTGGTCTACAAAAGAGTCTCCTCACAATTTCCATCTTCAAAGGTATAATGCAGGTCAAATAGGTCCCGCTGCAGAAAATACAGCCCTCACAGATGTCTTATATCCCAATGATAACCACGAAACGGGCAAAAGAATTCGTCTGAAACAAGAGTTTTTGCTCGTCTCAGCCTCCCTACAAGACATTTTGGAGCGGCACATAGAAAATTTTGGAGATTTTCACAATCTCGCAGACAAAGTGCGTATTCAGATCAATGATACGCATCCAGCCCTCGTGATTCCGGAGATGATTCGCCTTCTCACGCACCGTTTTTCGCTTTCTTGGCAAAAAGCGTTTGAGATGACTCAAGAAGTTGTCGGTTTTACAAATCACACGATTTTATCAGAAGCACTGGAGCGTTGGAACAAAGAGCGCCTCGCCTGCTTATTGCCTCGTCAGTATTGGGTGATAGAGAAAATCAATCAAAAATTGTGCGAACATGTGCGCAAAAAATATCCTCAAGATGAGGAAAAAGTGCAGCGCATGTCCATTATTGAAAATGGACAAATTCGGATGGCCAATCTCGCCATCTATGGTTCCCATAAAATCAATGGAGTGGCTCGTCTACACGGAGAAATACTAAAAACACGCATTTTTAAAGATTTTTACGAGATGTATCCCGAGAAATTCACCCACATCACCAATGGAATTACACAAAGACACTGGCTGTGGCATTGCAACGCGTATCTCTCAGAATTTATCAACGCGCGTATTGGAAAAAAGTGGCTCACAGATTTTTCTCAGATTGAAAACTTAAGAGACTTTGCAAGCGATGAGCCATCTCAGATAGAATTTTTAGAAATTAAGCGAAAAAACAAAGAGCGATTGATCAACTTTTTAAAGGAGCATAACCAGCAAAGAAATTTGATGGGTCAACATATAGCTACCTCTTTTGATAAGATTGACCTCGATTCGCTCTTTTCGATGCAAGTGAAGCGGATTCATGAATACAAACGGCAACTGATGAATGCCTTGCAACTCATCATGCTGTATTTTGAACTTTTAGAGAACCCCGATGCGATTGCTGTTAAACGAACAGCTGTGATTGCAGGAAAAGCAGCTGCAGGGTATTTCACAGCTAAATATGTGATCCAACTCTTTCACTGCTTAGCGCGTAAAATTAACAATGATCCGGCTATTCAAGATAAGCTTAAAATCATCTTTGTAGAAAATTACTGTGTAACGCGTGCAGAAAAAATTATTCCGGCAGCTGATTTATCCGAGCAGATTTCAACCGCCGGAATGGAAGCTTCAGGCACAGGGAACATGAAACTGACAATCAATGGCGCTTTGACAATTGGAACCGAGGATGGAGCAAATATAGAGATGCGAGAGGCGATCAAAGAGCCTTGGTGGCCCTTTTCATTTGGATCCAGTGCGGATGAACTGGCTCATCTACAGCGGCAAGATAGCTACAATCCTTGGGATATTTATTCGCAAGATTCTAAGATCAAACGTGCGCTTGATGCTCTAAAGGATGGAACTTTTGCGCAAACGGAGAGTGAGGAAGAGGCATTTGGAGCGCTTTTTGATACTTTAATGATGGGATATGGGGGGCAAAAGGCGGATCGCTACTTTGTGCTCTACGATTTAAAAAGCTATTATGAAACTGAGCGCAAAGTTGAAAAGCTCTACCAAAACAAAAGCGCCTGGGCAGAAACAGCGATCCATAACATCGCCCAAATGGGGCGATTTTCATCCGATGGATCGATTCACGAGTATGCGAATAAGATTTGGGGGATTGATCCTTTGCCCGTTGATCTAAAAATTCTTAGAGAGGTGCAACAAGTTTATGAAGAATCTACCCTTAGATAGCTTTTATTCAAAAATTAAATCCGAATGACATTTAGTCAACGCAAAGAGGCAAAAGACACCAAGGCGCAAAGAAAAACAACATGAGACCATTGAACAACTCAAGCTTTGTGTTGTTTTGGGGTCTTTTAGCCCCATTTGAGAGATCTCTCGCTCTTTTTCAGCTTCAAATCTCATATAATCAAAGATTTATTTTCTCTTTGCGCCTTGGCGTCTGTTGCCTCTTTGCGTTGATGATAAAATTGAATGAGATAACGCCCGTTTGTTCCACACCACTCTGGGCCTAGAATTCTCAAATTAG
>Ga0055448_10000396_pt1 | contig 11010 bp, 7 predicted proteins | sample China_Galinas_PW_4_FD_57744 | JGI IMG/M metagenome (GOLD analysis project Ga0055448, IMG submission 57744) | Wetland microbial communities from San Francisco Bay, California, USA, that impact long-term carbon sequestration - China_Galinas_PWA_D2 | ecosystem: Environmental > Aquatic > Marine >... | reverse complement strand
ACTCGGTGAGCTGGCGGATCAGGTTGCGTTCGGCATCTTCCACGAGCCGATCGAGCGGCGCATTGCCGGCAAACTCGCGGTCGGGTACGACACCGGCCTTGCGGAATATGCTCATCAGCCGGGCATGCGCGTACTGGACCTTGAATACCGGGTTCTTCTCCGAGTGATCGAGCGCCAGGTCCAGATCGAACAGCATCTGCGCATCGCCGCGCCGCATGAGGAAGAAATAGCGCGCGACATCCGTGCCGACCTCATCCGCCAGCTCGTGCAGCGTGATGTACTGGCCGGCGCGCTTGCTCAACTTCGCTTCCCTGCCGCCGCGCATGATGCGCACCATCTGAACGATCTCGACATCGAGGAAGTCACCGAGATCGAGCGCACGCATGGCGGCCTGCATGCGCGGCACGTAGCCGTGGTGGTCTGCGCCCCACACGTTGACCACGTGATCGAAACCACGGGCCGCCTTGTCGCGATGGTACGCGATGTCGGGCAGGAAATAGGTGAAGCTGCCGTCCCGCTTGACGAGTACGCGGTCCTTGTCATCGCCGTGCTCCTCGGTCCTGAGCCAGACGGCGCCGTCCTTCTCGTACGTAAGTCCGCGTTCACGCAGGAAATCGAGTGTCTGCGTCAGCCGGTCCTCCTCGTAGAGGCGGCTCTCCTGGAAATACTCGTCGAACCGGACCCCGAACATGCGGAGATCCGCGTCCTGTCCCTCGCGCAGCAGGCGAGTGGCGAAGTCCCGCTCGAAACGGAGCCGCTGCTCGTCGCCCATGGCGCGCAGCTCATTGCCGTGCGCGGTCTCGAGGTCTTCGGCCATCTCACGGAGGTAGTCACCGTGGTAGCCGCCCTCGGGGATCACGGCAGTCCCGCCGTGCAGCTCGCGCCAGCGCACGTCCAGGGACTCGGCGAGCTTGTCGATCTGCGCGCCCGCATCGTTCACGTAGAACTCGCGCATGGCCGTGTGGCCCGTCCACTCGAGCAGCGAAGCAATGGCATCGCCGAGCGCGGCGCCGCGGCCGTGCGCGATGTGCAGCGGGCCGGTCGGGTTGGCGGACACGAACTCGACCTGGACTCGCCGGCCCTCACCGGTCCGGCTGCGGCCGAAATCCCGGTCGGCTTCGATGATGGCGAGCAGCTCATCGAAGAGGCGGCCGGTGGCGAGCCGGAAGTTGATGAAGCCGGGCCCGGCAATGTCGGCCGAGGCGATGCCGGCGGCGGCGAGATCGAGCTGGTCGATGATGGTACGAGCGATGTCGCGGGGCGGCATCCCCACCCTGCCCGCCAGGATCATGGCGAGGTTCGTGGCCAGGTCACCGTGCTCGGGATTGCGGGGCCGGTCGATCTGCACCGTGGGCGCATCGCCGTCATTCGAGAAGCGAGCCGCGATCGTCCCGAGCTGTTCGACGAGAGTACCGGCCATCTACGACGACGAGCCGGAGGAACCGGACGAGCCGGACGAACCGGAACCGTCGCTCTTCTTCGACGCGGAAGATCCCGACGAGTCCGCGTTCTTCGAGGAAGAATCCGGTTTTGCATCCGCCTTCGAACCGGACTCGGCCGCCGCTGCCTTCCTGTAGGATTCGCTGCGGTAGTCGGTGATGTAGAAACCCGAGCCCTTGAAGAGGAGCCCGGCACCGGCGGATATGAGCCGCTCCGCGGGTGCGCCGCAGGTCGGACAGGTGTCGATCGGCGGCTCCGTGATCCGCTGGAACTGCTCGAATGTGTGGCCCTTGGCGCAGCGGTATTCGTATGTCGGCATGGCTCATCGTTGCCTGCGAGTCCGGAACCGCGGAATCTAGCCGGTGCGACCGGCGGTCGCCACTCCACGATACGTACCCCACAGGTTCCGCAGCACGTCACTGATCTCGCCGAGGGTGGCGCCGGCGCGCACGGCGTCGATCATGGGGGGAACCAGGTTGCCGGTACCGGCGGCGGTCCGGCCGACCTCATCGAGCGCGTCGCGGACCGCATCCGGGTTACGTGCGGCGCGGCGAGCGACCAGGCGTTCGCGCTGTGTCGCTTCCAGCTCCGCGAAGGCCGGGATCTCGATGACCCGGGCGCCGTCATCGGCGGTGTACGCGTTGACGCCTACGATGATTCGTTCGCCGTTCTCGACATCCTGCTGGTGCTTCCACGCGGCCCGCTGGATCTGGTCCTGCATGTACTCGATGGCGCCCGCGGCGCCGCCCATTGCGTCGACGGTCTCGATGTAGCGAACGGCCTCGGATTCAATGGCATCGGTGAGTGCTTCAACGTAGAAGCTGCCGCCCAGCGGATCGACGGTGTCGGCCACGCCGGACTCGGCGGCCAGGATCTGCTGCGTCCGGAGCGCAATGCGGGCGGACTCCTCGCCCGGCAGTGCGAGGGCTTCGTCGTAGCCGTTGGTATGCAGGGACTGTGTGCCACCGAGCACGGCCGCGAGCGCCTGCACGGCGACGCGCACAATGTTGTTGTGCGGCTGCTGCGCGGTCAGAGTGACGCCGCCGGTCTGTGAATGGAAGCGGAGCCGGCAGGAGGCGTCGGACGCGTTCCAGCGCTCTCGCATCAGGCGGGCCCAGAGGCGGCGCGCTGCGCGGAACTTCGCGACTTCCTCGAAGAGGTTGTTGTGGGCGGCGAAGAAGAAGGACAGTCGTGGCGCGAAGGTTTCGAGCGGCAGGCCGCTCGCGGCGGCGCGGTGTACGTACTCGAGGGCATTGGCCAGTGTGAATGCGATTTCCTGCGCGGCGGTCGAGCCGGCCTCGCGGATGTGGTAGCCACTGACCGATATCGTGTTCCAGCGCGGCACCTCGCGGGCGCAGAACGAGAACACGTCGGTAACCAGCCGGAGGCTCGGCTCGACCGGATAGATGTATGTGCCGCGCGCCGCGTACTCCTTGAGGATGTCGTTCTGCACTGTGCCGGCGAGTTTCTCGCGCGGCACACCTCGTTCGTCCGCGAGTGCGACATGGAGCGCGAGCAGGATCGGCGCGGTCGCATTGATCGTCATCGACACGGACACCTCGTCGAGCGGGATGCCGTCGAACAGGGTGCGCATGTCATCGATCGAATCGATGGCCACACCGACACGACCGACCTCACCGGCGGCCATGGCGTGGTCCGAGTCGTAACCCATCTGCGTGGGCAGGTCGAACGCGACACTCAATCCGGTCTGACCCTGCTCGAGCAGATACCGGTAGCGTTGGTTCGTCTGCTCGGCGGTCCCGAATCCCGCATACTGCCGCATCGTCCAGAGGCGGCCGCGGTACATGGTCGGATGGATGCCGCGCGTGTACGGGTGTTCGCCGGGGAGTCCGGCAGCGGACGGATCAGCGGGCGCGACATCGTCGGCTGTATAGAGCCGGTCGATCTCGATGTCATCGGTCGTCTCGAAGCGTGGCCGTCGTTCGGGATGCGATTCGAGCGACGGCCGTGCGGTCTGTTCGAACCAGCGTTCCTTCTGTGTCATGTCCGTTTCCCCGGGTCGGATCATTCGCCCGCGAACTCGACGAGCAGCGTACCTCGCTCGACGGTCTGACCGGCGCTCACGTGCACTCTGCTGACCCGGCCACCCGTATCCGACTTCAGCTCGTTCTCCATCTTCATGGCTTCGACGATGACAATGCCCTGTCCTGGTCCGACCGTATCGCCTTCCTCGACCTCGACGCGCACGACCAGGCCGGGCATGGGGGCGCGCACCGGCTTCGGGCCTTTCGCCGCCTGACCGCCGCCCGTCATCTCGCGAATCACGCGAGTCCGTTCGTCGACGACTTCGACCGCCAGCCTGCGGTTGCCGACGTGAACCTCCCATTCGCCGCGTCCATCGCCCGGCCTGACCACGAGTGCGTGCGACCGGCCATCCAGAATGAGGTGGCAGACGGGCGAGCCGGTCAACCGGCTCATTTCGGCGTTCACGACCCGGCCATCGACAATCGGCGCATCGCCTGTCAGGTCGACTTCGACGGTCCGGCCAGCGACGGTCACGTGGTAGCGCATTGCAGTTCCACGACGGTCTCGATGTGCGCGGTCTGGGGAAACATGTCGAAGCAGCGAATGTCACGAATTGTGAAGCTCGACACGAGACGCGCGCAATCACGGGCCAGTGTCGCAGGATTGCAGCTCACGTAGATGAGTCGTGCGGGCGGCTGTTCGAGCAGACTGTCGCATACGGAGGCATCGAGGCCCGTACGCGGCGGGTTGACCAGCACCGCGTCGGCCGGCAACAGAGCGCGAAGGTGATCCTCGACACGTCCCTCGACGATCCGGAAACCCGGCACCTCGCGGCGGCGCGCCTGCGCGACGGCTCGCGCGTCCAGCTCGATGCCGGTGACCCGCGCGCCGGCCGCCGCGAGTCGCGCGCCGTGTGTGCCTGTCCCGCAGTACGCGTCGATCACACGCAGCTCGTTCACGTCGCCGCACCGTTCGCGCACATGTGCTTCGAGGAGTGATGCCACGGCGCGATTGACCTGCGTGAACACGCCGGCGACGAGGTCCATTCCTCCGGCATCGTGCAGTGTCGCCTCGCGGGCGAGGCACCGGAGCGTGCCGTCGCCATCGCGCTTCCAGATTGCGACGAGGCCGGGCACGCGCGCGATCAGCTCGTCAGGCCGGCCGGGCCCGAACCCATCCTCGATCATCAGGCCGACGGTACCGGACGGCGCGGACTGAAGCGTCAGCCTCAGCGATGCGCCGGCGGGCAGCCGGCACGCGCCGCGTCCCCACGCCAGACGGAGCCCTTGCCAGGTTCGCCGGATCTCCGGCTCTGGCAACAGGCAGCGTTCGTCGACATCGAGGATGCGGCCCGGTCGCTCGAGCATGTGGAAGCCCGCAACGACGCGGTCGGCATCGAGGCGTCTCAGCTGGAACGCCACGCGGTTGCGGTACTCGAACTCGTTGGCGGCGGCCACGACCGCGGGAACGTCGCCGTCGATGTGACCGATGCGCCGCAACGCCTGCACGACGATCTCTCGCTTCGCCCGCAGCTGGTCGTCGCAATTCAGATGCTGGAGCGTGCAACCGCCACAGCGCCCGAACAGTGGACACGGCGGTTCCCGCCGGCCCGGCGCCGCTTCGATCATGCGGACGACTTCAGCTCGGGTCCAGCGCTTTCGTACGGACGTGATGCGCGCTTCGACGCGGTCGCCCGGAGCCGTGCCGTGAATGAAGGCGACACGTCCGTCCGCCAGCCTGCCGACACCGGCACCACCCGCGGCGATCCCGGTGATCGTGACCGTTTCCGTCCGCGTGGCCGCGTGTGCCATTGTCGGGTACTTCGCCCCGTTCTCGATCAGGACCGCCAGCCGAGTGGGCGCCAGGCGCCCTGCCCGCTCGCGGACCCGTCATCATGCCGGCGCACGCGGCGTCGGCGTGCCACCTGTTCCGAGAGCGCGGCCGCGAGCGCAGCAACGCGAATGTCATCATCGTCGGGCCGGCCATCCAGGAGGTTCGGATGCGACTCGACGTAGCGGATGTCGAGCCGACCCGCGAGAAAGTCGGGCTCGCCCATGACCCGGCGATGATAGGCGGCGCTCGTTTCGATTCCGACCATGCGCAACTCGTCGAGCGCGCGGCGCATCCGATCGATCGCGACATCCCGCGTCCGGCCGTGCGCGATCAGCTTGCCGAGCAGTGGATCGTAGTGGAGCGAGACATCGTACCCCTCGGCAACGCCGGCATCCCACCGTATTCCGGGACCGGAGGGCACATCGAGGCGTTCGATCGTGCCGGTCGAGGGCAGGAACCCGGTGTTCGCGTCCTCGCTCGTGATGCGGCATTCGATGGCATGGCCGTCGAAGCGGACATCGGCCTGTGTGAAATCGAGCTGCTCGCCTGCGGCAACGCGGATCTGCCAGCGGACGAGATCGAGACCGGTCACCATCTCGGTCACCGGATGCTCGACCTGGATGCGCGTGTTCATCTCGAGGAAATAGAATGCGCCATCGGCGTACAGGAACTCGATGGTGCCCGCATTGCGGTATCCGACCGCGCGCGCCGCGGCGACTGCGGCGTCACCCATGGCATCGCGTTCGGCCGCCGTCAGCACCGCAGACGGCGCCTCCTCGATCATCTTCTGGTGGCGCCTCTGGATCGAGCACTCGCGCTCGCCGAGATGCAGGACGTTGCCATGTGCGTCCGCGAGGATCTGTATCTCGATATGGCGGGGTCGTTCGAGAAACTTCTCGAGGTACATCGAGCCATCACCGAACGAGTTGGCCGCCTCATTCGACGCCGCCTCGAATGCGCGCGGCAATTCACCGGCCGACTTCACTACACGCATGCCCTTGCCGCCGCCACCGGCCGCAGCCTTCAGCATCACGGGATATCCGATCGATTTCGCCGCCACCCTGGCTGCGTCCGCATCGGCGAGCGATTCCGTCGTGCCCGGCACGACCGGCACACCGGCCTGCTGCATCCGCCGCCGGGCCTCGGTCTTGTCGCCCATTGCTGCGATCGCCGACGCCGGCGGGCCGATGAACGCGAGACCGGCGGCATCGACCGCTTCGGCGAAGAACGCGCGTTCGGAAAGGAAGCCGTACCCCGGATGCACGGCATCGCAGCCGGCGCGTCGCGCGACCTCGATCAGGTTGTCCGCTTGAAGGTAGCTGCGCGAGGAAGGCGCATCGCCGATCGCGAACGCCTCGTCCGCCAGCATGACGTGTGGCGCAAGCCGGTCGGCGGTCGAGAAGACGGCGACGGCCTCGATGCCGAGGTCATGGCACGCCCGGATGATGCGCACGGCGATCTCGCCCCGATTGGCCACGAGCACCTTCCGGATCATGCGCGCCGAACCGTGCAGGAACGCGTGCAGCCGACACCGGCGAACCGCACCAGAAGCACCTCCCTACAGCGGCAGGTTGCCGTGTTTCCTCGGCGGATTCGAGTCGCGCTTGTTGCGCAGCATGTCGAGTGCACTGATCAGGCGGGGCCGGGTCTCACGGGGATCGATCACGTCATCAATGTAACCTCGGGCCGCTGCGATGTACGGGTGCGCGAACCGTTCGCGATAGTCGCGCTCCTTCTCGCTGACGACGGCGTCCGGATCGGCCGCCTCGGCGATCTCCTTGTGATGCAGGATCTCGACGGCTCCCTTGGGTCCCATCACCGCGATCTCCGCGGTCGGCCATGCCAGGTTCAGATCGCCACGGATGTGCTTCGAGTTCATCACGTCATAGGCGCCGCCGTACGCCTTGCGCGTGATGACCGTCACACGCGGGACCGTCGCCTCACAGAACGCGTACAGCAGCTTCGCGCCGTGTCGGATGATGCCGCCGTGCTCCTGGCCCACGCCGGGCAGGAAACCGGGCACGTCCTCGAACACGACAAGCGGGATGTTGAATGCGTCACAGAAGCGGACGAAGCGCGCGCCCTTGACCGCACTGTTGATGTCGAGCACACCCGCAAGGACCGCCGGCTGGTTGGCCACAATGCCGATGGCGCGGCCGCCGAGGTGCGCGAAGCCGACCAGGATGTTGCCCGCGAAACCGGCATGGACCTCGTGGAACTCGCCGTCATCGACAATGCGGTGGATCACGTTCTTCATGTCGTACGGCTTCGCCGGCTCATCCGGAATCACGTCCAGCAGCTCGGCGTCCGCGCGATCGAACGGGTCATCGGTCTCGCGGAACGGCGGATCCTCGCGGTTGTTGCGGGGGATGAAATCGAACAGCCGACGGATCGAGTCAATGCACTCGATCTCGCTGTCGTGGACGAAATGCGCGACGCCGGATGTGTTGCCATGGACATCGGCGCCGCCGAGCCCCTCCATGTCGATGTTCTCGTGCGTGACGGTCTTCACGACGTTCGGTCCGGTCACGAACATGTAGCTCCTACCACGCACCATGTAGACGAAGTCGGTGATGGCCGGTGAATAGACCGCGCCGCCGGCGCACGGCCCGAGGATCGCGCTGATCTGGGGCACCACGCCGGACGCGAGCGTGTTGCGGAGGAAGATGTCGGCGTAGCCGCCGAGGCTGACCACACCTTCCTGGATGCGCGCACCGCCCGAGTCGTTCAGCCCTATGACCGGCGCGCCGTTCCTGAGCGCGAGATCCATGATCTTCACGATCTTCGCCGCGTGCGCCTCGGACAGCGAACCGCCGAAGACCGTGAAGTCCTGGCTGAATACGTAGACCGTTCGACCGTTGACCGAGCCGTAGCCGGTGACCACGCCATCCCCGAAGATGACATCCTCGCCGGCGCCGTCATGGGACCGGTTCGTGACGAATCGGTCGAGTTCGACGAAGGACCCCTCGTCGAGTAGCAGGTCCAGGCGCTCGCGGGCCGCCAGCTTGCCGCGCGCGTGCTGGGCATCGAGCCGACGGGCGCCGCCGCCTTCCTCGGCCCGGTCCGCGAGTTTCTCGAGCCGGGACAGCCGGTCGCGAACGCTCATTCGCGGCGGCCCGGGAACGGCAGCGGCTCAGGCTGGCCGGCCCGGATACGCACGAGGAACGGTCGGCGGGCGACATGGCCGTTCTCGATCGAGAGCACTCCGGTCGCACCACGATAGTCCCGGACCTCGTCGAGTGCGGCCGCCAGCTCGGCCGGCCGGACATGGCCACGCGTGACCTCGCGCAGGATCAGCTTCGCCGCATCGTAGCCGAGCGCCGGATACGGGTTGTCGAGCGTACGACGGTACGTCGACTCGTACAGCGCGACGAAGTCCGACCAGCCGGTCGAGCCGTTGCCGGCCGGCAGCGGCGTCGCCACGACCACACCCTCGACCGCCGGCTGAGGTAGTGACCGTAGCACCTGCGGCTCGATCCACGCCTCGGAACCCAGGATCTGGATGCCCGTGAGCCCGTAGTAGGCCAGCTGTGGCACGAGCTGGCGCAGGTCCCGCGCCGATGCGGTCACGTAGACCGCCTGCGGTTCCGATGCGACGAGCCGCGTGATCGGCACCTCGAACGTCGTCGTGCCGGGATCGAACGGCACCTGTTCGACGACACTCTGACCGGCCGCCTTCGCCGCATCCGTGAACGCCCGCGTCCTCGCGACGTCATCGGCCGTCGTCGAATACAGGACCGCCAGACGGCGCATCCCCGACGCCAGCGCCCAGCGGGCGAGCGCGACGGCGCCCTGCGCATCGGTCGCGTTCAACGAGTACGCGTGCGCCACACCCGGCTCCGCCGACGCGGTCGGGCTGAGCACGACCAGATCGCTGTCGCGCCGGCTCGCGACCGCCGCATCGAGCGCATCGCTCATCAGCGGACCAATCACGGCCAGAACGCCCTCCGATTCGAGCGTGTCCAGTGCTCTCGCCGCCTGCAACGCGTTGCCGCCATCGTCCCCGGCCAGCACCTCGACCGGCAAACCGCCGGCTGAATCGTACTGCGCGACGGCAAGGTCGACGCCCTCCCGGATCAGCACCGCGTATTCCGCCAGATCCGACGTCCCCGATGACGGCATCAGCAGGCCGATCCGGACGACGGTCGGTGCCGGTGGTTCCGGCGGCTCGACCGGGCGTTCGGGCGAGGACGGTGGCACAGGTCCGGGCGGCGGTGCCCCCGGCTGACACGCTGTGGCGGCCACCGCAACTCCCATCAACGCCGAACGGATCCGCTTATTCATCATGTACTTGCGACATTGCAACCGGTTTCTCCCGGTCCGGGCGCTCCCGCACCCGGTACGCAAAAGGGATGGGGCCCACGTTGTCGGGCCCCATCCCTTCATGCAAGTCACCGACCATCGCGGATTCCAGTCAGGACGACTTCTCCTCGTCCGAGTCCGCCTCCGCCGGTTCGCCCTCAGCCTCGCCGGCTTCGTCAGCCACGTTGTCACCCGCCGGTGCGGCTTCCGCGGCCGGTGCTTCCGCCGCCTCCGCCACCGTTGCGTCCGCCACTGTTGCCTCCGCCACCGCTGCCTCGGCCGGCTCGTCCGCCGGAGCATCGCCGGCGACCGTCGCTGGCTCCTCAGGCCCGGCAGCCGGCGCTGCCTCGGCCTCGGTCTCCGTTTCGGGGACGTCCTCGGCGGGAGCGGCGTCGGTGGTTTCGACATCACCGGCCGGCTCCGTCGCAGCGGCGGCCTCCGTCGCCGAGTCGCCATTCTCCTCCGCGACAACCTCGGCTCCGGCTTCGGCGTCCGCGCCCGCCTCACTTGCGGCCCGCTTTGCCGGTGGCTCCGGCATCTGTGTGACGGTGAGCACGATCCGGTGGTTCGCGGCGTCGCATTCGAGGACGCGCAGCCCCATTGTCTGCCCTTCGACGAGTGCGGTAGACAGCTCCTTGCCCGTCGCGATCGGTACCTGGCTACGTGGCACGAAGCCCTCGATCTCGTCACCGAGGTCGACGACGACGCCGTCATCGAGCAGGCGAACGACCGCACCGTCCATTTCGACGCCCGCGGCAATACGCGCGGCAATGGAGGGCCACGGATCGTCCTGCGTCTGCTTCAGACCGAGTGAGATCCGCTTGTTCTCCGGATCGACGCCGAGCACGATGACCTCGACATCCTCACCCTTGTGCACGATCTCCGACGGATGCTGAACACGCTTCGTCCAACTCATGTCCGAGATGTGGATCAGGCCATCGATGCCGGGCTCGATCTCGACGAACGCGCCGAACGACGTCAGGTTGCGAACCTTGCCCTCGACACGCGTGCCTTCCGGGTACTTCTCCGGCAACGCCAGCCAGGGATCCTCCTCGATCTGCTTCATGCCGAGCGAGATCTTCTCGTCATCGCGGTCGACCTTCAGCACGACCGCCTCGATCTCATCACCGATTGATACCAGCTTGGACGGGTGCTTCACGTTCCGCGTCCACGACATCTCGCTGATGTGGACCAGTCCCTCGACACCCTTCTCGAGTTCGACGAACGCGCCGTAGTTCGTGATCGACACGACCTTGCCGCGCACGCGGGCGCCGACCGGGTACTTGCGCTCGATATCCTTCCACGGGTACGGCAGCAGCTGCTTGAGGCCGAGCGAGATCCGTTCCCGGTTCCAGTCAATGTCGAGGACCTTGACGTCCATCTCATCGCCGATCTGCACGATCTCGGATGGGTGCCCGACGCGGCCCCAGCTCAAGTCCGTGATATGGA
>Ga0055448_10000395_pt1 | contig 11020 bp, 11 predicted proteins | sample China_Galinas_PW_4_FD_57744 | JGI IMG/M metagenome (GOLD analysis project Ga0055448, IMG submission 57744) | Wetland microbial communities from San Francisco Bay, California, USA, that impact long-term carbon sequestration - China_Galinas_PWA_D2 | ecosystem: Environmental > Aquatic > Marine >... | reverse complement strand
AACGATCGATGTCCAGCCGTTCCGCACAATCGACGGCCGCGTCGAGGGACCCGGCGTCTACGACATGAAGAGTGGTGTCGCAATCGCCGTCGAGGCGCTGGACCGGCTCGCCGCCACAGGACGACGACCCCGCCGCACTGTCCGTCTGCTCTTCACCTGCGATGAGGAGATTGGATCCCACGGCGCGCGCGAGCTGTTCCACGAAGCGGCAGCCGACGCATTCGCCGCCCTCGTACCGGAACCGTCCATGGACGGCGGAGCCGTGAAGACCCGGCGGAAGGGCGTCGGTACCTACCGCATCGAGGCGTTCGGCCGCGCCGCGCATGCCGGGATCGAGCCGGAAAAGGCGGTGAGCGCAATCGCGGAGCTTGTCGGCCAGCTCGTCCGCGTCCTCGATCTGGCCGACCACCCGCGCGGTAGCACCGTCAACATCGGAACTGTCGGCGGCGGTACAGCCAGCAATGTCGTGCCGGCCAACGCGTGGGCAACAGTCGATACCCGGTTCCTCGACCCTGACGAAGGCGATCGGCTGGATACAGCGTTACTCGCTCTCGGACCGATACTTACTGGATCACGACTCGAGGTCGAGAGGACTGAAATCCGGCCGCCGCTCGTCCGCACGCCGGAAGTGGCCGGCCTGTTCGAGACTGCACGTGAACTCGCTGTCGGACTTGGTGTTATGGATCTCGGAGAAGGCACCAGCGGCGGTGGCAGCGATGGCTCGCTGCTGGCCTCCCTCGGTCTGCCGGTGCTCGATGGGCTCGGCCCGCAAGGCGGCGGCGCCCATTCGGCCGACGAACATATCCTCATGTCGGACCTGCCGTTCCGGCTGGCGCTGATGATGCGGTTGATGGAGTCGCTGTGATCCATGACGGCGGCTCCCCGATGCACCGCCACGAGCGTCCGTTCCACACTGACATCAGTGCCGGACCAGGCCAGGTCGATGTGCTCGACGGGGACGAGTGATGGTTTCATACGCTCATAATGCATTACCGGACCACGAAATACGCCCCCTGACGACGGCAGCGGATTTCGTAGCGTGCATCGAGCTTCAGGAGGAAGTCTGGGGGCGAGGGTTCAGTGAGCGCGTACCGGTCGCGATCCTGAGGACAGCGCAGCGGCTGGGGGGTGTGGCGATCGGCGCGTTTGACCTCGATGGCCGGCTTGACGGCTTCGTCTTCGGCATCACGGGCTGGAGGGAAAGCGCGCCCGTCCACTGGTCCGACATGCTGGCTGTGCGTCCCGGCGCCCGGGACCGGGGCCTGGGCGAGGCGCTGAAGCGGCATCAACGCGACCTGCTGCTGGGCCGGGGAGTCGTCGATGTCGAGTGGACGTTCGAGCCGCTCGAGTCGCGGAACGCACACCTGAATTTCGGCCGGCTCGGCGTAGTCGCGCGGCAGTACGTCCGCGACTACTACGGCGAGAGCGACTCGCTATTGCACGAGACCATGGGTACCGACCGGCTCGTCGTGAGCTGGCGGCTGGATGACCGGCGGGTCGAGGACAGGCTGGCCGGCCGGCTGCCGCCGCCGACAGCGTCCGGGATCTCCGACCTGCCGGTGGTCAACCGGGTGATCGAAGTCGACGGCGTCACTGCCTGCGATGATCCGCGGACGGACCTCGAGGCTGACCGCCTGCTGCTTGCGATTCCGGCGCATTTCGCTCGAGTGCGCGCTGCCGGTCCCGCGCTCGTCGCCCGCTGGCGAGCGGTCACGCGGACGGCGTTCGAGGCGTACCTGCGCCGTGGCTGGCAGGTCGTCGACTTCGTGCGCATGGGCGAGTCGAGCGCCTACCTGCTGGATCGCATCGGCTGAGGGACCGCGATCGCCGAACGAGCCGAACTTCGGCGCCCGTTTCCGATGCTCACCGGCATGTCGACCCAGACCGCGATTCGGTGGCCGTCGATGTCGGCCGGATCGAACCGCATCGCGTTGCCGGCGCGGATCGCGAGAGCGGCACCCACTCGACCACGCCTGTCGAATCGAAGCCAATGCTCAGCACGGTCCTGCTGTCCAGTCGGAGCCGATCCGTTCGCGGAACGCGATCAGGTCCGCGTGCAGCTTCGCCGTATCGGCGATCTCCGCCACGGCGAGAATGGCGTCCGGTCCACGTTGCCGTGCCGCAGCCGGTACCGGCACCGCGGTCGAGAGGATGGAGCAGGCGACGATCCACGATCCGGCCTCTCGTCGCATGGATGACAACGGGCAGGCCACGATCGGGACGTTCGTGGTCCGGGCGACCGTGCGCAGGCCGGCGCGCATCACGAGACCGAATCCTCGAGTATGTCGAGCAGCTCGTTCATGTGATGACGTTCGATGCGCGTACGCCACTTCCAGAACAGCCAGCCCGCGCCGGCCGCCAGTCCGCCGGCGAGCACGACCTGTGGCAGCGGGGCGAGCGAGCTTGCGACGCTGGTGAGGCTGCCGGCGCTGACCAGCGTGATGAAGCTCACGGCGAGGCTGCCCCTGATGAGTGCGCGAGCCTGATCGGCGATCGCGCGGATCCGTGTGCGGTCGTCGCCGCGCACGACACCGACGTATATGCGGTCACGATTGTCTTTCCATTCGATCCAGTCACCGGTCTGACGTAGACTGCCGGGCCGGTTGATGATGCGCTGGACCTGCTCACCGATGAAACGCATCTGCTGATCCGTGAGCCGCCGCGCCACTGTACGTTCCTCGTGCAGGGTCGTGGGCAATCCGAGCGGGCCGGCATTGACGGCGCGCGTAGCCGCGGATACGTCCGTGGCCCCGACAGCATCCAGGTTCGCGGCCGCACGGTCCACATTGGCGGGATCAATGCCGGCTTCACGCCCGATCTCGCGGAGCTGTTCGAGCGTGAATCCGCTCGACCCGGCCGGTTCGCCCGCAACCGGGCCCGACGCCGCGTGCGACCTTGCCGCTTCCTCGAAGATGCGACGCGTCTCGTCGTCCGAGTAGCGGCGTTCCGGAAGGCGTTCGGCCATCGGTTCAATCCATTCGGTCGGATTCGCGTGCGATCACTGCCATTGGCTCAGCCGGCCTCGCCGCCGTGATGCGGAGCCGCCCGGCATCGACCGACACGTTGGCAGCCCGGAACCAGCCTCGTCCGAGTGGGTGTTCCTCAGCCGTCCAGAGCCCGGCGTTCCACGTGAGGAAGTCGTCCGTGAACGAGTTCGTCGCTGCCGAAAACACCGGCGTTGTCGCCTCGACCAACAGCGGTTCGACGACGGCGGTGTCACAGGCGGCAACGGCCACGACGCGCGGCAGGCAGCATGACGCGAAGCTGCGCTTCATGGATGACCTCCGGGAGTCAGAGCCGGTACCAGTAGACGTTGACGGGCACGTCCCTGTAGAGCCGGTCCGTACGGATGAACTCGAAGCCGTCGCGTACGTACAGCGCGTTCGCCGCCTCGTTGTCCGTCGGCGTAGTGACCTTGACGATGCGGACGCCGCGCTCGCGGAAGCCTTCGAGCGTGGCGGCCGTCAGTGCGGAGCCGACACCTGTCCGGCGCGCAGCCGGCGAAACCACCATGCTGACCAGCTCGGCCGGCGGATCATCCGCCGCCGCACGGTTCGAGTAGGAGAGACCGCCAAGCGCGGTAGCGATATTGCGCGGACGGATCAGCCACGGCAATACCATGAGCGTGGCGAGCACGCCCTTGCGCAGGATGAACTCGCGATAAAAGGCGGGCCGGTCGACGAGCGAAGCCATGCAGCCGACGGACTCCCCATCCCGTTCGGCGACCAGACACATCGCGTGATCCGACTCGATGAAGTGTCTGTACAGGTACCCGACGAACCACGGGCCGAGATCATCGAGTCGACTGTCCAGACCTTCCGACAGCAGCCGCGCCAGACCCGTCGCCTCCTCGGGCCGTGCGGGTCTGATGATCATGTCCGGACGACCCTGCTCGCCCGTCATTCAGCGCAGCCACTGCTCGAGCGCCGTCGCCGTGTCCGTGCGCTCATCGCGATACTTCACAATGACGGGCGTATGCAGGGCGAGGCCGTTGTCCGCGGCCCAGGCGGACCGGTCGCCCGAGATCGAGCGTGCGCCCGGCACGACCACCGCACCAGCCGGAATCTCGAGGGGCGAGTCCGCGGCGCCACGGTACACCGCCTCGCGAACCACGTCGAAAACGGGAGTACCGCGTGTCAGGACGACGCCCGCGCCGAGCACGGCGCGCTCGCGGACGACAGTGCCCTCGTACACGCCGCAGTTGCCGCCGACGATCACGTCATCCTCGATGATGACGGGCGCCATGTTGATCGGCTCGAGAACACCGCCGATCTGTGCGGCCGCACTGATGTGGACGCGGTCACCGACTTGCGCACACGAGCCGACCAGCGCGTGTGAATCGATCATCGTACCTGATCCGACCCACGCGCCGACATTGATGAACATTGGTGGCATGCACACCACCCCGCCCGCGACATGGGCGCCTCGCCGGACCGAGCTGCCGCCCGGCACGACTCGCACATTGTCCTCCGCAGCGAAGATGCGGATCGGCAACGTGTCCTTGTCGAAGAAATGGAGCAGACCGGCGGACGGCGCATGCTCGGCAACACGACCGATCCGGAACGCGAGGAGGATGCCCTGCTTGACCCAGGGCACGGCTCGCCATGTTCCGCCATCGTCTCTCTCCGCCGACCGGACCGCGCCCGACTCGAGCGCGCCCAGCAGCTCGTAAACGACCGTGCCCGCGTCGGCAGGCAGTGATTCACCCGCCGCCGTGGCGTACAGCTCGCCAATGCGCTGCGCAAGTGCGTACGGGTCGGTTCTCGTCGGCACTGTCACGACGCCCCCTCTCACGCTTCCATGACGCCGGCCGCGACCAGCGCAAGGTGCACGGTCCGGACATGCGCATCATCGAGTGGCACGAGCGGCAGCCGCAGCACGTTCTGGATACGGCGGACCATCGAAAGAGCGGCCTTGACGGGGATCGGGTTCGATTCGACGAAAGCGGCGGCCATCCACGGCCCGAGCAGCTCGTGCATCGCTCTGGCGGTGTCGTAATCGCCTGCGGCTGCGGCCCCGACCAGCCGAGCCATCACCCTCGGCGTCACGTTGCTCACCACCGAGATCACGCCATCACCGCCCATCACCATGAGCGGCAGAGTCAGCGAGTCATCGCCCGACAGTACGCCGAATCCGGGTGGCCGGCTGCGCAGGATCTCCTCGATCTGCGACAGATCACCGGATGCCTCCTTGATCGCGACGATGTTCGGCACCTCCGCAAGCTCGAGCGTCGTTGATGCCGTGATGTTGCCCGCTGTCCGGCCCGGCACGTTGTACATCACGATCGGCAGGTCGACCGACTCGGCGATGGCTCTGAAGTGCCGGACAATGCCACGCTGCGGCGGCTTGTTGTACGCCGGTGAGACGTGCAGCAGATGCGTCGCCCCCGCCTGCTGCATGGCGATCGACTGTTCGATTGCGCGACGCGTGTCGTTCGAGCCCGCGCCGGCGACCACAGGAACACGGCCGCCGCCGACCTCGACCGTGATCGCGACGACCCGCTTCTGTTCCTCGAGCGTCATCGTCTGCGCTTCGCCTGTCGAACCACACGGCACGAGGAAGTGCACGCCCTCCGAGATCTGCCACTCGACCAGCTTGCGCAGCGCCGCTTCATCGACCGAACCGTCCAGCTCGAACGGCGTGACAATGGCCGTACCGCAACCGAACAATGGACGTGCCGTCATGGCGGATTCCCCCGCTCGAGTCCGAGTACCTCGCGCATTGTGTGGACGCCCGGCCGGCCCGGCAGCCACGCAGCGGCTCGCAGCGCGCCATCCGCGAAGACTCGCCGGTCCCGCGCCATGTGCATCAGCCGGACCTGCTCGTACGCCGCATCGAGCGTGACCTCGTGAGTGCCCGGCACGCGGCCGACGCGTACGCTCGTCACCGGAATCGGCATGCCGGCGCCCGCTTCATAAGCCCTCGCCAGCGCAATCGCCGTACCGGAAGGCGCGTCCAGCTTCGCCGTATGGTGCGTCTCGACCATGTGCGCATCGAAGCCCGCCTGCCCGAACAGTTCGCCTGCCCGCTCGACAAGCGCGGTCATCAACACCACGCCCACCGAGAAGTTCGGTGCCCACAGCAGAGAGGCTCCCGCGGAATTGACGGCCTCGGTGACTTCCGGCAGCCGGTCGTACCAGCCCGTCGTGCCGACAACCACGGGCACACCCGCACGAACGCAGGCCAGTGCATTGTCGGCCGCAGCCGCGGGCACGGTGAACTCCACCGCGCAGTCGACGTCGTCGAGCGCGCCGTCCAGGATCGCCGCTCCGCCGGGATTGTCCGACTCCGACAGCATTACGGCCACTTCGATGTCACGCTCGCGCGCCAGCTCCGCGACCGCCCGACCCATCCGGCCATCGCCCACGATCGCAATGCGCATCGCCGCTGTCCGCTCACTCACCGAAAAACTCACTGTGCAGACTTCTCATGGCGCGCGGCAATTCCTCACCATCGACGAGAGCGGTGAGATTGATGCCGCTCGCGCCGAGAGACAGCATATGGACTCTGACGGGCGCGATCGCGAGCAGTGCCCTCGCCATTGTCGTACTGTCATCCGCCAATGCGGAACCGACCACCGAAAGTATGCCGCGATTGCGTTCGACCGATACATCGCCGAACGGCGAGAGGTCGACTATGAGCGCGTCGAGATGCGATGGGTCGTCTATTGTCAGGCTCACACTGACTTCCGATGTGGCGACGACGTCGACTGAAGTCCGGTGTCGCTCGAACACCTCGAAGATCGTGCGCAGGAATCCGTGCTGGAGCAGCATGCGCGGCGACCGGATCCGGATCACTGTGACGCCCGTCTTGCCCGCGATCGCGCGCACCGGACAGGGCGGCGCTTCATATGTGACCAGTGTGCCGTCGCTCCGCGAATTGTGCGAGTTGCAGATGTAGACAGGGATGCCCAGCCGGACCGCGGGGAATATCGTGCTCGGATGCAGCACTTTCGCGCCGAACGTAGCCAGTTCACTGGCTTCGTCGAAGCGAATGCGTTCGATCAGCGTCGCCTCCGGCACAATGCGCGGATCGGCGGTGAGCATGCCATCGACGTCGGTCCAGATCTCGATTGCGTCCGCACCGAGGGCGGCGCCAACGAGTGACGCACTGAGGTCGGAGCCGCCACGGCCGAGAGTCGTGACGATACCGGCCGGCGTCGCGCCGATGTAGCCGCCCATGAGTGGGATCAGTCCACGGTCGAGCATGGGTCGGAGCAGCCGCTGACTGGTCTCGGCAATGCGGTCAGTTCGTGGCTCGGCCCGACCGAACCGCTCATCCGTGATCATTACCTTTGTCGCGTCCACGTGCTCGATCGGCAGGCCGCGCGCGCGAAACGCGGCGGCGACGAGCACCGACGACACCATCTCGCCCTTGGATGCGATGGCATCCGCACTGCGCGGCGTGACATGGCCCAGCACGCTCAATGCCTCGGCAAGGCGAGTCAGCTCGTCGAACGCGGTGTTCAGCCCGGCCACGACCGGATCCCCGGCATTGTCACCGGCTCCCGCCGCGCTCCCGAGTAGCTCGGCCGCGACGGCAAGGTGCCGGTCTCGAAGCGCCTGCACACTGCTCATTGCAGCAATCACGTGGCCGGACGCCGCCTGGTCCGCGATCTGGAGCAGTGTGTTGGTCGTACCGGCCAGTGCCGAAACGACGACCAGCGGCTTGCGGTCGATCCGCTCGCGCACGATCTCCGCCGCCCTCGCGATCGCGTCCGCATCAGCGACCGACGTGCCGCCGAACTTCAGAACGATCATGAGGCGAACACGCCGCGTGCGGCCAGCAGCTCGGCATTGAGCAGCGATGCGCCGGCCGCGCCGCGTACCGTGTTGTGACTGACGGCGACGAGTCTGACGTCGAGCAGCGGATCCGGCCGCACGCGTCCGACAGTGACTGTCATTCCATTGCCCGCGCCAATGTCCCGGCGAGGCTGTGGCCGGTCGGACCGGGAGTCGAGAATGATCGGGCGTTCGGGTGATGATGGCAGCCCGCGTGCCGCCTCATCGCCCGTCCATTCCGCCAGCACCTGCGCGCAGTCGCCCGCGGAAGCGCTGTTCTCGAGACCGACCGACATGCACACCGTGTGGCCGTGCTCGACCGGAACGCGGTTCGCGTGCGCGCTCACTCCGAATGTCGCCGATTCGATTCTGTCACCGACGATGCGGCCAAGCATCTTGCCCAGCTCCTGCTCGATCTTCGGTTCCTCACCGGCAATGTGAGGGATCACGTTGCCGAGGATGTCGAGCGACGCTACACCGGGATAACCCGCGCCGGAAACCGCCTGCATCGTGAAGATGAACACGCGGCTGAGGCCGAACGCGCGATGCAGTGCGCACAGCGGCAGGATCGCGCCGATCGCCGAGCAGTTCGCGTTCGTGATGATCGCGCCGCTCCAACCTCGACGCTCACGCTGTGCGACCAGGATGTCGAGGTGCGATGCATTGACCTCGGCGGTCACCAGTGGCACATCCGGCTCCATGCGGTGACTCTTCGCATTGCTGAACACGTACGCGCCGGCGGCGGCGAACAGCGGCTCGACATCGGCGGCCGCTGAAGCATCGAGTGCCGAGAACACGATCCGTGAGCGGATCGCGGCGGGGTCGCAGGGCAGGACTTCGAGTGCTGCGGTCTGCGGCGGCAGTGTACCCTCGAGCCAGTGTACGGCATCGCCGTAGGATCGGCCCGCTGACCGCTCCGACGCGGCGACTTCCGCGATCCGGAACCACGGGTGCCGGTCGAGCAGCCGGACGAAGGTCTGGCCGACCGCGCCGGTCGCGCCGAGCACGGCCACGGACAGCCGCGACGCGCCGGGACCCGTGCCGGCCGACAGCGGCGTCACGACTCGAGCAGGCTGCGGACGAGCCGCTCGTACGCGCCGACCGCAGCCCGCAGCTCATCGACGTCGATGAGCTCGTCCGCCGTGTGCGCCACATGGATCGAGCCCGGCCCGAACAGCAGAGGTGTGCCCCATCGGTCGAGCAGCGGGATGTCCGTCGTATACGCGACCGGCGCCGTCTCGAACCCCGCAATCGTGTGACAGTGCTGCACAGGGATGTGCGAGCCCCACGTGATCTCCGCACGGCCATCCACCCATCCCTCGATCTGCCTCTTCAGCGGCTCGACATCGCCGACCAGCCGGAACATCAGCTCGACCTCGCACTCGCCCGGAATGATGTTCGCTTCCGTGCCGCCGTGGATCGTGCCGATGTTGACTGTCGTCGTACCCAGCAGCTCGTCCTTCGGCAGATCCAGAGTGCGCAGGGTCGGCAGCAGCTCGAGCATCGGCTCGATCGCCGACCGCCCCAGATCCGGGTACGCCGAATGCGATTCCCTGCCGCGTGTCCGCAGCTCGACGCGGAGTGACCCCTTCGCACCCGTCGCCAGCTTGCTCTCGGTCGGCTCACCGTCGATCAGGAACCGGCTCGTCGCCGGCAGGCGGTTGGCCGCCCGCGCGCCATCCGAGCCCTTCTCCTCTCCCACCACGAGCAGCAGATCGACACGTTCTTCGCCGGACTCCGCGAGCGCCTGCGCAGCGATCATCATCGCGGCCGCAATACCCTTGGCGTCGCACGCGCCGCGGCCCCGCAGCCGGCCGCCTTCGAGCCGCGGACCGAAGTACGGTCGCACCGTGTCGAGATGCGTCGACAGCGTCACGCCGCCCCCCGAGCGCGAAGCCCATACATTGCCCCGGCCCGGCGTGACCTCCTGGACCGTAACGTTCCAGCCGCGTGCAACCAGCCAGCGCGAGACGTAGTCGACGACACGGGCCTCACCACCCGTCGGAGACTCGATCGCGATCAGCTCGGCCGCGAGCGCAACGACATCGTTCATGGCGCGCAAGATAGTGGCGGAACCGACAGGCAGACAGGGCGTCATTCGAAGGTCCGACAGACGCTCCGTATCGAAGGCGACACGATGCCTTCGGGCTTGCGGCGAGTGCGGACCTCTGTGCACGTTCCGCGCTCAGCCGACGGGAACGGATCCCGCCGGTCAGCGGGATCACGGCAGACGTTCATCGCCGGCGAGGGCGATCAGGATGCCGGTCACGGTGGTTCGCCCCTGACCGCCCGGCGCGTTCGAGCCAATACGTGTCGGCCCGCTTCACGATGACACCCGACCCGTCGGACCCACCCGCGATGACCGGACGTTCCGTTCTGCACCACAAGCCCGCTTTCACACCGGACGCCGTCCGACGCATTGCACGCCGGTGCTGGGGTATTGACGTACAGCTCGGCCCGCTGCCGGGCGAACGCGACCAGAACTTCCTGCTCGAAGCGGCTGGCGAGCCGCGGACCGTGCTGAAGATCGCGAACGCGCTGGACGACCGGCCGCTGCTCGAGGCGCAGAACGAAGCACTCGCACGCGTCGCCGCCGGACTGGCCGCAGGCGAACGTGACTCGACCGGCGCCGACAGGGGCACTCGATCCGTTACCAGCGTGAGTGACTCGGCCGGCGCTTCCACGGGCAGTCGATTGGTCGCAGGCAGGCGTGACTCGACTGGCGCCGACGGCAGCACGCGGGCGGTCACGTCGGACCGTCCGCAGGAGAACCCGACACCGCACCGTGCGTCCTGCCCGGTCCCGCTCCCGAGCGTCAACGGCGAACTCATTGTCGACATCGCCGATCATGATGGCACGACGTGGCTGGCCCGGCGGATGACCTGGATCGAGGGCCGGCCGCTTGCCCGCGTCCGCTACCGCCCGGACTCACTGCTGCGCGACGTCGGACAAACGCTGGCCCGCATCGACCGCGCGCTCGAAGGCTTTGTCCACCCGACGGCGCACCGGCCGTTCGACTGGGATCCGCTCCGCGCGCTCGAGGTCGTCCGAAACGGCCTGGACGGCATCGCCGATCCCGTGCTCCACAATGCAGTCAAGCGCATTGCCGATCGCTTCGAATGCGATGTCCAGCCACGGCTGGCTGCACTGCCCACAGCCGTCATCCACGCCGACGCCAACGACTACAACGTCATTGTCGGCGCCGCCGACCGCCGGACCGGAGAACGCACGGTCGCCGG
>Ga0055448_10000394_pt1 | contig 11033 bp, 6 predicted proteins | sample China_Galinas_PW_4_FD_57744 | JGI IMG/M metagenome (GOLD analysis project Ga0055448, IMG submission 57744) | Wetland microbial communities from San Francisco Bay, California, USA, that impact long-term carbon sequestration - China_Galinas_PWA_D2 | ecosystem: Environmental > Aquatic > Marine >... | reverse complement strand
ATAAAAGTAATTTTAAGGGATGAAATTATCAGGAAAAGATTGAAAAGAAATTATGGGCAAATTAATTATAATTTTAGCTCAGCTAACTGCTGGAAACATTTACCCATTCAATAGGCTTTTTTATTTGTATAAAATCTACCCTAAAAAAAATGGCCCAAATTGGGCCATTTCTTAGTTACTCTATTACTTTGATGGAATTAATTGTATCCGGAATTCTGGTCACTATTCGTCAAAGCGTTATTAGAATTTATTTCATTCTGAGGGATAGGGAATACTTCATGTTTACCTGCGACAAATCCGTATTGACCAAGGACATCAGCCGCCATACCCCATCTTACGAGATCGGGGAAACGGGCTTGTTCACCTGCTAATTCTACTTTTCGCTCGTGAACTATGGCATCGAAAATTTCCCCTTTTGTACCTACAGGATACAGGGCATCCATTTCAGTAGTACCATAATTCGGCATACTCGTAGACGGCCTGTCTCTGACCATATTCAGGTAGTTAATCGCTTCGGTAGGATTATCCATTTCATTTTCTATTTCGGCCATCATCAACAACACATCAGCATACCTGATTATTCTAAAGTTAATGCTGGAGTACAGATTTTCATTTGCTTCCTTATAGTAGTTCTGGTACTTCTTCCATCCCGCTACTCTGCTTAATGGCAATGAAACAGTTCCACCGGCAAAAGTCTCTCCGTTGGAATAGAAATTATCCACATAACGAGGATCGCCAGCTTCGTATTCATTTAAAAGGTCATCCGACGGATAGACATTGAACCAGTCGTTCCATCCATATTCCTGCCCTCGGAAGGTCGCTTCAGTTAACCCTTCGCCGGAAGCATCTGAATTCCACATATCAGCGGTACCCAGATCTTCCTGATACTCTACTTCAAAGATGGATTCATCATTGTGTTCTGTCTCTTCCAAAAAGTTGTCTCTGTAATCATCCACAAGAGAATACTCTCCTAGAACATTTTCAAAAGCATCTTTAGCTTCCTGATATTCACCTCGGTACAGATGAACTTTTCCAAGGAGCGCATAGGCAGCTCCTTTTGAGGCCCTTCCATTTTCATATCCATCATCTGTTTTATCAAAAAGTCCGGCTGCGGCATCTTCAAGATCAGAAATTACTTGCTGATAAACCTCTTCAACAGAACTTTTCGGTGTACCGTCTCCGGTTTCAGGAACACTTGTAATCAATGGAACGCTACCGTATCGGCTAACTAAAAGGAAATAATAATATGCCCTTAAGAATTTGACCTCACCAATGTAATTATCCTTAGTTGCCTGAGGTATTTGTTCATCGGGTATTTCATTAATCCTCTCCTCGTTGCCAAGGACGTAATTTGCTTTATTAATACCCCTGTAGCAGCTTTCCCAAAAAGCACGAATGGCTCCGTGACTGGCGTCAAAAGTAAACTCAAGATATTGAAGCTTATCTGATTCCAACTGCGGATTTCCGGCATTTTCGTGGGCCATGTTGTCCATTGAAAAAAACATGTGCCTGGCGTAAAGCCCCCTGGTCTGTAAGTTGGCATAAACGGCATTCACAGCTGCCTGAACTTGTGCTGCAGTTTCCATAAATGTCTCAGGAGACGATTGACTAGGATTGGTTAATTCTAATTTGTCGTTACAAGAATTAAATGAGATCAGAAAAACCAACCAGACTAATATAAATTTTATAAATATTTTCATAGTTCTCACATTTAGTATTTAAAATTGAATCTGTACACCTCCGACAAATGATTTGGGCACCGGATAGTTCCCCAGGTCAATTCCCGTTTGGAAATTCACATTAGGTTGTCCGTTGGCATTGGTTGCCACGCCACCAAGAGCAGTTGGAGGAGTGCCTGCCTGAGCACCTGTGTATTGACCCACTTCAGGATCAAGGCCCGAATAATCCGTTATGGTAAACAAATTTTGAGCGCTTATGTATACCCTGAATTTTGACACTTTGCCATTCAGCATGTTTATGGTTGATGTCAGATCGTACCCAATCGAAATATTTCTCAATCTGGCAAACGAACCATTTTCAACAAACCGGCTGGACACCTGAGTGTTTGAAGGCGCTCCACCAGCCCTTGGAACAGTGTTAGAAGTTCCGGGGCCCGTCCACCTGTCCAAAACCTCCACACCCGAATTAAAGAGTCTCGGCATACCTTCCAGGTCATAAATATTGGTGTTGTATACATCTACCCCGGCTAACCCATTAAAAAACAAGTCAAAATCAAAGCCTTTGTAGGTAGCAGTGAGGTTTAATCCATAAGTTAACTTAGGGAACGGATTACCAATGAACGTCCGGTCATCTGCGTTAATTACGCCATCTCCATTTGCGTCGACTATTCTGAAATCACCAGGCTCAGCATTTAAATTAGATGCCTGAGTTCCACCGGCATAATTGTTAACTTCTTCCTGCGTTTGGAAAATGCCGTCGAATTGCCAGCCATAGAATTGAAATGCAGGATGACCAACAGCCGTTCTCGAAATGTTTTCATTTTCGAAGCCTGCGCCATCGATAAATTCGTTTTCGCCAAGATCTAAAGTTTCGTTTTTGCTCGTACCCATATTTAACAAGGCTGACCATTTAAAATCACCTTCGTAATCATTATAGCCCAGGGTAAATTCAAATCCTTTGGTTTTCATAGAACCTACGTTCTCGATAACCGTACCATCGTTAAATCCGGATGAAATCGGAAGGATTCTTGGCATTAGCAAATCATCACTTTCATTGTCATAGTACTCGGCAGTAACTGTAATCTGGTCTGACAAAAAGCCCAAATCAAGACCAACGTTGAGCATGGTTGTCTCTTCCCATTTCAGGTTGGGATTAGCCAGTCCGGAAATTGTAGCTCCCAAAGCGTCCTGACCTGCTATTGGATAATGAAAATTAGAATTTATCCCGGTAGAATAACGATATTCAGGAATATTGTCGTTCCCTGTGATACCCCAACTTCCTCTAAGCTTTATATTGCTTATGAATGAATTATCAACCAGAAAATTTTCTTCACTTATTCTCCATCCAACTGCTACCGAAGGGAAAGCACCCCATCTGTTCTCTTTACCAAATCTTGAAGAAGCATCTCTTCTGTATGATACGCCCAACAAATATTTGCTATCGTAGTTGTAGTTGATCCTTGCCAGATAACCCAACCGATAATATTCTGATGAGGTCGAAGTAACATTGGAATTGGTATTGGAAACCTGCTCTACAGAGTTTGTCAGAAAGTTCCAGCTTTGCGCATTCAGGTTATTGATTTCAGTCGAAGTGCTTTCTGCCAACAACAAGATTTCTAAATTGTGTTTATCTGCAAAGGTTTTTCTGTAATTCAAACTATTGGTAAGAATAACCGATTGCAATTTGCTGTTGTATTTTGCAATTACAGCGTGATCGGATTGATGGGTTCCTCCTTCCACATCATCGTCGTACGAAGGAGTAATACTATTATAATTGAAAGTAGTATATTCCGTACCCACCTGGGTTTTAAATGTCAAACCATCGACAATTTCAAATTCGCCATAAATATTGCCAACAATGTTTAGCAAATTATTTTCAACATTCCCCAACTTAAGAACCCTAACCGGATTTTCTGCATCCTGTCCATCCAACGCAGAATTTGGACCCCGAAAACCTCCCAAATTACCAGGTTCATAAATCGGCAGGTATGGCGCCATTTTAATGGCGTGTTCTATTGCAGAACGACCTCCATTATTTAATTCGGGCCGTAATTTACCAATAGACAGAGACAGATTCTCTCCAACCTTAAGTTTGCCAACTGTGAAATTGCTGTTAGCCCTGAAATTATATCTTTCCGTACCGGTTTCTATTATTACACCATCTTGTGATAGATAGCCGGCAGAAATTCTGAACCTACTATTCTGGCCACCGCCCGATACAGCCACATCGTAATTTTGAATAACACCGCTTTGGAAAATAGCATCTTGCCAATCCGTATCGTTTTGAAGCAAAGAAGCATATTGCGGGTCGGTCAACCTTGGAGGTGCCCCGAAAGCTTCTGTAGCATACTGAATGTATTGATCGGTATTTAACAGATCAAATCGCTCAGTAGTCCATTGAGAACCCGCATAGGCATTTACGTTTACCTGAACTTCTCCGCTTTTTCCGCTTTTGGTGGTTATCAGAATGACTCCGTTAGAACCCTTAGAACCATAAACTGCCGTTGTGGAAGCGTCTTTCAACACTTCGATGGATTCAATATCATTTTGATTTAATCCATCTATGGAAGAAGTAATAACGCCGTCAACAACATATAAAGGTTCATTATTATTTATCGTTCCTAAACCTCTTATCCTAATTGTCGGGGCTCTCCCTGGCGACCCGTTGTTAATTACGGTGACTCCGGAAGCGCGGCCCTGCAATGCCTGGCTGACATTTGCCGTCGGAACTGAATTAATTTTATCGCCGTCTATTGAACTAATTGCGCCAGTTACATCTGCTCGATTTTGAGTACCGTATCCTACGACTACAATCTCTTCCAAAGAGGTAATATCCGGCTGCAACGTGAGGTTTATGACAGACCGGTCTCCAACGACTACTTCTTCTGAAACAAAACCTACTGAACTAAACACCAATATTGATTCTCTGGATGGCGCATTAATTTCATAATTGCCATCTATATCGGTTACAGTTCCCTGGCTGGTTCCCTTTATGACAACATTCACACCAGGCAAGCCGTCAGGATTTTCGTTAGATACTACTTTACCTGTAACTGTCGATTCCTGAAGGACTAATTGAGGGATGAAATCTTTTTCGATACGTTTTACATTGATATTCTTATTTACCTGCTTAAAATGAAGCTCCGATTCTTTGGATATTTCCAGTAACAGGTCATAAAGAGAAAGCTCTCCGTTAAATGAATACTTGGATTTGGAATTTAATATCTCTTTATCATAAAAGAATTTAAAATCCGTGTTTTTTTCGATTTCTCCAAACAGATCTACTAAGGTCGCCCTTTTTAAGTTGACATTTAAATAAACCTCCTTTAGGTTCATTGATACTTCATTCTTTTCAAGGTTTACCTGGGCATCACCCTCATGGGCCAATAAGACTCCGATAAAAAGTGCCTGCATTAAAACCCCAAAGAAAAGATACCTGGTCATTTTCTTAATTAGTTGTAATTTTTTTTTCATAATTTTGAAACGTTTGTTTTACAAATACTTATTGCTCCTAACATAGGTGCCTGCGATTGTCCAGATCCTTAGGCATTTTCGTTAAGAGCGAAAAACTTAAACGGAAGGTTAACTTTTAATCTTCCGTTTTTTTACGGGTCGTTAGTAAGAGTTTTTATCATATTATTTACAGTTTAGTATTACACTTTTATTATCAATTTTATATTCAATATCATAGGTAAATTGAACGCCAATCAATACTTCCTCCAAAGATTCATTTTTAAAATGTCCATTTACACTCCATTTCTTTTCCGGCGGATTCAGCACCGTTATATGAACGCCATACCATCGTTCAAGCAGTTTGACAAATTTTTGAAAATCCGTGTTGTTAAAGACCAGTATTTCGTCCTTCCAGCCTATTTCTTCGGTAAGGTCAAAGTCGCTTTTCACATAAGATGATTCAGATTTATTATAGACCAGTTTTTCTCCCGGCAACAGATAGTGATCAACTTTATCATTTGATAATTTGCGTGAATCTCTAACTTTAACTTTACCGGAAACCAAAGCAACATTTATCTCCGCTTCTTCGTCGAAAGCGCGAACATTAAAAGTAGTACCCAGAACCTCGGTTTCTAAATTGTTGGTCTTTACGATGAATGGTCTGCTTTCGTCTCTGACAACATCAAAAAAAGCCTCACCCTGTAACTCGACAATTCTTAAAGTGTCGCTGAATTCGGCGGGAAAAAGTAATGAACTACCGGCATTAAGATTGACAATTGTTCCATCAGGTAATTTGATCCGTGATTTCCTTCCTTCCGGATTAAAAGCTTTTTTAATCTGGACGACACGTTGCTCAAGGGAATTTTCCCGAACACTATTTGTGAAATAACGGATCGTGTAAATTGAGAAAGCTATAGCCAGGATAGAAGCCGCTATTTTTAGCCACCACGTTACAGAATTTTTTACCGTAAATGCATTTTGATTCCTGTCAGAAACCCGATTTGAAATTATGTTTCTGAGTATTTCTTCCAGCTCCGATTCTTCCAGATGGTATTCTTTAAACTTTAATTTAAGGAGAGAATTTCTTGCCTCATTAACCGCTTCTTTGTGCTCCGGATGAGCATCCATCCATTTTTCCCAATAAAGATTCCTGTCTTTCATAGGAGTGAACACCCAATCCCTGAAATCCTTGTTGGCCATCAATGAAGTTGCTATTTCACTTTCTTTGTTCTTCACTTCTAAATGTAGTTTCTACACTAATAAGGGAGTGAATGCGAAAATGATACCGGAAAAGGTTGGAAAAAATTAAATTTTGTAATAATTGCACCGATATAAACAATATATTGTCATATGTTCAATAAAATTGCCCTTTAAATAAAAATATTAATGCAACAAATAAAAATGTAAAACACGACAAATAAACTCTTCAAATTGCGCAGGGCTCTATAAATTAACCTTCGGGCCGAGGAAATGTGTGAAAAGCCCATTAGCTCAGCTATCTCTTTATAACCTAACCCTTCATAATAAAAATAATAAACAGCTTCTTTTTCTTTACTGCCAAGATTATCCAAAGCCTTACTCAACTTTCCAATCTGCTCTTTCTGCACCTGGGCATTAATGTATTTCAATTCTTCCGATACTTCTATCTCCAAATGAAAATCAATAGCATTTTTATGTCTTTTCCTTTCATTATTTGATTTGATAATATAATCGATCACTCTTCTTTTGAAAGATTTCAGCAGGTAAAGCTTTATCGAAGTCGTGTCGCCAAGTTTTTCCCTGTTATTTCGGAGGTAAAGAAAAAAATCCTGTAAACAATCTTTTACAATCTCTTTGTCAGAAGAAAATTTAACGCCGTAATTAAAAAGGAGATTAGCATATTTTTTATATAGAAAAATAAAGGCAGCTTCATCGCCCTCTCTGAATGCAGACCATATTTCATGATCATTTTTATTTTTAGCTTCAACTATTGAGCTATTCGTCTCTTCCTTGCCGGAAGAAATTCCGATGTTTTGAAAAGGGCTTAACATAGTTGAATAGATTCATACAAATCTCAAAAATTGACAACTCAATGGCAACTAAAATTTAAAGTATCACTCTTTTTCATCGAAGAAAAATAAAAAATCGGCTGTAAAAGACTATAAATCCTTACATGTCCCATTTCAAGAGTACAACTTTCACCTACTTTATGAAAAAATTCAAGTTAACCCCAGATGTTGCAAACTTACTTTAACATTCAATTAAATCAGGGCATCCCACAAAATCTCAACCGGATGCAAAGTTTCCTTATTTGTTCCATCTTTGATTTGATGCCGGCAACTAGTGCCAGGTGCCGCTACTAAGACATCATCTTGCAGGTTTCTTATTGCAGGGAATAATACCAATTCTCCTACTTTCATGGAAATATCGTAGTGTTCCTTTTCGTAGCCGAATGAACCGGCCATTCCACAACAACCAGAAGGAATCATCTGGACCGAATAGTTTTCTGGAAGTGATAAGATTTTTTTTGTTGACACTACAGAAGACAACGATTTCTGATAACAGTGCCCATGAAGCTTAATAAGCTTCGTTTCTTTACTAAATTGGTCTGCTTTGATATTTCCTTTGTCCATTTCTGATTCAAGAAATTCATCGATAAGAAAAACATTGCCTGCCAATTTTTTTGCCTTTTCCTGGATTTCATCTCTCGTTAAATCGATATATTCATCTCGGAAAGTCAAAATTGTAGAAGGTTCAAGACCTACCAACGGAGTTTCATCTGAGATTAAGTCTGCCAGATACTCGATATTACTAATAGCTAATTTCCGGGCTTGTTTTAACAATCCTTTGGAAAGAAACGGCCTTCCACTCTCGGTATGTTTTGGAATAACGACTTCGTAACCTAGTTTAGTTAGGAGTAGAATGGCTTTCTGACCAATCGGTACGTCATTGTAATTGGAAAACTCATCATTAAAAAAATATACCTTCTTTTTAAATGAGGTATGTCCGACACCAAAATTGTTGAACTTTCCCTTTTTATACCATTTTGCCAGCGTAACAGAATATAACGGAGGCATGGATCTCTGACTTGCAAAACCAATCAATTTCTTAGCAACACTCCCCAACGTTTTGTGTCTGAACACATAATTATAAAGTCCCGGCACGCCACTCGCCAATTTTGTCATTTTTCCAAAATTGCCTATCAGCCAGGTGCGAAGAGGAACTCCTTTCGATTTGTAATATTGAAATAAAAATTCCGCCTTTAATTTGGCAATGTCCACATTCGAAGGGCATTCGGATTTACATCCTTTACAAGAAAGACACAGATCCATCACATCTTTAATTTCCTCGCTGTTGAACGGATTGCTTTTTGACGAATGCGTTAAGATCTCTCGTAGAATATTGGCTCTGGCCCTGGTGGTATCTTTTTCGTCCTTTGTCGCCATATAACTGGGACACATAGTTCCACCTGACAAATGAGTTTTTCTGCAATCTCCCGATCCATTGCACAACTCTGCGGACCGGACGTATCCCTGATTATTGGAGAAATCGAAAATGGTTTCGATATCTTTTGTTTGCTGGTCCGGAATGTACCTCAGTGACGAATCCATCGGAAGGGTGTCTACAATTTTACCCGGATTAAAAATATTATTGGGATCAAATATTTTCTTAACCTGCTCAATCAAATGATAACTTTCTTCCCCCACCATGTACTTGATAAATTCTCCACGCAATCTGCCATCACCATGTTCACCGCTAAGAGAGCCTTTGTATTTTTTTACCAATTCAGCAATTTCCTCAGCAATGGTTCTAAATAGCTTCGTTCCATCTTTGGTTTTAAGGTTTAAAATGGGTCTAAGATGAAGTTCACCGGTTGCGGCATGGGCATAATGCACACTAAAGAGATTATGCTTTTTTAGAATTTCATTAAACTCCTTAATATACTGTGGCAGATCTCGTACATCCACAGCCGTATCCTCAATAACAGGAGCAGGTTTTGCGTCACCAGGTGTGTTGGACAACAATCCCAGGCCTGCCTTTCTCAGATTAAACACCCTTTTTGTGTCTTCGCCCCTTATAATAGGGAAATGGTACCCGAAGTTCCTGGATTTCATTTCCCCTATCATGGTCTGGGCAGCTTCTTCGGCTTTTGCCTGATCATCGTTCGACAGATCGATCATCAGAATAGCGGCTGGGTCTCCCTGTACAAAAAAGCGATTTTTCGATTGTTCGATGTTTCGTTTGGTACAATCCAAAACATAATGATCCATTAGCTCTACAGCTTGGGGATGATATTTTAAGGCAATTAAGTTAGCTTCGAGCGATTCGTACAGGTTTTCGAAATGGGCGCAAACCAAAAGTTTATTAGTGGGTGGCAATGGCACACAATTAAGCTTAATTTCTGTTATAAAAGCTAGTGTCCCTTCAGAGCCGGCTAACAGTTTGCAAAAGTTAAAAGGTGCTGAGGTCCCATCAAATACATCGGCATCCATCAGCAGGTCTAAAGCATAACCCGTATTGCGCCTGGGAATTTCTGCCTTGGGAAAATTGTCTTTTATTAATTTCCTGTTTCCCGCATCTGCCAATATTTCTCTGATCTGTTGATAGATTTTCTGTTCGGTCTCACCTGTAACATCAACTCCATTGCATTTATCTTCAAATTCCTCCATGGACAAGGGTCTAAATTCTACTTCGGAACCATCGCACAAAATGGCCTTAACTGAAATTAAATGCTCCCGCGTAGAACCGTAAATTACCGAATTTGACCCACAGGAATTATTGCCGACCATCCCTCCGATCATAGCTCTGTTTGCCGTCGAAGTTTCAGGGGCAAAATACAAGTTGAAAGCTTTCAGATAGTGATTAAGATCGTCTCGAATTACTCCAGGCTGAACCCTGACCCACGATTCATTTTCATTTACTTCAAGAACCTGGTTGAGATATTTTGAGATATCGACCACAACGCCCCCTCCGACGACCTGACCGGCAAGCGACGTCCCTGCGGCTCTGGGAATGATCGATGATTTATTTTCTTTTGCAAAACTTATAAGAGTTTTCAGGTCACTAATGGTTTTTGGAATAGCCACAGCAACGGGCATTTCCCGGTAGGCAGATGCATCTGTGGCATATAACCTCCTCATCTTTTCATCAAAGTGAAATTCACCAGATAATTTATTTGCCAGATTATTCAGAACGGATTTATCCAAAACCTTTTCAGCCATAATACACTCTTTGAGGCCGTAAAATTAAAGCATGGGTTTTAAAAACCTTGATGAAATGAAAAAATAATTATTACTGAATTTGCTTTCAGTTTGAAGCCGAATCAGAAAGATATTGGTAAAAATCGGAAAGCTTTCATTTTGATTGTGGTTTTCCAAAAATGAAAGCAGATGTGATGCCGCACTTAGTAGCTATTTCAGTTTCTCATTGTTTCGGTGCCGGTCTTTATCACGGTTAGTTTTCTTTTTCAGATTCTTAGCAAAAGCTTTCTCGAGATCTACTCCGGTTTGATTGGCCAGACAGACCAACACCCACAATATATCAGCCATTTCGTCTCCCAGATCTTTTTTTTTGTCACTTTCTTTAAACGATTGTTCACCGTATTTTCTGGCCATTAACCTCGCTAACTCCCCAACCTCTTCTGTTAAAATGGCCATATTAGTTAATTCGTTAAAATAGCGGACCCCATAAGTTTTGATCCAGTTATCTACTTCTTGTTGTGCTTCTTTTATTTTCATGGTAAATTTTAGTAAACATAGCAGTGATAATATACTCCCTGTCAAAGATAAAATCACGGCAACATAACAAGGATAAGCTACCAAAGAAAATCATCCTTCATACTATAAAGCTCCATTTTTTTACCCCGATTTGGTCACGGGACCTTGCAATATGTATGTAAGTCACATTAAAAATTTAATTTTT
>Ga0055448_10000393_pt1 | contig 11050 bp, 11 predicted proteins | sample China_Galinas_PW_4_FD_57744 | JGI IMG/M metagenome (GOLD analysis project Ga0055448, IMG submission 57744) | Wetland microbial communities from San Francisco Bay, California, USA, that impact long-term carbon sequestration - China_Galinas_PWA_D2 | ecosystem: Environmental > Aquatic > Marine >... | reverse complement strand
GACGTTCTCGAGCCCTTCGGCGCCGCAGAAACGGCCCTGCGCGAACGGTAGGTCGGCGGAGATGATCAGTACCACGGCATCGTGATGTACAGCGGCATGGGCATTGAACTTGATGGTGGAAGTGGCACAGGTCGGCGTGTCCAGGCTGGGCACGATATTCATCAGGATTTTCCTGCCTTCGTAGTCAGACAGACGGACGTCGTTCAGCTTGCCGTCAACCAGGTGAAAATCGGGCGCCTTGCTGCCCACGGCCGGTAATTCGCCGCTGGTGTTACATGCATTCCCCTGCAGGGTGACTGTTGCCATTGTGCTCCTCCCAAGTCTGGTGTTGTTTCAAGAAAACGGTCAACCGAAATCGCCGCCGGGTACCAGCCCTCCGCCATTGCGAACACGCTGTGCAGACCTGCACCCGTGCCGCACCCGGTGTGGCCGGTGAAGCAATCTTTTCAATTGACGATCAATCAGTTGAAGATTGCCTCGTCAACGCCCTTCCGGCACTGACCCGCCACCCGGATGAGATAGGTTCTAGGCCATTTTCGGTTTCACCGGGCACCCTGCCGCCGTCTGCGCCGCGATCACGCGGTTCAGGTGATCGGCATAGGTCTCGATATCAGCATCGGTGCGCTGCTCCGTGGCGCATACCAGGAGTGTATCAGCCAGCTCGGGATACGCCTTCGACAGGCTGTATCCGGGCAGGATGTTATGTGCGTGCAGCGCGCGCGCGACGCCTTCCACCGGCAGCGACAGGCGCAGCGCGGCCTCATGGAAGTACGGCCGGTTGAACACCGGCTCCACGCAATCGTTTGCCGTCAGCGCGGCTACCAGCTTGCGGGTATTCTCATGGCAGGCCAGCGCTACACGCCTGAGACCTTCCGGGCCCAGCAGCGACATGTAGATGGTTGCGGCGGTCACCAGCAGTCCCTGGTTGGTACAGATATTGGAGGTCGCCTTGGAACGGCGGATATGCTGCTCGCGCGCCTGCAGTGTCATGGTAAAACCGGTACGCCCGTCACGGTCGATGGTCCGTCCGACGATACGCCCCGGCATCTGCCTGACGAGGCCCATCTTGCAGCACATGTAGCCGATATACGGGCCACCGCCCATCATCGGCACACCCAGCGGCTGGCCCTCGCCGCAGGCGATGTCCACACCCGCGCCGCCCCAGCGGCCCGGCGGCTTAAGCAAGGCCAGCGAGGTCGGATTGGCGACGCCGATCACCAGTGCGCCCTGCGCATGCGCCCAGTCGGTCAGCGCGTCGACATCCTCCAGGATGCCGAAGAAGTTCGGCTGCTGGATGACCAGCGCGGCGATATCCTGTCCCGCGTACGGCTGCAGCGCTTCGGCCAGTGTATGCCCCCCCAGCGGACAATACGGCAGCTCGACCAGGTCGATACCCTGGTTCCTGACAATGGTGCGTGCCGTCCTGCGGTAGTGCGGGTGTACCGTGGTCGGCACCAGGATGCGGCGGGATTTCGACTTGCGGTTGCTGCGGATCGCCATCAGAACCGCTTCCGCCAGGCCCGAGGCGCCGTCGTACAGGGAGGCATTCGAGACATCCAGACCGGTCAGGCCGGACATCATGGTCTGGAATTCATAGATCAGCTGCAGCGTGCCCTGGCTGGCCTCCGCCTGATAGGGCGTATAGGCGCTGTAGAACTCGCCGCGCGTGGTGATCTCCCACACCGCGGCCGGGATATGATGATCGTAGGCACCGGCACCCATGAAACACAGCGGCCGGCCATCCTGCTCGGCACGCTCCATCATCAGCCGCGAGATTTCCTGTTCGTTCATGCCCTGTGGCACGCCGGCAAGCTTGCCCGTACGCAGGCTGGCGGGAATCTCATCAAACAGGGCTTCTATGCTGCCGGCGTCAATGGTGGCCAGCATGGCGTTTACGTCGTCTTCGGTGTGGGGAATGAATGGCATCGTGTCTGTACTTCCGGGCAATCGTACTCTACAGCGGTAAGCGGCTCTGGCGTATGCTCAATGCGCCTCGTCTTCGAGAAAACCGGCATAGGCGTCGCTGTCCATCAGCGCATCCAGCATACCGGCATCGGACGGCCGGATGCGGAACAGCCAGCCTGCCCCGTAGGCATCCTGGTTGACGGTCTCCGGGCTGTCTGCCAGGTTTCCGTTGACCTCGACCACTTCACCGGAGAGCGGCGCATAGACGTCTGAGGCCGCCTTGACCGACTCGACCACGGCGCAGGCCTCCTGTGCACTGATCATCTGGCCCACTTCCGGCACCTCGATGTATACCATATCACCCAGCTGATCCTGGGCGTTGTCAGTGATACCGACGGTCACCGTGCCGTCGTCGTTATGACGCACCCATTCGTGCGTCGTCGTATATTTCAGTTCAACCGGGATGTTGCTCATACTCGCCTCTTTGATTCATTCATTAAGCGTTGGAAAAAAAGGGGATTACAGTGCGATTTGCGCCTTGCCGTTTCTGACGAACGGCGGCTTCAGTACGCGCACGCGCATCAGTTTGCCGCGTATCTCGACCTGGCAGGTATCGCCGGTGTCCCGCGGGACCCGCGCGAAGGCAACGGCGCGCTGCAGGGTCGGCGAAAAGCTGCCGCTGGTGATCTCGCCCACACCGTGGCGTGTCACCACCTTCTGATGATTGCGCAGCACGCCCTTGTCCTCGAGCAGCAGGCCGACCAGTTGCTGCTCGACGCCGTCGATGCGCTGCTGTTCGAGTGCCTTGCGCCCGATGAAATCACGCTCGGCCGGCTCCCAGGCCACGGTCCAGCCCAGCGCCGATTCCAGCGGGCTGACTGTCTCGTCCATATCCGCACCGTACAGGTTCATACCAGCCTCCAGGCGCAGGGTATCGCGCGCGCCCAGCCCGGTCGGGCGCACGCCGGCAGCACGCAGGCGGCTCCAGAAATCGGCAGCCTGTTCGGCCGGCAGCATGATCTCGAAGCCGTCCTCGCCGGTGTAGCCGGTACGGGCGATAAACCAGTCGCCGTCGAACAGGCCGAAAAACGGCTGCAGCTCGCCTGCCGACGCGCGCACCGCGTCGCTCAGCAACGGCAGGGTCATGGCACGGGCATGCGGTCCCTGGACGGCAATCATTGCCAGCTCCGGGCGTTCGGTCACGGTCACGCTGAAGTCGACAGACTGCTGTTCGAGCCACGCAAGGTCCTTGGCACGCGTGCCGGCATTGACCACCATGCGGAAAAAATCTTCACGGATGAAATAGACGATCAGGTCGTCGATCACGCCGCCTCGCTCGTTCAGCATGCAGCTGTAGAGCGCCCTGCCGTGGTCCTTCAGGCGGTCGATGTTGTTCGCCAGCAGGTAGCGCAGGAATTCACGGGTGCGCGCACCGGTCAAATCGACCACGGTCATGTGAGAGACGTCGAACATGCCGGCGTCGCTGCGCACGTTGGCGTGCTCTTCGAGCTGTGAACCGTAGCTGATCGGCATCAACCAGCCGGCGAAATCGACCATCTTGCCGCCGTCGGCGATATGTTCATCGTATAATGGAGTCCTGTTTGGCATGTCGATCCGTCTCTAAAATTAACAATCGCACCCGCAGGGGCCCTTCACCTGGCGCCAAGGCCCGCGTCGGAATTCATCGCGTCGCAGCCGCTTCAGCGCAGGCAAAAAAAAGGCGACGGCAGCTTGCTGTCCGTCGCCCCTCTGTCCGGTAACCTGAGAGTGTAGGCGATTGCCGTGCAGCACGGCTCACCCGTCCCCTTCGGTGGGCCGCCGAGCGACCGCTCTCCAGAGTCAACTTCTGCTACAGTCCTTTTGCCTGAGCGTTTCCTGGCGTGTTGCGCCTTCGGCGGTGTCCGGCCGGTCCGGCCACACTCTCTCCCGCAGCAGGGATACGTTGAGGCGCAAATATACTCCTGCCGGCGCCCGAGTTCCAGATTCCCGGCGGCTGCCCGACGGGGCTGACGGGTGGTTGGCCGCCTGACAGCCGGATCTTGCAGGATCACGGGCTCACTCGGACGACAGCGGCACGTGCAGTTCGCGCGCCAGCGCCGGCAAATCACCCCCCAGCCCCATGGCATGGCGCATGAACAACTGCCGCAATGACCCGGTGCGGTTGACGATATCCAGGCCACGGCTGCGCACCTGTCCCAGCAGCGGGCTGGCATTGCTGAACAGGCGGTTGATGCCATCCATCGCCGACATCATCAGCAGGTTGTCGCCGCGCCGCCAGCGTTCATAGCGACGCAGCGTGCGCAGCGAACCCGGGTCCCGGCCGTGATGTATCGAGTCCAGGATGACCTCGCTCAGGGCTGCTGCATCCAGCAGTCCGAGATTGACGCCCTGCCCGGCGAGGGGGTGTATCGTATGCGCGGCGTCACCGATCAGCGCGGCACGCCCGGTGACGTAGTGTTCGGCGTGCTGGCGCCGTAGCGGCCAGGCCGTGCGCGGCCCGGAATCGACGATCTCGCCCAGCCTTTGATCAAAGGCTGCGCCCAGCACCGTGTGAAAGTCAGCCTGTGGAAGCGCCAGTACGCGGTCGATGTCGGCTGCCGGCATTGTCCAGACGATGGAACACCAGCCATTCCCCAGCGGCAAGAACGCCAGCGGTCCACCCGGAAGAAAACGTTGCCAGGCCGTGTTGCGGTGCGGCACCGTCGTGCGCACAAGCGCGACTAAGCTGCTCTGCTGATAATCCTGGCTGCGTATGTTGATGCCCAGCATGGCGCGCACGGGGGAGCGCGCACCGTCCGCTGCAATCACCAGGCTGGCGGTCAGTGAACGGTCGTCATCGAGCACGATCCGGGCACGTGCGCCGCCGGTGTTCAGGGACGTGCAGCTGGCCGGACAGAACACCTCGACCGAGGCTCGTGACTGCAGGCGATCCTGCAGTGCGGATGCGATGATGGACGGTTCGAGAATGTATCCCAGGCACGGCTCGCCGAGTTCGGCACTGTCGAAGTGCAGCGTACCACGGCCGACGGCGTCCCACACTTCCATGTCGGTAAACGCACAGTGTTCATGCGTCGAAACGGCGTCCCAGACTTCGAGGGCACGAAAGATCCGCTCGGAGGCCCGCGTGATGGCGTACCTGCGCGGATCCCGCTCCGTCGGGTCGAAACGGGCAGCGCGCGCCTCGAGCACCGCCACCCGCACCCCGGCATCCCCAAGTGCACAGGCCGCGGCGCTGCCCACGATACCGCCGCCGATGACGATGACTTCAAACGTTCCATCAGTATCGCTTCCGGCGCCGCCGGAACGGGCATCCCGGCAACTCACAACGGCAGCCCGCGCGACAGCCGCGGCATGCGCCCGGAACGGCCCATGGTCAGCCGCGTCAACAGCCGCTTGGCCGGTGGCACCAGGTCCAGTGCTACCATGCCGGCACCGCGCGCCACTCCCAGTCCCGGTGCGGACAGCGTGAACAGGCGCGCCAGGCCATCGGTAAACAGCGTGACGTTTTCGTGATCGCGGCGGCGCCAGTCGGTATAGCGCGCCAGCACCCGGGACGATCCGGGGTCCTGGCTGGCGCGCAGGGCGTCGACCACCACCTCGGCCAATACGGCGACATCGCGCGCACCCAGATTGAAGCCCTGCCCGGCGATCGGGTGCAGGGTGTGTACGGCATTGCCCACCAGCGCCAGGCGCCGTCCTGCCGAGCGGCGCGCACTCAGCAGGCGCAATGGCCAGGCCTGGCGCCTGCCCGCACGCTGCAGCCGGCCAAGCCGCTGGCCGAAGCGCGCCTGCAACTGTTCCAGAAAGGCGGCATCACCCAGCGCCATGACCGCATCGGCCTGCCCGCTCGCCACCGTCCAGACCACGGCGCAGCGCCCTGCAGACATCGGCAACACCGCCAGCGGTCCGCTGTCCGTAAACCGTTCATAGGCGATGTTGCGATGGGGCAGTTGCGGCGTGATGTTGGTGACGATCGCGGTCTGTCCATAATCGGTATGTACGCTATCGATACCGGCCTGTTCACGCAAAACCGAATCCGCACCGTCGGCCGCCACCACCAGCTGCGCCGACACGCTCGCCGTGCCCTCCTGCCGCGCCAGCTCGACCTGCACACGATCCGCTGCCTGCGACGTTGCGGCAACGCTGGCCGGGCAATACATGTCGACATCGCCCAGCCTGCTGACCGCATCCGCCAGCACCTGACCGATGACATGTGCCGGCACCACGTAGCCGATGGCAGGCAACCCTTCTTCGGTGCGGTCCATGCGCACCGCACCGAAGTGGCCGCGATCCGAGACATGGATCTGGTGTATGGGGGTGGCACCGGCCTCCATGTCGTGCCACAGCTTCAGGCTGCTGAAAATGCGCCGGGTACCGTAGGCAAGCGCAATGGCACGGTCGTCGTAACCCGGTTCGCCGCGTATTTCCTGACGCACGGGTTCGACCTGCGCAATGCGCAGTCCCTGGCCGGACAGGGCGCAGGCCAGGCAGGACCCCACCATACCACCTCCAGCGATGAGGACATCATAGTGTTTCATGGACCGATCGCATGCCACCTGCTGCCGTTCAGGCCACCACGCGCGCGGCAGCCATCAATGACTCGATATCAGCCACGCTCTTCGGCGCGGCGGCGGTCAGAACCTCGGAACCCTGGCGGGTAACCAGCACATCATCCTCGATACGGATTCCGGTGTTCCACCATTTCCTGGCCACGCCCTTGCTGCCGGCCGGAATATACAGGCCCGGCTCCACCGTCAGCACCATCCCCGGTTCCAGCACGCGCCATTCATCACCCACCTTGTAATCACCGACGTCGTGCACATCCATTCCGAGCCAGTGGCCGGTGCGATGCATGTAAAAACGCCGGTACGCTTCGCTGCGGATCAAATCGGACGCCCTGCCCCTGAGGATTCCGAGTTTGACCAGCCCGCGGGTCAACACCTTCACCGCCGCCTGGTGCGGCGCATTCCAGTGGTTGCCGGGCCGGACCTCCTCGATGGCCGCGGCCTGGGCGGCCAGCACCAACTCATAGAGCGCGCGTTGCGGTTTACTGAAACAGCCGTTGACCGGAAAGGTGCGTGTCACATCTGCGGCATAGCAGTGGTATTCGGACCCGGCGTCAATCAGCAGCAGGTCGCCATCCTGCAGCCTGTCACCGTTGAGCGTATAGTGCAGCACGCACCCGTTGGCACCCCCTCCGACGATGCTCGGATAGGCTGGCACCATGCCGGCCGTGCGGAACTCATAAAGCAGTTCCGCCTCGATCTGGTACTCGTGCATCCCGGGCCGGGTGGACTGCATGGCACGCCGGTGGGCACTGCAGGTCACCCTCGCCGCGGTGCGCATGGCACGCACCTCGGCCGGACTCTTGTAGAGCCGCATGTCGTGCAGCAGGTGTTCGAGCGCGACAAACTTGTCCGGCGTGCGCGCACCACGCCGACTGCTCTGGCGTATGCGATTGACCCATTCCATGACACTCTTGTCGAACTCCGGACGCGAACCCATTGTATAGAACACCTGGTCGCAGTCCTCAAGCAACCCGGGCAGGATTTCATCGATATCGCCAATCGGGAAGGCGTCATCCGCGTCATAGTCACTGACCGCGCCTTCGGTGCCGGCACGCCGGCCGGTCCAGATTTCCAGCTCGGCACTGCGTTCCCGGCAGAACAGCAGGTACTCCCCGTGACTGCGGCGCGGTATCAGCACCGCCACGGCGTCGGGCTCATCGAACCCGGTCAGGTAGTAGAAATCACTGTCCGCCCGGAACGGATATTCCACGTCGCGGTTGCGCACCTGCAGTGTGGATGTCGGAATAATGGCAATCGAGCCCCTGCCCATCATCCGCATCAACTGCTTGCGACGGCGGCTGAATTCTTTCCGGGTGATCATCGGGACCCCCTCGTCATTGCAGCCTTGTCATTGCCGGCAGCGGCTGCAATTCGTCGTGCAGCAACAATACGCTGATCCTGACATACTCGCCGATTTCCTCGTATGCCGCCTCGTCGGCTTCATCCAGTGGATCACTGGTGAACCCGGCATGGGATATCTCGTAAAAATCCTGCATCACCTCACGCACGGTCTCCGGTAATTCGAGGTCAGCACGGAAACCACCCAGTGCCAGACCGTAAAGAAACCCCTCGCACCAGTCACTCAGGGCCTGGGTGCGCAGCGGCAGCGAGGCCTCGTCGGGCGGTAGCAACAGGCTGAAGCCGAAGGCGTCGTCATTCAGTTGCCTGAGTATATCGGCATGCAGGCCGGTCAACAGGTCGCTGCACTCCTGTGCCGCCACATTCAGCGTATTGCCTTCACCCAGCAGGCACCCCAACCAGACCGAGGTCTGCGTTCTGCCACCGGCGGCAAGGATTCCGCACAGCAGACCGTGCGCCTCTGACGCACCGCTTTCCGCGCCGGCTGCCTGCAGCCGCCTGTCCAGCTCCATGAAACTGCATGACGATGAATTACCCACCTGACACTCTCCGAACGTTGCGGCTGTCGCACGACTTCTGCGCTATGGTACTGATTATCGCACAATTGCCATGCAGCTACGCCTCCATGGTGAATGCGGCGCAGCGGACATTATTGACCGTGCCCGGCAAGGGAACTATATTGGCCGCATGACAAACAAAACCGATCACCCGAGCATAGAACAGGAACTTGTGCGACTGGAAGGCCAGGTAGTAAAACTGCTTGAGGTCGTGGAGCGCCTGATGCGGGAAAACCGCTCCCTGCGCACACAACAGGAGTCACTGACCATGGAGCGTGCCGGTCTGCTGGAAAAGCATGACCAGGTACGCAACCGCGTCGATGCCATCGTTACCCGGCTGAAGTCCCTGGAGACCGGAATATGAGTCGCGAAGCCGTCAAGATAACCATCCTGGAAAAGGAGTACATCGTAGCCTGCCCGGAAGGCGAAGAGGATGCACTGAGGGCCTCCGCCAGGCATTTGAGCGAGAAGATGAAGGAAATCCGCTCCGGTGGCAAGGTGGTCGGCCATGACCGCATCGCGGTGATGGCGGGGCTGAATATCGCACATGAGGCCATAGAGCTCGGCCTGGACGGTACCGACCTGTCACGCTCTGTCGGTGTGCGACTCAATGAGCTGAATTCGAGAATTGAAGAAACGCTGGCCAGGTATCGCCAGTCAGAGTTGAACTGACGCAGGCACGGCGGCTGACCGATTGGTTTCGGGCATCCCCTGCTGTGTTCGATAGTCGCTAAGATCTCCTTGAGCCTAATTTCCATTTAAGGGGACTTATGCTGGTGCCGGTGTGCATATCCGCTACAGGCGGAAAGCCTTAGGCATCACTGCCGTCCCCCTCTTGATCCTCTGGTTCAAGGGCAATAGCGACACCGGCACGAGCGGAGGATGCCCCCTATTATATATAGTGAGTATCCGCTGACGCCCGCGGAAAGGCCCGGAACGCCATGCCCGATCACCGCGCGTTACGCCAGTCCATCCGTTCCCGACGCAGGTCCGTCCCCCCGGCAGAGGCCAGACATTGCGCCTGGCAGCTGGCCCAGATTGCCCGGCGCGACCGCCTGATCCTCAACAGCCGACGGATCGCCGCCTATCTTGCCGCCGACGGCGAAATGGACCCCTATCCACTCATCGAGTGCCTGTGGTCGCTTGGCAAAACCATCTACCTGCCGGTCCTCGCGCCCTGTGCACGCGACAGGCTCTGGTTTGCGCGTTTTGAGCCGGACACCCCGCTCGTAACCAATCGCTACGGCATTCCGGAACCACGGCAGCGGGAACTGATCAAGCCCCGAGCGCTGGATCTCGTGCTGACACCCCTCGTCGCATTCGATCACGCAGGGCATCGCATCGGAATGGGAGGTGGTTACTACGACCGCAGTTTTGCCTTCCTGCTCGAACGCCGGCTGTGGCGCAAACCGGACCTGCTCGGTATAGCCTACGCATTCCAGCGACAGCCGGCCATAACACCGGACAGCTGGGATGTACCGCTGACTGCAATTGCAACGGAAGCCGGACTGCATCACGTGACGCCGTGAAATGAACCGTAATGCGCGTGCATTACGTCATTCTGTATCTTTTTAACAACAATTCCGGGGAATTCGCCATGAATCACTGGCTGATGAAATCCGAGCCGGATGTGTTTGCGATTGACGACCTGAACGACATGCCGAACAAAACCGGCATGTGGGAGGGTGTGCGCAATTACCAGGTACGCAATATGATGCGTGATGACATGCGGGCGGGTGATCTTGCGTTCTTCTATCACTCGAGCTGCAGGGAGCCAGGTATCGTGGGCATCATGAAGATCGTGCGCAAGGGCTATCCGGACTTCACCGCATTCGATCCCGAGGCAAAATATTTCGACCCGAAGAGCGATCCCGACAACCCGCGCTGGTACATGGTCGACGTTCGTCTGGTCCGCAAACTGAAGCGCATCATCACGCTCGCAGAACTGAAAACACACACTGCACTGTCCGACCTGCCCCTGCTCAGGCGCGGTAACCGTTTGTCCGTCATACCGGTCGATGCTGCTCAGTGGGACTACATACTCGCGCTCGAATCACTGCCTGCAGGCGGTTAGCAGCGAAGTTATGCCCTGTATGGGCACTGCGAAAAGACTGTCGGAATACTTCACATAGCGGCCACACACAGAACAGCTAAGCGAGTTGTAACTATATGTTTATTATAAATATATGGTACCACTTGACATTCAGAGCAAAACACGTCCCAAGTTCCCGCCGACTCAAAAGTGTTAACTATGCCAAACACACGTGACGCATCGCGTCACCACATTTGCATGCGCACAGAATCACGCGCATGAACGTGCTGCCGGTTAACCTGCACATCACAGCAACGCTCGCGCAGTGAACCCGGTCATCAGACAGCGCGAGTGAAATTCATACAACGGACTTCAACGACAGGTGCACGCATCATCATCAACTCGATGCATCGCACTGCGTGCATCGAAGCGAAAGACATTTTGCTGCGCGCGCATGTGAGTAAAAAAAATTCAAGCATGTCTTAAACATGCCGAAACACATGCACGGTTGTGTTCGTTTTTTCAAACACAGCATCAACGCAAGATGAAACAGACAACAACCGATGATGAATATCCAATAACAAAAAACTGGTATTTTGTAATTGTTTGTTTATACTCGGCTTGGGCAA
>Ga0055448_10000392_pt1 | contig 11061 bp, 12 predicted proteins | sample China_Galinas_PW_4_FD_57744 | JGI IMG/M metagenome (GOLD analysis project Ga0055448, IMG submission 57744) | Wetland microbial communities from San Francisco Bay, California, USA, that impact long-term carbon sequestration - China_Galinas_PWA_D2 | ecosystem: Environmental > Aquatic > Marine >... | reverse complement strand
CCGCCGTTTCACGCGGGGGTCGTCGAAGTCGCAGGAAAGTGGATTCCCCTCTATTTCGTCTATCTCGCCGGCGCGCTAAGGGCCGCCGGGCGCGAACCCCTCATCTACGACGCCATGACGAAGTTCGTGGGCTATCCCGAAATCGAGCAGAGAATTAGGGAAACCAGCCCCGATATCGTATGCACCACGGCCATCACCTGCACTTCCCTCGACGCCATAAAGGTCATGGAGCTCGCTAAGAGCATCGACCCGTCGATAACGACCATATGCGGCGGCATCCACGCCTCGTTCATGTACGACGAGATGTTCTCGCTAACCGACGCGATGGACTACGTGGTTGTGGGAGAGGGCGAGGAGACCATCGTCGAGCTGGTGAAGAGCATCGAGAGCGGCGCGGAGCCCAAAGACGTAAAGGGCGTGGCGTACAGGCGGCAGGGCGATATAGTGAAGACCCCCAAGCGTCCGTACATAAAGGACCTCGACGGGATGCCGATGGCTTGGGACCTCCTGGACTGGGAGGACTACGTGTACTACATACTCCCGGGCTCGCGCTTGGGCGCGATAGCCACATCGAGGGGATGCGACAAGGACTGCACTTTCTGCTCCCAGCAGAAGTTCTGGGAGGGCACCTGGAGGGCCAGGAGCCCGGAGGACCTCGTAAGGGAGATGGAGGTGCTCTACCGCGAGCACGGCGTGGACGTCGTGCTACTCACCGACGACTATCCCACGCCCGACAGGGAGCGCTGGGAGGGTTTTCTCGATCTGCTGATTGAGAAGGGCATGCCGGTGCGTATTCTTATGGAGACCCGGGCCGCGGACATCATCCGAGACCGCGACATCCTCTGGAAATACAAGAAGGCGGGCATCATCCACATATACGTGGGCACCGAGAGCACGGAGCAAGCGACGCTCGACATTATCAAGAAGGACCTCAAGACCGACGAGTCCATCGAGGCCCTGAGCCTCCTCAGGGACATAGGAATCATCACCGAGACCTCGCTGATACTCGGTTTCCCCGACGAGACTAAGGAGAGCATAGCGCGTAACCTGAAACTCGCCAAGGCCTTTAATCCCGACTTCGCTCATTTCCTCGCAATCGCCCCGTGGCCCTACGCGGACATTTACGACGAGCTTAAGCCCTACGTCGCCACAGACGACTACAGGCGCTATAACCTAATCGACCCGGTCATAAAGCCCAAGGGCATGTCGCTTGAGGAGATGGACGCGGCCATCTTCAACTGCTACAGGGAGTTTTACATGGGCAAGATGTACGAGATGCTAACGACGAAGGACAAGTTCAAGAAGGACTACCTCCTTAAGTCCATGAGGCTCATGATGACAAACTCGTTCATTAAGAAGAAGATGGGCATGCTCGGCGAGATGCCGAAAGAGATAAAAGAGATAATCTCCACGGCAATAGGCCTCGGCCTCTAAGGCCCGCGGCGTTCCTATAAGTCGCGTGCCCCGGATAGGTAATTCCTTTTACCGCCTAAAACGTCTTGAAATAATCCCATGCGTAGGGTATAAAGATATGATTACGCTTCACAGAGGGAGAGAATGAGGGAAAGGGCTTCTACAGAATCCGGGAGCGGGGCGGGTGTGTAACGTGGACGTATTCCTCTACGCCGACGACCGCGCCGCCTTTATCGCGATGCTCCTCGTGCTCGTGCCCGCGGCGCTTTACATCCTGGGCTTAAGCGAGGGCAAGAAGGGATTCGTGTTCTTCCTTACGGGCCTCGCGGTTCATGTGGCGAGCATTGTGTTTCGCGCCGTGAAGCTCGGTGCGCTGCCGCTTGCCGAGAAGTACGACAACATCTCCTTCATGGCCCTTGTGATGGCGCTTTCGTATCTTTGGCTTCGCAGAAGGCAGGCTGTCGAGAGTCTGGAACTCGCGCTTCTGCCCGTGGTGGCGACCCTGCTTGCCGTTGCGGGCCTGCATAAGACCATAAACACCGTATCGCCTTTCATGAACACCCCGTGGTTTTACATGCACACGTTTTTCTATTTCACGAGCTATGCCTTTTTGGGCGTGGGCGCGTGCATAGGGGCGATTTACATCCTCAGTGGACGCAGCGCGTACGAACGGCTGCAGTACCGGTGGACACTATTTAGCTGGATGGCGCTGAGCGCCTCGCTCGTGGTCGGGGGCGTCTGGTTTTACATGGCATACGGGACCTACTGGCTATGGACATCAAAGGAATTGTGGATAACGCTGACGTGGCTCCTTCTCGGGCTTTACATGCACGCGAGGATGACGAGCTGGATGCGGGGCAGGCCGGCCGCGGTGCTCGGGTGCCTGTGCTTTGCGGCCGCGCTGTTCACTTACTTCGGCGTGGGCGCGGTGATACCCGCGCCGCCGACGCAGTTTTAGGAGAGGGGAAAGATGAGGGCCGTTTACAGGTTTTTAATATCGCTAAACACGCTCTTCGTGGTCTTTACTATATGCGCCGTGCTTGCCTTAGTGGGCTCCCTCACGCTTCCGGCGAACCTCGCCTTTTTCTCGGGCATAGACGACACACCTCTTTTTAAATGGCTCAGCGATGCGGGCAACCTGAAGGCCACGTGGTGGATATTCGTTTTCATCGTCGTGCTCGCACTGCTTGCTACAAGCATGGCGCTTTGCATAGTTGAAGACCTGAGAACAGGCGTCAGCCGAAAGAACATTCTGCAAAAGCTCTCGCCGCAGTTGATACACCTGGGAACGCTGTTCGTCCTGCTGGGTTACCTGCTTACATCGGCATACGGGCTTCGTGCCGACGTCCTTATTGGCAAGGGCGAGACTGGGGCCATAGGCACTAACGCGTCGCTGCACCTTGTGGACCTGAACGCCAGGACCGACGAGAACGGCTACTTCACCGACTGGAAGGCGGTTCTGAGATTCGTGAAAGACGGCGTGGAGTCCGACACGATGGTGCTCAGGCCGGTGCATCCGGTGAGGGTAGGGGGCTACGAGCTGTTCTTTAAATCTATAGACATGGGCGACGAGCAGGCGGCGCTGATAAGGGTCTGCAGGGACCCCGGTGCCGGGTGGGCGCTTCTTGGAGGGGCGCTGCTACTTCTTGGCTCGCTGGGGCTTGCCTACATACGGCTGCGGGCGTAGGCCGTCAGGCTTTCGCGCAGGTTTTCAAACCTGAGTATGCCCCACTTCTTGTAAAACTCCTCGCTGTATCCCACGAGCACGGCCTCGTACGTACGAAACGCGTAGAGCTTTCTCTCGTACCAGAAGAACCTGCCTATAAGAAGCGCAAGGCCCTCAAGCATCAGCACGACGCCAAAGTACAGCCACTTGAGCGCCGGGTCCTTCACGGCCTGCATCTGGATATAGACGGAGCGGTCGCCGAGCGTTATATCCACCCCTCCGACCTTGGTCTCCTCGCCGGGGCTCGCTATGGCGCTCTCTGAGTGCTTGCCAGTGGCTGAATCTATTATAGAGAGGCTGTACATGGGATTCTCTATGTTATAGAGCCTCCCCGTGACGAGGCCCTTCTCTATTGTCTTTGACGGGGCGAGGCTGAACGATAGCGAATCGACGTCCGACAGGATGGTCTTCGCGTCGATCTTTCCCGGGGGCAGGACGTCGAGGAATACGTCCCAGTCAAAGACCGCCGAGCCGGTCTTGCCCGATATGGGCTGGGTGTAGCCGAGGTTGGTTATGCGCAGGTATCTGTCCTGTGCCTTCTTCGGCAACCCCGGGGTGACTGTGTACTTGTGGCCCATGAGGGAGACCACGGCCGATACGCCCTTTAGGTTGAAAGTGCTCTTCTCTCCGACCTGAAGAAAAGTCTCCGGGAGGTTTGGGTTCAAGCTCTCAAGCTTGAATACCTTGCCAGTAAGTTCCTTCTCACCGCCCTCGTAGAGTATGCCGCGCGCCGATACCCTGAGGTGAGCGCTCATCAGTGCGGCTATCATGAAAACCACTATGCCCAACCTGAATAGCGTCCCGGGTACGAAAGAGTACCTGCCCCTGCGCCATGCGGCGGTGGCCCCCTCGACCTCCATGCCGAAGCCCGCCGCCTTCGCCACTTCCGAGACGTCTTCGAGCGGGGTGGTGCTCCACAAGGGCATCTCCACCCAGGCGTCCATGGACTTTATCAGCTCGGGGACTATGCTCTCGCTGCCGAGCTTCGCCGCGGCGGCCCTAATGCTCATGGCCAATAGGTTGGCGATGAGCGCAATGTACATGGCCAGCCCCGGCAGGCTCTTGAATATGAAATTCAGCCAGTCCTCGTAAGGCTTCTCTCCGAACGTGTAGCGCAGGTAGACCGCTACGAACCCGATCACGAGCACTGCGGTCGTCTTCCACGACGATAGTATCTTTATGAACCGAGCGAGCATCACAGGTGCGTCCCCTTCTTGTTAAGTGCCCTGGCCTCGTTATAGACACGTATGAGCTCGTCCAGCCTGATGCTTATCTGGCTGCCGTCGACCCAGAACGGAATCGGGATGGGATTGCATCCGCCGGGGTCGTTCACTGTCGATGTGGCGATGGGTGTCATGCAGTACTTGCAGACGAGGTGGTCGCCGCGCTGCGCGTATCCCTGGGCGGCCTTGTTCCACTCGGCGGGCTTGCATATCTCGCACTCGTCGAGGGCCACGCCCACGGTGCCGTCGGACTTCTGCACGGCGAGGAAGGTTATCTGCTTGTTGCCGTAGAAGTAGACGTATTTTCTTAAAAGGCCGTCGCCGAAGTCGCCGGCGTTGCCGTTTGTGGAAATGCGGATGACGTTAGCGTCCCCGCTTACCCTCACGGGCACCGGGGTGGGCTCGTACATCGGGTTAAGCGAGATGTTCATGGCATGGACGAGGATTATTATCACAAAGAGCGAGGCCAGCACCGGCACTGACTGGTTGACGAGCTCGCGCCTGAAAAACGCCATGCTCAGCCTCTTCTGGGCAGCTACGTCCATGTCACTTACGAAGGGCGAGGGCCTGCCGAAGATGTCCACCAGAGCGGCTATGGGCGGGGCGGTCACTATCACGAGCATTGCCGCCATCGATACCCTGTCGCCGAACAGGTAATCCACGAGGCCCTTGAATGGGACGTGCAGGAATGTGTGTCCCTCAAGCATCATGGCCGCCATGAAATGCTCCTTGGCGCTGGCAAGGAAAAAGCGTATGCCGCGCTCTATGGCGATGAACACCGCCGGCTCCTCGAACTCGCCCAGGCTGCCGAAGGCGAACTCGAGCACTGCTATTGAGATAAGGAGCGTCGCCACCGTAAGGCCGCGCGGTATCCTGAGCCTGTCGAACCACTTGCGTGCAAGAAAGACCGGCAGGAGCCCGAGCACGAGTCCTCCGAGCCCGGAAGCCACGGTGACGGCCATTTTCTTTTCCATGAGCCCGGTGTCAAGAAGTATGAAGCCGAAGGCCCGCGCCTCGAAAAACGCTATGGAGAATCCAAGAATGAAGAACGCCGCGCCGACTGCCGCTCGGGACGGCTCTCGGGGCCTGAGCAGGACGAAGGCAAGTCCCAGGTAGAGCGTGCAGAGTTCGGCGAGGTATCGCATGAACGCCCAGGTCTCGTTTGCCGGGAGTTTTTTTGCGAGGCCCGGCGTGAAACCCAGCGTAAAGCCCACCGCTATCGCCACGAGAGTGCCCGCCAGTAGAGGTACGAAATCGCGCTTCCTGTCTTCTGCGATGAGGTATGCCCTGACGAGTAGCAGAACGGCCGAGCACTGAAGGGCCTCGCGGAGTGCGATTAGCAGGGATTGGTTCACGGCAGTATCTTCTGGACCTCGGCGTCTATTCGCGATGCCGATACTCCAGAGGGTATTCTGGACTTAACCCAGGAGCTGCCGTTGATGAAGACTATGCCGCCCCCGTAGGTCATGCCGAACTTTGCCGACGTGGTATCGTCGGGGTCGTAGAGGTAGTCGGTGATGCCGTTGTCCTTGGCGAAGCGGTTGAGCTTCTCCACTTTGTCCTGGTGTCCGATATAGAGTACGGTGAGATTTTGGTCGCTGTATTTCTGCTCAGCCCGCTTGACCAGCGGGATCTCCTCGGTGCAGCGCACTCACCAGCTCGTAAACCAGTAGATTATGACGGGCTTGCCCTTGAGGTCGAACAGGGTCACGTCGTTGCCGGTCATGGGTGAACTGAGAGTAAAGTCCGAAGCCGCGAACTCCTTTGGAAATCCGCCGGAGCAGGCCACAAGGAGCAGGGCCACGAGGAGTAGCTTAACTGCGGCCCGCATCATTTCTTGGCGGCTGAAGCTTTTTTCTGAAGCCCCACTATCCAGGCTATGAGGATGCCGAGCCCCGTGCCCGAGACGTCGTGCACGTAGGCCATGGGTGCGGTCAGCTGTCCGGGACCGAAATAAAGCGCGCCGAATATCATGCCGCATACCAGACCTATGACCCCGCCCATGATGAGTGATCTTGTCATTTTCGTTCGCCTCCGCTGAGTTTCTGTTTGCTGCTATGTTATTCGTGAATGTAGTCAATATTAACACACGGTTAGAACGTAAAACCAACAGATACTCCCTATGAATGCATCCGTGCCCATAGACGGGCCCGATAAGAAGCGGAGCGGTTATACTAATATCATGGACCGTGAAGAGCTCGACGATGTGCTGGGCATCACGCGGTGCGGCCGGTGCGGACACCGCCTCGAGGGGGAGGTGGAATGCCCCTTCTGCTCCATGTTCCCCGACGCGCCCGTGAAGAGCCGGGTTCCCAAGTGGGTGTACCTGACGGCCTGTTTTCTGACCTCTCCGCTGAGCCTGTATTTCGTCATCAGGACCTCCCGGCTGAACCACTTCGAAAAAGCCCTCGCCGCGTCTGGCGCTCTCGTCTGGGCGCTGCTGTATCTCACCTTATAAAACGGTATATTTATTAACGGATTAGCTTTATGGTATAGTGCTTCAATGGGCTCAAGCGGCATCGCCAGGATACTTGTCGTGGAGGACAGCGAACAGCAGGCCGAGAGCGTCAGAAGCGCGATCGAAAAGGCGGGCTACGAGTTCATTCTGGCCGGAGACGGCAAGTCGGCCATCAAGGCGGCCGTAAGCGGCAAGGCTGACCTTATTCTGATGGACCTTGTGTTGCCCGATATGAGCGGCGTTGAGGTCTGCCGGTGGCTCAAGGTCAACCAGTCCACGAGACTCATCCCCATACTGATGCTCAGCTCAAAGGGCGAGGTCACCGACAAGGTAACGGGTATAGAGGCCGGGGCCGACGACTATCTGCCCAAACCTTACAGCGACATGGAGCTCACGGCGAGGATATACGCCCTCCTGCGCACCAAGGCCCTCCAGGACGAGCTCTCGGATAAGAACACCCAGCTCGAGAGGCTGCTTGCGAGAGTTGAGACCCTCGCCATCACCGACCCCCTGACGGGCCTCTATAACCGGAGGTACACCGAGACTTTTATAGACAAGGAGATCAAGGCTTCGTTCCGGTACGAGTCTCCTCTTGCGTGCCTGATGATAGACATCGATTCCTTCAAATCCGTCAACGACGACTTCGGCCACAAGGTCGGAGACGAAGTTCTTAAGGACGTCGCCGGCATGATAACGGACGCCATACGCGAGGTGGACACCGCGGGTCGATGGGGCGGCGAGGAGTTCGTGGTGTTTCTGCCGAGGTGCACGAAGGAGGACGCGAACCTCTCGGCCACGAGAATTCTCAAGTCCGTCTCGGAGCACTCGTTTCCGTCTCTCGAGGGCCGGCATATCACCGTAAGCATCGGCATATCGGGCGTGCCCGACCCCGCCATAGAGAACGCCGACAACCTCCTCGACGCGGCGGACCGCGCCATGTACAAGGCCAAGAAAAACGGCCGCAACAGGATAGAAGCGGTTTAATTAAGTTAAAATTAACCATGTCGGCAACAGGTATGCTCAACAAGCTGCGGCAGGCCGTGATGCTGGGCGTCATGGCCTTTATCTGGCTCGCCGTGGGCATGGTCTATTTGGACAAGTTCCCCTCGCAGCTCGGATTTCTGAGACAGTTCCTCATGCCCTGGAAGGCCATCAAGTTTACGCCCGCCTTCGGCACGCTGAGCGAACGCCTCGAGTACATGCAGGGACTGCTTTTGTCCTCCGAGCACGTGGCCTCCATATCTTTCGCCACGCTGATAATCTCGTTCGCTGTTTTCAGCGTCTACCTCTCATTCCTCTACCAGCAAAGAAAGAGAAGGGCGCGGGAAAACCAGCTCCTGCTGCTTAAGAACCAGGAGATCGCCCGACGCAATGAGTTCATAAGGTACATATCGGCCACCATCGGGCACGAGTTCAAGAACAACCTCGGCCGCATCAAGCGCAGGCTCGATCTCCTTTCGGACCTGCCTCCCGAGCTCAGGGAGCGGCTCGATATGAACATGCACAAGCTCTTCGCAGACATAGATATCTTTAAAAAGATAGCCGACGAACGTGAGGCGAGGCTCATAGACTTCAGGAGAGTGAACCTGAAGGACATGCTCGAGCAATTGATCGTTCAGCACGGCGACCTCGCGGACATCTCCATAAGCGACATCGAGGCGGTTCCAGAGATATTCGCCTCACCCGCGCTTTTGTTGACGGTTTTCGAGAATATCATCGACAATTCCGTGAAGTATAAGAAGCCCGAACAGCCCAAGGCGAAGATTCGCGTCTCGTTCTCTCACGATTACGACGGAAGGCGTCGCTATGTGACGGTTTGCTTCAGGGACGAGGGCATGGGCATGGACGAGCAACAGGCCGACCTTTGTTTCTACAAGGGGAAGAGCACGTCCGAGGGATGGGGCGAGGGGCTTTACTTCGTCAAGTACGTCGTGGGACTTCACGCAGGCAAGGTGAGAATCGGTAAGGACTACACGGCCCCCGCCGTTGGCACGGAGATAATCATCAACCTGCCGCTTGTCGAGGAGGAGCTTCATGTATAGAGTGCTCATCGCGGACGACGACTACGAGGACAGGGAGCTCCTTAAACAGGAGATAGAACGCGCGCTGAAAGACGTCGAGGACGATCTTAAGTTCCAGGAGGCGGTCAGCGTAAAGCGCGCAAAGGAATTGCTTGAGACGCAGCCGGTCGACCTCCTCACGCTCGATATAGAGTTCGACAGGATGGACGAGGGCATAGACGCCCTGCCGGAGATATTCGAGAGCTATCCCACGCTGAACATCATAGTGGTCAGCGGCAAGCTCAACAAGGGTGAGGTCTCGGAGCGGCTGTTCAAGTTTACGAAAGACAACGTGCTCAAGGGTAAACGCTGGGCAAGGCATTTCGACGTGCTCGACAAGGCCGACGACAAGACGGAGGCCCTCAGAGAGGCCTACCGCTTCGCCTTCAGGCAGCAGGACGTATCGGAGAAGGTGCGCGACCTCCTGCTGGTGGCCGAAGACCACATGGAGAAGGGCGAGGTGGACAAGTGCGTTGAGGTCTACGAGAAGATACAGGGCCTCGCCCCGGGCGAAAAGGAGTCGGAGGAGAACGTCCGAATAATGAAGGGCGACACCGCATTCAGGCAGGCACAGGCCTATCTGCGTAAGGGAGAAAACGTGGTGGCGGCGCTACTGCTCGGACATTTCCTCGAAAGCAGCCTCAAGACGTTTACCCGCAAACTCCTCAAGCGGAACATTCCCGGTCTCTACGATTGCCTCAAGGAGCTCGAAAAGGCGCACCGTATCGGTTCCTTCAAGCGCGACCTGTTCCAGTCGATACTCAAGATCAGGAACAAGGCCATACACCACCCCGGCAATATTACCGAGGAAGATTTCGAGAAGGCCAGCAAGGACCTTAAACTTCTGGAGACGAAATATTGAGACAGTTTCTCAGGAACGTATTTCTTTCGCCCGGCCCGGTGCTCAGCATCTCGCTGATAGGGCTGATGGTGCTCTGCGGCCTGCTGTATTACAAGGCCGTGCGCTTCCAGAGGTTCCTCGAGCCCGCGCTCGCCATCACGCAGCCGGGCAGCGAGTTCGACGAGACGGTAAAGAATTATCTCAGGACGGAATTCGGCCCCGAGTATGTGTTCGATATCCAGTACACCCAGGGGACCATTCTCGTAAAAGAGGCCGCCCTTAGCGGAGACGAGGACGAGGGTCGCGGCAGGGTAATCTATGAGAAGCTCGCCCGGGTGTTTGAGAAGATTCTATCGGACAAGGATATGAGAGGCGACGTCAAGGTGATCCTCGTAAGCACCATGGCGAGGGTGAGCGACGACCCCGACAAGGTGCAGTTCAACTCCGAGTCGAGGCGAAAGACCCAGGACAGGGCGGACGACATACTCGACGAGCTCTACACCGTGGAGCCCGATCTCGAGACGACCTATGGCCTGTTCTTCGAGACCTCGGCAATACCCGTGTATTCGGACATGATAGATGCGTCGTGGGTCAATTTCAGGATAATCCCCAGCGAGAAACTCCATATAGAAGTCCTTCAGAAACTGCAGAAGTACATAGACTGACCTTAAGGCAGAACTACAGCTTCGCCTTGCGCCTGACCTCTACCGAGCGCGCGTGCGCGCCAAGACCCTCTACGCGGGCAATCTTTTCGACCGGGCCAGCGAGCTTAATGAACCCCTTGTGCGAAAACTCAAGCAGGCTCGAGCGGGTGAGGAAGTCGTAAACCCCGAGCGGCGACGCCCAGCGCGCGGTGCCTCCCGTGGGAAGCGTGTGGTTGGGGCCTGCCGCGTAGTCACCGATGGGCTCGGGGCTCCACGGTCCGAGGAAGACAGCTCCCGCGCCGCGAATCATCGGCAGAAGCTTTCTCGGTGAGCGAGTCATTATCTCCAGGTGCTCGGGCGCTATGGAGTTGGATATCTCAACGGCCGCCTTCAGGCTCTCCACGACTATGACCGCGCCGTACCGTCCGAGGGACTTCGAGGCTATGCCCTTTCTGTCGAGCGCTGCGAGCTGACGGTCGAGTTCCATTAAAACCTTTGCCGCGAGGGCCTTTGAGTTAGTCACGAGCACCGAGCTTGCGAGCGGGTCGTGCTCGGCCTGGCTCAGGAGGTCCGCGGCGATGAACTCGGCGCGTGCCGATGCGTCGGCGATTATGAGTATCTCGCTCGGGCCGGCTATCATGTCGATGTCCACCTGTCCGAAGACCATGCGCTTGGCCTGCGCCACGTAGATGTTGC
>Ga0055448_10000389_pt1 | contig 11111 bp, 5 predicted proteins | sample China_Galinas_PW_4_FD_57744 | JGI IMG/M metagenome (GOLD analysis project Ga0055448, IMG submission 57744) | Wetland microbial communities from San Francisco Bay, California, USA, that impact long-term carbon sequestration - China_Galinas_PWA_D2 | ecosystem: Environmental > Aquatic > Marine >... | reverse complement strand
CCGTTCGTACCCGTGCACCACATGGAAGCCCACCTGTTCGCGACCGCGATCGAGGATCCGGAGGCCGTACCGCCGTTCATTGCACTGCTCGTGTCCGGCGGCCACACGCTGCTGCTGCGCGTGAGCGAATGGGGTCGGTACGAGCTGTTGGGTGAAACCCGCGATGATGCGGCGGGTGAGGCGTTCGACAAGGTCTCGAAGATCCTCGGGTTGGGCTATCCCGGCGGCCCGCGCATCGAGGCCAGGGCGCTGGCCGGCGATCCGCGTGCATTCGCGTTCCCGCGCCCGATGCTGGCGTCGAAGGTGAACGCGGCAGACCCGGCCCGCTACGACTTCTCGTTCTCCGGCCTGAAGACGGCGGTGCTCATGAAGGTGAAGGAGCTCGAGGCCAACGGCACGCTCGATTGCTCGCTGGACGATCTGGCCGCGTCGTTCCAGGCCGCCGCGATCGAGGTGCTGGCCACGAAGACGGCGAGGGCCGCAGAGGCGAGTGGCTGCCGTCGGGTGGTTCTCGGAGGGGGCGTCGCCGCGAACCGCGCTCTGCGTGCGGCCATTATCGAGGCGCTCGGACCGGGCGGTTCGGTGCACTTCCCATCGGCCCGGCTCGCGACCGACAATGCGGCCATGATCGCGAGTGCCGGCGCGTACCACTTCGCGGCTGGCGATGTCGACCCGGACACCGCAGTACGCTCGGATCTCCCGTTCCCGGGACTGACGCGAGCCTTCCCCGCAGGCAATTGATCCTGCCGCCGTTGACCCGAGGTCGTGAACGGCTCTTGCGACGCTCCGAGTGGTACAACACACGGCGCGCATGGATGCGACCATGCCGTCGTGACGCGGGCGCACAGTGGGCGATCGAACAACGGCAGTGTCTGGGAGAAACGTGATTCCGGCGTACAGGACCTGGAAGTGGACGGGGCCGCGCCATGCGCGAGGTCGTCCGGAGCGAACGCTTGCGCAGGGACTCGTCCTGGTGCTGCTGGCGGCGAATCCGGCTCAGGCGCAGGATCGCGTGGCACCCGATTCGCTTGAGATCGAGGCCGTCACGTTTTCCGGTGCGACGGCGTGGCCGTCCCGGTTTCTCGCGACGGCCGTGGTAACCCAGCCGACCCGTTGTACGGCGCTGCCGCCTCTCTGCTGGATCGGCGTGGGCGTGGACAGGCAGTACCTCGATCCACGAGTCCTGCCACAGGACGAGTTGCGGCTTCGTTTCTTCTACGCGCAGCAGGGCTACCGCGAGACCAGTGTACGTGCGGACACGATCCGCGATGGCGAGAAGATGCGGGTCGAGTTCCACATCGAGGAAGGTCAGCCGATCCGCGTCGATTCGGTCGGTGTCAACGGGATCGACAGTCTGCCCCCCGCGATCGCTCGGAACCTGCCGCTGACCCCGGGCGATCCGCTCAGTCTCACGTTGCACGAAGCCACGCGGGACACGCTGACACTTCGACTGCACAACCGGGGTTATGCGCGGGCCCTGGTGCTGGCAAACTACAACGTGCCGAAGGGATCCTACTCGGCGAGCGTCGCCTACGACGTCTATCCGGGCGCGCGTTCCCGGTTCGGCAAGATCGACGTGGTCGGTGCGGTCCGCGTGTCGGACGCGGTCGTCCGCCGGATGCTGACGTTCCAGCCCGGCGACCTCTACACGGCGACGGCGCTGCTCGAGAGTCAGCGCAACCTGTTCGCGCAGGACGTGTTCCGGCACGCCGAGATCCAGCAGGTCCCGGGTAGTGATGGCGACACGCTCGTGGACGTGCGTGTCCAGGTCAACGAGGGCAATCTCTACCGTGTACGCACGGGACTCGGATTGAGCAGTGCCGAATACCTCAATGCGGAGGTCCGCTGGACGAGCCGCAATTTCCTTGGCGGCGCGCGGCGGCTCGAGCTTCGCGGCGCGATCACGAACCTGTTCGCCGGGACGCTCGGTGGTCTGCCGGTCTTCGATCCGACCGACGCGTTCTACGGGCGGCTGGCCGGCTCGGCGAGCGCGGATTTCACGCAGCCGTGGTTCTTCAGCTCGAGGAACAACTTCCAGGCCGGTGTCTTTCTCGAGCGCCAGAGCTTCCCGGAAGTGTTCGTGCGGACTTCGGGCGGCGGGTACGTGAGTCTGGGGCGTTCACTGCGGAGCGGTTCGTTCACGGCGGCCTACAGGCCGGAGCTGACCCGGCTGTCGACGGCGGGCGGCGACCTGATCTTCTGCATCGGGTTCACTGCGTGTGGACCCGACGAAGTCGAGGCGCTCAGTCATGCGAACTGGCTGGCGCCGCTCGCGCTCTCGTTCGTGCGAGACAAGTCGAACAACCTGTTCGCGCCGACGCGCGGCTACACGTTGCGCTTCGACGGTGAGATCGCCACGAGCCTCACGGGCTCGGACTTCTCCTACTATCGCCTGTCCGCCGACCTCATCGACTATCACACGATTCTGCCGGGCTGGATCTGGGCGCTCCGCCTGTCACCCGGCTACGCGTACGAGCTGACGAACGGCGGTCGAACGGGACTCGGCATTCACCCGCAGAAACGGTTCTACGCCGGCGGCGCCAACTCCGTACGCGGCTTCGCGCAGTACCGGCTGGGCCCGAAGGTACTCACCATCGATGCACTCAATCGACTGGCGGCGCCCGTCGACAGTGGCGGCGCGGGTTGCACGCCACGGTCGATCAATGTGGGCACATGCGATGCGCGCGCGCTCGCGGATCAGCAGCCGGGCGCATTCGAGCCGCGGCCGATCGGAGGCGCGATCTCACTGGTCGGAAACGCCGAAGTCCGGTTCCCGATTGGGGGCAGCACGCTGCGTGGCGCCGCATTCGTCGACTACGGACAGGTCTGGGAAACGCGCTCGGTCGTTCGTGCCCGCGACATTGTCTGGACGCCCGGCCTCGGCGTGCGATACTTCAGCCCGATCGGCCCGATTCGCGTCGATGTCGGATACTACGGCGGCCGGGGTGAAACTCGATCCGTCGTGACCACGACGCTGTGCCCGGTGGACGCGGTGGACGCCGACTGCACGCTCGATCCCGCAGTTGACTATGATCGGTCGATGCTGCGCAACACGAACATCCTGCGCGCCCTCGACACACAGGTTCTGTGGAACCCGCGCCGGTCGTTCCTCGACAGGCTGCAGTTCCACTTTTCCATCGGGCAGGCGTTCTAGTGAGCCGGTCGCGGGTGCTGCACTGGTTCGGCGTGCTGACCGCCGTCATCGCCGTTGTCGGCGTGAGCGCGTTCCTCGCCGTGATCATCCTGGTGAGGACACCGTGGGGCATGGAGCGGGCGCGCCGCGTCGCCCTGTCGTGGCTCAACGGACAGGTCGCGGGGCAGATCACGATCCAGCGGGTCAGCGGTGATGGCCTGCTACGCATGGCAACGCTGAGCGGCGTCGAGGTCCGCGAACCCGATGGCCGGACGCTCATGTCCGCGGACAGTGTTGCCGGCCGCTACGACATTGTCGATCTGCTGCGCGGCAGGATCGTGATCGCGCGTGCCGACATCTGGGGCGCCACGGCGAACATCGAGCGCTGGCCGGGTGAGAGCGACTGGAACTACGAGCGCGTGTTCCGGTCCTCCGGCAATGGCGATTCGGTGGCCGGCTCGAAGCGGTTCATCCGCTTCGACAACGTGAATGTGCACGGCGCGAATGTACGCGTGGTGCGGCCGATACCGGCCGGCGAATCGACCTCGAACCTGACCTCGCGTTTCGTGACACTCGAACATCCGAACGGCCGTGTCCAGGTCGTGCGATTCGATGATCTCACGGCACGGCTGCCGCACATCACATGGTCGAGTCCGCGCAACGCCGACCACGAGATCGAGATCCATGCGCTGGCAACGGTCGCGCACGTTTTCGAGAACCCGATTCGTGTGAACGACGTGAGCGGTCGCGTCGTGTTGCGCGACTCGATCATCAGTCTGGATGTCGAGGAATTCCGACTCGAGAGATCGCGCGGCGGAGTGAGCGGCCGCATCGTTGCCGGTGAAGCCGGCACCGGCTACGACCTCGACATCAATGCGACCGACATCGACGTCTCGGAGTTCGCGTGGGTCGACCCGCGGATGCCGTCGACCGGTCACGCGTCCTTCGACCTCGTGCTCGGGAGCGGAGCCGACGGCACCGATCTGCTGTTCCGGCGCATCGACTTCACTGCTCCCGGCACGCACGTCTCCGGCACGTTCGGATTCCGGTCAGGCTCGCATCCCGTGCTGAACGGTGTCGATCTCGACATTGAATCACTCGACCTCGCCTGGGCACAGACCGAGTTCGTCGATTCGGTGCGCGTGAACGGGGCCGTGACCGGCCACGTACGCGCGGCCGGCCCGCTGAGCGCCGTCCGGACAAGCGGTGACATTCGACTCGCTACCGACGGCCGCGCGCCCGCCGATGTCCAGTGGTCCGGCACGGTGCGGCTGGACGGCCTGCCGGCGGCAAACGGACTGCGCGCCGACGTGAGCGCGGTGGACCTGGCATTGCTCGATGGATTCCGTCCGGGTCTCGGTCTGTCGGGCACGGTCGACGGTCGGGTCGAGGTAGACGGCAGGCTGCGCGACGGCATGCAGCTGCGCGCGGTGCTGCGGCATCGACTCGGCGCGTCGTCCAGCCTCGATGGCGGCGGCACAATTCGATCGATCGGCGACGGCCTCGCTTTCGACCTGTCCTTCGAAGCATCGCCGTTGCGACTCGAGACCGTCGCGGCATTCGTTCCGGGCGTAGACAGCCTGCGTGGACCCGCAACCGGCCGGATTGCGGTGGCGGGTACGACCGACAGCCTGGTCGTGACGGGTGATGTCCGCACGGCCGGCGGGCCCGTGGCGTTCGAGAGTACGATCGACAGGCGCGGGCCCGAACCGCGGTTCGGCGTGCACGCCCGTTCAGCATCGTTCACTCCTGCGCTCGTCGGTCTCGTGGCGGCGGACGGGTACCTTGCCGGTGACGTGGTCGCGAACCTCACGGGCAACGGGGTCGAGTCGCTGCACGGCCCGATACGCGTCGCTCTCGACTCGGCCATGGTGCGCGGCTGGCCGCTCGAGCGTTCCCAGGCGGCCATTGCGCTCGACATGGGACGCGTCATCGTGGACAGTGCGGACGTGCGCGCGCCCGGCATGCGTGTTGCCCTGGAAGGCGCATTCGGTCTGGTCGCCGACCGCGCGGATTCGCTCCGCCTGATCATCGACAGTGAGTCGCTCGATCCGCTCGAGCGCATCCTGTTCGACGAAATCGCGGATCCGACACAGCCACGCGTGGCGGGGCGCGGCCGCGCAATCGCCTGGCTGTTCGGGAACATCCGTGCGTTCGATGCGACCGTCGATGCAGACGTGGAGGACGTCCTCTATGACGGTCGCACCGTCGAGGCGGCCCATGTCACGGGCGCCGGCACCGGTCTGCTGACGGACAGCATGAGGTACCGCGTCGCAGTGCAGGCCGACTCGGTAAACGCGCTCGATGGCCGCGCCGATTCGGTTTTCGCGGAACTCGAGCGCGATGGCGCGAGCGGTGCAGTGCGGCTGACGGCGTGGCGCGACAGTCTGACGTCGATCCGGTTCGCAGCGACGTTCGACCGGACGGGGACCGGCTCGGTGTGGAACGTGTCGGCACTCGGGTTCGAGTCCGGCCCCGGCAGGTGGACGCTCGCGTCACCCGCGCAGGTGACTGTCGATGGACGCGTTGCCCGCATCGATACGCTGAAGCTGCTGCCCAGTGTGGGCGGCGAAGTCGTGGCCGCCGGCGCACTGGCATGGTCCGACGAAGCTGGCGGGCCCGCCGACCCGGCGCTCGATTTCGATCTCGACATGCGGCGAGTGCCGTTCGGGCTGGTGCCTGTCGCGCTGAGGCCGGCCGGCGATGTCCGCGGCGCGATCGACGGCAGGCTGCACATCGGCGGCGTTGCGCGCTCACCCACGATCGACGGCACGCTCGATGTGACGGGTGTCGAGTACGAGGGCTCCGGTCTGGAACGCGTCGAGGTCCGCCTGCGCTATACCGACCTGCTTCTCGATGCGACCGTCAGCGCGTTTCTCGATGGCACGAGAGTGCTCGAAGGTTCGGGTACGCTGCCGCTCGACCTGCGATTCGGTCCGTCGGAACGGCGACTGCTCGACCGTCCGATCACGGCCTCCCTCGTGATGGAGAATTTTCCGGCCGCCTTCACGCTCGGGTTCACGTCGGGCTTCAGCAACGTGGAAGGCGCGTTCCAGGGATCGATCGAGGCCAACGGCAATGCGCGCTCTCCGGAGCTCACTGGTGCGCTGGTGCTGGTCGGTGGCGCCGCCACGTGGGACGCAACCGGTGTACGCTACACCAATGTCGAAGGCACACTGCTCATGAACCGCGAGCTGACCGCGGCGGTCGACTTCACGGCGCGAACCGTCAACCCGCAAACCGGCGAACGTGGCGGGACAGCCCGATTGCGCGGTGACCTCGACCTGGCGAAACCCACGGACCCCGGCTTCGACCTTCACGTGGTTGCGAACCGGATCCTCGCATCGCAGCGTCGCGACGTCGAGATGACGGCATCCGGCAACGTCGACATCGCGGGCCGGTACACGCGGCCGGAAGTCAGTGGTGCCGTCACCATCAACGGCGGCACGCTGTACCTCGACGAGCTGTACCGGCAGTACCTCATCGTGCAGCTCGAGGACCCGCTGCTGTTCGATGTGGTCGACACGACACTGACATCGGGACCGCGCGTGCTGCCGAAAGCCACGAGTCCGTTCCTTCGCAATCTCCATATCCAGGACATGGACGTCACGGTGGCAGCCGGCTCCTGGTTGCGCGGACGGGAGATCAATGTCGAGGTGGCGGGTCAGCTCAATGTCGCCTACGACCGGCAGGGTGATGAGTCGCGGGTCGGCGGAGGCGACTACCTGCGTATGGGAGGGACGCTCAACGTGATCCGCGGCACGTACCGTCTGGACCATGCAACCATCAAGCGATCGTTCGACGTGCAAGAAGGCACGGTCGAGTTCCCCGGCACGCCCGGTATCGACCCGAACCTCGACATCACCGCCGTCTACGCCGCGCCGCGGACCGGAGATGAGCCCCTGAACATCATCGCGCAGGTCACCGGCACGCTCCAGTCGCCGCGGGTGAATCTGACGAGTGATGCGCAGCCACCGATCAGCGAGTCCGATCTCGCGAGCTACCTGTTCCTCGGCGCGCCGACCTACGCGTTCAATGCGGCCAGCACGGGCAGCGTGTTCGGAAGTGTCGGCCGCCAGGTCATCACCAACACGAGCCTGGGCTATTTCGCGAGCGGGCTCCAGACGCTCGGCCAGAGCTTCGGCCTGCTCGACTACGTCGGTCTTTCCGCCGCCGAGACGGGCACGGGATCGGACAGCAATCCCGGTCTCCTGTCCGGCACCAAGATCGAGCTGGGCAGGTACTGGACATCCCGTGTGTTCGTGACATGGGTGCAACGCCTCAACTCGACATCGAACGACCCCGGATTCCGGCTCGAGTGGCGATTCACGGATACCTTCACCATGGAGCTCTTCGACCTGGACCGCTTTGCCCGGACTCCATCGTTCGGCGTCAACCGCGCGATAGCGACGCGGCGCGAGCGTGGCTTCTTCCTGTTCCGCGAATGGGGTTACTGAGTTCCGGTCCGGCGTCCCGGTCGCGCTGGATCGACCCCGCCTGTAGGGTGTACCTTGATCGACCGCATTGGACAGGACGGAGGAGCTGACTCATGCGAATGTTCAGGGTCTTTGCGCTCATGGCGGGCCTGACCGCATTGCTCGCTGTTTTCGGTGGCGCGGTCGGCGGCCGGCAGGGTGCCTTGCTGTTCTTCATACTCGCCGCCGTCATGAACTTCGGGATGTACTGGTTCAGCGACCGGATGGTGCTGCGCATGTACCGGGCCCGCGTCATCGATCGACAGGACGCGCCGGAGTTGTACGAAATGGTCGACCGGCTGCGGCAGCGGGCCGGCCTGCCCATGCCGACCGTGGCGATTGCGGCTTCGCAGCAGCCGAACGCGTTCGCGACCGGGCGGAACCCGGAGAATGCGGTGATCTGCTGCACGGCCGGGATACTCCAGCTCGTTGATCGCAATGAGCTCGAGGGTGTGCTGGCTCACGAGCTCGGTCACGTGAAGCACCGGCACATGCTGGTCGGAACACTGGCCGCCACTATGGCTGGCGCCATCGCGATGCTGGGCAGCATGGTCCGCTGGGGAGCCATTCTGGGCGGGTTCGGCGGTCGCGACGATGATGGCGGCGGCCTGTTCGGCATGCTGGCCATGGCAATCGTGGCACCGATCGCGGCCGCGGTCATGCAGATGGCGATCAGCCGGCAGAACGAGTTCGTGGCGGATCGTGCTGCTGCGGAGATTACGGGCCGGCCACGGGATCTGGCCTCGGCGCTAACGAAGCTCGAAGGCTACTCGCGCCGGATCCCGATGCGCGTGAATCCAGCGGCAGCGCAGCTCGCGATCGTCAATCCGCTGGCCGGTTCGCGTGGCTTCGGAATGCTCAGGCTGTTCAGCACGCATCCGCCGACCGCGGAACGCATTGCGCAGCTCGAGCAGCTCGCGCAGCTGCCCGAGTTCAATCGCGCCGGTGCCTGAGGTCGAGCCCGTGGACTCGAATGGAGGTGCGGCCGGTCCGTACGCCGGCCGCACCTTCATCATCCTGAACCCTGCCGCCGGTCAGGACGAGCCTCACAAGCTGCGCCGCCTGATCGGCGGGGCATTCGCCGCCCGCGCCGCCGCCTTCGATCTCGAGCCGACCACCCGTCCAGGCCATGCCGCAGAGATGGCCAGGCGCGCCGCCATGCTCGGATATCGCGCGGTCTGCGTCGTCGGCGGCGATGGCACACTGGCGGAAGCTGCCGCAGGCCTGTCCGGTACGCGCACACCACTCGGCATCATACCGCGCGGGACCGCGAACCAGGTCGCGCACAACCTGCGGATCCCGACCGACGTCGAAGAGGCGATCGAGGTCGCGGTGACCGGCCAGATCCGCTCGCTCGACCTGGGTGAGGTCAATGGTCGCGCCTTCGCACTGCTGGCCGGCGCCGGCTTCGATGCCGCGATGATGGCGTCCGCGACACGCGAACTGAAGGAACGCTGGGGTTTCGGCGCCTACATCTACGCGGCCGTCAAGGAAGCACTGGCCGCAACGCCGACCCGCTTCCGGATCACCGCGGATGACCGGACCCTCATCGTCGATGCCGTCTCGGTCATGGTCGCCAACGTGGGCGAGCTGTTCTCCGGGTTCATCCCGTTCCGCATCCCGCTGACTCCGCGACCGACCGACTCGTGGCAGGATGGCAAGCTCGAGGTCGTCGTGCTGGCGCCACGCAAGATCCCGGAATTCGCCACCATCCTGTGGAAGGCGGCGCACCGGCAGTTCGGCGGCGATGACCGGTTGATCCACTTCCAGGCATCGACCATCACGATCGACGCCGAGCCGCCCATTGCGGTGCAGATCGATGGCGACCCCGCCGGCACCACACCCATCTCGGTTTCGGCAGTTCCGTCTGCGCTCCGAGTGCTGGTTCCTCTGGAGGCTTGATTCGATCGGCCGGGTCACCGACATTCCACGGTCTGTCTCGATTTCGATGCCGGCCGGAGCCCGGTCCCGGCCGGCTGACGGTCCCGACCTGACTGAAGGAGACGCAATTCCATGCCGATGCCCGCGACCCAGATTCGCAGGGGCAACGTGATCGTGTTCAACGGCGATCCGTGCCGCGTGCTCGACTTTCATCACCATACGCCGGGCAACCTGCGCGCATTTGTCCAGGCGAAGATGCGTAACTTGCAGACTGGCAACACGTTCGAACATCGGTTCCGGGCCGCTGACACGGTCGACAAGGCCGACATGGAAACGCACGAACTGCAATACCTCTATGCGGACGCGCACCACTATCACTTCATGAACAACGCGACGTACGAGATGCTCGCGCTCGATGCCGAGATGCTCGGTGACGCCGCGCAGTGGCTGACCGAGAACATGGTGCTGATCGCGGAGTTCTACGAAGGCCGCCCAATCGGCGTCGAGTTGCCGAACACGCTGGACTTCGAAGTCGTCGAGACGGAGCCGAGCGTGGCGGGTGCGACCAAGACGGCAATGACCAAGCCCGCGAAGCTGTCGAACGGCGCCGTGGTCCAGGTGCCGGCATTCATCAGTCAGGGTGAGATGATCCGTGTCGACCCGAGGGAAGGGAAGTACCTCGAGCGCACCAAGTGACGCAGGGCGCCAATACCAGCAGCCGACCATCGCCCTGGCCGCAGGGCGCAGCAGATGCCTGAAGAGAAACTGATCGTCCGCGGGGCCCGCGAACACAACCTGCGCGACATTCACGTCGAGATCCCGCGCGATCGAATGATCGTGATCACGGGCTTGTCCGGTTCGGGCAAGTCATCGCTCGCCTTCGACACGATCTACGCCGAAGGCCAGCGCCGGTACGTCGAGTCGCTCTCCGCCTACGCCCGGCAATTCCTCGGCGTCATGGAGAAACCCGATGTAGACGTGATCGAAGGCCTGTCGCCCGCCATCTCGATCGAACAGAAGACGACCGGTCACAATCCGCGCTCGACGGTCGGCACCGTCACGGAGGTCTACGACTACCTGCGCCTGCTCTGGGCGCGGGTCGGCACGCCGCACTGCTCGAACTGCGGGCGGCCGGTCCGGCGCCAGTCGATTGCGCAGATCGTCGATCAGATCCTCGCCTGGAAGGACGGCACGAGGATCGAGGTGCTGGCGCCGCTGGTGCGTGGAAGGAAGGGCGAGTTCCGTGACCTGTTCACGGATGCGCGCAAGCGCGGCTTCGTCCGCGTTCGCGTCGATGGCGAGATGTACGATCTCGAGGAGCCGCCCCGCCTGAACCGCTACGAGAACCACGAGATCAGCCTGGTCGTGGACCGGCTCGCCGTCCGCGAGTCGGACCGTTCGCGACTCGCGGATTCGATCGAGACCGCGGTCCGTCAGGCGAGCGGCATTGTCGAGGTCGTCGAGCACACGAAGCGCGGCACCGAGGACCATCTGTTCAGCGAGCGCTACTCGTGTCCGCATTGTGGCACGAACATGGCCGAGCTCGAGCCGCGCCAGTTCTCGTTCAACTCACCCTATGGCGCATGTGAGGCGTGTGGCGGCCTCGGCACGCGGCGGCAAGT
>Ga0055448_10000387_pt1 | contig 11142 bp, 10 predicted proteins | sample China_Galinas_PW_4_FD_57744 | JGI IMG/M metagenome (GOLD analysis project Ga0055448, IMG submission 57744) | Wetland microbial communities from San Francisco Bay, California, USA, that impact long-term carbon sequestration - China_Galinas_PWA_D2 | ecosystem: Environmental > Aquatic > Marine >... | reverse complement strand
AATTACACGCCAAAACCTTTGGAGAAGTAGCACGCATGCTACACATGCTCAATCGAGAGCTGGACATGCCTGGATTTGGACTAGATGAGTCTGAGAAAGTACTCTTTTTTAGGTGTGTTATTCCATGCACTAACAAAAAAATCGATACTCGACTACTCAATATGTATCTAGGGACGACTAAGATTGCCATCGACACATTTTTACAAGCGATCGGTGTGATTGTCTCAGGAATGACAACAGTTGATGAAGTTCTAAAACAACAAGAACCCCCGAAAAATGCCTCTTAGACCAATTTATTACGACACAGAAACAACTGGAATCAAAGCTGAAAGAGACCGCATCATTGAAATTGCTGCTTTTGACCCCGTGAATGACAAAACATTCGAAAGATTGATCAATCCAGGGATTCCTATTCCTGCAGAAGCAACAGCTATTCATGGTATTACAGATGCAATGGTCAAAGAAGCTCCCTCCTTTGGCGAGGTGGCTCTAGAGCTCATCGCTTTTTGCGAAGGAGAATCTGTTCTCATTGCGCACAACAATGATGGATTTGATAAACACTTTCTTGAGCATGAAGGAAAAAGACACGCGGTTGAATGGCCGGACTGGAAAATGTTAGATTCACTCAAATGGGCGCGTAAATATAGACCTGACCTGCCCCGCCACAGCTTACAATTTTTACGCCAAATCTACGGAGTCGAGGAGAACAACGCACACAGAGCGCTCGATGATGTGATGGTTCTCTATCAAGTATTCAATACGATGATCGATGATCTCTCCCTTGAAACCGTTGTTCAACTCATGGGAAATGCAGTAGAAACACTCCCTGAGGTGATGCCTTTTGGCAAACACCAAGGAAAGCCATTTAGCGAGGTGCCTTCTCACTACCTAAAATGGCTCAAGGAGCAAGGTGCTTTTGATAAACCTGAAAATGCACAGCTCAAAACAGCTCTCTCTAAAGCCGGCATTTTATGAAAATAGCCCTCTCTCCGTGTCCAAACGATACACACCTGTTTTACGCATGGATACAAGGTATTGTAGGGCAAGAGTTTAAACCAGAACCTATATTTGCAGACATTGAACAACTCAACGAACTTGCTTTGCAAAGAACACTTCCTCTCATTAAGCTCTCTTTTCCCTGCTTTGCTCAAGTGCTCGATCACTACCAACTCCTGCCCATTGGCTCCGCTTTAGGATTGAACTGCGGCCCCAAACTCATTGCCCGTGAGTTCAACCAGGATTTGACCACCCAAACAGTCGCCATCCCCGGAAAGCACACAATGGCTCACGCTCTTCTTAACAAGCTTCTCCCTCCCCCCAAAAAAAAGCATTTTTGCCTCTATCATGAAGTGTACAAACTGCTAGAGACTAGACAAGTAGATTGCGGACTGATCATTCATGAGTCTAGATTCACCTACAAGCAAGCTGGGTTTGTTGAAATTGCAGATCTGGGTGAACTTTGGCATCAAAAAACAAACGCTCTACTTCCTCTCGGCGGGCTCGCTATTGCCAAAAATCTACCAGAAAAAACCAAGCTCCAAATTCTCAAAATCTTGCAGAGCTCCCTTGCCTATGCTCATCAAAATCCTAGCCAAGCGCATCCCTTTATTCTAGAACATAGCCAAGAGCAGAAAAGCTCTATTGTACAAAAACATATCGACACCTATGTCACCGATGAGACAGCTCAACTCTCTTCTAAAGGGATTGAAGCGATCAATCACTTTCTTGATTGCTCTGAATCAAACGATTGGCTATTTTCACCAACAAATGTCTAAAATTCTTATTGTATTTGCTCAAACGCGCGAAGCTAGCGCTACGCTTAAGCGTCTAAAAGCTACCCCCGTTCCGCTACACACACTCCATGTGTGGACAGAGGGTGTCATGCCCTCCTGCTACCAGTTTGACCAAGGCTTTATTGTTATTAGTAATACGGGGATCCACGCGGCACAAATGGCCGTATCCAAATATGCACATGCGTTTGATGAGATTTGGAATTTAGGTGTTGCCGGCAGTCTCAAAAAAAATCAACCCATAGGAAAAATCTATGCGATTGAAAAAGTGGATAAGTACGTTCCTGTTCAATATATCCCTTTTGATGAGAGTTCCAAAGAGTGTATCGCCTCTACAATCCCTTCGCATCATTTGAATTCCCCCGGATATAAACTCATTTCCTCCGACTTCCCTATTCACAATAAAATGCTTAAAGAGTCCTTAAGCTCTCACTGGGACCTTGTAGATATGGAAGGATATGGTATTGCCTTTGCAGCCCATCACCTGGATAAAACTTGTAAAATGTGGAAGGTTATCTCAGATTTTGCCTCTGAAAATGGAAGAGATTTAATACATAAACATATGGAAGAGCTCTCGGAAATAATTGCAGATAAAATCGAGTTTGAGCTGTAAGGCGACCAGCACCTTTTGTCTTTTGAGTCTTAATGTCTGTCAAGTCAATAAGGAAAGCCAGACTTCCTCTGTTGTATACTCATATAAAGTACAGAAATAGCGAGAGATCTGTCGATGCAAGCGAAAAGGTTCCAAAATGGGAAGAAGCTTGAATCATTCAATAACCCCCTTCCTACTTGATAAAATTAAGAAATCCCATGCTTTCAAATATTGTATTTTTTTTCTCGAGTAACAAATCATCGTTAAATTGCAAATTTGAAAAGCAATAAAAAATCGAAACCTCCTTCATTGTCCAATTGGCTTTGGCAGCAATTTCTATATCCAGAGACCCACATATATCTGCAGAATTATTTTCCTGATTAGATTGAATCCAAAATTTTTGTTTATTAAATATGCGTAAGCGATTTTCATTAAATTCAAAAATCTTCCATTCTTCTTCCTTTATCTCACCAGTGGATAAAAAATAAGGATATGCATCACTTCTTTCCATTGGAATAGGAAGCTTTTTTCGTATCTGGTCAAATGTATCTGAAAAATTAAATGAGAACTGATTATAACCACCAATCTCATACTGTTTAAAGCACTCACTATATAAATACGCATTCAAGATATGCTCAACATTCAAACCTTCTTCGGTTAGCTGTTCCAACTTATTTTTATCACCTGATTTCTCTGTGCACCAGGTTTTAAATTTCAAAAGATTTTTATCTTGATTAGAGAACCGTTTATTGAAATCAGACTGAAGAAAAAGCGTATATTCTTTGTAACATCCAAACAAATCATTCAATATTTCTTCTATTTCGCACATCTCTTTTTCAACTTCCGGGAGACCAAATATATTTTTTAAAAACTGAAAAGTTATTATTTTACAATTGTTGTTAACGCTCAATGAACTAGTCAGATTATTTAGGGATTTCACACGGTTATTTAAGAGTTTATAATCTTCAATATATTCTTTGATTTTTTTCTTATTCCATCCTTGTTCTTTTATATCTTCTTTTAAACTTTTAGAAAAATTTTTATAAATTTCTTCAGTTTTGATATCTTTATTTTTTGATATTTCTTGCTCAAGGTTTTGAACTATTTTTTTTTGATTTGCGATTAATTCTGAAAAAGAATTACTACTGTGTACGGTTTTGGTTGTATTCAAAATAAAAGAACCTCCATTTAAGTTACATAAGTTATATAAGAAATGTAAATTTATTGCAATTCTTTTATAATTACAAAAAAGTAATTAATAATTAAAAAATTGAATTAATTTTCCTAGCTGTACATTAAATCCATATCTTCTTAAAACCAGGACAGCTCTGGGTTTGTTGAGTAATTCAAGCTTTTTTCCGTTGACCGATCGCTCGCTTGTCGTAAAATCCCTGCAAAGATTTGCCATTGTATGCTCATATGAAGTATAGAAAGAATTTTGGGGATTTTACGACAAGCGAGAGATTGGTCAAATGCCAGTGAAAAGGTTCCAAAATGGAAAAAAGCTTGAATTATTCAACAAACCCCACTGTCAGTTATTAAACTGACTGAACCTTGGGTGATTAACTAGCCTGAGTGTACATTAGCTCCCACATATGCTTAAAGTTAGGACAACTCTTAAGCAGTTCATCGCGAGTACCCTCAGCAATTTTTCTCCCCTTCTCTAAATAAATGATCTTATCTGCATGTTCAATCGTGCTAAATCGATGCGCAATGATAATCTGTGTAAGCTTACCGTGGAGCTGAACAATCGCCTCTTTAATCTTTTCCTCGCTCACAGCATCCAACGAAGAGGTTGCTTCATCCATCACTAGAATAGGCGCATTTTTAACAAGAGCGCGTGCAATCGCTAACCTTTGTTGTTGCCCACCTGAGAGATTTTTACCCGCATCTTCAAGCTGACAGTTGTACTGCCCTGGCAAGTTTACGATAAATTCTTCTGCGTGGGCACTTTTAGCTGCAGCACAAATTTGATCATGCGAAAAGGAACGTCCAAATGATATATTTGCATGGACGGTGTCAAAAAAGAGAAAGGGCTTTTGAGGGACAAAAGCGATATTTTCTTTTAGAGATTTTTGGGTGTACCCTTTAATCGATTTGCCATCGATGAGGATTTCTCCGTCCTGAATGTCATAAAGACGGGGCAATAGCTTTGCAATTGTTGATTTCCCAGCTCCTGTTGGACCCACAAGTGCCACTGTTTGTCCCTTTTTAACAGAAAAGCTCAAGTCTTTAAGCACCCAGTCATCTCGATACTTAAATGATACATTTTTAAACTCAATTCCATTATCGAACTGAACCATTTCTTCTGCATCGGGCTTATCAACCATAGAAGATTGAATATCCAACACCTCATACATTCTTTCTGCTGCTGCCACCCCACGAAAAACATTATTATTTTCCTCGGCAAACTTTTTGACAGGCTCATAAAAGACATAAAGAAGACCACAAAAAACCAAAAGCTCTGCAGGATCCAAACGAAAGAGGTATAAACCGGCTAAAATAGTCATCGCAAAAAAGATGGAGGAGACGCTATGGAGGATGGGGCGTGCCGCATTGGCATAACGTGCACTTTTCTCTTCTAAGCGTGCCATGAGGTTATTTTGCTCGCGGTATTTCTTGAGAGAAAAATCTTCCATTGCAAAAATTTTGACCGTCATAATCCCCGATAAAAAATCGAGAATCACAGAAGCAAACCCCTCTTGGTTTTTTTGCATTTGCTTAGAGATTTTTTTGATTTTTTTAGCCATCCAAATAATGGGAATGACAATGACCGGGAAACCGACAAAAATAACACAAGATAACTTCCAGGATATATAGAAGCAGGCTGTGAGAGTAGAAACAATTGCAAAAGGTGTTTGAATATAGTTAATGAGCATTGAGTTAATCGATTGAGCCACAACACCCGCATCACTTGAAGCTCTTGCACAAAGTGAACCTATGTCGTAGTCATGATAAAAGCTCATTGGTAGTGATTGGATATGCTCAAAATAATTTAAGCGAAGATCTCGACTGACACGTATAGAAACAAGCTGGTTCAAATAACGGTTTGTAAAAAGGGCTATCGCTTTAAAAAAAGCTACAAATATAAGGATGAAGGCCAATCTCTTGAGGTTGCTATGAATCTTAAATTTTTCATCCATAAAATTAGAGATTTTTTGGACAATACTCGTTCCATGATGATTTTTTATGTAGAGATTAGCATCTTGAACAGTCATCACGCCATCGGGAGATTTGGCGATGGAATCCCATTTATTTTCAACCTCTGACAAGGAAAGCTCTTTTACAGGCTCCAGCTTCCCTTCTTTTTCTTGCCCAAAGAGAGTAAAAACATCCGGTCCTGTTTTGGCAATGATCCCAAGAGAAAGCATCTCCAACTGGGAACCTACTGTTAACATAAACATGGCGATGACTGTACCAATAAGCAATATAAAATGTTTTTTATTGAGGAAGACGGCTTTGAGGAGAGATTTCATGGGACCTAGCTATTTGTAACCTGACGGATCATGCCATATCAGTTGAAAATTGCGCAATGAGATAGACCTCTTAACAAAGTCCTAAAGGGAAAACCCCTCCATACATCGTTGCGCAAGATGCGACTTATCTCAATGCGCCGAGGCGCAAAGATAAGCGAGTTCAAGCCTCATATAATCAAAGAACCGCTCTAGATTTACCGGGAAATAGAGCCCTACATATTGCAAGGCTCATCGCAAGTCAAGATTCGCTTACTTGAGTAAAAGATCCCATTTTGCGGAATTTTTGATATCTTTTCTCTAAAAGAATCTCTGGAGGATACTCTTTTAAGGACTCCCACTCCTCTAATACAAACTGCTTGATGTTGGTATACATCTGCTGTGGATCGTGGTGCGCTCCACCCAAAGGCTCTTGAATCACCCTGTCTATGACCTCAAATTGAAGAAGATCCTCGCAGTGCATTTTAAGCTTAGAAGCCGCTTCGCTATTTTTACTCGCATCCTTCCATAAAATAGAAGCGCATCCCTCGGGAGAAATGACTGAATAGTAAGAATGCTCTAGCATGCCAATTGTATCTCCAATACCCATTCCCAATGCACCTCCAGAACACCCCTCTCCAATAACTAATACGATAATGGGTGTCGTGATACAAAAAAGTTCACGCAAGTTAAGAGCTATCGCCCAGCCCTGCCCCCGCTCTTCAGCAGCGAGGCCAGGAAAAGCGCCGGGTGTATCGAGCAAAAAAAGAATCGGAAGATGAAATTTTTGGGCCATTTGAGCCAATCGAAGCGCCTTTCGAAAACCTTCTGGATGGAGCATTCCAAAATTGCGCTCTAGTCTACTTGCTGTATCATTCCCCTTCTCTTGGCCGATCACCATAAACTTACGTCCATCAATTTTTGCAAGTCCTCCTATCACAGCACGGTCATCGCTAAAAGTTCTATCTCCTGCTAACTCTTCAAATTCTTCGGAAATATTATGAATCACATCAATCGAACGGGGGCGATTGGGATGGCGGCAAATTTGCACTCTCTGCCAAGGGGTGAGCAAGGAGTAAGTTTTTTCTTTGAGTTTATCTAATTTTTTTTCAAGCTTCTTTAGCTCACCTACCGAGAGTAACTCGTTTTTTTGATTTTGTTCTTTAAACTGTTCGATCGCTTTTTCGCATTCAAAAATTTGTTTCTCGTGAGGTAAAACTTCCATACTAAAAAAACCTGTAAATTAATTAATAGTAAAATATATCTAAGATGGAATTAAAGATCAAGATCTTTACCCGGTAATTGAGCTTCTGTGAAATCGCGAACGATATGAATATAGGTGGGTTTTGCAACGATGACTGAATAAATTTCTTCTATATCTTCAGAAAGAAGACGGATACAGCCACTGCTTTCATAATTTCCTATACACTCTCTACATTCTTGAAGCTCATGAGTTTCAGAACTCCTTTTCCAGGGCACTCCATGAAGTCCAAGTCCCTTGCTCGACCCCGTGCAATTGGCTATCTCTCGGGCTAGAGGAATCCATCTAACACCAAAAACAGTGATGACCTCTCTAGTTTCATTTTTAAAATTTCCTACACCACCCGGCTGATTGACAGCCACATCGTTTCCAATTAAAAAAGTTCCTGTAGGAGTTAAGCACCCCGAAATGCGAGAACTATCTAAACGCCCTGCGCATACGTAATAAGATTTTAACAGCTGCCGAATATTATCATCTTTATCAAAGTAGTAAAGCCAAATTTTGAGACGTGAAAGATCAAGAACAAGATGGAATTCAATTTCTTTATCCGGGCAATAGACATTGAAACGATCTCCTGTGGAAACAACGTCTGAGAGATAATTTCCCATTCCATGCAAGCTTCTTGAAATAAAATGTTTAGAGGTCTGATAGTGAGAGGCGTAGTCACCAAGATAGGCAGCTCTTCCCGTAAGCCAATCAACACGTCCAGAGTAAGAGACCGTTTTTACAATGGGAAGAGTGGGGGGATAAGGCTGAAAAAGAGCCGCCATACGGTCTACATCTTTAGGGAGTGCCGCATCATCTGAAATAGATTGGAGAGGCTCGGCAACTGCTTTAGCAAGAGAAACAACTTCTTCTGCTACCTCTGCGGCAGTGTATGGGAGTGTTTCAATCTCTGTGGCTGCGGATACTTCAATAATCTCTTCTTTCAGCACAGATTTTTGAATATTTTTATGCTTTTTAAGTGGGAGATTAAACAAGACAAGGACTAAGCCTAATCCAACAAGAGAAAAACTTAATATTTTTTTAGTAGACATCTTAGGCTCACCATAATCTTCAATTTAATTTCTTTCAAGCCTCCTTTGAAATGATAAGCTCTATTGCACGCTCGGATAAACTGTAGGCAATCAAAAAATCAGCCCCCCAAAAACTTGCATCCCCCGCAAGAGGGATCACTTCCATCGACACCGCCCCTTGAGGAGCCTCTAAGCTCACTTTTGCCAAGGCACTCTCAAAGTGAATTTGCTGAACAGGACCTTGATAGCGATTGAGCGAGCGGGGTATGAGTTTATGTGAACGGGCGACAGAACACACCTCTCCCTTTCCAAAAATAGTAAAGAGCCCTTCTTTAAAAGATCTTGTTCCCACAATTTTTCCATTTACATGAAGCTGTGTCGCATTCCCTCGCATTTCAGCTTCTAGCCAAAGAGCGCTATAACCCGAGTCTTGTAAATGGGAAAAACCTGTTGAGCGTGTGTTGTTAGCAGCTAGTCGGGAGCGAAAGCTAAGCGCGAATTCATCTTCATCCTGCATTAACTTAAGGTTTTCAGCTCTACCCGCTATACCAAAAGCTAAACACTCCCCAATCGGAGAAAGTTGAGGTCCCATGTTTACAACGCCTACATCATGATATAAAAAGGCTCCAATTCCACTTTTACATCCACTACCCACACACAAAAGAGTCGAGATGTCTGTTTTTATTGCGATCATCCCAAGTTCTTGATCTATAAACTGCGAAGATCTTTCAGGTTGCACCTGAAGCGCTTCAAAAAAATCTGCATTCGCTTTTTGTAATCCTTGAGGGTTGCTTCCTTTTTCTTGTGCAAATAGAAACCGAAGAGGTTGCTGATTATGATCGAGGGTTGCTTGCTGATAACCTATCATTCCTTGGGCGATCGGCCGTTCGTTCTCAAGTTGCGCTAAAAGAGCTCCCAATAAAGCGTGCTCTTCTGGATAGGGAAGCGCTCCCCATGGAAACAAGCTCTTCCCAAATAAAGGAAAAGCCCCACTTTTGAGCGTTGAAAAATTTAATAGGGAGCTATTTTGTCCCTTTAATGCATGAAGAGCTTGTAGCCGCTCATGCTCAACAAAAAGAGGAGAGGCTGCAATCTGCTGAAGTGTTTTTAAATCAACTGCGTCGTTGAGTTGCTCAAAAAGAGGCGCGTATATATTCATAATATTTAGAAAAAAAAACCCTCGGAAATCCGAGGGTAAAACAATTATCTAGAAAAAGGGAAGAACTTAATCTTCATCTTCATCATCATAGTCGTCCCCTTCCTTAGAGCCTTCAATTAGACGACGCATTTTCTTACCAGGTGTAAACTTTACAGCCCGACGCGCTGGAATATGAATCGGCACTGATGCATTTTTAGGATTGCGCCCAATTTTTGGTTTTCTTTCTACAACTTGTAGAACACCAAAATCGCGAAACTCAAGACGGTCTCCCTTTGCCAGGGCATCTGTCATTTTATCGAGGAAGTTTTGAATCACAGCTCTCACATGATTCGGGTGTATTCCTTGGTCTTGTGAAATTGTGGTGATCAATTTCTTCTTTGTCATTGTTCCCATTACTGATTCCTCCTATTTGATCAATCGGATATTGCTAAGTTATAACCGTATAATAACTATCCTAGCATTCGCTTCAAGTGAATTTTTCAAATAGGGTAATTTTTCATCCAATACGAATCACCATTTTTTTCTTTTTACCCACACCAAACAGCAAAAATTCACCTTCTATTAGACTATTAGATTCAATCACAAACCCTTGATCCATCACTTTTTCGTTATTTATATACACCCCCCCACTCTCAATCATCCGCCTCGCTTCTGATTTACTACTCAACATTTTTGAAAGCACCAAAAGTTCAACTATCGACTTGCCTATAACCTCGTTTTTTGCAAATAGACAGTTCGGAATCTCGGCAGCCAGAGCCCTTAAGGTTTGCTTATCTAGCACTGTGTGAGCTCCCGGCTTAGCGGCTTGCGTAATTCTTTGCGCTTCTAAAACTCCCTCCTCACCGTGCACAAGACGTGTTACCTCTTCTGCTAAACGTTTCTGAGCACTGTTTGGAATGTAGTTTTTTTGTCTCATTTCCATTTCGATCTGCTCAATTTCTTCCAGTTCCATAAAGGTAAGCATGCGAAACATTTTGGGCATATCTGCATCAGGTAAGCGATAAAGATACTGATAAAAATCATAGATAGAGAGCTTGTCTGGATTCATCCAAATCGCACCCTCCTCTGATTTTCCAAATTTCTTTCCATCACTGCGAGTCAAAAGAGGAAAGGTGAGTCCATAAACACTCTCTGCTCGCATTTTTCGCACAAGCTCAGAGCCTGCTGTGATATTGCCCCACTGATCGTTCCCCCCTATCTGCACCGTGACGCCTTCTTTGTCATAGAGATGTAAAAAATCATACGCTTGCAAGAGCTGATAACTAAATTCTGTAAAACTAATCCCCTCTTCTGAGGCAAGACGCGCTTTAACACTCTCTTTTGCCAACATAGATGAAACCCGAAAGTGTTTGCCCACATCTCGCAAAAAATCCAGAAAAGAAAAAGACTGAAACCAATCAAAATTATTTAAGATCTGGATATCTTCTTTTAATACAGCTCTTAAAGAACGTCCTATCCCCTTTAAATTCTTTTCTAGAGTCTCCGCATCCAATAAATTTCTTTCTGTATTTTTTCCTGATGGATCCCCAATCATCCCGGTCGCCCCTCCCACAACAGCGATGGGAGTATGATGAAATTTTTGAAACCAAGCGAGCCCCATGATCGCAACAAAATTTCCTAGATGCAGGCTATCAGAGGTAGGATCGAAGCCTGCATATACCTTTAAAGGATTGTTTACCAATAGGTTTAACTCATCGCTTGTCTTAGCTTCAATAAAGCCTCTAGCCTCTAGGGTCGTAATTATATTTTTCATTTAATTCCTTCTTCAGCTATTTCTTAGAAAATTGAATTCTGATATCATAGTGATTTAAACATACAGATGTAAAGGAGCTTGTTATGGACACAGGAGGAGGCAGGAAGGATGAGGATAAT